>Ga0137401_10001195_pt1 | contig 11089 bp, 8 predicted proteins | sample CZOMad1_1_16fung_FD_108286 | JGI IMG/M metagenome (GOLD analysis project Ga0137401, IMG submission 108286) | Vadose zone soil fungal communities from Angelo Coast Range Reserve, California, USA - CZOMad1_1_16fungal (Illumina Assembly) | ecosystem: Environmental > Terrestrial > Soil > Vadose zone...
CCGCCGACTTTGGCGCCGATCTGCCCAAGGCGCAGGCCGAGTTCATGGCGCACTCGCAGATGCCGGTATCGGGCGCTGCCTTCAACGCCAAGCTGACCGCCGCAGCCTGGCGCGACAAGCCGAGCTACGCCATCGTCGCCACCCAGGACCGCGCCCTTAACCCCGAGCTCGCGCGGTGGATGGCCAAGCGCGCCGGCTCGAAGGTGACCGTGCTCAAGGCGAGCCACGCCGTCCACATCTCCCGCCCCCGCGCCGTCGCCCGGGTGATCGAGACAGCCGCGCGCGCCGTCAAATAAGCGCAGTGAACTGCCGCTGTCACAACCCACTGCGTGACCGTCACGACCGGCAGCTTTACGGCATCAGAGAAGGTCATTTTCGACCAAAGAGCCTATCAATGACACGTCAGCTTGCCGTCTGTCAGATCGCAATCATCCGGTGGACCGAATTGCTGCCAGTACTCCATCAGGCCCAGGCGTGTTTCGAGTGCCTGGAAGCGCGGGTCCTGCCGGAAGGCGCGCAGCTCGGGACAAAACACAAGAAGGTGGCTGACACTGGCCGCACTGGTTAAAGCCTCTCCGGGCGTCCAGCCGTCCAGGCATTCATTGAACAGCCCGTAGGCGACGTCATTCGCAGCCATCAGCGCATAGTAGTAGCTGCTCATGATGCGCGGGCCCACGTCGGTGTGCGCTGCCGCAGCGCCTGATGTCGGGTAGAGCCGAGCGCGGGCGGCCAGGGCGGTGTTTCGCCGGTCGGGATCCGCGAGGGCCGCATAGACCAGGCGCACCACTTCGGCGGTGCGCGCCTGACCCGGATCGCCTGTGTCCAATCCCTTGGTGGCGATGTCGGCGGCGTCTGTATAGCGTCCCGCGCGCAGCGCCATGAGTTCGGACGTGATGCTCAACGGCCAACTGTCCTTGGGATAGCCAAGATCGACCGCCGCGCTCGCATACTTCGCGGCCTCAAGAGCATGCCCCGACCAAGCGTGCTGGAAGGCCAGGTAGACGACTACCACGGGATTCGCGGGCGCCAGCGCATAGGCTTTCTCGGCCTCTTCGAGCGCCTGCTTGACGTGACCGCCCGCCGCGATCATGACCGAGCTTCTCGCACGAATGGCGCCGTCGTTCGGCGCCAGCGACACGGTCGCTCTGCGATGTCCTTCCATCTCCAGAAACTGAAGCCGCACGGCCGCGTTGATTGCGAGCGCCATGTGTGCGGTGGCCAGATTCGGATCAACCGCCAACGCCTGGCGCGCCGCGCGCTCCGCCGCTGCCTGGTGTCCAGTGGAGTTAGTCTGAAAATCCAGGACCAATTGGGCCTGCGCGATCATCGCCGAGGCCCGCGCGAACTTCGGATCGCGCGCCAGTGCCTGCTGAAAGTATTCAATCGCCTTGGCTGCGTTCTGCTCGTTGGGCCGCTGTAGCAGTGAGGCGCCTTGCAGGTACAGGTTGTAGGCTTCCACATCCTGCGTCGGCGGCCCCTGCGCCACCACGGCCTCGGCGACCGCGAGCAGATTCGGCTGCAGCGCAGTCGTGATCTCGGTGGCCAGCTTGTCGTGCAGCTTGAAGATGTCCGTGAATTCCTCGTCGTAGGTCTCGGACCAGAGGTGCAGCCCATCCCGTGCATCGATCAGGTGCGCGGTGATGCGAATGCGCTTGCCTGCCGCGCGCACGCTACCTTCGAGGATCGAACCGACACCCAGATCCCTCGCAATCTGGCGGATATCTGTATTGCGACCTTTGTAAGCGAAGGTGGAAGTCCGTGCGGGGACCTTCAACCCCTGTATCCTGATGAGTGTGCTGATCAACTCTTCAGCCATGCCATCGCCGAGGTAGTCCTTCGTGGCATCGCCGGTGAGATTGGCGAAGGGCAGCACCGCGACGGCGGTGCGGGGGTTTGCTTCGAGTGAGCGGCGTCGGTTCGTGAGCGGCCTTACCGAGGCGACCATGCGATAGCCACGGCCACGCACGCCGCCGATGTAGCGCGGCGCGTGCGGATCATCACCCAGCGCGTAACGCACCAGCTTGACGCGTTGGCTGATCGTCTCGGGTGTGATGACCAAGCCCGGCCAAACACGCTCGGCAAGCTCATCGAAGGAGACCAGATCGGGGGCGGCGCGTGCTAGGGCTACCAGCATCTCGAATGACAGATGCGACAGCGCAAGGTCAGTTCCCGCACGTGTGACGCGCTGCTGACCAACATCAACGATCAGATCGTCGACCTGATACCCCTTTGCCGCCCGCGCTGTAGCGGCCGACACTTCAAGAGGCACAGCCGGGATGGTTCGTGGCCCGGTTCGCGCGGGATCGCGAATCGCCTCGATCAACTTGGCGTAGGCGCCCTCCATGCTCCCCGTTTGAGCCTCGAGCCACTGCGATTCACTGAGGAAGTACTCGAGCGCAGGAGTCAGCGGGGCGGCATCGATGCGCAATGCGATAATCGGGCGCTTCTTGGACGAAGCACGCTCGACCTCTCTGCCGACGTGCGAGGAGGAGATGGCACTTTCGGACAGCACCAATACGAAGGCCTTAGCTGTGCCGATCGCGCGAACGATCGCGTCCGCGTACTGCGCTCCGGCTTTCACGTCGCGGGGCGCGATCCAGCACCCGACTCCGTGTCGCTCCAGGGCCTGGACCAAGGCTCCCGCAACGGCCGCATCCTGCGACGCGTAGCTGATGAAGACGTGGTTGGATGCGTTGGGGACCTGCACTGCCGCCGGCGGGTCAGTCGGCGGCGGGCCCGTTCCCGATTCGGGTGCTTCTCCCGACATTCCCCGCCCCCCATACGATCTTGCTTCTTGCCGACAGGATGCGCCGGAGGCACCGGGCCCGCAACTTGCGGCCGGCGCCGGCCTACTTTTTGCGACTCGGCGCTGTTTAGCCGCAGCAGCGTGTCGGGAATGGCCGCTTCAAATCGACATTTCGGCCCAATCCGCAAGCAAATCAAGACCTGCGTCCTATTCATCCCGGTCATCTCAAGCCACACCCACGATCGCGACGAGGGGTATTTTCGCCGCGTTCGCCGGGGTGAAGTAGTCTGTAAGGCCCAGGTTGCCAGTCCCGCTGAAACGTCCGCTTCTGGGCTGACTGCTGTCCAATCCGCGCCTCGACACCGTTCACCGAGTCAGCGGTCTTGTGACTGTTTCGCGAATCCATGTCAGGCACGGCTCAAGGACGTCCTCCTGTTCTCCACCTAAAATATGGTCATAGTCGGGGAACACCCGATACGAGTACTCGGGATGGCCAGCCGCAATCAAACCCTTGAGTCGTGTGATCGAGAGGTCGACGTTCATGTTGCGATCCCGGCCACCAAACATCCATAGCCCGGGTATTTTTAACTTTGAAAGAGCCTCGCGAGGATCGAAACTGGCCCATGCCAGGGGATCAGTCACTCTGGCCATCATCTTTGGCACCTCTTCATGGGTGTGATGATCCCAGAACTCCTTATCGGGCAGTGCAACCTGTTCGAACAGAACGTCCTCGTGCGTTGTCTCGACCGCGCCGCTCCATAACACCATAAAGCGGGCGTCACGATTTTTCAGGGCGGCCAGGGGAATAATCCACCCGGCCTGACTACCTCCAATAAAACCCAGAGGCATGCCCCGCAGTGGCGTCTCGCCGCGCAGGACCTGCAGCGCGGCCGCAGCGTCGTCCGCGAGGAAAGTGAGATTCTCCCGCGTCACATTATTCGAGCCGACCTCGGGACCCGCGTAGATGCCCCCGGACTTGCCGACTCCGCGCTTGTCATAGACCAGCACGGCAAGTCCACGTTGCGCGAGAACCTGTCCTACCCCCGAATTTCTCGGCTTGTCACCCGCTCCATCCACCCAAACCGCCGCGGCGAAACTCGGTGTCTTGGGGAGATAAAGCGAGCCCTGAAGCGTCACCCCTTGGCTGACGAACGACACATCGTGATGTGCGACCTGATCGGCGTCGACTGCGTTCACCGGACTGGTGATTGCAGCCAACAACACGGCAGGTAACAACGCTTTCATGGGGGGCCTGATGCGGAGCACCGGTAATCTTATGCCATCCGCCTGCTTGTACGAAACGCGAGTGCGCAATCCACGTAGCCAGACGATGACATCGCCTGCCGGGAAGGCTCGACGGCGAGCGTCCAAAAGATCCGGCGAGCAATTCGCTTCGTCTTGCGATTCGCCGAGATCGCCGCATTGAAGGTAGACGAATGCTTGTCGACTTTGCTCAGCGCTAGAGGCAATGGGCGCTACCACAGATCGCGGCAGCGTCCGCTTCCGGGAAATCTTGCGGTCACTGCACATGACCGCTTCTGGTCTAGCCTGTGTGAAAACTCATTTTGCTCGCCGCGTACGAGCAATAGCACGCGAATTGCAGGTGATCAGTCGCGTGAAACCTCATCTGCGTGGCTGAAATTGACAGGAAAAAAAACGGTCGCGGGAGTTTCACACAGTCTCGGCCGGGAGCAGACGCTCGCCGACGGGCGCCACCTGCCGTCTGAGAGCAGGGGCAAAGCGGGTGGCCGCTTTTGACCCCCTTGCCGTCATTCACGAACGTCGGCTATACGGCGGCACAATCATGGCTCGTGCATGGTTCGTGCGGCGTAGCAAGAACCCAAAAAATGACGCCGAGGTTTAGCGTTCAACCCGTTTAAAGGAACCACCGGTACTCACGTCGCACGCAGCTCGACGGTCACAGGTACACGGGCCGCGCGAGCCGCCGGCAGCAACCCGCCAATCAGACCAATCCCCAGCGCCCAACCGATGCCGAATAGAGCCAGAGAGCTCGTGACGGTAAGGTGAAACTGGAAACCAAAGGTACTGGCAGCCCGCCCGTTGAAAAAGAGCCAGGCGAGTGCCGCACCGATCAAGGCTCCCGGTAGCGCCCACACCATCGCCTCGGTCAACATTGCTGCGGCGACCAGCCAGCTCTGAAATCCAATAGCGCGCAGCGTCGCCAGTTCGAGGCGACGGCTGTCTACCACGGCGTACAGGGAATTGGCGGCTCCTATGGTGGCTGCCACGGCGAGTATGGCTCCCACGAAGTAGCTAACGAAGTTCAGTATTCCGTCGACTTCCTGCGCGCCGGCCTCGGCCAGCTCCGCTTCGTGCTCGACTTTGACATGCAGTTGTGGATTGCCCTTGATCGCGTTGACGAGCTCGTCAAAGGCTGCCGCGGACTGCAGTATCACGTTGACTTGGGTGTAACTGCTGCGACTGAAGGCGGACAGAACCGTGTCCGCATCCGCGTACACGAGGCAGCTGCCCGTTGTGCGCCCGAGGTCGAAGTTCCCGACGACCAGCCACTCGACGCCTTGTATGACCCGCTTCTCTCCCACGCTGAAATGCTGGTACTGGTGCGCGCAGTAGTTGCTCGCGATGAGCTCGCGCAATCCAGGTCGAAACATGCTGCCCCCGGTCAGGCGCAGCTCGGGTGCGTAGTCGGTGAGACCCGCGCCCGCGCCGATCATGGGAAAGCCGAGTAAGTTTCCAGAGTCCTTCCTCCTGGCCTGGACGAAGACCGAAACCTCCGGCACCGCGATCGGGTGGTCGCTCTTGTTGCGCCGTATCCCGGGAAGATCCGCGATCAGTACCGCGACGTCCTTCGGTATGTTGCTTTGACCGGGCCCGACCGCATCGACGCTCAGCACGCTCGCCCGGTCAGTGCGCACATTCCCCATCGCTGCCCGCCGGGCTCCGACACCCATGGCCAGCATGGAGACCAGTACCCCCACGGCGCACGTCACGCCGATAACGGTGGTAAACACTAATCCCAGGCGCTGCGGTAAGCCGAGCAGGTTCATGCGCAGAAGCACCCCCAGCTGTTTGAGGAAACCCATGCGTGCCTACCGTCTCGCCAGGGCGTCGATGATGTTCAGCCTTGCCGCGCGCAGGCCCGGAACGCTCACGCTGATGAGGGCCACGAGCACGGCTCCGAGGATGCCGAAGGCCACGACGTCTATCGGCATCGAAAGTCCGGCCATGTACTTCGTGGCAAGGGGAAACGCCATCCAAGCCAGCGCGAGACCCGCCAGCGAGGAGGCGATGCACACGAGCAACGACTCGGCCGCGATGAGGAGAACCAACGTCCGGTTGCCGAATCCGAGCGTCTTCAGGACAGCGAGGTCGGGCGTGCGCTCGCGGACCGTCTGCATCATCATCGTGGCCGTCGAGAATAAAAGAGCCACCAGCACCGCGCTAAGGATCGAGTGGATCGCGAAGTTCAGGTCACCGAGTGATTGCATCGTCTGCTGCGAGCGCTCCCTGAACGATGCCGTTAGCGTTGGGCTCGCCGAGTTGGCGAACGCGAGATCTATCGCATCGCTCACGTCGGCCGCCTGCTTCGGGTCCGACACAACCACCAAGAAGTGGCTAACCGTGCCCTTGTCGAGCGCTCGCGCCTCATCTATGTAGTAGTAGTTAGCAAATACAAAACTTCCCTCGCCCCTATCGTGAAGCGTGGCCATCCCCACGATATCGAAGGTCCAAGTCGGCGAGCCGTTAGTCTGGAGCGTGCTCGAGGTGAGGGGAATCTTATCCCCGATATGCCATCCGTATTTCTTGCCGATATCTGCAGTGATCAATATGCCGGTTCGAGTTTTGCGGAGGGCCTCGAGGTCCTTGCGCTGAACAGTGAAGTCCTCCGGGTCGATCGTGCGGACCACATCGTTCGGCGGGATAGCAAGCACGTAAACGGGCTGGGTCGGTTTCTGGTAGAACGTGAGCATGCCGTAATTGAACAATACGGTTTTCACGCCAGGAATGGACTGGAGTCGGCTCAGGCTGGCGATCGACAGAGGCGCTCCGCCGAACACGGCGGGACCGGTGTAGAGCACGTCTGCGCGAGTGTTGGCGATAGCCCTGTCCATCCCGGTCTTCATGCCCTGCAGAACGCCGAACAGGGCGAAGGCCACGCAGACTTGAAGAAAAATAAGCGCCGTGCGCAGCGGCTTGCGCCAGATGCCGGACCAGATCAGCGGGAGGTATTTCACACGGCAGTCCTGCGCCGGAGTGTATCGCTGGGCTTCCGCGCCCGCGCCGCTACTTCACCAAGCAGCCCCACCGGGGCTGGCAGAAAATCTCCGACGGTCGCGCTGGCTTGGGAATTTGTTGCAGCGCACTCTTCTGGATCTTCGCGACGACGTGAACTTCAGGGTCACCCACTTCCGCTATGTCGTAGTGAATTGACGTTGCAAGGACCGTGGCAATCTCGGAAGTGTTGAGCCGGTAGTAGGCCTTAAGCCAGTTCGACAGCCCCGCTGTTGCATTTTGGAGTGCTTCGGTGAGCGAACCCCCAATGCCGGAGACCATGATGTATTCATCGTTCTCGGCCCACGGCTGGTCGAGCAGCTCATTCGGGATTAAATCAACGGTGAACTCCACATCCATGGATGTCTCAAACCCCTGACCCGTGATCTCCCCGTCCTCTTGCAACGCGTGTCCATCGCCGACAGTGAGCAGCGCTCCTGCCTGGTATACGGGCAAGTAGAGTATCGTGCCCTCCACAATCTGGTTGTAATCCATATTGCCCCCATAGGGGCCGAGATCAGAGGTGCTCAGCGCCTGGTTGTAATACGGGGCAACGCCTACGCATCCGAGCATAGGGATTAACTTGACCTTGAAATTCGTAAGTTTCTCCGAGGGTTTCTCTGGAGTCGCCGTTCCATGCTCACGATCGAGATTCCAGACATCACTCCACTGCTCTGAGGGATTCTGTTCATAACCTCCCGGCAAGACTCCAGGGCCTAGCTTCGCGCGATACTGCGTCGCGGTGTCCCGATTAGGGCGAATCTTGAGGAAGTGCACAGCGATGGTATCGCCCACCATGGCGCCTTCGATGTAGAAGGGTCCGGTTTGCGGATTTCCCGGGAGCGACTGGGCCACGCCGTGCTCCCCGATGCCGTAGGCGTCCAACGTCTTGGTGCGAACCTTATCACCCGGAAAAATGTGCAGGGCCGGCGGATTGGCTCCGGAAAACGTCCGGTAATAGACCTGGGGATCGAAGGTATGCACTCTCGGTGCATCAGCGGGCCGCGTGAGCGGTCTGTGGCCGGAGAGCTTGAGCGGAATATTTCGCAGCACTCCAGTGCCTGACAACGTGTTGCCAGTCCGTTGCAGAACCAGGTTCCCTATAACGGTGGTCCCATCGGGCGCCAGGATCTGAAGATGCAATCCGTCCTTCTGAACACCGCCAGCGTACTTGAACCAAGACATATCCGGGACGAGATAAGCAGATCGTCCGGTGTAGCGGCCAGCGTCAGTGGAAAGATCGAGCCCCGCGACGTAGACCCCGCCCGGATATGAAGTGGTAACTTCCCATCGGCCAGTAAAGTCCGAGCCCTGGGGCGTTGCCCATGCGCTCCCACCGAGGAGCGCAAGAGAAAGACTCAGTGCTGCATTAGACAACAGGTTCATTTGACGACCCCTTGCTGTTCTGGTTGGGAATCCGCGCAGTCGCGCAATCGGTCAATTGAGACCAGCTTTCCGCGATCCGGTTCAATCGCGCACTTGGAAAGGAGATGAATCTGCCATCCGTTGCTGAATATCTCAAAGGGTTCCAGGAAAACACCTGTCGGGACGATTCGGCAACACGTCGCTGACCTGCAAGGATCGCGTGGGGGGGTGAAGCGCCGCGCTGATCGCGCCCCGACGGGACAGAGATGCCATATATCCGAATCAGAGGTATAGTACCTCCTTGTTCGAGGTATTAGGCTCATGGAACACCCGGCCTCCGCCCTGACGGGTATCGTCTCCGAACTGCTCATCCTCCGGCTTCTCTCGGAAAGGGAGATGTACGGCTATGAGCTTGCCAAGACCGTGCTAGCGCTGACGCGCAGAGAGATTCGTCTGCGAGAGGGGCTTCTTTACCCACTGCTGCATGATCTGGAACAGCGCGGACTGCTGCGGTCGCGGAGGGAGGTAGTAGCCGGGCGTTCCCGCATCTACTACCGCGCTACGGCGCGCGGCAATCGCCGGCGGCGGCGCCTGACCGAGCAGTGGCAGCGCGCGCGCCAGGCAGTGTCTGCGATTCTGGAAGGAGCAGGCCATGTCTGAACTCGACTTCCGCTCGTTAGGAGAGCGGATGATTCAGGCCGGCGTAGCACCTCGCCATGTCAGGCGGATGCTCGCCGAGCTATCTGAGCACGGCGCGCAGCTCGAGCTCGACGCGCGTCAGCGTGGTCTGGACCCCGTTGCCGCGCGCGCGGCGGCGCGAGAAGTGCTCGGAAGTGACGAGGAGATCCTGACACGCGCCCTGGCCACGCCGTCTCTCCGCTCCTGGGGGACGCGCTGGCCTGTCGTCACAATGCTGCTTGCCCCAGTCGTTGGATGCTGTCTTTCCGGCGCGCTATCGCTGGCGCTGGCTGTGCTTTTCTACCAGGTCGGCACATCCGCGCACCTGGCTGCTCCCGACCAAACGAGCCCAGGACCATTCTGGTACGCCCTGACAACGGGCTTGACCCATCTGGCCGTTTACATCCTGCCGCTTTTGTGGGCCCTGCTCGTGATGCGTTACGCGGTCAGCCGGCGCCTCACGGCCACGGGCATTCTCTTGTTGAGCATACTGGTGCTGGCGGTCATCGGCGCCGTCACGAACCTCGAGTTCACATGGCCAGACGGAACCCGACATCAGGCGAGCATCGGGGCGGGCGTAGGCTTTTCGACCAACCTTGTCTGGGTGATCCATTTCGCCGTGCGCTGCCTGGTCGTGGTGGGCCCAGCGTTCGCCTACCGACAATGGCTTGTTCGGCGCACGTGGCACACGGTGTGAGCACGGTCGGCGTTTAGAAGGGGAAGAGGCGCGATGGATCGTGCTCCAAAAGAAGTGTTCGTACTCCTTGGCGCCCTCGTGGCGCTTGGCTCTGCACGTGCAAGCACCCCGGTTGTGGTACCGCTGCGGCTAGACAGCCGTTTTCCGATCGTCATGGCGAAAGTCGACGGGCTGGACGTCCCGCTGATCCTCGACACGGGCGGTTCGGACTCAGTGGTATTGCAACAACCCGTCCTCGATCGCATCAAGGCAGTACCAACCGGCGGCGAGTCCTTCAAGGGCATGGACGCGAAGGGAAGTGTGCTGCAGGCGCCCAGGTTTCGGATATCACGCCTTGAACTCGGCGACGCGGTGTTCACCGATGTCGTCGCCCGTGTGGAGGTCCACGCCCCAACAATGCCGGCGCCGGATGTTGGTCACAAGGGCTTACTGGGAACCGGACTCTTAAAAGCATATGAGGTGATTCTCGACTACCCGCATCTGACGATGACGCTGGTGCCGCACACCGTGAATGACACTGCGTCGGAGCGGTGCCGGGGCACCGGTGTGCCATTTGCCGCGTCGCAGGCTCCCGCTGAACCAGTCACCAAAGCCGATACCGACCTAGGTCAGCTCACCCTATGGTGGGATACCGCGTCAGGGTTCTCGTTTGTGAGCCAGAAAGTTGTCGAACGGGCGCACGCGCAGGCATCCAAAGAGGATGTCATGACGAAGCGGCTTGTCTTCGGGGGCTTTGACTTCGGGCCATGGCGATTCCAATGGATGGACATGTCGCTGCCGCCGTTCTTCGACGGTTTCATTGGCCATGATTTTTTTTCGCCACACGTCGTGTGCATCGATTTCCCTAATAAGCGACTTGTAATCCAGCCATAGCGTGGAGGAGGAGTTGGACCGCGAGGACTACGTGATGTCGGTTGTGGACAGTCGCTGGTCGTATCGATGCGTAGGCGTCCGCTATCGAGAGCATCGTCGTAAGGGGGCTCGGCGGTCGCGCCGCCCGTGAAACCCCCTCCGTGGATCCACACCATAACCGGGCGACGCTCGCGCGCGCTGCGCGCGGCGGTCCAGACGTTCAGATACAAGCACGAATATGGCGGGCAAGACAACCTTCATCAAGATGGTCGGCACGAACATAATTTTGGGCCGGACGCTCGGCGTGCTCCGGTGCCAACGGGCCCGAGAAGCCGATGCCGGGAAACACGACGCAACGCTATAAGTATTGTCTAGACGAGGAAGATCAGGAACCACAGCGTCAGCACGATTCCGTGCGCGACGATGTACGTCGGCAACGAGCGTTGGGCAGCCCCGGACGGCGGCAGGTGAAAGTTTCAAATGGGCCGTTGCAATTC
>Ga0137401_10001196_pt1 | contig 11087 bp, 12 predicted proteins | sample CZOMad1_1_16fung_FD_108286 | JGI IMG/M metagenome (GOLD analysis project Ga0137401, IMG submission 108286) | Vadose zone soil fungal communities from Angelo Coast Range Reserve, California, USA - CZOMad1_1_16fungal (Illumina Assembly) | ecosystem: Environmental > Terrestrial > Soil > Vadose...
ATGCTGCGGTCCGAAGCCTCCGTTCAGCGGCTCCTTGCGGATGGCACCATCAAGAGGCCCCGAGACCACCAGCAAAATCGGACCATAGCTGCGTTTCTACCTCTTGGCGATGCCTGCGGGGCTCAGCAATGGCACCTTTATACGGCGGGCCGACAATTGTCACTTCAATGCACCACTTCCCTGACGGAAGATCAGGAACTTCGAGGTTTGAAATCCAAGCTCCGGCGGACGATCCGACTGAGTTCTTGGGGCGCGTAGGGCTTTTCTAGCAACACCGCTCCGGCCTGAAGACTCAGATTCAGCAAAGGCGATTCAGCCGTGTGGCCAGTGGTGAAGATGACCGGCAATCCCGGCCTAATCTCGCACATTCGGCGGTAGGCTTCGGGGCCGCTCAGCAATGGCATGCTGACGTCCAGAATGACCAAGGCGACCCGAGTATTCTCGCTGAACAGCCGCACGGCTTCTTCTCCGTTTTCGGCCGGGACCACTGTATAGCCGCACGCGCCAAGAAACTCCTGAGCAATGTCGCGGAGCCCTTCGTTATCGTCGGCCACCAAGATGGTTTCTGTCCCTCTCGATATATTGGAGACCGGCCTCGAATCCCGCTTTTCAATCTCCCCATTGCTGGCTGGAAAGTAAAGATGAAAAGCCGTGCCTCTTCCGGGTTCGGTGTCTACGTGGATAAATCCTTCATGCTGTTTGACGATGCCATACACGGTCGCGAGGCCAAGCCCCGTCCCTTTTCCTAGTTCTTTCGTCGTGAAAAACGGCTCGAAGATATGGTCCAGCGTTTCTTTGTCCATTCCGGCCCCGGTATCAGAGACCGTGAGCAAAACGTATTCTCCGGCTACAGCATCGGGGTGAGTCTTGCAAAAAGCCTCTCCGATCTCGGCGTCTTGCGTCTGTATCACGAGCCGACCGCCGTGCGGCATGGCGTCTCGGGAATTCAAGCAGAGGTTCATCAGTATTTGATCAATCTGAGTCGGGTCGGCCCGAATCACCCGGAGGTTGGGAGCCAATACGGGCGTGAATTCAATCGGCGTGCCAACCGCACTCTCCAGAAGGCTTGTCATCCCCCTTATCGAATCATTCAGGCTGAGGCGCCTCGGCTGTAGGACCTGCCGGCGGGCAAAGGCGAGCAGCTGAGACGTCAGCCCGGCGGCACGCTGGGCCTCTGCGCGAATTTTTTGGAAGCGTTCCTGGAAGCCCGGGTATGCGGACGTCTCGCTGTGGCCCAGCTCTGCCCACCCCAGGACGGCGCCAATGACATTATTGAAGTCGTGAGCAATTCCGCCCGCCAGTTTGCCAATTGCTTCAAAACGTTCCAATTGCTTGAGCCGTTGCTGCAGTCGCGCCCGCTCTCGCTGCTCCTCCGCTTCACGGAGTTCCCGTTCGACTGCTGGAAGCAGCCGCGTCAAGTTTCCCTTCATCACATAGTCTTGTGACCCCAGCTTCAGCGCGGACACGGCGGTTTCTTCACCGATGGTGCCAGAAACAAAGATGAATGGTGCGTCCGATCCTCGTTCGCGCACGAGCTTTAGAGCCTCTGTTCCGGAGAAGTGCGGCATCGAGTAGTCGCAGATCACCAGGTCCCACGACTGCCGTTCGATGGCGCGGCTCATGCCCTCGCGGGAATCCACTCGCTCGAACGCGACATCGTATCCGCCATGCTGCAAGTGGCGCACGATCAGCGCCGCATCATCGGCGGAGTCTTCAACCAGCAGCACACGCAGGGGAGTGCTCATCTAGCTTCTCCCCACGGGCGCAGGCTGGTTCAGAAGCAACCAGTAAAGGCCAAGTTGGCGGACGGCTTCGGAGAATTCGCCGAAATCCACCGGCTTGCGGACATAGCTGTTGGCCCCGAGGCCATAACTGTCGACACGATCCCGCTCTTCGTTCGAAGACGTCAGGATCACGACCGGTAGCAGCCGGGTACGTTCATCGGCGCGAATCCGTTTGAGCACCTCCAGGCCGTCCACTTTCGGGAGTTTCAAGTCAAGGAGAACGACCTGGGGCAAAACGCTCATGTCCCGGCCTGTAAACGCGCCCTGCGCAAACAGAAAATCCAGGGCCTCGACCCCGTCGTGTGCGATGATGATTTCGTTGTGAATGCGGTTGTGTTTTAGCGCTCGGACCGTGAGCATTTCGTCGTCAACGTTATCTTCCACCAACAGAATCACGGCTTCTTTCGTCATTCGGTCTTATCCTCCAACCGTTCCCTTACAGCACAAAATAGAATGTCGCACCTTCGCCGACAGTCCCTTCCGCCCAGATTCGTCCTCCATGACGATGAATAATCCGCTGCACCGTGGCTAATCCCACGCCGGTTCCTGGAAATTCACTGTCGCGATGCAGGCGCTGAAAAACACCAAACAATTTGTCGGCGTACCGCATATCAAAACCATGTCCGTTGTCGCGAACGAAAAGCACTCTTTCACCACTCTCGTCTTGCACGCCAAACCTTATTTCGGCCACCGGCTGTTTCGACGTGAACTTCCAGGCATTCCCCAACAGGTTTTCGAGAACAATTCGCAAGAGACTTCTGTCCCCGGTCGCAACGATGCCGGGACTAATCGAGACATGAACTTGCCGGCCGTCTCCCGACGCCTGCAGCTGCGATGTGACTTCCTCAGCAAGGCGGGACAGATCGATGTTGCTACGCACGATTTCAGTGCGGGAGATGCGAGCTAGATTCAAGAGGTCGTCGATCAGCTGCGCCATTCGAACTGCGCCGGCACGTACACGTTCCAGGCATAGTCTTCCTTCTTCCGGAATATGGTCTTTGTAATCCTCGAGGACGGCCTGGCTGAAACCGTCGATTGCCCGTAGAGGGGCGCGCAGGTCATGGGCAACCGAGTAACTGAATGCATCCAACTCCTTGTTGGCAGCTTTCAACTGGGCGTTTTGATGTTCGATTTCTTCGTCAGCGCGGCGGCGCTCTGTCATATCGCGCGATACCTTGGCAAAACCTCGCAGCCTTCCCCTTTCGTCCCGTAAGGCGGTGATTACAACATTCGCCCAAAACCTCGAGCCGTCCTTGCGCACTCGCCAGCCTTCGTCCTCAAATTGCCCCCGCGCCGCTGCGATCTCAAGCTCATAGTCCGGCTTGCCTTTCGCGATGTCCTCAGCTGGATAAAAGCGGGAGAAGTGCTGCCCGATGATCTCCTCTGCCGCGTACCCCTTGATCCGGCTCGCACCTTCGTTCCAGCTAATCACATGTCCGTCGGGATCCAGCATGACGATGGCGTATTCTTTCACTCTCGCCGTCATCAGGCGAAAGCGTTCCTCACTCTGGCGCAGCGACTCCTCAGCCATGCTGCGCTTGCCCATCTCCTGGTAGATGGCGAGAGCCGCGGTCGCAAAGAACAGGACCGCCAGCATGTTGCCAAGAATAATGACGATTTTCATCCGGCGGGAGCTCGCTTGGGCTGCGTCAGTTCGCTCCGACAACAACCCGTCCTCTTCCGCCGTCATGGCTGAGATCACAGATCGAATCTCCTGCATCGCCTGGTCCTGGGCCTCGGCATGTCCAGCCGTGGGCGCAGATTGTGCCGCGTTCGGACCATGAGCAGCGAGCTCTTCCCGGAGCCCAGAGACTGTTTTGGAGATGAGTGGCTCCAACCGTTCTATTGTCTGCTGCTGGCGCGGATTATCGGCGGTCAGGTTACGAAGGTCGTCGAGATCACTTCGCAGGCGATTGAGGCCCTGGTTGTAAGAGGTCAGGTGCGACCCCTCGCCGGTGAACACGTAGCCTCGCTGTTCGGTCTCCTGCGAGATTATGTCGACTGTCAAAGCATTGAGCTTCTCGAGGACTATGCGCGTGTGCGCTACCCAGCGTGCATCTTCGTCTGCCCGAACTGTCGAGCGGTAGGAGAGCACGGATACGCCACCGAGAATCAGCAATGCGACGCCGCAGGCTGCCACCAGCTTCATCCGGAGAGTCATGTGGTCGTAGCTCCCTGCAGAACTCTGTTCGGCTCCTCGCCTTTCTTCGACCGTCAGCAAGCACCGAGGGATGTCAACACCACCCCCACTTTTCCTGGCTGTTCACGTTTTTAGGGCAAAACTCGGCCGATTATATCCTGATACAAATCGACGCCCGACGCAGTTTGGCAACTAGTTCGGAAAGTGGAACACAGGTTTTCATATGTCTTTACAGCAGGTTTCAGCTGCAGCCAGATCGTGCGACGCTCGATTTCGGCAGCAAATTCGGCGATATTGTCACCTGCCGCCCTAAGGCTGAAGATCGCAGGCGCAAGGGTAGCTTGAAATCTCCGGCCCGTGATTCTAGCCCGTGATTTGCCCCGGGCCACGTCCGAACAATTGCCCCGCCATGAACCAGGTAAGGTAACCCCACGGCCCCGAAACTGGCCAGGGGCATGACCCCAATGGGCCATTGCTACGACCCTGCGATGATGTGCTACCTTCCAAAATGCGTATAGGTCGGCTGCTTGCCTGGCTCGTGTAGTGAGCCATCAGCTAAGCTTGTTTACTCACGTGGCTGTGGCCGCGACCGGAGCCGTGTGGCGACATGCTCAAAACTTAGAACGCAGACCTCCCGTTCTCTCCCTCGAGCTGAATCGTAAGACCAAGAATGCTGGGGACGCTGCCGGAGAGCATCCTCTCGGAGCGTTCTATCGCACCTCCCCTAGGCCTTTATAGCTAACAGGCGTGTTTGTGGCCGATAAAATAGCTGGCAGGTTGCGCACTCCGGGAGCACGGCGTTTCTGGAAGACTGCAACTGACTTATGAAAAGGGTGGTGGATTTCATTGATCTTCTTACGATCGGCCTGATGGCGCTCGCGGTGTCTGCGACGGAGGTGAGGATCGGGGAAGTATCGAAAGAAGCCCGCACACCAGGGCTAAGCGGTGGGTGGACATTTCTGGGGGCAGGGTCATGAAGAAAATGGGGTCGGTGGTCTGCATAGTTGCGTTGGTCTACATTGCCGGGTTTGCGCACGGGGCGTCGGAGACCGAAAAGGGGACTCGCGGCGAGCAAGTCCGGCTGAGTGAACACGTGACAGGGACGATTACCAGAATCGACGGAAAGCGAATCCGGGTGATAGAAGACGTCGATCAAAGCGGATGCGCCACTACCGGCGTCAAACTGGTAGACATCGTGGATAGTACGAAGCTCTTCCGCAGTGGCACGGGCATCACGGTCAAAGACCTGCGGCCCGGAGATCGGGTGGTGATCGAGGCCACGGCTCGCGGGGATGTCCTGGAAGCAAGCGAAATTGACGTTAACGATTCGGGTTCCGCCGAACACAAACCTTGATGAGCGTGGGATGCGGCGATAGGTCGCTTGTGGTCCGGGTTCGTAAGAATTAAGAATACGGAGCAACATCCCCGACCACGGCACCGGAACCGACCCCGGCGATCACAGGCCGGACTTATCGCTCCACCCTCCCTAGGGCTCGAAAGAAGCCATAGTTGGCACTTGGCTGTGTTTCCTTTCCAAACAGTCCGCGGAGATTTCGATAGTCGAGATCAGCTCGGATAGACGCCGTACGCACTTCAGCGTCCGCTACACAGCACTCCGCCAGTGCTCGACCGCGGGCCTGACGGTAGCCCCCGGACGAATCTCGCCGGTATGATTCCCGATGCTCTAGCACCGACGTGATTGTCAACTGCTTCAGTCCCGATACTTCACCGAGCAACCGTACGGGCGAGTAGTCGGATTGCTAACCGACTTGCCTGATGTGGCCTCTTCGAGGGCGACAGAAACGAAATTCGTGGCGCCCTGTACGTCTGCTACATCGGTCGTGGGCCGGTCATCAATCGCTCCGTTATAGATCAGAATTCCCTGAGGGTTGATGATGAACATGTGCGGCGAGGTTTTGGCGTCATAAAGATGGCCGAGCGTGCCGGTCGGGTCGAGCAGGGCGGCCGTCGGAGCGCCGTTGATCTGTTTTAAGTAAGCATTCTCTTCCGGGCCGGTCGCGTATCCCTGTTTCCCGGCTGCGGAGGACAGCACGGTCAGCCAAATTACTCCCCGGCTTGTCCATTCGCGCTGTAGTCGCTGCATGTTTCCGCTGCTGTAGTGTTTCTGCGTATAGGGACAGCCGCGGTTCGTCCATTCGAGCACCACGAACTTACCTTGATAGTCGGAAAGTTTGTGAACCTGGCCACTGCTATCTGTCGCAGTGAAATCGGGTGCGTGATCGCCCGCCCGGGCCGCCCACGCAGGGCAAAACCCCATCACAAGTACGGTACTTACTACGACGAACCCTGCAAGCCGCTTTCTCATTGGGACCTCCTGGTTTCCGATCTTGCTGTTCTCTACAACTGAATTTCGAACCAAAGCCCGTACGACCGCGGACTCAGCTATCGTGGCGCAACCGGAACAGCGATTTCAAATGCGTGATCCGGGCCAAAAACGAGCAAGCCCTTCAGGGTAGCCACCGGTTTGACCAGCAAGTCGGATTTCTTTAGTTTCAGGCGGAATCCGTTTGCCGTAGATGCGAAACCCTGCGGAGCCGAGTTGTCGATCTGGCCGGCTTCGAGCGGAAAGAATGTCACCGCATTTACTTTCGACGCCGTCCGAACGAACAAATTGAAGTATCCCGGGTCTGATTTTGCGGAAAATTGCCACGTCGTCGGCGCAGACCTGGGAATCTGCGCTCTGGTTTGCTCGAAAAGCTGGCGCCACGCTGAGGATTGCTGCGCAGACGAAGGAGACGACAAGGTGACATGGGCCTTACCGGGAATGCACATCTCTCTGCACACGATATATTTGACGTCTGCACCGATCCCCTGGGTAGAACTTGCCGCAGGGGGCGCGGGTGCTTCGACAGGGGCCATCAGCAGCACCTGGTTTTCGTAGCCGTAGTCAACCACCGATCCAGTGCCGAGTCGAACTGGCTGCGGCCAAAGAATGGGGCCGGAGACGAAGCCCGGCGGTAGTTCCCATTGAACTCTCGGCGGCTCGCCGGCATCTCCGGGATTCCGCCAATAGATGTGCCAACCCGGATCCAACCGAAACAGCAGCCCCACCCGGAATGTCTTGTGGGCTTGGAGCGTCGTATTCTCGGGGATCAATTCGATTTTGACGTGAGACTCGGGCGCCTGAGAGCAGAGCTGATTGGTGAAGGCCAGCAGAGAGCCAGCGGCCAGCAGCGCAAGTCTCATCCGGTGCACAGGAAACATATAGAATTTGACGACCTTTCGGCCTGCAAGGTTGCAGTTCAATCGTGACAAGGGTAGACGGCTCAACATGCGGGTGACAGCTAACGATCGAACCCATTGTGACACGTACTTCCAAGACCCACACCTCGCCTAACGGAGATCGCATTTGCCATCCCGGGGTGTTCGCCGGGTCACCGGGCGGCAGGCGGCATTTTTGGTGCGCAAAAAAGACCTTCGCGTATTTGTTGGACGACCATCATGGCGATGGCACTCGGTCCGTCACATGCAAGGCGTTGCCTGGCGAACGCCGCGCTGCCGCCAGGTTTGATCTGCTCGCGTAAGTTCGGTCGCCAGGATGGATCGCGCTTCGCTTGGAAGCAGGAAAGATCGAATGGGGTGAGGTCTCTGGTCTGCGCCAGCTACATCTGATTGCACCCAAAAGCGACCCGGCGGAAAAAAGTTGAGACCCGATCCCGCCCGGCTTTTTGGGCGCTATTGGCCTACAGAGCTGAGGTTGTGTAGAATTTTGGGTAGTCGACTCGAAGTGATTCGATAGGTGCCGGTTTCGGCCGGATTGCCCCTGAGTCTCGAGGGGACAGAGGAAGGCTCACATTTTGGGGCCTGCCGACTTTCGCGCAGAAGGTAAGATTTGCGACATGCTTGCGTCGCCACGCCAAAGTTATGGGAACTTGATGCTGACGCCAGAGCTGGTCGGAATTTTGTCCTGGAGTTGCCAGAGGTTTTCCTGCCTGTTCCATGCGGATGGTGAAAGATGGGAACGCCCCAGGTCCGTCTTGGCGCAAGCGACCGAGGACCCTCTTGACCGGCGCTCTGTGTACAGCGTGGAAGCTCAGAATGGAAAGGAATGCGAAGACGAGGAGCTCAGGTGAGCGGCGCGGCTAAGAATTCACAAGAAATCGTGATTCGCTAATTGACGAACCTTCGCCACGCAACGTGCCTGGTAGACAGATGCCGAATTATAATAGAAGAGAGTCCGACTCCCGACCTTGCCGACACCAGCTCAAGCGTCCGCCGGATCTTGTGACAGACGTTGAGGGCGTTTCCTACCTGCTGTTCGAGTGCATCCTTTGCGGATGTGGAATCAGCTTGAGGCTCGACGCTCAGGGAGAAATTGACGGTGAGTTCGTAATCCCGCCGGACCGGAAGTGCGCGTAGACCGTTGCTTGCGGTCGCAAGGCCAAGGACAGCTTTAACCTCGCTGCTCCCACAGTCCCGTCCAACCCGATCCAACTCTTGGTAAAGGGTCATGATCCGGCACTGGCTTAGGGGATATTCGAGAAGCGGTCGGTCCCTTCAGGTCCAGCAATTTCTTTCCTTCAGTCTCGATCCAGCGGACTCACAAACGTTTGGGAAATCCGGCTGGAATGAAAAAAGCCTGTCGTCGGTTGGCCTCGGGAGGGGATCTCCTGACGGACCTGAGGCGGGGCATGTATGGCTACGAGATGTTGACGAGAGCTTGGTGATCTGCTGTACGCTTCCTTGATCCTGGGGATGGTTGAAAGCGCTCAAGACTGAGGGGCTCGAGTCCACATTTTCGACTGGCCCGGATGCTGCGCCCGGACCGCGGTGGCAGGGAAGCCTCCGTAGGAGTAGGATTGGCGGAACAGACCCAAAACAGCGTGATCGACAGCCACTTCCAGAATCTCAATTTCTCGCAAGGAGGCAACATGTCGAGGAAATTCTCAATTGCACTACTCCCGTTGGCTTTCGCGGCAGGGCTGATGGCGGTTGGTCAGATGTCCCACGCGCTGCAAACTGCTCCCGCCCCCCAGGAGCATGGCGCAATGGGCGGATCCACGATGGGGTCGATGACCCCAGAGAACCGCTTGAAAATGCTCACCGAAAAGCTCAATCTCACCGAGGATCAGCAGGCCAAGCTGAAGCCCATCCTCGAGGATCAATCCAAGCAAATGAAGGCCCTCCACGAGGACACTTCTCTAGCCCCGGCGGATAAGCAGGCGAAGATGAAGGAACTCCACGAGTCGTCCATTGAGAAGATGAACGCCATCCTGACACCCGACCAACAGACTAAATGGAAGCAGATGAGGCAAGAAATGATGGAGAAGCACAAAGAGATGAAGGATAAGGGTCAGATGGATCACCAGTAGCCGGTTCGAAGCGAACATGGAAGTTCAGTTCAAGGCGGCCTGCCGGGCCGCCTTGATTTTTTGGGGGGGGAACACTTCAACCTGCCGTGCGGAGGCGCGCGCGACAATTGTCGCTTGCTCTTTCACCAGCCAGAGAGCCAGGAATTAGGAGTTTCCAGCCCTGGCCCGCTCCAATTTAGTGGGCGTTGGTCCTCAGTAACGTTGACGGCGCCATCGCGGCACGCCACTATCCCTCTGTGAGGTAATCCCAACACCAGGCTTTTCTGGGTCTGCCACTTCGTCGGTTTGGCCACTCCACACTCGGACGGCAGATCATGAGTGAATCAGATCCGATCCAACAACGCTGTGCTTGCGAAAATCTAGCCTGCCGTGCTGGTCACGGCACCCAATATGCTTGGGATAATGGACCTTTTTGTGCGTCCGGCAGCATCTGCCAAAACCTCGGCAAGATAGAAACGCCCTACGGATGGCTTTGCGAAGCCTGCGTGGCCTATATACCCCCAAAATATCTCGCCAATGCAACCGGATCCCGCACACCGGAACACGAAGGGCGCTAACCTATCCTGACTGTGGCCCCGATGCAGGCGTGTCTTCCGCCGTGTGAACCACGCCCATCCCGGCAGTGCACAGCTCTTCGAGGGTGCGGCAACGCGAAATGGTGCAGCCGACCAGCTCCAGCGCGAGGCGCGTTGGCTCCGCCTGTCGGCGGATCGCCGAAAGTCGTGTCGGAACAGCCGGGACATTCCACCCACATTCACTTTGGAGGTCTGTTCGCGCGTGCTGCCACGCGCGGGATGACGCTACGGCAAGATTTGAAGCAGCGCTGCTCGGGACGAAAAGGGTAATTCGTTCTCGGCCGTAAGCGGAATCGAAACGTCGAGAGGTTGGGACCCTCACTTGATGGCCTTGCGAGCAGTCTCGAATCGCTCAGCGAATTTTACGATAGATATGTCCAGCACTTCACAGATGGCCACTAGATCCAGGAAGTCGAGCCGTCGCTCTCCAGTCTCGTACTTGCTGACAAATGCTTGCCTGGCGCCCATTGCCTTAGCCATCTGATCCTGCGTCAAATTCTTTTGTTTTCTCAATTCACGCAGGACTTCCAGCAGAATTTTTCGTTCGCTTTGTTTTCTGCTCGTCCGCTGCGCCGACCCCGACATTGCGCGTCAGGATAGGGAGGTGGCACGGGATACTCCAAAATGGATTGACGCATTCTGGTATCCCGGCTATTTGCAGCCTTCCTCAAACCGTCTTGCGAATTCCGTCAGCGGCAATTTGAGGGCATCGCAGATCGTTTTCAGTTCCAACATATCTATTCGTCTTTCACCCTGTTCGTATTTACTGATGCGCGCTTGCGTAACTCCCAAAATTCTCGCAAGTTCTGCCTGAGTCAGTTTCGCCTCTATTCGAACGCGACGAAGCAGTCGGAGAAATACTCTTCGATCGCGCTGGCGCTCGGCAGAGACTCCTCCAATCCGCTCCATGCTCCGGAGCATAGGAATCGTTTGACAAATACTCCAAAATGGATTATTCCAGGACGGAGTGAAATCTGACCGTGCAAGGGAAGCACTTGTGCTGGCTTCTATCTGAGTCCGCCGCAGAGGGCAATTTTGGAAGTAACCCAAACCGTTTCACTGTGTGGCGATGTGTGCGAAATGCGTCGACCTTGTGTTGCGCCCATTTCGATTCCAGTAGTAAGGACATCGACGGTTTAAAACTGCCAGGACTTGAGCAGGAGAGTGTCAACCCTCCACAACGCCAGTTGAACGTAATCTAGAGGCTCCCAGTGTTATGGACGCTTCGACTGTATTCCGGCTGACCGACTTAGCA
>Ga0137401_10001197_pt1 | contig 11085 bp, 10 predicted proteins | sample CZOMad1_1_16fung_FD_108286 | JGI IMG/M metagenome (GOLD analysis project Ga0137401, IMG submission 108286) | Vadose zone soil fungal communities from Angelo Coast Range Reserve, California, USA - CZOMad1_1_16fungal (Illumina Assembly) | ecosystem: Environmental > Terrestrial > Soil > Vadose...
AAATAAAGCGAAGAACGTGAACAAAGAACGCATAGTGTATAAGACCCAATGAATCAGAATTTCAGATTATATTTGTTTAGACGCGGGACTTGTCCCGCGCGTTACAGTCGAATTGTTACGGAACCGCTTGCGCCAGCAAGCGGGCAAGCTCCGGAAGAAACCTGGTCGCTGGCGCTCCCTGTTCTGTACCAACGCGCCGCTTACGCGTGCGCTACTGCCCCGTTTCGGCTATCTCGACCACGTCAGCGGCGCGATGATCTTTGTTAGCACGTCCGCCTTTGATGCGTCTCGCTGAAGCACCGGATATTTCTCGCCCTCCGCATAAGTCAGTTGATGATTTTCCAGGTGCCCTTCGTTGTCGATGGTCAAATCGATTTTGCGATGCCGCGGATCAGCCGTCTTTTTGATCGCCTCGCGCAAGATGTCCGCTGAGTAAGCCTTGCCGTTTACCGCGAGGACTTTCATTCCCGGCCCGATGCCGGCTTTCGCGGCCGCCATGCCTTCGATAACGTCGGCGATGCGGCCGTCTTCATTGAGCCGCAGGCCGATCGAGTAGCCCAGTTCAGCACCACGGCGCACCTGCTCGTAATCCTTCAAAAAACCGTTGGGCTTCGGTTGATATGCCAGATTCCAACCGCTCCGTTCGATGCCGCCCAGCGGCGCATGGAAGTCTGTCGAATTCAATCGCGCCGTCAAAAAGTTTCGCCAATCGAATGGCGCGACCTCATTCAAAGTGTTCGCGACGTCATCGAAGGTGTAAGTCTTGACCATCGGCTCCGTGCTGGGTGAGCCGTGAAAACGTTTGCAAAAATCATCCAGGGTCTTCGCGCCGCCGCTCAGCTCGCGAATCCTGGTATCGACGTCCAGCCAGATCAGCCAGCCTTCATCATAAAAATCGACGCCGCGTCGCACCGAGCCCCACTCATCCGGCGCGAAGTAGAGAAGCTGGGCCGCGATCGTCGTATCGATCAGTGGCCGCCACCTGCGGCCGGGTCTATGATCGAGATCGGCGCCAACCTCCGCGAGATGGTCGCGATACTGCTGTTCGGTCCACAAGCCGCTGCGCGCGGCCAGCAGATTGCCGAGATACTCAGTCAGTCCTTCATAGACCCATAGCAGCTCGCCCTTCATCGGCTCCTGGTAATTCGGCGTCGTCAATCCCGCGGGCCGCCGGTACTTGCCATTCCACGAATGCACAAACTCGTGGGGCAGCACGCCGAGCGAAACATCGCGAAGCGCATCATCGAGCAACGCCCGTTCAGAGACGCGACTGTCGTTTGATTCGTGATGCTCGAGCCCGAAATGCGCAGTGTGATCGCTCAACGTCAGCAGAAAATGATAGTGCGTGTAGTGAGTCGCGCCGAAAAGCGAAACAGCTTCTGAGACAACTCGCTTCAGCGCGGTCGTCAGTTCAGGGCTGATTGCCAAATCCGCGTTGTTGTCCGCGGCGATGTCGATCTCGTTCGACGGATTCGCTGACAGCGGGATTACCAGAAAGTATTCGCCCGCGAGCACCGGCGAATCTACCAGCCGCTCCAACGACACCGGTGCAAAATCGACCCTGCTAGCTGACTGATTAGAGATGGGAAGCGAAGTTCCGAATTTCCAACCAGCCGGCAGAGTCAGATTTGTTTTGAATGTGACATGGCTGATGTTCGCGCTTTCCGGGTACAACAGCAATTGGTTCCAGGTGACGATTGCCAAATGAGAAGTTGTCGATGCGCCGGCGGTGAAGCCTCCGGCAAAGGTCGGCGAAAGAAAATCGAGAGAGACTTCGATCTCTCGCACTCCGGCGGGCACCTCGAAATGAAAGGCGTACATCTCGACATCGTCGCGGCGCCACGGAATTATTTTGCCACTGCCCGTAATTTTCAGACCTGCCAGATTGATGATTGGGCCAGTTGGTCCATGTTCGCCGGGAATCCATTTTGGATAGACAAGCGTCATTGGCCCGGGCGAGACAGGCATCGTCATCCGCGCGTGAAAAAGTTTGCGCGGCGCTTCAGAGGCATCCACCGAGAGTATGATTGGCCCAATCGGGGCGTTTGCTCTAACGGCGATGAGTTGAGCCTGGAAGCAAACGACGACGGCAGCAGCGAACAGAAATAATTTGGTTTTGCGATTCATGATTCCAGAACCTCGGAAGGAAGATAAAGGAGCATGATAAGCGAGCCGAGCGCGGGGACATAATCGACAAAGAGGTCAGTACAGGAGCGATAGCGACCGGGTTCGATTCACGCGGTCTCGCTTATAGCGGCTTGAGACCCGGTCGCTACCGCTCCCGGTACTGACCTCATTTTCAAAGGCAGAACCTTTCGATCGCATTCTTTAGAACGGCGACGCAGCGATTGAGTTGATCAATCGGAACGAATTCTCCTGTGCGATGGGCCACGCGGATGTCCCCTGGACCAAAGACGATCGCTTCCGCGCCAAGCGCGATCATGCTCGGCGCTTCAGTGCCGAAAGCTACTGTGCCGGCTGCTTGCGCTGAACGTTCTTCAAGAAATTTGACCAGCTCTGATTCGTCGCGGGTTTCGAAACTGTCGTCGGCGCGGCCGGCATCGATCTCGCAAACAAAATCCGGGTCAGCCGTTTGCAGATTCGCGACTGCGGTTCGAACTCCACTCAAAACATGATCAGGCGATTGTCCGGGAATTGTCCGCCACTCGAGCGTAAAGCGACATTCGCCGGCGATGACATTCTTCGCCGAGCCGCCGTTGATTAGACCAACGTTCAGCGTCGTGTAAGGCGGATCAAAACCATCACGCCGATCGCTCGTCAAGTCTTCCGCGATCTCTTCGATGCGTTGGATCAATTGCGCGGCGCGCAAGATGGCCGACGCGCCGAGCTGCGGATACGCACTGTGAGCCTCGCGGCCGCGCACCACAATTTCCGCCAGACAATAGCCTTTACCAGCGCGCATCGGTTGCAACAAAGTTGGCTCGCCGACAATCGCGTAGCGCACTCTGAATGGGCGCGCTGCCGCTAATCGTTTCGCTCCCAAACAACCAATCTCTTCGTCGCACGTGAACACCAGAGCGAGCGGCTTTTTCAATTTCGTGAGGTCGATGCTCTCGACTGCACTTAGCGCTGCGGCGATGAATGCTTTCGTGTCGCACGCGCCGCGGCCGAACAGCTTTCCGTCTTGCGCAGTCAGTTGCAGCGCATCTGTCCACGCCGGATCGTAAGGCACCGTATCGGTGTGGCCGACGAGCGCGAGTTCGATTTCTGATTCGGAACTTGTGCGCGCGACGAGATTGATTTTAGTGACGCCCGTCTGATCTACGTGAGGGAATTGTTCAGTTATGAAGCCCGCGGTTTTGCATCTCGCTTCCAGATAGGAGATGAGATCGGCGTTTGACCGAGATGACACGGAATCGATCGCGACGAGGTCTGTGAGTGTTTGTTCGACGGTCATCATTTTGGAGTGCGATGACAAATTAACCACAGAGGACACAGAGGAAAACCGGATGATATAAAGCAGATTCAAACTTCATTTGGTCTTAATTGTTCAAGTCTTCTCTGTGTCCTCTGTGGTGAAGCCCATCAGGCCCTGACATTCACCATAGTCTTTTCTGCAATTCATTAAATCGTCCGACCACTTCTTCCTGGATCAGATGTTGTCCCTCAGACACAATCGGCTTGCCGCCCACCACCACCTCGTGGATTGCCGCGCGCGATAAAGAAAAAACGATCGCCGCCAAGAGATCCTCTTGCGAGGCGCCGGCGATCGATGGATCATCGAGATCGACAGTAAAGAAATCCGCTGGTCGTCCAGCCTCCAGCGCACCACCCGGCGCTCCCGTGCTCCGCGCGCCGTTCACCGTCGCGCAATCAAATAACAACTGCGCTTCATCGCTTGAGTTGCCCTCGCTCACGCTCGGGTTTCTGACACTGAGCACCGCTCGCTCGAGCTTCTGCAAACGCAAGTGATATTCAAGTTCGCGCGCGTCCTCTAACAGATCGATTTGCGCGTGACTGTCTGTTCCCAGACAAATCGGCACCTCATGCTTCAGGTATTCGTCTGCCGGCACGACTCCATCGCCAAGATTTCGCTCAGTTGTTGGACACGCGCATACCATCGCGCGCGTCTCGGCGAATGAGCGAACGGCTTTAGGTGTCACATGAATCGCATGCACGGCCGTAAATCGTTCACTCAGCAGCCCTTCAGTTTGCAGTAGAGCGACCGGAGTCCGACCGTGTTCTTCTATGCAAGCAGAAACCTCGGCAGGTTGCTCGGCCACGTGCATGTGAATTTTCAAATCGTGTTGGTTTGCATATGCGATGACGTCGTTCAAGTAATTCAAAGGAACAGCGCGCACACTGTGAGGCGCGATGCCGATCCAGGCTGTCGGGGCACTAGCCCGACCGTTAGGGAGGGCTCCGATCATCGCGTTGTCTGATGAGCCCTCCCTAACGGTCGGGCTAGTATCCCGATTCAATTCCGTAGCCAACGCATCCAAATTCTTCAAATAGATTTGCGCGTCGCTTTCAATAAATCGCACCTGCTGCGGATTCACTGCCGTTTGAAAACCCGAACGCGCGTAGGCGACGCGCAATAACGCGATGCGCAAGCCGACATCTCCCGCCGCGCGCAGAACTTCTTTCGCCAGCAGATTCGGATCGTCATAAGAGCTTCCGTCCGGCGCGTGATGAAGATAGTGGAATTCTCCGACAGTAGTAATACCGCTCAACGCCATTTCCAGAAAGGCCATTCGTGAAGCGTCATAGATGTCGTCAGGAGTCAGACGCATGGCTGCTGAGTACATCTTCTCGCGCCACGTCCAGAAACTATCTACGTTGTTGTGACTGCCCGACTGGGCGGGCGGTAGCCCGCCTCTAAACGAACTCGGATGACTGCGATATTCAGTCCGTCCTCTGATTACGCGCTGAAAGGCGTGCGAGTGAGCGTTGATCATGCCCGGAAGCAAGGCGCGCCGCGGAAGATTTATTTTCTTTTCATCAGTCAATTCACTCGCATCGACGATCGTCACGATTGTTCCGGCAGGGTCGCACACCAGTGCGTGGCCACTCTCAAATCGCGCGCCTGTGTAAACAAGATCGGGAATCCAGGCAATAGATTGGCGTGGGTGTTGGTTAGTCGACACGGTCGGGCTCTCGCGAGAATTCGGGCGGTAACGGCGGAACAGGAAAATGCTTTTCTGCAGGTGTTCGCATCAAGATACGTGAGATCAGGGTAGCGCTTAGTAAGGCCGCCACCAACGCAAGCACATAGGCTAGAGCCCTGAAGCCAGGGGGAATAGCCATGGGCCACCCCAAAACGGCCTCACCGATTCCATAGACAAAACCAGCGCCCAAAAATACGACCAACTCAGCCCCCACCCATGCGCCAATCCCCAGTAGACTCCATCGCCAAGCACTGCGCCCACGTTCGCGCGCCAGGCGAGTCATCATTTTGGGAACTCGGTAAAATAGAAAGTAAAGTTCAAGGATGAACATGTCACCTAGCTGCGATTCAATCCAAGTACTCTTACAATAAAGGACGCCCGAGGGGCCGGCGGAATGCGAGCGATCTCTTCGGAAGCACCTGCGCGACGGCGAAGCAGCTCAAGTTTAAGGCTTTCTTCGCCACGGTTCATGGTCCAGCTGTGGTTCGATCGAAAAATCGGTTTGAGTAAGAATGAAAGCTTTTCAATAATCGGTTTGTTCGCCTTGATGGTCCAGTCATAAGTGACGTTGACAAACAAACCATTCTGTTCAAAGGTCCAGATGCCTTTGCCTTCCAGATCACCGGTCGCGTCCATGGTGAACCCGTTCGGATAACGTGATTCGATTGTCCGGAAATTGATCCGCAGCGTGTAAGGCAACCAACCCCCGGCGCGCAGGCTGACCAATTTGCCGATGCCGCCTGCGCCGCCGGGTTCAATTTCTTTTACGTCAAAATAAACTGACCCCCACCAACGCGGCAGTGCCAACGCATCTTCGAGAATGTCCGCGACTTCCTTTACGTCGCCTTCGACGCGCCAGCGATCGACGAAGTGATACGCGTTATCAGCCATCGTCCTTAGTTCAAGAACGACGCGAGAATATCATAAAGTTCAGGGTTCGATGTTTAGGAGACGAGACCTCTGGCCCTTGACTAACAAATTTGGAGTGCGCCGGCTTGACGGCGCTTTGGATAGTCAAAACTCAAGCGTGAATCACGATCCGGTCGCTACCGCTCCCGGTTCTGACACGAAGAAAGCGGCGGTCAAGCCGCCGCACTCCAAATTGGCCTCGATCCTCGTGAGCCGTTAGAATGACGGTTCTCGGAAAATCGCATGGACGCTTTAACTTCATCGCTCGCGGTCCTGACCGCCATGATCACGCCGGCGGTTTTGATCTCAGCGAGCGGCACGATGATTCTTTCGACTTCGACGCGACTGGGCCGCATCGTCGATCGCGTCAGGCTGTTGTCAGATCGTTTGCGTCATCTGGGTGACGCGAATGAGAGCGCCGAGTTTTTAGAGGAAGAGCGCGCCATGCTTTACGATCAACTGGACAAGCTGACCAGTCGCTCACGCTTGTTGCAACGCGCGCTGACAACTTTCTATCTTGCGGTGGGCGTATTCGTGGCGAGCAGCGTAGCCATCGGCGTCGTGGCTTTCTTCAGCGCGCACGGCGCCTGGGTGCCGGTGGTGATGGGACTCGCCGGCGCGATGTTTCTTTTCTACGGGAGCATCCTGCTGGTGTTTGAGGCGCGGCTGGCGTTGAGGACGACCCACGCCGAGATGGATTTCATCTGGCGCATCACGCGCAGAGTCGTGCCCAGAGAGTTGGTCGAACAACACAAGACGCACTACGTGCATTTCAGAAAGAAACGAGATGAGTAAAGGCATATCAGAACCCCGAGCGGTAGCGAGGGGATCGGAAACAGAACTTGAGAATGGATCAGGCGCGCACGATCGGGTCGCTACCCCGACAAGTCGGGGTTCTGACACATGTGTGGACTCGAGTGAAACAGATCAACCGTCTTACCTTCGCTTACTGCGATCCTGCGAGTTAGCGCATCGCGTCGAAGCATTGGAGGCGTTGCTCGAGCGCTGTACTGTCTGTCCGCGGGATTGCTTCAACAACAGACTGAATGACGAGATAGCCGCTTGTTATTCGGGCCGCTTGCCGATCGTTTCTTCTTACACCGCGCACTTTGGTGAAGAGCCGCCGTTGGTGGGAACACGCGGCGCGGGAAACATCTTTTTTGGGAACTGCAACCTGCGTTGCGTCTATTGTCAGAACTATCAGATTTCGCAAACGCACAAGGAACAGATCAAGAATCAAATTACTCACGAGCGTCTGGCTGAGATGATGCTCGAGCTGCAGGCGCGCGGTTGTCACAACATCAATTTTGTTTCGCCCACGCACTTCGCGCCGCAGATGGCTCGCGCGATTTTGATTGCCGCCGAAAAAGGCTTGCGCCTGCCGATCGTTTACAACACGAACGCCTACGATTCGGTTGAAGTACTTAAACTGTTGGAGGGCATCGTCGATGTTTACCTGCCTGATCTGAAATACGCGGAGGACGAAGCGGGATATTTGTATTCAAAAGTTCGCAGCTACGCATCTGTTTCGCGCGCGGCTTTGAAAGAGATGTTTCGGCAGACTGCTGACGAACTTGTCTACGACGCAGATGGGTTGCTGAAGCGTGGGCTGGTAATTCGTCTGCTGGGGTTGCCGAACGACATCGGCAGCGTGCGTGATTCTCTGCATTGGATTCGCGACGAGCTCAGTCCGCGTGTCGCAGTTTCACTGATGGCCCAGTACTATCCGACGAACGTCGCCGGCACCAACCAGCGCTACATGCTGTTGTCGCGACGAATCAACGAGAGCGAATGGTTTCGCGCCGTCTCAGCGTTGGATGAGCTGGGAATGCAGGAAGGGTGGATGCAAGAGTATGATGGCGCCTCGTTTTATTATCGGCCGGACTTCAACGATTCCGGGACGCCGTTTCGCGATGTCAGAGACTTTGTTCCTTCATGATCCCAACCCCCTACGGAAATGTTTCAACGCGTCCTCAAGAAGTTTCGCGAGAAAATAAAAGCCAGGCACTTCGTCATTACTTTGCACGCGGTGGAAGAATTAGAAGATGAAGGTTTTTCGGTTCTGGATATTGAGCATGCGATACTTACAGGCGAAATCGCGACTCGTCAGAAAGACGCTGACACAAGAGAATGGAAATATCTGGTTAAAGGTCGCTCTTTGTCAGATGATGAAATCGTTGTAGTCGGAACATTGAGTCCAAACGGTAAGTTAGTTATCATCACTATCTATGACGATACAGAGTCATAAAGCCAGCGAATTGGAATGCGACATTTGCGGTAAACACGGCGCAATCATGCGTCATGTTACCCGCAGTTATGGAAAGGGAGCGCGGTTACTTGTAATTGAAAACGTGCCGCTAATTTCTTGCCCTCAATGCGGCGAAAGCTACATGACTGCCGCTACACTTCACAGCATCGAGGAAATCAAGCGAAAACGCGCGAGCGTCGCTAATAAGAGACCCGTGGCTGTCGCGGTGTTCCCGGAGCCTCGTCTGGTCGCGCGCTCTATCACTTCGTGATCGGCAATTGCGGCCGTCTTGGCGGCACGGCTTGCGGCTCTTCCTCTGCTACAGTGTCCAGCACCTCCTGATAAATCTTGATCGAGCCCGATTGTTTCATCCGCGTCATCACCGAAGTTAGATAGTCCCCAAACACCTGGTTCTTTCTGTCCGTCAGCGCCTGCTGCATCAGCGTATCGCGTTGTTTCGCGTACTCAGTCAGGTCAGCGTCCGTTTTCTTGTTGACCCCAATTACCAGATAGTTTTGATTAAGAAAGATCGGCTGCATCACGTCGCCAGCCTTGGCTGCAAAGAGCGGATCGTCGATGAGCACGCTCGATCCTGCTTCACCCAACGGCGTGGCCAGTTTGTAATTCGCTTCGGCCTTTGTCTCGAGTCCGGCTTTTTCGGCGGCAGCTTTTAGCTCGCCTGGAGACTTCGCGGCCGCGACGATGTCTTTCGCTTTCTGCTCCAATTGATTCTTGGCCTTTTCCGCCTTGACCGCCGATCGCACTTTGTCTTTCACTTCGTCGAACTCCGGGATCCGCGGTTGACGTTGCTCGACAAGCATGGGAACGGCAAAGCCGTTCTTGATTCCGGTGCGTTCACCGACATCGTTTGGACTATTCAAGGGGGCAACCGCCCCTTCGAACTGCTGCGAGTTGCCGATGTTGGGAACGTCGTCGCCGGGTTTGATAAACGGCGTCTCGCGCACCATGTCCGCCGCATTCATATTCGCTTCAGCGGCGAATTCCTGCGCGACCTTTTGCGGATCTTTGGTCTCCTTCAAACGATCCTGGGCCTTTTGTGCAATTTTCTGCGCGACCGTGTAGCCACGCCGGTTGCGCAACGAAACCAGCAGCTCTGGTTTTGCATCTTCAAAAGTCTTCGGCACCGAATCGCCCCGGCGCAGGACGTAGTAGGCGTTCTTATAGCTGATTGCGTCCGTAATCTCGCCCGGTTGCATCTCGAGTACCTGTTGATATGGATCGGTAGGTTTGTTCGGGTCCTTCTTTACCACTCCGTTGACCCGGCCACCGTCCTTCGCCGTCGCCGGATCCTCGGAATTGCCCTTCGCCAGATCGGCGAACGCATCTTCGGAAATCGTTTCGCCGCCAGCGCGCGCTTTCGCAACCAACGTATCGGCCTTCGATTTGACAGCTGCATCGAGATCCGGACGCGCTACTTTTAAGACGATCTGCTGGACCTTGACGCCCGCCTGTTTGTATTTCGGCTCAAGACTGTCGTATTCGTCGTGCAGCTCTTTGTCTGTGATTTGAAGTTTCTGTCCTGACTTGTCCTGATCGATGAAGAGGTAGCGAATCTTTTTCTGCGGGACCAGAATGTTGTAATCGGTTTTGTGCTGTTCGAAGTAAGCCTTTAACTCGTCATCGGTGGGTTGGATCTTTTCTGCCAGCTTACTCGCCGACACGATGACGTACGTCAGATCGAAGGAAGTATTTTTCTTCTTGAACTCTGATTGCACGTCCTCTTCGGATACGCGGACACTGGCGGCAACAAAGGCTTCAAGTTTGTCGTGCGCGATGTCTTCGGCAACGCCTCGTTCGAAGGCTGCGACGTCGCCGACGCGCTGCTCGTACTTGGCCAAGTCGAGCTTTCCTGATGAATCGAGCAGGGTGAGCTTGCCGGCAGTATCGCTAAAAGTTTTGCGGATCCGGTCATTGATCTCAACAGGTGAAGCTTCGAGTCCCAGGCGCCGGGCTTCCTGCACAGCGATCTTTCTTTGAATCAACCCATCTAGAATTTTGTCGTCGCTATAACCCATTTGGGACAAGCTGATCTGACCGCCGAAGCGACTGAACTGCTGCTGAATATTCTGTTTTTGCGTCGCGAATTCGCCTAGCGTGATGTCATCGCCGCCAACGGACGCGACCACTTCGCTGCTCTTCGTAGGCTCGAGCGCCGAGGTGCCGCCACCAGGCCGGAAGAAGAGGACGAGACTGACAGCCATGAGGGCCACGAATCCCAGAATCAGCACTTTGCTGGTGCGTTCGAACTTGCTTAATTGTTTGAGCATGTAGAAAAACCTTCGTTGCGTTATTTCGAAACGGTAAATTCTAAAGGAGCGCGCCGCCTGCTGCAACGTACGGAGTGCAGCACGGTGTTTGGAGTTCCACTGGCTTTGCCCGAAAAGTCGATCCAAGCTGGTAAGAGCCGGTCAATACTGGGAGCGCGGGCGCCCTCGCCCGCCGGAACGTACGCAGCTCAATCTCAAACTTCTTGACGCTCTAACTGTTTCGCCCGTTCGCGCTCATAGCGGGCGAGGGCGCCCGCGCTCCCATTATTAGCTTGTCTCTTTCCGCCATAACACTTTTTGGCAAGGCCAGTTCAACTTTTAAGTTGAGTTTCGCATGTGATTCAAGCTGAAGCTTGAAGTCTGAACCGGTGCGCGGGTTTTGTCTGCCACAGGGCCGATGATATGTTACCTGCTCAGATGCACTCGTTGGCGACCTCGACACTTGCATGGGTTGGTTTTTGTAGTTTCATCCTGATAATGCTGGCGGTTGATCTCGGTGTCTTCAATCGCA
>Ga0137401_10001198_pt1 | contig 11083 bp, 13 predicted proteins | sample CZOMad1_1_16fung_FD_108286 | JGI IMG/M metagenome (GOLD analysis project Ga0137401, IMG submission 108286) | Vadose zone soil fungal communities from Angelo Coast Range Reserve, California, USA - CZOMad1_1_16fungal (Illumina Assembly) | ecosystem: Environmental > Terrestrial > Soil > Vadose...
ACTCCCGAAGCGGTGGGCGCGGGAATTGAAGCCGCGTTAAAACGCGTAACCCCGAAAAAGCGCAAGAGGACTTCCCTTGGCCGACCCGTTTCTCGGCTTGCCTTGCGACGAAGACAGAGGCGAAAATGCCCACACCTGAATGCCGGAAGCACTGAACATTCTCACACGCGACGCGTGGCTGCTATTCGCCACGCGTTTCATTCGCTTGTTTGCCTACGGTTCGCTCTCGGTCATCCTGGTGTTTTATCTGATCGGGCTCGGACTTAACGAATCGCAAACTGGACTGCTGCTCACACTTACCCTGATAGGCGACACGGTCATATCACTGTATTTAACGACGCGCGCCGACCGCATCGGGCGGCGGCGCATGCTCATCGCCGGCGCCTTCCTGATGGCCGCGGCCGGCCTGGTTTTTGCCCTCACGAAGAATTTTCTTTTGCTGGTGATTGCAGGAACGATTGGCGTGATCAGCCCCAGTGGGAACGAAGTCGGACCATTTCTGTCGATCGAACAAGCTGCGCTTTCGCACGTGGTTTCAGACCGCACGAGGACGGAAGTGTTTGCTTGGTACACGCTGACCGGGTCGATCGCCACCGCGGCCGGCGCGCTTTTTGGCGGGACGCTCACGCAGCTGCTGCAGAAAACGAGCAGTACTCCGGTAGGAAGTTACCGTGGCGTGGTGTTCTTGTATGCGGCTCTCGGATTGCTCCTGGCTTTTCTCTTTACGCGCGTTTCTTCCGCGGCCGAACTTACGTTGCCGTCCGAACGCGCGCAACAGCCGAAAAGTCTGGGCAGCTTTTTCGGGGTCCACAAGTCGCGCCACATCGTCGCGAAGCTATCGGCGCTGTTCGCGCTGGATTCGTTCGCGGGCGGATTCGTGCTGCAAAGCCTGGCGGCCTACTGGTTTTATCTGCGTTTTGGAGTGAAACCAGCGGCGCTCGGAGTGATTTTCTTTTGGGCCAACATTTTTGCGGGAATTTCCGCGTTGATGGCGTCGCGGCTGGCCGCGAGGTTCGGCCTGGTAAAAACGATGGTGGGCACGCACTTGCCTTCTAATATCCTGCTGATCCTGGTGCCGCTGATGCCTAATCTTTCGCTGGCCGTGGCGGTTTTGCTCTTGCGGTTCAGCATCAGCCAGATGGATGTTCCGACCAGGCAGTCGTATACGATGGCGGTGGTCAGCGCGGAGGAGCGCTCGGCGGCGGCAGGAATTACCGGAGTAGCGCGTACCACCGGCGCGGCCATGAGTCCGCTGTTTGTGGGATTTTTGTTCGCGCGGCCCGCCCTCATTAGCGTCCCATTCTTTATCGCCGGTGCGCTGAAGATTGTGTACGACATATTGCTGTACCGCGCGTTCATCGCCATTCCGCCGCCGGAAGAGCTCTCGCGCTAGAAGGCCAATTCGGGAGTAAAAAGATGACCTCCGACGCACAATTTAAGGTCTTTGGTTGCCGCGCGACGTTTTGGCTCCGGGTCGCGGGGGTGCTCTTGCTGCTGGCCGGTGCGGCGATTGAAATGTCCGGGGATGCTCAGAGCATAGGTGCGTTTGAAGACCATTCCGATGTCGGCGTGACGCCCAAGCCCGGGTCAGCGACTTACGACTCCAAGAGCCGAGAGTACACCGTCATCGGCGGCGGAGCGAATATGTGGGGAACCACCGACGCGTTCCACTTTGTTTGGAAGCGGGTTTCCGGCGATGTGACTCTGACCGCCCGCGTTGCGCTCGAAGGCGCGGAAGGAAATGCGCATCGCAAAACTGGATTAATGATCCGGCAGGGCTTAGGACCGAGCGACGCATACGCCGACGCCGTGGTGCATGGCAACGGACTCACTTCGCTGCAGTACCGGGAGACAGCGGGTGCGCAAACCTTGGAGGTCCGCGGTAGGGGCACCGCACTGCGTTTCCTGCGGCTGGTACGCCAAGGCAATCGATTCACGCTGTTCGCGGCAGATGACAAACGGCACTTCATCCAACTGGGATACACCAATGTCGTGCTCTACGATCCGGTCTATGTGGGCCTGGCGGTGTGCGCGCACGATGCGGATGTGCTACAAACCGCGATTTTCAGCAAGGTCGAGCTGAAAGCGGTCGCCCTACGGAGGAAATGACTCGGTCGCCTGTCCGACAGATCGAACAAGCCGCTGCAGCGCGAAGGGCCTCAAGGAATTTCCGCCTACAGTTGACTCCGTCGAGGCAAGGTTGCGGCTCGCAGCACAACCTCACGCTGCAGGATGTGCTCGGGTGAAGTGTCCAGCGCTCTGAGGCTTTTGCGGGATACCGCGCGAAAACAAACCGCGGTTCACTGCAGCTGCAAGGCTCGACGGATCGCGAGCGAACAGTTACACACGGTAGACGACTGCAAAACGCCAAGCGCTGCTTCGCCAGGCGCGAAGCGTCTGCTGGCACGAGCCGTAATCAAATCAAGGAGAGCAAACATGGATGATCAACTCAATCACGAGGCGCGTCAGGATTCTTACGACGCGCGAACTGGCCGGGATATCTCGGTGGCTGGCACGGCTGCGAGGATGAAGGAGCAGGCGGCGGAAAAAGCCGGGCAGGTTAAGGAGAAACTCTCGGAATTCTCGAAAAAGGCCGCCGAGCAGATGGGCGCACAGCGCGAAAAGGCAGCCAGCGGCTTCTCAAGCACCGCCGCAGCGCTGCACGAGCGCGGCGACCAGGTAGCTAGCGCGGCGCATGCGACCGCGGACAAGATTCAAGCGGCCGCCGATTACATTCGCGAGAACGACTTCCGGGCCATGGCCGAAGATGTAAGCAGCGTGGTACGCCGATATCCCGGGCAAGCGCTGGCCGCCGCGGCGGTGGTTGGCTTCCTCGCGGGCCGCGCGCTGTGGAGGCGAGACTAACCCTTACGGTTCGACCAGGAGAGTTCTATGGCTCTGCAAAATATGCAGAACAACAGGTCTGTGACGGAAGTCTTGCAGGACATCGTCGCCAACATTCAGGAAATCGTTCGCTCAGAATTCAAGCTGGCAAGAACTGAAATTGGCGAGCAGGCGACCCGGGCGGCGAAATCCAGCGCGCCGCTCGGGAGCGGAATCGTCCTGGCGCCGTATGCGCTTGGGTTCATCCTTTTGGCCATCGTGTACGCGCTAGAGATGGTGGTGGCCGCGTGGTTGGCAGCGTTGATCGTAGGCGTTGCGGTGGCGGCGGTGGCGGCGATTTTGGTGAGCGTTGGGCGCAAGCGGCTCGAACAAGTGAAGATGCCGCAGAGAACCATGGCGAGCGTGAAGGAGAACGTGGAATGGGCGAAAAATCAGATCAGATAGAACAGCACATCTACGACAAGCGCAACGAACTGGGAGAAAACATCCACGAGCTGCAGGAAAAAGTCCGTGACACAGTCCATAAAGTTAGAAATTCGGTTGACTGGCGCTCGCAATTTCAGGAACGACCAATGACCCTGATCGGAATTGCCTTTGCGGGAGGTCTGGCGGCGTCGGCGCTCTTCCGCCGGAGCCGACCCGCGAGCAACTCGAGCTATGCAAGTTTCTCAACGGAACGCCGGAACGCCGAAGCGCCATCCGCGTCGACGAGCGACCGACGCGCCAAGGACTGGCAGAACAAGGCTGCCGGCGCGTGGGCAGACATCAAGGGCGCGGTGATTGGGTTGGCCGCTACCAAGGTCGGAAGCGCTTTGGAGGAGATACTTCCGGGCTTTCAAGAGCACTACCAGAAACGGCAGGAGGAACGACGATCCGCTACGAACGGGTCGGCGGAACGGGCGAGAACGGCCCCAGAAACCGGCGGCGCGGGGTATTTGCGGCAGTCGTAATTCACTGCTCCATGCCCTGGCGAGGCCCATCCTTGCGGTTCGCCCGGGCATCCAAACGATAGTGAAACGGCGCAAACACATACTGCTGGCAGGCAGCGCAATCTTGATGTGGGTGCTGAGCGGGTCGTGCAACGGTCAGAATTACGGCGTTTTGCAACCTAACCCCGAAGACCTCTGCAAGTGTCTGCCCATTGAACCGGACATTGCAGATTTCAGGCATATAGCAAAGCATCAACCCATCCCGAGCATGGCGGCGGTAGAAACCGACGTGACCACCATGCTCAGTTGGCCACAGGACGTGTTTGTCGCTCCGGATGCGCCGCGCACGGGCCGCGAGCTGCAAGTATTTCACCTGGGCAGCGCGTTCGTGCAGGAAGCCAGCGTGAACGCCGCGGATTGCGACGTGCATTTTGAGATTTCGCAGACGGCGGACAAGACGGCTCCGCGCGTTATCGTGGAAACCCCGGTGGACAGCGAATTTTGCAACGCGCGCCAAAACGCACAAGCGCAATTGGCCAAGCATAATTTTCGTCTGGACTCGCAGCACGGAGGCGAGCTGCCCATGGCCCTGCCGGTGCAAGTCACGGGCATGGCCTTTGAAGATTTTGATCACACACGCGGTTCAGCGCAGGTCGCGACTATTTGGGAGCTACACCCTGCGGTCGTGACCATTCCTTGAAGTCAGAAATCGCACAGCTTCTCTATTTCTTGCCGCCCGTCAGTTCTAGGCCGGGCTCCGGATGGTAGTAGGTTCCCGCCATCTTGACGGGAATTTCCGCACCTTTAGGCTTTTTCTTGAAGAGGGCGTCAAACGGCTTCAGGAAAATGGATTTGATGCCACCGCCGTTCATTTTGGAAAAATCCGAGTCGGTCTTCAGGGTTCCGTGAAAATCGATTTTGTCGTTGAGCAAATTGAATGTGCCGTGCATGTGCGCTTCGGCGCCGGGAACTTCGAAAGAAATCTTCGTCAGCGTGGCGACGCCGTTCTTTAGCTGGACCTGGCCATCGAGATTGGAGATGACCCCGGAGGGATCTTCGTCGTCTTCGTCAGGCTTCTTGCCCTGCGCGCGTTCACTGAGGCTGGCGACCTTCTCTTGCGTTTTCGTCTTCGTGAAATGGCCGCCTTCGATACCGAAATCGCCTTGCAGGATTACTTCCTGCAGAAACGGCCGGCCTTCCGGGGGAATCTCCACGTGTGCGCGGAAGCTGATCAGGCCGCTGACCGGCGAGCGCGGCTCCTTGACGAATAGCCGGAACACGTCCTGAATGCGTCCGTCCTTCACGTGGACCTCGAAGGAAGTGGTCTTACCGTGTTGGCCGGGCTTTCCCGCAACGCCGCCGCTGGCCAGGATCAAAGTTTTCACAACCGTAGTGTCCACGTGCTCGAGGTGCACGTCCCCGTTCACGGCGTTGACGAAGCCATGAAAGCTTGCGTGTAAGGGCACGCTCCGTCCGGCGCGCCGCACCTTGAAATCGGGAACGTCGACGGAGCCGTGAGTTTCCATCTGCTCCAGGCTGCCCGCAAAATCATCGTGAGACGCCAACGTTCCTGTAACTCCATCAAGGGAGCTGAGGTCGGCATGCTCGAACTGGTACGTTCCGGAAACCGGCGTCTTCCCGGGGTCGGAGGAATTCCACGGACCAAAATGTCCACGAGATTGAATTTCCCCCGGAGGCAGGGCATTCCGAAGACTGACCTCGTAGGCAAAGGGTTTTGTGCGGCTGACCGAGCTGAGGGTGAGGGCGTGAATTGCGAAACGCAGCGGATTCCCTTTCTCGCGGGCAATTTCAAGAACCGCGTCGTTGGCGACCACTTCGCCAATCCGCGTGGTTGAAGGGCTCTCCGGATGTTGAGGTGTTTTGAGCCGCTTAGCGAGCGGCGGAACTTGAATGCGCAATCCCTGCAGGTCGATACGCGAGACATAGCCTGGGCGCCGGAGCAAGTCGAGATAGGAAGCGCGAAGGATAAATTTTTGCGTGGAAACTAGCGGCGGGCTGCCCGGCGGACTGCTGGGGTGCACGAGGGTTCCGCCCTCGGCAATGCAGCCCGGCGGGAAAAAGGTCTTGTGGAATTTGGTGAACTGAACGCTACCGTGAAAGGTTTCTTCCAAGGCTTGCGTCACGCGCTCACGGGAAAAAGGCCAGTACCGAGCCAGAAAACCGAAACCTATGGCCGCGAGCACCAGCACTACGATACCCGCGCCCGCAAGCCAGCGGGGGAAAGCGCCTTCGTTCCCCGGTACGCTCATCTCCGTTGGTTCTTTCCAGAACCGCTGCGTGGCTCGGGGCCATTTGGGGAGGAGGCCAAGCGTCAGTTGACGCTCTCGCGGTGTTGCGACTTTGGCCGGAGTTTGCCGGTTTCGGGATCGAATTCTCGAATCCATACGGCACAGGCTTCGCGCTGGGCGGCAAACTTGCGCTTGAAGCTGGGCTCGGCTTTGGAGCGAATACACCAGCCGGGCACTTCGTGGTCATCGAACGTGACGCGGGCCACTTCTTCTTGATTCTTATTGAGATAGATCAAAGTCGACGCAATCATGAGAGATTCCTCTGTGAGTGACGGTAGTTTGGCAGCGTTAGGGGCCTTAGGCCGGGAAAGGGTTGGCCACCCGCTGCCGCTATACGGCAAGAATTAGACGCCGCTAACTATGGAAAAGACGGCGCGTATAGATAGGGGAAACGCGGTAGGCGGCCAGGAAAATTAAAGAAACGATTTTCTAGCGCTCCCTTGCTTGCGTGGCGCTTCTCCCCGACAATAAGTAGTTCCACGGGGCGTGTTTTTTGCTCTTGCACTGCCCGGTGCAGGGCACGGGGTGTCGAGACTGATGGGGACGACGCAGTTCAATTCACCGAAACGTTTTGTTGCGTATTTTTCAATGGAAATCGCTTTGGAGAATGCCATGCCCAGCTACAGCGGCGGCCTTGGCGTTCTCGCCGGCGATACCATTCGCGCTGCGGCGGATGTTCGCCTGCCGATGGTGGCGGTCTGTTTGCTTTACCGCAAAGGCTATTTTTCGCAGCGCCTTGCCGAAGACGGCACGCAAACGGAGGAGCCGGTTGCGTGGCGCGTCGAGGACTTTCTCGAGGAAGAAGACGCGCGTGTTACCGTTCCGCTCGAAAATCGCCGCGTGGAGTTACGCGCTTGGCGTTACACGGTGAAGGGCGTGCGCGGCTTTGAGGTGCCGGTCTATTTTCTGGACGCCGATCTGGCCTCCAATGTGGAATCCGATCGGAATCTCACGGGCAGCTTGTATGGCGGCGACGCGTATTACCGGCTTTGCCAGGAAGTCCTTCTCGGTATCGGCGGCGTGCGCATGCTGCGCGCTTTGGGCTACAACGAGCTGACGCGCTATCACATGAACGAAGGCCACGCCGCGCTTCTGTCGCTGGAATTGCTTGGCGAGGAAGCGGAAAAGGCCGGACGCACATCGATCCGCGGAGAGGACATCGACAAAGTGCGCGGCAAGTGCGTGTTCACCACGCACACTCCCGTGCCTGCAGGTCACGACCGCTTTCCGATGGAATACCTTACGCGAGTTTTTCCTGGCCAGAATGGCTTTTTCGACTTGAATGATGCGTCGTCGGCCGATCTTGTGAAAAACGTGCTGCAAGCCGAGACGGCTTTTCCCGACTTGCAGGGAGCGGCGCGCGCCGGGGCGTCATTGAACATGACGTACTTGGCGCTGGGTCTCAGCACCTATGTCAACGGCGTCGCCAAACTGCACGGCGAAACGTCGCGGCAGATGTTTCCACAGGTTCCGATCGAAGCCATCACGAACGGCGTGCACGCGGCGACCTGGGCTTCGCCCGCGTTCAAGGAGCTTTTTGATCGCTGCATTCCGTCCTGGCGCGAAGACAACTACAGCTTGCGGGGCGCTCTCGGCTTGCCTCCGGAGGAGGTGTGGTCCTCGCACCTGATCGCGAAACACGAACTCTTCGAAACCGTGCGAAAGAAGACCGGGCTTAGCTTCGAGCCCGACGTGTTCACCATTGGCTTCGCGCGCCGCGCTACCGGCTACAAGCGCGCCGACCTAATTCTTTCCGACCTCGACCGCCTGCGCCAGATCGCCAAAAGCGCTGGAAAATTTCAGGTTGTCTTCGCCGGGAAGGCGCACCCGCACGACACCGGAGGCAAAGAGATTATCCGGCGCATCTTTCACGCTAAGAAAGCGTTGCGCAAGAATGTGACGGTTGTTTTTCTGGACGAATACAATCTCGAAGTCGGCGGCCAGATCACTTCCGGCGTGGATTTGTGGCTCAATACGCCGCAGTTTCCCCTCGAGGCTTCCGGGACCAGCGGGATGAAGGCGGCGCTCAATGGCGTGCCGAGCCTCAGCATTCTGGATGGCTGGTGGGTAGAAGGGCACATTGAAGGCATCACCGGGTGGTCCATCGGCGAGTCGCGGCACTCCACCGGTGGGTTGGCCGCGGCCACGGATAATGCCAGCGAAGCGCAGTCCCTCTATGCCAAGCTCGAAAACGTGATTATCCCCATGTTTTACAAGGAGCGTGGGCGGTACCTCAGCGTGATGCAGCACGCTATCGCCATTAACGGCTCTTTCTTCAACACGCAGCGCATGGTGCAGCAGTATGTCACCGACGCATACCTGCGCTGAGCGCCGCGCGCGAACGGGCTTGGCCATTTTTCCCCACGAAGATTGCGGAAAATTAACGGTAGCGCTTGATTTCTTTTAGCAAGCGTTCCATTTCGCTGCGCGTCCCAATGGTGATGCGTACAAAACCCGCTCCCATCTCTTTCGTGCGCTCGCGCAACAGAATTCCTCGGCGCTCAAGCCGGCGGCACAACTTTGGACCGCCGGGGCCAAAGTTGGCGAGAATGAAATTTCCCGCGCTGGCGTAGGTTTTAACCCTGAGTTGCTGCAATTCTTTCGCAAACCAGGCCCGCACCAACTTGATGTTGCGCACATAGCGACCGATCGTCTTCGGGTCTCCTATCGCAGCTTCCGCCGCAACCAGGGCCGCAAGATTCACGGGAAATGGCGGCATCCCCCGCCGAAGGACGGACAGCGACTCGGCGCAAGCAATCACCGCGCCTAATCGGAGCGCGGCAATGCCCGCGGCTTTCGAGAACGTGCGCGCGACAAAGAGATGCGGATAGTTTCGGATCCAGGGCACCATCGTCATTCCAGAGAACTCCGCGTACGCTTCGTCAATCACCACCGCAGTGTTCGTCGCCCTTAGCAGGATTTTTTCGATGGCCTCCGCCGCTACGAGCGTGCCGGTGGGATTGTTGGGATTGGCGATAAACAACACACGCGGCTTGCCGCGCAAAGCCGCCAGCACACGGTCGAGCGGAAATTCCATCTCCGCGCCGTACCGCAGCACTTCGATGCTGGCCCCAAAAATCTCAGCGTAGTAGCGGTACATCGGAAACGTGGGCTCGCAGATCAAAATCGCCGACCCGGGATCCACGAAAGTATCGAAGAAAACGCGCAACGCGTCATCGCCACCGTTGGTCAGCAGTACTTCCTCGGGCTTCACACCAAAATATTCTGCCAGGCGCCGCGTGGACTTCTCGTATTCCGGATACATTCCCAACTGCTTGGAAGAGAGTTTTGCCAGCGCGCGCAGGACGGCCGGCGAGCATCCCGCGGTATTCTCGTTGAAATCCAGGCGCAGCTTTTCCGCGCGGCCCTCCGCCGGCGATTCGTAGGTCCGGCGCTCAAGAATCGCTTTCCGCACGGGGAGCCCGGTGGTTATCGGCAACGCTGCGGAGGGGCTTCTAGCCTTCAAGGCATGAGGTCGAGACATTCTCCTGTTTCTCTCTGGCATACTAGCCACGGGCGCTGCATCGTTCTGGCGTCATAGCGAATCTGATAGTACAAGGAAAGACTAATTGCCGGGAAATGAGGGGGGGCGAATGACCGAGAAAATCCAGAAAGTAGCAGCGGAGTGGAAGAAGCAGCTCTCACCCGACGAATATTACGTAACCCGCGAAAAGGGCACGGAGCCGCCGTTTACCGGCCAGTACGAGAGCACCGAGGACCCCGGCACGTACAAGTGCGTCTGCTGCGGGCAGCCGCTATTCCGCTCGGAAACCAAATACCATTCCGGTTCCGGATGGCCGAGTTTTTATGCCCCGGCCGAAAAGCAAGCGGTGGAAACTGAATCGGACGTCAGCCACGGCATGAAGCGCACGGAGGCCAAGTGCAGCCGGTGCGACGCGCATCTCGGCCACGTGTTTGATGACGGGCCGCGTCCCACGGGATTGCGGTACTGCATTAATTCCGCCGCGCTGAAATTAGAGCAGGACAAATGAAAACGCGCCGTGGAAGTGCACGGCGCGTTCAAAACCTAGAATCCGCAGGCCGCTAAGCCGCGGGGCAGCACGAGCAGGCGGCAATTTCCGCTACGCGGTCGCGCACCCGCTCCCAAACCCCGACTAGCAACACCTTGGTGCCGCTCGGATACTTGAAAACGTAAAACACGTTTGCGTCGCCCTCTACCTCAAAAAAACCGGGCCGCCGCGGATCGGGCCGCGATGGAGCGTCCGAATAGAGCAGTAGACGGAGTTCCGCCATCTGCTCCGGCGTATGATTCCGGAGGTCTTCGAGAAGAGGCGGTTGTTTTGGAACACTCATCATCATTATCTTTCTCCGCCACATATAGCTTAGCTTTGTCCTCTCATGTAAAGACGCAAAAACTGGGCAAAAGTTTCATGAGCCGCAACTTTTTCGTGGGCAATCTCTAATCCTGATGCCTCGTCGTTTGGCCCCTGTTTTTCGCATTTCGATTGCGAAACTTCATATCGCGTATCATGGGAATCCGCTGGTAACAGAACGACTATCTCAGGCATCCAAAAGATATAAAGAATCGGGTCGCCCCAAAGGCGCTCGAATTTCCATGCGCGGAACTGCGCGCGAATCGCCGTGTATTTCTAAACATAGTTATGATAGATTCCACGTTACTCTATGGCCTGGTACTTGCGCGGATTTCATTTCCTTGCGATAGTGCCGTACAATTTCCACTCTACGGAGGACGGCAGTGTAGGGAACGATGACAGTGACGAAAATAGCTGCTAAAAAACCAAGGGAAAAGGCGAGCTTTGAAAAAGACCGCCGCCGTAAACATCACCATTACCTGGTAACCGTCTTTTACGCCGACGGGGAGAAGTTCGGTCGCGTGTATACCGACAAAGACAAAGCCGGGCGCTTTGCAGATCGCCAGCGGCGCTCGCCGGTGGTCAAGTCCGCGCGGGTCAGTCAGATTTCGTGATTGGCGGAACTCACAAGAAGGACCGATAAGTTGGTTGCGGCAGCAGAGCACGG
>Ga0137401_10001200_pt1 | contig 11082 bp, 9 predicted proteins | sample CZOMad1_1_16fung_FD_108286 | JGI IMG/M metagenome (GOLD analysis project Ga0137401, IMG submission 108286) | Vadose zone soil fungal communities from Angelo Coast Range Reserve, California, USA - CZOMad1_1_16fungal (Illumina Assembly) | ecosystem: Environmental > Terrestrial > Soil > Vadose zone...
ACAACGCGAATGTTGTAAGTAACGCGATTCGTTAGCACCCAATCAAGCGCACTCAGAACTGTCGAGATAGTCCCCGATCCGGTCGCACCCAGGACTCGCAGATTGATCAGATTTGCGTTCGGTGCAATCCCGGTATATTGGGCGTTGGAGATGCGGCCATTTCCTGCCGCAATCGAAGCGACGTGGGTGCCGTGTCCATAGGGATCGTCGATGCGACCTTCGCCGGTAAAGTCACGGCTGACGATGACCCGGCCGTTGTTACTCCGATCAAGAAATGCCGTATGGACCGTATCAATTCCGGAATCGAGTACTGCGATTCCAATTCCGGTCCCATCCAGACCCGTAGTGTTGGTCCCATTAATTGTGCGGATAGCGTCAGCTCCCGTCGTTAATGAAACGTGGCCGAATGAAATATTTGTTCGGTCAAGGGAAACAAAACTGACGTCGGGTCGCGCGGCCAGGGCTTCTACCGCCGGGGCCGGCAGTTCCATGACCCGCAAATTAAAGTTCACCAGATCGGCTTTGACGTGACCGCCACTCTTCGACAAAGCTGCGTCGAAACTCGCTCCGGGGCGGCCCTTGAATTGGATGATGACTGGGATGCGCTGTGACGCGGCGCCGTGCGCGAGTTCAAGCAGGTCAGGCGAGATTTTGTGCACCCTCGGTGACGGCCCTTGAGCGCCAGTCTGCTGCGGAATGAAATTGAAACTGCCTATAAGTAGGAGCAGTAAAAAGAGACTAGTCCATTTTACGGTGGGGCAACCGTTATCCATTGTCACCTCGTTTTCCCAACGAGCTCAGAAGAAGCCTGCAGAGACACCTCGTTCTGAAGTCGTGTTTGGTACGTTTTAAGAAGGCTACGTACCGACCTGACTCCGCCGGATGCCGCATGGGCATCGGACGTTAAAGAACTGAGTTTTGAAAAAGACCAGCCAGTCGGGTGGCTGTGGAATCGAACTGAGCCCGTCGGGTTAGGCTATGAAAAAAAACTTGGGAAGAGATGAATCTGGAACGCTAGTTCAACGCGTTAGTTTTGATAAAATACACATCGGTCAATTAGAAAGCAATTTATTTCATGCAAGCGGTGTTATCGCCATTTAGAACAGCCGACGTGCTATCTCCAACCATAATGCCGTCGCCAACCATAATGCCGTCGCCGACCATGATTCCGTCGCTAAGCAGTAAGCCGTCATTTAGCAAGAAACTCAGATCCAGAAACGGTGTTCCCCCGCCAATCGACGTTCCGTTGCTCGTTACAATCCAGCTTCCCAACGACACCCCAGCAGTCATCCTGTTAGGATCAATCGACTGGGTAGTTGAAGTTTCAGATATTCCGTCGGCGAGCACGAATCCCTGGCCGTAGACCCGCTGATACTTGACGATTAGATCGTCACTAACGGCGTAACCGTGGTTCAGGACAATACCCCTGGCCCAGCAGAATGTCTGTCCGTTAACAGACGTTTCCGGCGCGGGCGGTGGACCAGTTAGCATTGGATCTCCCAACGACGTGAACATTGAAAGATCAGTCCGGATCGATTTCGCCAGCCGCACCGCGCCCTCAACATTGATTTCACCGGCGCCTTGCTCGAACATATTTGAGCCGGCGAGCGGCTGCGCGGTATACATCAGGATTGCCTTCACCAGACCCGGCGTCAGATTAGGATTGGCCTGCAGCAGCAGCGCCGCCGTTCCGGCGGCAATTGGCACAGCCATCGATGAGCCGCTCAGGTACATCATGCGTTTCGTCGTGAGCTGACTGACGTTGGCATCCAATTCCGGATGGCTTGCGAGCAGCAGGTTGTTTGGCGCCGCCGCGCCTATGATCTTGTTGCCGGGTGCAACCATGTCAGGCTTTAACAGGTTGTCGTAGTGGTTGATTGAGCTATCGTCCGTCCAAAAACTTCGAGTCGGACCACGCGAACTATAAGTAGTGACCGTGTCGTCGCCGCGCCCATCAGTCCCGAAACTGTTGGCCGCGCCGACGGTGATTGCCGCCGGCTCATTGCCGGGCGAGTGGATCTGCCCGTAGGTTTTTTCGCCGCTCAAGTTCTTGCCGTTGTTACCCGCAGCGGCTATGACGACGATGCCGGCATCGGAAGCGCGGCGCACTGCCTGGCATAACGGGTCATTCATAAATGAATCGATTGCCGCGGTGCCAATGCTCATGTTGACTACGCGCAGGTTGTAGAGTGCGTGGTACGTTATTATCCAATCCAGCGCCGCCAGGAAGCCTGACGTGGTGCCGGCGCCCTGAGAATTCAGGATGCGCAGGTTGATTAACCTCGCATTCGACGCAATACCGGTGTACGCGCCGGCGAAAATCTCACTGCTGCCTGCCGCAATTGAAGCCACATGCGTTCCATGACCGTAGGGATCGTCGGTGCGATTCTCTCCCGTGAAATCGCGACTCAGAATTACACGACTTAACCCGGCCTGATCTCGGAAGGCGGAATGACCGGCGTTGATGCCCGAATCGACAATCGCGATCGCAATGCCGCTGCCATCGAAGACAGTCGTTGTGGTTATCAATCCGCCGAGCAATGTGTTGGTCTGCTCGCGCACCGCCGCGGTTCCGGTCGTTGTTTCAATGTGACCAAGCATGGCGATTGGCCGATCGGGTGACAGGTAACGCACTTCTTTTTGCGAGGCGAGCGCTTCCACGGCATTAACGGGAAGTTCAATGACTCGCATGTTCAGGGCGCTTAATTTTCGCGTGACCCTTGCGGCAAACCTCGAAAGCACCCCGTCAATCAGTGTCGCCGGCATTTCGTTGAATTGAATCACCACCTTGACGCGCGCATCGCCGCCTTCGCTCCGCATCTGCTGGATCAAATCAGAAGAAAGTTTTCGTGAGCTGGTTGGTATTGATTGCGCTGCTCCCGGATGAGCGGCCGCCAGATTGATACTGAGGCAAACAACCACCATGAGCCGGACAATCAATTTCTTCGCATCGTACATCGTCGTCAACATTCCTTAATTCATGCCTGCCTGTTCGCGGGGAACATGCTTAATCGCATTACCTCATGTCCTGATGGTGGCTCGCTTGTGCAACCGCCGTTCCGGTGGCGTTCAGGGCTGAGATCTGGACCAGGCTGCCGGCGCGAATCAGCGCCAACAGTTAAGGCGATACATGCATTCACATGACTGATGTTACTGCCGCACAAGAGGGAAGGTGACCAACCAGAGTTTGCGCCATGACCGAGAGTATCGGGCTTCGTTCGTCGTCACGAGAATTTGCGCGGTGCAGAGAATTGCGGCGGTCGCTGATGATGCTGCGGCAGAACTCGCCAGTACGCGAAACTTCGCTGCCGGCCCGGGTTTATTCGCTCACAGGTTTGACTGGCACTCACATTGCGGCCGGTTTTTTCACCGAGAGAAAGGCGGCTGCGATGAAAGAGCAAAATATCCGAGTGTTGATTGTCGATGACGACCGGGAGATTGGGAGCATTTTGCATGACTTCCTGAGCAAATTGTATGAGTGCACCGCAGTAAATTCAGCCGCCGATGCTTTAGCGGCGCTCGCTGGCGAGTCCTTCGATCTAATCATGAGCGATATCAGCATGCCACAAATGAGCGGCCTCGAGATGATTCCGCATATCATTACGCTTGCACCCGAGTCGGTCGTGGTCATGATCAGCGGCCAACGAATGATCGAATCGGCAATTGCAGCGATGCGGGCCGGGGCGTTCGATTACATCACCAAACCGTTCGAGCTTGCTCAGGTGGACGCGGTCGTCCGGCGCGCGCTCGATCATCGGGAGCAGCTCGCAGGTCTTCGCTCGCGGGTGACCCGGCGCGACGCGGAAAAGCAACGTTTACTCCACGCGCTGGACAGTCACGACTTTGTTGTCTATTACCAGCCGCAGGTAGAAATTCAATCAAGAAAAATTGTCGGCGCCGAAGCGCTGGTGCGATGGGAAGATCGCGAGCGAGGAATGCTTCTACCGGCTGACTTCATTCCGCTGGCGGAAGATACCGGCTTGATAGTGCCGATTGGTGCTTCAGTCCTGCGCACGGCTTGCGGGCAAGCTCATCAATGGCACGACCTGGGGCTGGCGGACTTTTGCGTGGCCGTCAATGTTTCACCAAAACAATTACAGGAAGAGAACTTTTTGAAAACGGTGGCGCAGATTCTGGTCGACGCGGACCTCGGGCCCGAGTTTCTTGAGATTGAAGTCACCGAAACTTCCTTGATGCAAAATCCTGAAGTGGGAATTAAGACCCTGACTAAACTTCGGGAGATGGGCGTAAAAATTGCCATCGACGATTTCGGCACGGGCTATTCTTCGCTCGGGTATCTCAAACGATTACCGATCGATTCGGTCAAGCTCGACGCGTCATTCGTGAAAGATGCGACCAGTGACCCCGATGATGCCGCGCTGGTGATGGCGATCATCACCCTGGCCCACAATTTGAGGCTAAAAGTAATTGCCGAAGGTATCGAGACCGAAGATCAGTTGGCATTTCTGCGACTGCTAAGGTGTGATAGAGGACAGGGCTATTTCTTTGGCAGACCTGCAATGTCCGATGAAATGACATCCGCACACAGCAAGAACCAGCATAAGCGCGATGTTGATTGTGGGAACAAACCAGTCGTTAAGGAAATTTCTGCGGCTGGGAAGCTGACGCGGGCCGCTTAACGAAAAATAACTTTATCCAACTGCTGCGGTGTTGGCCACGCCTAAGAGTCTCGCCAGCGCCGGCTCCATAACCTTCACGCCATATTCGCCCGCGGCGAAGCTCTTCAATTTGTGTTGCTCGTCAAATAGATAGTACGCGGGCACATAGCCGTGCTCGTTTTGAAAGGCGTCGCGCAGTTTATGCTCGTTATCGATTGCCAGCGGCTCAATGATTCCGTACTTGCCGGCAGCTTCGCGAACAGCCTCGACGTTCGCGTCTTCAGGATAACGCGGCATGTGAATCGCGATTACTCGTAATCGGTCGCGATATTTTTCTCGCCACTCCGCGACGCGCGGCAAGTTGTCCTTGCACATTCCGCAGCTAATGGACCAGAAATGCATCAGCACTGGCTGGCCTTCGGTGTCTTTCAACGCCTCTTCCGCCGAACTTGCGAGCCATTCGGTCGCGCCTTCCAGCGAAGGCATGGGGGTTCCAATTCTCATCGGCATTGTTGAATCTCCTCTCTGTGTCCTCTGTGGTAAACGGTATCTTCACCACAGAGGTCACAGAGGAACACAGAGTTTACGTCTTGATGGTTTCCTGACCTGGCCGCCATTCAGCCTGGCACAGACCACCGGTCTGCAAAGCCTGAATCACGCGCAGCGTCTCTTCCGCCGAGCGTCCGATGTTCAGATCATGCACGACTTTGTAGCGCAGGACGCCTTCCGGATCGATGACGAACAAACCACGAAGCGCGATCCCGCGATCTTCGATCAGCACGCCATAGTCTTTCGACATCTTTTTGGTGATGTCGGCGCCGAGCGGAAACTTCAAACCTTCCACGCCACCCTTGTCGCGCGGCGTTTGCAGCCACGCGCGGTGCGAGAACGCTGAGTCAGTCGAGATGCCGATGATTTCCGCGCCCACGCCTTCAAAATCGGCGTAGCGATCGCTGAAGGTTGTAAGTTCAGTCGGACAAACAAAGGTAAAGTCCAACGGGTAAAAAAGCAGAACGACCCACTTGCCTTGATAATCCGAAAGCTTCACCGGCTCATTGAGTTTTTCGATGTTCTTGGTTGATGGAATTTCAAAATCAGGTGCGGGTTTGCCGACCTGAGCTGATTCGTAAGCTGTTGCTACTGCTGCTGACATTCTTCCTCCTCTAAACGGTCAATGTTTGCCGCGACCATTTATGCATCGCGACGTTTTCAAAATTAAGACGAACTGCTCGGTTTAAGGTCGCGGCACTTCGGACACAGACCTACCAGAGTCAGATGAACTGACTCTGCTTTGAATTTAGACGCCCGGGCTGCGGAACGAGTCAGCGCCACCGTGCCTGGCAGATCAAAATCAACGAGCTTGCCGCAGGCAGAACACATCGCGTGATCGTGGCGGTCCGTCTCGCGATCGTAACGGCTGGCGCCGTTGCCGAAGGCGATCTCGCGAACTAACCCGGCGTCTTTCAGAAAACGCAATGAGTTATAGACGGTTGCAAAACTAATTCCCGGCAGCGTTTCGCGCGCGGCCATAAAGACTTCAGCTGCCGTCGGATGATGGTCCCCCGACCGCACCACGTCCAGAACGAGCTGGCGCTGGCGCGTCAGCGGCGGGCCTCCCTCATTTGGCTTGATTTTCTGCGTTCTGGTCATCGTAGACTAGAATTATAATAATTCTAAATAATTAGTCAAGCCGACCCGGCCTCCAAAAAAGGTCGAAAGTAATGGCCGATGGTGATCTCGATTCACACCTGCCTCGAGATTCCGTGGATCGATCACGGAGTTCCGTGCGATTCGGCTCGACACGGCAAGCCCGCGAGCGTTAGAATGCGGCCAGTGAGAGCTGTCCTGACAAAAGTTTTTCGAATCCGCTCAATGATGGCGCTCGCGCTGATCGTCTGGTGCGCCGGCGCGGGTTGCATGCTCGTGAGCTATGCGCGCGCATCGATGGCTGAATCCGCTGGTCCGTCAGACTCTGTCGATCACATGATGGCAGGCATGTCGTCATCGATGGACGCTCACGCTTGCTGCAAGGCCAAACATCGATCCGCAAGTGGTATTCAGACGCAACCAGCGTCGACGGCGAGTACTCATGTCGAACCGACCTTACTGACGTTTCCCTCAGCGCCCACTCAGTCGGGCGCGATGAATTGTTGTCCGCTGACGAGCGGCTCGATGGTCGTAGCTTCTCGATCGCAATCGAATGATCGTGCGACAGTTTCAGAAGCAACCAGTTCTTCCTCGCTTTTGGTAATTAGTTCAGATCCACCGCCAGTCGCAGTCCCGCTGCGGCTACCCAATCGAGCGCATTCCTATCTGCTCGATTGTGCGTTTCTAATCTAGAACTCCGCCTGCAATTAATCGCGCCTGCTGCAGCAGGCTATAGGCATCAGTGTGCTTGACTGATGCGTGCATTAATCTTTTACAAATAGGAGAAATCCAAATGAATAGGTTTCGAAGATTCATCCCGGGTCTGATGCTCGGGCTGGTGTTTACATTTGCCGGCGTCGTTTCTGCGCAAAACACGCTGCAGTCGGCCGCCGCAATGGTAAAGGACGCGTGCTGCTGTTGCAGCGATGCTTGTCCGATGACCAAAGACAGCGCGAAGAAGAACCACGCCGCCGTGGCTGACAAGCACGATGGTTGCTGCTGTGGCGACTCGTGTTCAATGAAGAAAGGCGGCGCGATGAAGAACCATGCGGCGTCCACGGATAAGCACGAGGGCTGTTGTTGTGGCGACTCATGCTCAATGAAGAAGGACGGCGCGATGAAGAATCATGCTGCCTCTTCAGACAAGGGTGAGTGCTGCTGTGGAGATTCGTGCGCGACGATGAAGCAGTACGGCGCCAAGTCCGGGCCCGCCTCCGACAAACACGAATGCTGCGGGGATTCGTGCAACCTGAAAGAGATGAAAGACATGAAGAAGTCGTAACCCAGTAGTGCGACGATTCTGGTTTTTCATTGAACGGGCGCGGCGCTGGTCTGGGTCGCGCCCAACTACACTCCTCCTTCCGGAAATATTCGATCAGACTTGGGGAAGGGTATGAATTCAATATTTCGAAATTCGAAAGTCCACGCAGCTCTGCTCGGCTTGCTGGTTTTGCTGGGCGGGTCGGCGTTACGGGTCAGATCTCAGGACATGCCGGGCATGAAAATGCCCGCGCCACAGGCAAAGCCATCTCCAACGCCGAAGGCTTCACCTTCGCCGAGTCCCATGAAGGACATGCCCGGAATGCAAATGCCTTCCGTCACGCCGGCGCCGTCTCCGCAGAAGGAAATGAATATGCCGATGCCGTCCGTTAGTCCGTCCGCGAGTCCGATGGCGCAAATGCCCGGGATGAAAATGGGCGGGACAAACACGAACATGGGTCCGCTGTTGGTGGTCAGCGGAAACGAGATGGGGATTCGGGTTGGCTCAAGCGAGACAAACATCATGTCGATGGGTGCGATAGGATCGGGAACTTCGTGGCAGCCTTCATCAGGACCAATGCGCATGCAGCATTGGGTGAAGGGAAGCTGGTTGCTCATGTTCCACGCTCTTGGCCCGGTTGCTTTCATGCACCGGCTATCTGCTTCTGAAAATGCGTCAGCGACTCTCGCGCATCACTTACAGGATTCGACTCACATCGTCTTTGGCATGATTACGACAGGCTTTACTTATCGCTGGTTCAAATTGGAGGGATCGATTTTCAACGAGTGGCCCCGTATTTCTCACGATCGGAAATTGGTAGCTGCCCTTATGTTCCGCGGCGCGATTATGGTGCGATGAAAAGTCTAAGCGATAACTCAATCAAAGATCCCGTCTGTGGCATGACCGTCGATCCGCGGCAGGCTGCGGGATCGTTCGATTACCAGGGCCGGACTTTTTTCTTTTGTTCGTTGGGCTGTCGCGAAAGATTCAAAGCCGATCCGGAAAGGTTTCTCAGTGAACCCGCGGAATCGGCGACGGATCCAACGATCAAGATCGGAAGGGCCTCCGTCGCTCACAATCCGCGTGCTGACACAGATTACACATGTCCGATGCATCCCGAGATCGTTTCTGATGCGCCAGGCTCATGCCCGATCTGCGGCATGGCGTTAGAGCCGCGCACCATGACGCTCGATGAAGAGACGAATCCGGAACTCGTCGACATGACGCGCAGATTTTGGGTGAGCGTCGCTCTTGCTGTTCCGCTCTTCGGAATTGCGATGAGCGAGTTTCTGCCGGGAAATCCGATCGAGCGAATCGCGTCGATGCGCGTGCTTGTCTGGATTGAACTAGCCCTGGCAACGCCGGTTGTAGTTTGGGGTGGTTGGCCTTTCTTCGTTCGCTTCTGGCAGTCGATCATAAATCGCAGCCTCAACATGTTTACGTTGATCGGACTCGGGGTCGCCGTCGCGTACATCTACAGCGTGATCGCTGCTTTGCTGCCGCAGATCTTTCCGGTTTCGTTTCGCGACCAGATGGGGAATGTGCCGGTTTACTTCGAAGCCGCGGCCGTCATCACCGCGCTGGTTCTATTGGGCCAGGTGCTGGAGCTCAAAGCCCGCAGTTCGACGGGCACGGCGATCAAAGCCTTGCTTGGCCTGGCGCCAAAGACTGCCCGTCGCATTCGAGATGACGGCAGCGAAGAGGATGTGTCCCTGGATCAAGTGCAGGTTGGAGATCGTCTGCGGGTGCGTCCGGGCGAAAAGATTCCCGTCGATGGCGTGGTCGTGGAAGGCACGAGCAGTATCGATGAATCGATGGTTACCGGCGAATCGATCCCGGTTGAGAAGCAGGCCGGCGACCGCGTGACAGGCGCGGCCGTGAATGGCACCGGATCCCTAATAATTGAAGCAGAACGCGTCGGCTCTGAAACCCTACTGGCGCAGATCGTCCAGCTGGTTGCGGAAGCGCAACGCAGTCGTGCGCCAATTCAAAAGCTGGCAGACGTTGTGTCGGGTTACTTTGTTCCGGCGGTGATTCTGATTGCGATTGGGACCTTTATTGTGTGGGCCTTGATTGGGCCGGACCCACGAATGGCTTATGCGATCATCAATGCCGTTGCGGTGCTCATCATCGCGTGTCCTTGCGCACTCGGCCTGGCAACGCCGATGTCGATCATGGTGGCTACCGGCAAGGGCGCACAAGCAGGCGTGCTGTTTCGGAACGCGGAAGCGATCGAGGTGCTGCGCGAGATAGATACCCTCGTCGTTGATAAGACCGGCACATTGACTGAGGGCAAACCGAAACTCGTGACGTTAGCGCCCTCAGCAGAGTTCAACGAGAAGGAGCTCCTCCGGTTAGCGGCCAGTCTCGAGCGTGGCAGTGAACATCCTTTGGCAGCCGCAATCGTAGCGGGCGCCGCCGAGCGGAGAACTGAAATAACGAAGGCCGAGTTGTTTGAGTCGATTACCGGAAAAGGTGTTAAGGGACGTATAGAAAGTCGTTCTGTAGGTTTGGGAAACCACGCATTGCTTGAAGAACTCGGCATTGATCCTGGTCCACTTGCAACGGAGGCTGAGAAGTTTCGCGCCGATGGCCAGACAGTAATGTTCGTAACAGTCGATGGCAAAGTCGCGGGACTGATCGGAGTCGCTGATCCGATTAAGCAGAGTACGCCCGAAGCGATCCAACAACTGCATGAGAACCGGATTAGAATTGTGATGCTCACCGGCGACAGCCACACCACCGCCCAAGCCGTCGCGAAGAAACTCAACATCGACGAAGTGGTTGCCGAAGTTCTGCCGAATCAGAAGGCCGAGATCGTCAAACGCTTTCAGAATGAAGGCCGCAAAGTGGCGATGGCCGGAGACGGCATCAACGATGCTCCGGCATTGGCCCAGGCTCAGGTTGGAATTGCGATGGGCACCGGCGCCGATGTGGCGATGCAAAGCGCGGGCGTCACCCTGGTTAAAGGAGATCTGCGCGGCATCGTGCGCGCCATTCGTCTGAGTCGCGCGACCATGCGCAATATCAAGCAGAATCTGTTCTTCGCTTTTGTCTACAACTCAGTTGGGGTGCCCATTGCTGCCGGTGTGCTCTATCCGTTTGTGGGCCTCCTGCTGAGTCCGATGATTGCGGCGGCAGCGATGAGCTTCAGCTCCGTTTCGGTGATCGCGAATGCTTTGCGTTTGCGGCGAGTGCGATTGTGATCTCAGAGACGTTCGGCCACGGCGACAACTTTCTTGAGTGTGCGCCACTGTCGCGTCGTCGCTCCAACCCCAAGTTGCTTTTCAATAAAGTTGTTTGGGAAACCAAACCAACCGGTTTTCTTGCGCAACGCCACGGTGAAGGCGACCCGGTCCTGCATCGCAAAGACCTTGAGGTTCTCTGTTTTCGATTCGATCGGCAGCTTCGCGGGCTTAACGTTAGTCTTGAGAAAAGTGACTAACAACATGGCGTCGGCATGGGACGTAATTCGCTTGAAAACATCGCTTTCAATCAAGGCCTGCAGCTCAGCCACGGAAAAAATAACTACGGCGATGTTGTGACCGAAGGTCT
>Ga0137401_10001207_pt1 | contig 11064 bp, 11 predicted proteins | sample CZOMad1_1_16fung_FD_108286 | JGI IMG/M metagenome (GOLD analysis project Ga0137401, IMG submission 108286) | Vadose zone soil fungal communities from Angelo Coast Range Reserve, California, USA - CZOMad1_1_16fungal (Illumina Assembly) | ecosystem: Environmental > Terrestrial > Soil > Vadose...
AGCGGGCGCGGCCGGCTTCGATGTCGTGATGACGCGCGCGGATCATAAGACGGGCACTGATCGGATCGCCGAAGTTGCGCACAATCTTCAAGCAGAGATAATTGTGAACGTTCAGGGCGACGAGCCTTTGATCGATCCCGTCACGATCGATCGCGCCGTCGATGCGTTGCGTGACGATCCTTCGGCGCAGATGTCGACGACCTACGAACTGATCGATGACCCAGCCGACGTGCTGAGTTCCTCGGTGGTAAACGTAGCCATCGATACGCAAGGTTACGCGACGGCATTTTCACGCAATCCAATTCACTGGCCTAATCAGGCCGTGGACAAAGACGGCTCGATCGAAGCAGCGCTGCGGAATCCCGACCCGTCGGGACTGCTTTTTTCTTTTAAGAAACATACGGGGCTGTACGCGTATCGCCGGGAATTCCTGTTGGAGTTCACGCGTTGGCCGCAGTCCGATTCGGAACGCAAAGAATCGCTTGAGCAGATGCGCGCGCTCGATCGTGGGGTGAAGATCAAAGTCGTCGAGGCGGCTTCGCGATCGATTGGCGTGGATACTGCTGACGACCTTGAACGGGTGCGAGCAATTATCGAAAAGGAATTGAAGGTGCCGGCGTGAGCGCGGCAGATTGGATCGGCTTGGGAATCATCGCACTGGTGATTGTGGGCGGATTGCTCTTGCTGAATCAGATCACGAAGCCGTACGACGTGAAAGACGAAGAGGAGTTTCAAAAACGTAAGCAGATGGGCGCACGGACTGCGGGCCTAATGGGTCTGCAGCAGATTTTGGATCCGGCGGCAAAGAAATCAGTTGAAGTGCAACAGGATTTACGGCGCGGAATTTACGATGACGAGGAAGAGCCCGACGATCCTCCTGAAGCGGGGGCGGAGGCGCGTGGACGAGAAAGTAGCACGAACGTTAAAGAAGACCCGAACTAGTCCAGGGGCGGGCTACTGCCCGCCAGGGGAGCATGAACAATGCCTAAATACATTTTCGTTACAGGTGGCGTGGTCTCGAGTTTGGGTAAGGGCCTGGCGGCATCTTCGATCGGGTCTCTGCTCGAAGCGCGCGGCTTGCGCGTGACGCTTATCAAACTCGATCCTTACATCAACGTCGATCCGGGGACGATGTCACCTTTCCAGCACGGCGAAGTCTTTGTCACCGATGATGGCGCGGAGACCGATCTTGATCTGGGCCATTACGAACGCTTTACGCATGCGCACCTGTCACAGGCGAACAACTGGACCACTGGTCGCATATATCTCTCCGTTATCGAAAAGGAACGCCGCGGCGATTATCTGGGGAAGACAATCCAGGTCATTCCGCACGTCACCAACGAAATCAAGGATGCGATTCGCGCCCTCACTGTCGACGGCGATGCTGACATAGTTATTGTTGAGATTGGCGGCACCGTTGGCGACATTGAATCGCTGCCCTTCCTGGAAGCGATTCGTCAGATGGGTAACGAAGAGGGGCGCGAGAACGCGCTGTTCATTCATGTCACGTTGGTGCCGTACATCGCTGCCTCAGGAGAACTAAAGACGAAGCCGACGCAGCACTCAGTGCGCGAGCTTCGGCAAATCGGCATCATGCCTGAGATTTTGCTCTGTCGATCAGATCGACCGATTCCACACGATCTGCGTTCAAAGATTGCGCTGTTCTGTAACGTTAAAGAAGCGGCGGTAATCACCGCCCAGGACGTCGATACGATTTACGATGTGCCGCTGGCGTTTCATGATCAAGGCCTGGACGAGCTGATCGTTTCCTCACTCCAATTGACCGAGCGCGCGGCGTCTGGCGACCTCTCCGCGTGGCGAAAACTCGTCGACACGATTCGCGAGCCTTCGGCCGGCGAAACTTCGATCGCCATCGTGGGCAAATATGTTGAGCTGGAAGATTCTTATAAATCTCTCCGCGAGGCTCTGACGCACGGCGGCGTAGCGAACAATGTGCGCGTGAATGTTAAGTGGATCGAATCAGAAGACTTGATGGGCGACGATTATGACGCGCGCCTCCGGGACTTCGATGCGATTCTGGTCCCGGGTGGATTCGGTAAGCGCGGCATCGAAGGAATGGTGCGCGCGATTTCCTACGCGCGCCGAACGCGCACGCCTTACTTTGGAATATGTCTGGGAATGCAGACAGCCTGCATCGAGTTCGCGCGCAATGCTTGTGATTTGAAAGATGCCGACTCGTCGGAATTCAATATCGAAACGCCTTATCCAATCATCTTCAAGCTGCGCGATTTGGTGAACGTCGAAGAGATGGGTGGCACGATGCGCCTGGGCGCGTGGGTGTGTCGCTTATCGGAAGGCTCTCTGGCGCGCGACGTCTACGCCAGTGTTGCTGAAATCAGCGAGCGCCATCGTCATCGATATGAATTCAATCCTGCTTATCGACAAACGCTGGAGCAAGGCGGGCTGGTCTTCAGCGGCATCTCAACCGACGGCAAATTCGTCGAGATCGTTGAGCTGTCCCGCGATGAGCATCCATGGTTCCTCGGTTGCCAGTTCCATCCTGAATTCAAATCCAAACCGCTGGCGCCCCATCCGCTGTTTGCGTCGTTCGTGCGGGCAGCTTTTCAGAATCGTTTGCAGACCGAGCATTCAGTTGAGCAGATGCACGAGGCTGAAACAACGACGCAGGATCGTGCGGCAGCGGTGAGTGAGAATTAATTCTTCGGTCAAGCGAGCGCATCTCAAGCGCCAAAGGCGCGCAATGTAATAGCCTGGGCCAACGGCCCAGGTTAAGGTGAATGTAAGATCATCAAGCGCTGAAGGCGCGTGATACACCGATCGATTCTCATCTCGCGCTTTCAGCGCTCCCTAACCTAACATGACGAAGACCTGGGCCGCTGGCCCAGGCTGTTACATCGCGCGCCGTTGGCGCCTCGCATTTTTGCCTTCGCCACCCCACCATAACCGCGATCTCCAGCGTGTTCTACACTCTCGTTTTGACTTACAATCCCGGAGCGTTATTATGCGCACGTCAAAACTCCATCAGGAGAACTAACCCAATGCGACGCACCTACATTCTTTCATTGATTCTGTTTGCTCTCGTATTCATTCCCGCCGTCTTCTCGCAGGGTCAGGACGAGACATCGCGTACCGTTGCCGGCGGTGGCGTCACTGTTCCAGGATGGGCCGGCAAGGTTGACGCGCGCGAAGCGTCGCAGGGAATGACGCTCAACAGTGCGAAGTTCGCTAAAGAGGGCGATGCCTTACACATCGTCACTGGTCCAGCGGTGACTTACTGGAACCCGGCGAACAAAGGGTCCGGCGACTACACGGTCACCGCTCATTTCAGTGAACCTAAGTTCATGAACCTGAACACGCATCCGCATCCTTACGGCGTTATGATCGCCGGCAATGATCTGGGAACTGATCAGCAGAGCTATCTCTATTGCGCGGCTTACGGCGACGGCAAATTCATCGTGCGCGGGTTTGGTCCGGCGCCGTTTCAAATGAATGGGCGCGGCGCTCCCGATCCGGCAGTCAACAAAGCCGCCGCAGTAGGCCAACCAGTCGAGCAGGAGATCGCTATGTCAGTCAAGGGAGACAAGGTTAGCTGCTCGATCAATAAGAAAGAAGTTTGGGCCGCGACGAAAGCCGATCTTGTTACCACGGGCAAATTGAAGAGCACCGACGGCGTGTACGGTCTGCGCTCAGCGCATAACACCGAAGTGTTTGTGACGGGATTGAAGATGAGTAAGAACTAAGGGTGAGTCGGCGGAGCCTATTTCACATACTCCCGATGCCAGGATCATAGAAGTAAGGACGGAAGCCGAAGCGGGCGGCGTTGCGCACGAGCCATTTTCGATTGCGCGAGCGAGATGTGATCGAAATTAAGTGCACACACCACCGGCATTCCGTCCTCCGACGTCAACTCAACTTCAGTTGTGAGGCCGCGAATGGTTCGCGTGGCAGGCACTACTATGATCTCGTTGAGTCGATTGATAACTTGATCTCGAGTGAGAATCAGAACCGGGCGACGCTTGTCCGGCAGTCGAAAGGTATACCAGCGAATCTCGCCGCGTTTCACGCGACGTTCTCCCAGCCGCCTGCATCCCAGGCGAGACCTTCTTCGTCAGTGGCGAACTCAAGCGCGGTCGGTGGATGAGATCTGTACACCGCTGTGTCGGTGGCTGACACCAAGCGAGCCAGGGCTCGACCGTTCTTCTCGATAATAACTTCGCCACCTTCGGACGCCGTCGCTACTAAGTCGGCCAATTGGTCTTTTGCCTCTTCAAGGTTAACTCTCTGGGTTGACATGACCCGATGATAGGTCGACGGAGGAAACGCGTCAATGATGAGCGTTGTGAAGCGCGATCGGACCAAGGCTGTCTACTTCACATATTCCCAATGCCACGGTTCATAAAAATAAGGTCGGAAGCCGAAGCGCGCGGCGTTACGCACGAGCCACTGATATGCAGGAGTCTTCACTTGAATCGCGCGGTTTGCATCTTTCGTGTCCACCGGATCGCCACCAACATACAAATCCAAAGCGCGCCCGGTGAAATGCGGGCTGTTCATTGCAAGACCGGCGCTTCCCGCACCCGGTGATTCACGCCGCAACTTCTCCTGATATTCACGCGAGCGAAAACTCGAAATAATCTTGAAATACTTTTCTGTGGGTACCAACTCACCTTGTGGTGTGTGCGCGAGCTTGAGTGATGGGTCAGCGATCGCTGCGGCCAGCATCGCTTTATACGCGGCGTAGGTAGTCTTCTCGACCTGACGAAGTTCAGGAAGTCGTTCTGGATCGAAAAAGTCGGACGGCGGCGCAGTCAAAAGTTGATCCGGAGTCGCCGGAGTTTTGTCCTTCAAACGATCGGCTTGCCATTGCGCAACTAAAGCCATCCACGAGTTTTCATCAAGAACGCCGTTGGGGCTCAAGCCCTTCTGCTCTTGCCAGTTTGAGACTGCGAGTGCGAAGTCAGGTGTCGCAGCAGCCGGGGGAGCCTTCAGCGTCTGGCCGATCAGTAAATCGTACAAATACCAGCCGTGCTGTTGCTTGCTGCCGAAGGTCCAGGTCAGCTCATTCCTGAGCGTGAAATTCTGGGTGGCTGCTTCTGCAAATGGGGAAACGGCCACGCCTTTCGTTGTTGCGCGATCGGTCGCGAGCACGGTGGGCTTGAGCAGCGACTCGGTTTTGGGGTTCTGCGAATCATTCTTCGAATTCTGAGATTGGCCGCGGCCGATGCGCGCTTCAAACGAAACGATCGCTACCAGACCGGTGAAAACAACGATGGTGACCACGGAATGAGCTTTGACTTTCATAACTTATTTCTCTTTGACTGTCTTTTCGTGAGGTATTGTCGGGCAGAATCATGAGATGCGCAAACAGGCGTCAGCGTTTGACGCGCCGTTTTGACTTTGCAGATTTTTCTTTCGTTTTTTCAGGCGCGCGCGTTGGTTTAGCCGGCGTCTTGTCTGCATTGTCAGGCTCGGGCGGGGGCGCGCCGGCGTCTTGTAAGGACGCAGTGATCAAGTCATCGCCGGGTCGCACCCCATCGATGAAAACGAACACGTGAAAGTTCGCGTTGCGCTCGCGCAACACTTCGATCCGGCCGGCGTTTTTCATGCGCGCCAGCTCGCCCATCACGAAATTCTGTTCGCCGGCGCTCAGGTAGCGATAGTCAATGTCGAACGCCAGACCGGTGGAATGCGGAGGCGTGTCAATCGTTGTTGCCGCGCGGTTATATCTGTGCAGAGTGTGCTGGTATTGCTCGGGCCTTACCAAAGAGCTTACCGGCAACGGGCGATCGTATTGCCGATGGTAATCCCCTGCGACTTCTTCGAGGACCTTTAAAGCTTCCGGTCTTAGCGAACTGAGCATGGCGATTTTCATTGCCTGTCGATCGGTGGGACTGGAGATGTCGTAAGAACGTCCGCGAAAACTCCGGGCGAGCGATTGCAATGAATCATAGTCGGTAAACAATTGTTGCCGAGTTGCCGGCTGGTTGTAATACTGATCAAGTAACGCTTGTTGTTCTTTGACTGATGAGAACGGCAGGCTCCCCATGGATTGTTTCTGCTTATCATTTTGCTTAGCGCTCTTCGTCTTCGCACTTCCAGTTACACTCGAGCGCAAAGCATTTAACCGCGCGTATTCGTTCCGAAGTTGAGCTTCGTCATAGAGCGGAATCGGTTGATCGTCTTCATATTTAGTGAAGGCCCCGTCGTCTGCCCGGGCGCCCACGCCCAGCAAAACATAATCGTCAGTGACGGCTGGGACCGCGACCATTTCACCGCGCTTCAGCATCATCGCCACCTCGATAAAATCCTGACAAGTTTGAATGTTGTGCTTCTTAACATCAGCCACTTGCGTCGCCAGAAACCAATGTCGATCGTCGTAGTGCCGAAGTTCGGGGGGGACCTCGAGGGTTACGTTTTCGGGGTTAACCCGATCGGCTTTAACTTTCTCGACCGCTTCGCGCCAGCGGTCAGAATCAAAGCTGCTGATGGAGTTAGACACACTCGTTGCCGTTGCTTCCCGGCTCGCTGACTTGGGAGCGGTGAAGTGGAGCGCCGCCCATACTGCGACTGCGCCAGCGACGCTGAGAATGACCGGAGTTACGAGTTGTTTTGCTGTCTCTTTCACAATCAAATGATCGCCGGCAGAGTTTTCAGATTTTAAGCGACGAGTCGGAAAGAGCGGAAACGTCGGTAGTGTTTGGGCGGTTCGGCCAGGAAGTCCGGATCTTGCGTGAAGAATCAATCCGGTACGGAACCGCTTGCGCTAGCAAGCGGGTAAACCTCAAGGAAACTACCCGGCCGCTGGCGCGACCGGTTCCGTACCGTGTTCGTCTCGTCGACATTTCCAGACAAAGCCGCCTTGGGGGGATGACGTTTGGAACAGGCGTTGGCGTTAGCTCTTCGTCTTTTGTTCAGATGTAGTGATTCTACCGTAACGCTTGATAATGAGCTTAACGTAGTTACGGGTTTCATCGTAAGGGGGAATGGTGTAGCCATATTTGATGACCGCGTTCTCTCCTGCGTTATAACCTGCGAGCGCCAGATCGACTCGGCCATTGAACATCTTCAAGAGGTCTTTCAGGTAGCGCGTGCCGCCCATGATGCTTTGGCCCATATCATACGGATTAGTCACTCCGTAGCGCGCCGCCGTGCCGGGCATGAGTTGCATCAATCCCTGCGCGCCTTTCGGGCTGGTCGCACCGCTGCTGAACTTCGACTCCTGCGACATCAGACAATAAATCAAGTATGGATCGACGCCATACTGATTGCCATAGTAACGAATCAAGCCGTCAACTCGATTGTTTCCGGTCGACCATATCTGATTGGCAGCAGTTAGATTTGACAAGTCGTTGGCGGCAGCGAGCGGTACCGGCTTGTTTGCTTCGGCGATTTGCCGCGCAACTCCTTCGACCTTTGCGCGCGCATCGCCCAGAGCCTTATCGCTGTTTTCAAGCTCGACCCGCGAGATCAATCCCTGATTAAAGAGGTCTTTGGATTGGCTATTCTGCTTCTCCAGCCGCTGTACTTCATTTTGATACAGTATCGAGAGCGAATTGAGACTGCTCTTGTAATCAGTTGTTCCTGCGGCAGCGGCCGGCTTGTCCTGGGCCATCACGGAGCCCGCCAGGGCCAGCCAAATCACCGTAATTCCCAGCAAAATCGCCGGTCTTGAGAATGGCACAAAGCTATTCGTGAATTTTCGTGAGGAATTATTCATCATCTAGTAAGACACCAGTGAGGTCCAGGTGGTTACGATGTCTGTCGCGGGATTGAAGTTGCCGAGCATCGTTGAGCCGGTTCGGATGACGTCTGAAGTTACGTCGCTATGAACGGCCTAGTGCTCCGCCTGCGGCGCAGCCTTGTCCGCCTGAAGGTACTTCGCATTCCGGCGAGCAAGGGCGAATTCGCAGATGGTGAAGACAATCGAACCCAGCGCAATCGTCTGCAGCAAACGAAACGCCTGCGGATAATCTGTATGATTAATCAGAAACATTCTAATGGCCGCGCCGCCAATTACTACGCCAAAAATAACTTGAGCGACGCGCGATCTGCCGAAGGTCAGACGGCTCGACAACAAATAGGCGAGCAGGGCCAGAACCCATCCGCCCAGTAAACCAACCAAGACATCGGTGGCCCAATGGAGGCCCATGGCGATGCGCGAGAAGGCCACGAGAAGCATTAACCCGATCGCCGGGACCCGCACCCAACGTTGTCGAAAGAAAATGCAGAGAGTTCCAGCGAACGCGGCCGCGCTGGTGGCGTGGCCCGACGGAAACGAGTTGTATCTGTAGGGCGCGCCCACCAAACGAAATTGGGTGGGATCAATAATCGAAAGCGGTCGATATGTGACGATAGATGTTTTTATGCCCTTTATGAAGAGCGCAATCAGCAGCCACGCAACTATTAGTGACCAGGCGACATCAGGCCGCCGCTTGATCAAGGGAAGAATCAGAACGAATAGTACCAGGCCGTCACCCAACGTCGTCACACTGATCCAAAGCGTATCGCCGGCAAGGCGTCCTTGCTGATTGAGCCAGAGAAAGACCTGGACATCGCGGCCGGTAAATTGAATTGCCAACAGCAAGACGGCGCAGATGATCGGCGGCAGAAAAAACCACTTGTCAATTCTCGGGACTGAGCTACTAGTCATTGATTCGGCATAATACTGCACTGCAAAGTCGTTACCTAGATACTGTCGCTACTGAACGAATTAAAAGCGAATCGCTGATCCATTGCCAATCGCACGCCAACTTCATTCCTTGTCACGCAAGCTAGCAGCTTGCGCTACGGCAATTACTTTTTTTGCCAAGCATGGTATTTTAAAAGGAACCCCCTTAATAGTTTTAATTGAAACTGGCAACCCGGATGATCTTTAGAGCGGATCGTTTCGGAGGGAGGCTACCATGTTAGCGAACCATCGTTTGCTGTCTCTGGTTTTTCCTTTGATGGTTGTCGCGTTCGTCACTTGTGTTCACCTATCGACAGGCGCCGGGAAGGAGCGTGCCGCCGAGGCCGCTGATCCTAAGCTGGCCGATGGATTGGCCGCATGGGAGCAAGTCTATTCAGTCCTAACTTCGCCACGCTGCATCAACTGTCACACGGCCACAAACTATCCGCAGCAAGGCGATGATCGTCATCGTCATTTCGCGAATGTCCTCCGTGGTCCAGCCGACCGGGGAGTGCCCGCGCTGAATTGTGTGGGTTGCCATCAGGAAACCAACGCGGACAGCACAGGCGTGCCCGGCGGACCCGATTGGCACCTTGCCCCTCTGTCGATGCGTTGGCAGGACACAAACGATCGACCATTGTCGAGCGCGGCAGTCTGTCGAACGGTCACTGATCGTTCGCGAAATGAAAACATGGATGGTGCTGCTTTACTGAAGCATCACGAAGGGGCAGCGTTAGTGCGTTGGGCGTGGAATCCCGGGCGCCGGCCGGACGGGACGATGCGAAGCTTGCCGCCGCTTTCACATGTTGACTTTGTCGACGCAACTCGCCGCTGGGTGGAAGCCGGCACGCCTTGCCCGCGCGGAAGATAGGAGAAGCAGCCATGGCAACTTATCAACTGAATGTAAACGGCCAGACGAAAAAAGTGGATGTCGATCCATCGACACCTCTCCTTTGGGTCTTACGTGAAGAACTGAAAATGACCGGCACGAAATACGGCTGCGGCATCAGTGCCTGCGGCGCCTGCACGGTACATCTTGCAGGCGAGGCAACGCGCTCGTGCGTGGTGCCGATTTCACTGGTGGGTAATCGGAGGGTAACTACGATTGAAGGCATAGCGCAGGATCCGGTCGGCCGTGCTGTGCAGCATGCCTGGGTAGAAAAAGATGTAGTCCAGTGCGGCTACTGTCAAAGCGGACAAATCATGAGCGCGGTCGCGCTGCTGAAAGAGATCCCGAAACCAACGGATGCGAACATTGAAGAATCGATGGGTGGAAATCTTTGCCGCTGCGCCACCTATGTGCGAATTCGTGAAGCCATCAAGCGCGCGGCGGAACAAATGGCATAGAAATGAGATCAGTACCGGGAGCGTAAGCGGGTGGAGCCAATATTCAATCTTCGAATTGAGCATTTACAAAAAGATGATTCGTATAGGCGGGCTACTGCCCGCCCGTGAGTCCCGAAAGGCGGGAGGTAGCGCGCCTCTAAACAATACTTGCTCCGCAGATCGCGACACATCTGGTATGGGAAAAGGGATGCAAATATGAGAGAGGTGAAAATGCGAGCCGCATCAAGAAGCTTTAACCAGGCAGATATAAATCGCCGCAGCTTTCTGCGCACGTCTTCCGTCGCGGCCGGCGGTTTGTTCGTTTCGTTGTACCTAAATCTTCCGGCATTCGCATTAGAAGAGATCCAGGCGCCCGCAGCGAAAGTCTATCCGCCGGATGCGTTCGTTCATGTCAGGCCGGACGGGAAGATCCTAATCACAGTAAACCGTCTTGAGTTTGGTCAGGGTGTGCAGACTTCTCTGCCGATGGTCCTGGCAGATGAAATGGATGCTGATTGGTCACAGGTGGTGCCGGAACTGGCGCCGGCCGCGGATGTCTACAGAGATCCTGTTTTTGGAATTCAGATGGTAGGCGGCTCCGGCTCGATCGCGCATTCGTTTACGCAATATCGGGAGCTGGGAGCCAAGACGCGCGCGATGTTAGTCGCCGCTGCCGCCGATCGTTGGAAAGTGTCACCCGATCAGTGCCGCACCGAAAACAGTGTCGTCTATGGTCCCAATGGAAAGTCAGTGCGCTATGCCGAACTCGCGCGTGACGCTGCGCGCAAACCAGTTCCGGAAAAAGTGAGTTTGAAGAGTCCGTCTGAGTTTCGCTTAATCGGCAAGAAAATGCCGAGGCTTGATAGCGCTGGGAAATGTGATGGCTCGCAAAAATTCGGACTCGATCTCGACCTCCCCGGCATGAAGGTCGCAGTCGTAGCTCACCCGCCCGTGTTTGGGGGACGGGTGAAGAGCTTTGACGACAAGGAAGCTCGCGGCATGTCGGGAGTGAAGGATGTTTTCGAGTTCCCTCTGGTGAAGGGAAGCGGCGTGGCCGTTGTGGCCGATCGGTTCTGGACCGCAAAGCA
>Ga0137401_10001208_pt1 | contig 11058 bp, 8 predicted proteins | sample CZOMad1_1_16fung_FD_108286 | JGI IMG/M metagenome (GOLD analysis project Ga0137401, IMG submission 108286) | Vadose zone soil fungal communities from Angelo Coast Range Reserve, California, USA - CZOMad1_1_16fungal (Illumina Assembly) | ecosystem: Environmental > Terrestrial > Soil > Vadose zone...
TCAGGCGAACGGTTTTGAGCGACCGCTTTCGATCTGCGCACGAAAACACGATCTAATTGCCGTTCCGATCGAAGACCCCGGAGACTGGCAAGTGCCTCCGGTCGGAATTGTAGAAGTACAGGATCCAGAGACTGGCATGAGATCAGAAATTGATTTCTCGAATGCCGCTACCCGTCGCGAGTTTGCCCGCTTAGCGGAGGAGCAGCGAAAGAATCGAGACGCAATCTTCTTGCAAGCAAAAGCCGGAATCATCCCGCTGAGGACAGATCAGGACTATTTTCCCGTGCTGCGGAACTTTTTTGTCCGGCGGCAGCGGCTACTCAGGATCAGATGATGACTCAATTCATTTTCCTCGGTCTAACTGAAATCAGCCAGGACATCGAGGATATCCGGCCGCCGATAGCTCAATCTCCAGTATGGGGCTTTGTCGGAATCCTGACTGCCTTGCTGGTAGTTGCTTTGCTGGCCTACGCTTTTTGGCCGAATCGAAGAAAAGTCATTCTGCCCCCCACTCTGCCTAAGGAGTGGGCGCGCTCCGAATTAACCAGATTAGATGGCGAAATCGCAACGCTAGACCCGCACGAAGCGGCTTTTCAAATTTCGCGTATTCTGCGGAGCTTTCTCGAGCGTCAATACGGGTTGCGAGCATGCCGGCAATCGACCGAAGAATTTTTGATGAGCACCGCACAGCAGAGGTTGTTCGATCCAGTGCAGAGAGAGCGCCTGCAAGAGTTTTTTGAGAGTTGCGATCAGCTGAAATTTACGCGAGCAACAAGTGTAACCGCACCGAATAGCTTACTGCGTCAGGCGACCACCTGGATCGACGAAACCGTTTGACCATGCACTTTCGATTTGAGCAAAGCTGGTTCTTGTTGCTTCTCCTGGCACTGCCTCTGATTTGGTTCTGCCAGCGGCGAATGAAATCGCCGAGCCTCCAGTTTGCGCCGGCCCGCGTTTTTCAAAATGGGCTTAAATCGGCGGGATTGAATCGAGCTCTCGTCCAAAAGACACTTTTTTATAGCGCTATTGCCAGCCTCATCTTTGGTTTGGCCCGTCCGCAGTTCGGAACTACCAGCTCCCAGATTCACGCCAGCGGCATTGATGTCATGCTCTTGCTGGACGTGTCTCGTTCGATGTTATCGGAAGATTTTACGATCGGGGGAGAGCGGGCCAGTCGAATCGATGTGGTAAAACAAGTAACTGAACGGTTCATTGAAGGTCGCCCGAACGATCGAATCGGAGTTATCGCGTTTGCTGGACGTCCGTTTCTCGTCAGTCCGCTTACTCTGGATCACACCTGGCTGCTTTCGAATCTCAGCCGATTGCAGATTGGCCTCACCGAGGATGGCACGGCAATCGGATCCGCACTGGTGAGCGCTGCTAACCGACTGCGAGATCGCAAAGCCAAGAGCCGAGTCATCGTTTTGTTGACCGATGGTGACAACAACGCCGGCTCCGTCCCTCCATACACTGCCGCAGAGGCAGCCGCTGCGGTCGGAATCAGAATTTACACGATTGGTACTGGAACAAATGGATTGGTGCCCTTTCCGGAAACTGATCGCTTTGGAAACAAATTCTATACCGAGGAATACATGCCGTTTCAGGAGGACACCTGCAGAAGGATTGCAGAAATTGGCCATGGTCAATTCTTCCGCGCGACTGATACCCGAGGTATGGAAGCGATTTTCAGCGCGATCAATCGTTTGGAGAAGACCGAAATGGATGTTCGCCAGATTCAGCATTATCAGGACTACTTTTTCTGGTTGGTCGGAGCGGGAGTCGTTCTGCTGGGAGTCGGCACTATTTTGGGAGAAACTGTTTGGAGGAGCGCACCGTGAGTTTTGGGCAGCCGTTTGCGTTGCTGCTTCTTGTCCTGGTACCAGTAGCGGCTATTCTGATGGGCCGAGGCGATCGGCTCGTGCGCCAACGCCTCGAACGAATTGTTGCTTTCAGGTTGTTACCCTCTTTGACTGACACGGTTGATCACCGTCTCCGGCTCTGGCGGCGCGTCCTTTTCCTTATCGCTTTGGCTTGTTTTGTGTTCGCGCTCGCCCAGCCGCAATGGGGCGAGGTTCAGGAAACTCAAAATTTTCGAGGACGCGATATTCTCCTGGCGATCGACACTTCGAAAAGCATGCTCAGTAGCGATCTACCGCCTAGTCGGCTGGCCCGCGCCAAATTGGCGGCCGAAGATTTGATTGCATCAATGCCGGGCGATCGATTTGGGCTGCTGGCATTTGCTGGCGAAGCCCAGGTTGAAGCTCCACTCACGATTGATTACGACACAGTGATCGGCACTCTCAACGAGCTCAATACCAACACGGTGGCCCGTGGTGGCACTGATATTGCCGCCGCCCTCCGGGCCGGTGAACTAATCCTTGGCCGCAACAGCGAGAGCTACAAAGCTTTGGTTCTGTTCACGGATGGTGAGGAACTCGACGAAGATGGTGTCGCCGAAGCTGAACGGGCCGCCAAAAACGGAATTCGAATTTTCACCCTCGGCATCGGTTCTCCGGACGGAGCGACGATTCCGTTGCCAAATGGCCAACTGCTCCGTGAGAGTAGCGGAAAGGTCGTGAGAACCAAACTGGATGAGGCTCGCCTGAAAGGCATCGCACAAGCGACCGGTGGCTTTTATCTCCGACTGCAACCGGACACAGTTTTGCGTCTGGTTCGCGACGGCATCAATCGTCTGGGTGAGTCTAGATTTGGCCAACGCACTTTCCGCACCCCGATCGAACGCTATCGCTGGCCGCTTGCCTTTGGGTTGCTCTTGCTGGTGATTTCTTCGATTCTTAGCGAACGTCAGCGATTTCAAAAGGCGGCGGTCGCATCATTGTTCATTTTCGCATTCAGCACCGGCACATTGGCCAAGGCATCAAGCGCTTTCGAACTGTATCAACAAGGAGATTACAATGAGGCTCTGCGGCAGTGGCGACAGGAGTTGGATCGCTCGCCACACGATCCGATACTAAATTTCAATGCCGGCACTGCCGCCTACCGGATGGGAAAATACGACCAAGCCTTCGAAAATTTTTCTGAGGTCTTGCAAAGTCCTAATGCGAGTCTGCGCGAGAAGGCCTACTACAATGGTGGAAACGCTCTTTTTAAAGAGGGCGATTGGCAGGAAGATATTGAGCGGCAGCTGACCAGTTACCAAGACGCGGAATACTCGTATGAACAAGCGCTGGCGATCGATCCAAATGACGAGGCGGCAAAAAAGAATCTAGCACTGGTGAAACGTCGGATCGAAGAACTGAAAAAACGAAAGCAACAGCAAGGAGGAGCGCGCAGTTCGAGCGGGAAACAACAATCGAAGGGCTCTCCGTCCGGACAGGGCCAATCTCAAGGAAATAGCGGCCAGCAACCAAACCAAGGGTCTGATCCTTCTCAGGATCGGTCCAGAAACGGCCAAACGCCTCCGCCGGATGCAGGTTCCGGCCCGGAAAAGAAGAAGGAAGGAGATTTACGTGCAATCGAACCGAACGACTCGACCAAAGAGAAGCCGGAGAGCGAGATGCCGAGTGGGCAAAAGATGACTCCGGAGGAAGCGAACGGATTGCTCGATTCGTTCCGGGACGACGAGGACCACGTTGATCTGTCTCGCCGCAAAAAAACTGATCGACCAGTACTCAAGGATTGGTGAGATGAAGTTGGCTCTTCTTTTCCTGCTTTGCGTCGTCGCGCGGACCGATCCGGGTGAATTAAAGGTCCAAGCTACTTTGTCCAGCGACCATACTACCGTCGCCCAACCGGTTCAGCTGCAAGTAGAAGTCCGAAACGTCAGAATGGCAGAGCCTCCAAATATTTCGGCCGATGGCCTTTCAATTCGATTTGCCAGCCAATCGACGCGAATGCAGACGTTGAATGGCGACACCACGTTCAGTGTGAATTTCACGTACGTGATCACTCCGCAACGGGAGGGTACATTTTCGATTCCGCCGGTGAAACTGAATCTCAACGGCCGGGAAATTCAAAGTGCGCCTTTAACGCTAACCGTCCTTAAAGAGGAACCGAATAAACCGGCCGAACCGAACAAGTCATATTTTGGTGAGTTGGTTGTTCCAAAAGATTCCGCTTACGTCGGCGAAGCGGTTCCGGTGGAACTTCGATATTATTTTGACCGTCGAATCTGGTATCAGCCGTACCCGCAGGGACAGCTTCCGATCATAGACGGAGATGGGTTTGTCACGGCTAAGTACCCGGATCCGGCCGAGAAAGAGGTCCAGATGAATGGCCGCTGGTATCGAGTACTTATTTACAAGACCGCCATAACCGGAGTCCGCGCCGGACAACTCGATCTTCGCTCAGCCACGCAAGAATTTCTGTTACATGTTCCGGTACTACGAAACACTCCGCCCGGTTTTGATGATGACTTCGATCAGTCACCATTCAGTAATGGCTTCAGCGGATACGAACGGAAAGAAGCGTCGATCGCGACCAACGGCGCGACGATTCAAATCAAGGCTTTGCCCACCGACGGTCGTCCAGCGAACTTCAACGGAGCGGTCGGAGCATTTACGATGACAGGATCGATTCAACCGACTCACGCCGGCGTTGGCGATCCTCTCGATCTGCGGATCCAGATTTCCGGAAACGGCAACTTCGATCGGGTTCAGGGACCGGTCCTGGCTGCGACTCCCGTTTGGCGCGTACATCAGGTAACTTCCGAAATTGAGGCGCAGGACGACATCGGCTTAATCGCAGTAAAGACTTTCCATTATCCGATCGTGGCCAGTGCACCGGTTCACGAGACTCCGGCGGCAAGTTTCTCCTATTTTGATCCGGAGCAGGAGAAGTATGTGACGTTGGATCTTGCTCCCAAAGAAGTCAATCTGGAGGGTCAGCAACTATCGCAGCCAAGTCCACAGCAAACCCCAAACCTTTCCCAATCGACAAGCCCTTCCCGGAACCCAAATTCGGGTGTGACCGACCTCGTGGCCAAAGGCGAAACCAGGGGCTCATTTGAGCCGGTCACCCGAGAGCCCGGTTTTTGGCTAATCCAACTCATCCCAGCCGTGATCGTGCTCGGTTTAGCTATCAACTATTGGGGAAAACGGTGGTTTCAAGAGCGGGCACCGCTTCGAACGTTCTTAGCCGATCGACGCGCCCAGCGGCGAAAACTCGACTCTCCCAAGGCCGAAGTCGCACTCTCCGCGGCCGTCCGGCTCATTCAGCTTGATCAACTGGTCCGCGCCAAGGGGGCACTTCGCCACATCACGGCGGAAGACGCACTGCAACAAAAGCAGGTACCGGAGGATCTCCGAAATGGTTTGAATCGAGTGATCGAGAAACGGGCGAACTGTGTGTACGCTAACCAGGCGTACACACTTTCTTCGACTGAGCGCACGGAAATCAAAGAATTGATCGACGCATGGGAAAAGGCGTCATAAAACGCGCATTGATTGCGGCCAGCGCCTGGACTTTAGTCGCGTACTCGTTTAGCGGAGGCGCCGAATTGCTCACGCTGGAGAAAGGGAATCAGGCCTACCGCGAAGGAAAGTACGAGGAAGCGAGAGCCAACTATTTGCAGCTGATCTCCACCGGCGCAGCGGCTCCGGCGCTTTTTTATAATCTGGGCAATATCTGGCTAAAGGATGGAGAGCAAGGGCGAGCGATCCTTAATTTCCGCCGTTCACTAGTCTTGGATCCGAACTTTACTCCCGCTCAACGGAATCTCGACTCCGTCCTTCGTTCGATTGGCAACCCCGAAGCGCATCCTTTTTATCAATGGTTAAGGCTGCGTTCCGATTTTTGGTTCGCCTTAACTGCTATCCTTTTTTGGCTCACCGCAATCGCGGCATTGTTGTGGAGAGCCAGTCAGCGCCTTCGTACTACCGGCAAAATCGCGTTGCTAGTTTTTGCCCCGATTTTCGTTTTAAGTCTGGCAGTGACTCTTTGGGTTGGCGACGGAATGAAAGATCCGAATCTTGCGGTAGTCGTCGATCAAAGTTCGGATGTTCGACTCGGCCCGGCGGCTAGTTCGCGCATAGTGGTGACACTGGGTGCCGGCCAGGAACTGAAGCTATTAACGGAACGGGGTGACTGGACCTTTTGCCATTTAGATAATGGCTTGAGTGGCTGGATTCATACTCAGAGCATCGAGCGCATCACACCCAAATGAAGATCCTCCTTCCATTTTACTTCGTTATTTTCCTGTCGGTGAGTTGGGCACTGGAGACGCCGCCGTGGGCCGATTCCGTAACGACCGGCAAAGGTCCTGGGAATTTTCCGTTCCCATCCAACGCCCGTCTCACCTATCGTTTTGGATGGAGCGGCATTACTGCGGCACAAGCTGACGTACACTTGACGCGGGAGGGCGATATGGTGAAAACCAAAGCGAACGGCGGAACAGTCGGATTGGCACGTGCCCTCTTCCGGTTAGACCTCGAGCATGAATGTCTTTCGCATCGCTCGACGCTCTTACCGACGCGTGTGGTCCAGGACGAAAAGTATGCGTCCCAAGATGTCAAAACAACAATTGATTTCAGTGCTAAGGGAACCACCAGTGTGCGGGATGTTACTCCAGCAAAAGAGCCGCCCAAATCGCGAACGATAGAATTTGCGCCGGTATTCAGTTTTGAGACGGCTTACTTCTGGGTGCGGAGTCAGCCCCTCACCGAGGGCGAGAAAGAAGTGATGGTTGTCTACGCAAATAATGCCGCTTACCTGGCTACCGTTGAGATCGTCGGACGAGAAAAGATTCGAATCGGCGACACTGAACGCAATGCGATCAGAGTTAACCTCAATTTCAAATCGATCGATCAACATTTACAGCTCAAGACCTATAAACGTTTCAAGAGTGGCCGGGGATGGATTTCAGACGATAACTATCGAATCCCGCTGCGAGTTGAAGCAGATATCTTTGTCGGATACGTATTCGCCGAGTTGGAGAAATTCGAACCCGGTGCGCAGAAGGAGTAGGTGGGCACATCCGATAGCCGATAGCTAATAGCCGATGGGACGCTTCCGCACTACGCGCCAGCAAACAGTATGGGCAGATAAATGGTCGGCAGCATTGCTTGGACTCCGCTTCAGCGCTTATTGGCGGGGATTGGGTTAGCGCTGGCGTTCGGCTTCATTCTGCTTGAATCGATCCCCGGTCTGGTTCTGCGAGAACTTTCAACGCGAGCCTTGAGTGGCATAGCGTTTCAATGGTTCGCTACCCTGGTCGTGGCTTTGATTGCTTTTCGGGAACTGGGACTAGATTTTGGCGACCTGGGAATCCGCGTTCCTCGGCTCATGGATTGGCTGGCAATGGCCATCGTACTGATGATTTCCGTGGTCTCAGTAGGATTAGTCTCCAGGTTGTTTCCTGGCGCCGAAAATTCACGATCGGCCGTAAATCAGCTTTCCAGTCTGCATCTGCCAATTCGAATTCTGCTGGTCATTACCGCTGGGATCTGCGAAGAATTTCTTTTTCGCGGTTATGGCATTGCAGTTCTTGCCCGTCTTACCAAAGATCGGTGGGTGGCTGGCCTCCTCACCCTGTTCTTTTTTGGAATTGCTCATGCTGGATTAGTTGGCTGGACTACACAACTGATCTTCCCATTCCTATTGGGAGCCTTCCTAACTCTGCTTTACCTTTTACGAGGTAATCTCGTGATCGCCATGGTCATGCACTCGTTAATCGACGCGATTGGAATTATCCTGGCGCCTCTTTTCCATGGACGATAACGCCACTTTGCTGATTCCAGGCTGCAATTCTTAACTTGGTAAAAAAACGAGGGAGGCCAGAACTCTCCCTCGCTTGTGCTCTATGATTTAGCGTTATAACAGGCTAAACTAGAACTTCTTTTCTACCGAAACATAAAAGTACCGCTGGATCGGATCCGCAGTCGAGTAGTCGTAACCGATACCGGCTAGCTGGTCGATCGACAGCGGCGGACGAGTGTCAAAAATATTTTTGATACCAAACGTAAAGGTAGTATCCGCTAACAATGAGCGCCATCCCCAATGAGGGGTCTCAGGCGCTGGCGCAATCGCTTTTTCGCCCACAATCGGCTTGCCCTCCTTGTCGTAACCCGCCTTCGGCGTTTCCGGTGTAATAGCAACAGCCTTTCCAAAGGCATAAGAAACCTGCCAATCAACCGTCGTCCAGCTGCCAATCAGGTGCACGAATCCCGGAGAGTCCAATCCATTATTGAGGTTCGGAGCCGATCCTTTCCGATTGTTATTCCGGTCAGCCTCTGAATCGGTGTAGTTCAACACAAACCCAGTACGAAAAGCATCGACGCCAAACAGCGTCTTTGAATAAAAAGCACTGGCGACCAGCTTGAAATCCGGACCCCCCGATTGCGTCGATCCGGTGGTAAATTGGTCATCCGCCGTGAAGACCTGGAACTGAGGCTGACCCGCCTTTTTACTGCCAGCCGGAAAAACCCCGACCAATGTCTTGGCCGCGTAGTTGTAGTTATAGGTAGCATTAGCCTCTAAATCCAGTTTGCCCCAGTTGAATTCCTTAGTGATGTAGGATCCTCCAAAATCAATGTAGTCCGCCAAGGTGTTTCCAGTGTTCAAGAAGGGATTCGTAACTAAACGAATGGTGCCATTGGGATTAAAAGCAACTGCGGTACCAGGGAACACCGAAGGGTTATTCACCACGGTCTGGTTCGGCAGCGTATTGATCACATTACGCAAATCAACCTGAAACCAGTCCACGTAAGCCGTAAACCCATTTAGCCAACCCCACCAACTGTGCTCCGGATCCTTGGCTCCTGGCGTCCACAATAGCTCCGCATAATATTCGTAGGCGGTTTCGGGCTTGAGGTTCTGGTTACCCGGATTCAGTAAAAGAACAGTTTCTCTGTCACCGAGCTTGGGATTGGTGACCAGTGTCTGGAACTCCGGCGGTGTCGCAAAAAGTTGCGACAAGGAAGGCGCTACGAAAGCTTCCGAGTACGTACCACGAACGGTGATGTCGTCGAACGGTTTGTACATTATCGCTATCTGCGGTTTGGCCGCGCTGTGAAACAGCGAATAATCATCGTATCGTTCTGAAATCACTACCTGCAGCTGACGCATTCCAGGCCAGGACCATTTCTCACCAAAGATGGGAATGGTGGCTTGAATATAACCGCTTCGAACCCATCGGCGTCCATTGGTTCCCTTACCCAGAAAATTTCCGGCAATGATATTGCGGTTTGTGCTGTTCGGGTCATTTTGGATAATCAAGCTTTGATCACGATATTCCAAGCCCCCAGCCAGTAAAACTTGGCCGCTGGACAGATCAAGGATCGGACCACCAGCATGGATATTCCACGTAGCGATATCAGTACGGGCGTTCTCGAACTGTTGGGTCCGAATTGCGTCTACTAATGAGCCGTTGATCTTGCCCGATTTTGATTGGTCAGTGAACGGATCATAGAACTGCCCAATGTGGCCGGGTAATTTACCCTGAAGAGCTAATTGGAGCGCATCGACTTTAGCTGCATTGAAGTAGGTCTGCGTCGCATCGCTTTCCCCATACGCGAAGCTCGCGTCGACAATCCAGCCTTTTGGCAATTGCAATGTCGCCCCGACAACGTTAAAGACCGTTTGCGTGATTGTGTCCTCTTGCCATGGACCGAACTCATTCATCGCCTGCCCGTTTGGCTGGAGATCCTGATGCGTCGGATTAAACGGATTATTAGCCGGAATAAATAGGACGGTGTTGCCAACCTGATCACCAGAGCTCATCCCTTGGTTAGGCGTGATACCTACTTCCTCGGTTCGTTGAACAACCAGAAGATCGTAGAAATTGAGCCAGTCAGTCGGGCTGAAGTTTACTTTCAATGATCCTCCATATCGCTCCTCCCGTGCAGCTAACTCGGAATTAAACGGTATAAAGGAGTCAGCCGGGGCATTCCCCGGAAGTAGCGTGGGACTGGTAGAACCAGGAGGTGTAAAAAACGTAGATCCAGTCTGAACCGGGAATGGAGTTCCAGGAGGTCCCACACTCGGGCGGTTTCCGGTTCCAGCCTTAAACCCGCTGAATGAACCAAAAGGAGAAAAGAAGGCTGTCGACGTATCCGGAAATTTGGCCGCAAGCTTGCTCTTGTCCCCGAAAGCGAACCCCCGGTCGAGCGAGTCGATGTGCGATTGAGAATAGTAATCGAATGAGGCAACAATGCTCAGTTTGGAGTCATCGGACCAGAGTTTATGAGACACGCCACCGGTAACCTGGCTGTGAAAGATCTCATAATCGTCGCGCTGGCTGATACCATAGTAATTGTAGATGTCGGCCCCATTGTAGTCATTTTTCATAATGATGTTTACCACCCCGGCCACAGCGTCGTCGCCATAAACGGCGCTAGCTCCGTCCTTAAGGACTTCAATGCGGTCAATAGCAGCCAACGGAATAGAGTTCAGGTCGACAAAAGAGAATGCACCACCTAACGGAATTGGAAAATCCGGAAACCGATGGCCATCGACCAACGTCAGGGTACGATTGACCCCCAACCCTCTCAGGTTGACGGCGGCTGACGCAGGCGAAGAGTTGATACCCGCGTTGGTGTATGTGCTCAGAGTACCGTTGGTGTACGGGAGTGAGCGGAGAACGTCGCTAGCTGTCTGGTTCGCCTGCTTCTCAATAAAATCCCGATCGTACGACACCACTGGTTGCGGGCCCTCGCCTACCCGAGGAATAACATAACCTGTGACTGTCATTTGTTGCAGTTGTCCACCGGTCTCCGTCCCGGCCGAAGGATTTGTTGGCGCTTGCGCCAGTACAATTGCCGGTGGCATCAACGCTGCCGCCCAGATTACAAGCAGCCTGGCGTTACCAAACTTGAATTTCATTTGTTTCTTCCACTCCAGCTTGCAACGCGAACCTCGCATTCCATCGAAGCCAAAGAGTCGCAAGCGGTTAAATTGTTAAAGGTTCCAGGTTGGCTATCAAAGCGCTGGCGAACGCCCTTGGTGCTCCCAGAGTTATGCCGCTTTGATCTCCTAGATGGGTCGCGACTTTGAACAGAAACAGGAGCGCGTCAAGAGTTTTACAAACAAAATTCGAACAAATTTAAACTCTGATTGTCACGATGGCTTTTTTTAAGCAAAGGCAAAAAAAAATGACAAGCA
>Ga0137401_10001209_pt1 | contig 11057 bp, 11 predicted proteins | sample CZOMad1_1_16fung_FD_108286 | JGI IMG/M metagenome (GOLD analysis project Ga0137401, IMG submission 108286) | Vadose zone soil fungal communities from Angelo Coast Range Reserve, California, USA - CZOMad1_1_16fungal (Illumina Assembly) | ecosystem: Environmental > Terrestrial > Soil > Vadose...
CACGGTGACCTTGATCGCCTTGTCCCGCAGCCGCATCAACTGGGCTGCCGCGAGACCGTAGTGCGGAACGGCGCCCCCCGCGCTCTCGAGGCGGACGACGACTTCGTCGTCCTTGCCGGCCGCCGCGATGATTGCCGTCACCTCCTCGCGAAGGTTTTTCACCGCGCTGGCGAAGAGATCGCCCTTGAACTCGAGGACGAACACGTTCGGTTTCGCCGCAGGTCTGGCGGCCTTCGCCTTCTTCCGGCTCTTGCGGAACCTCCGGAGGTCCTTCTTCCGCATCACACCGGCGCGCAACGCGTCTCCCATGGCGTCGATCTGCTGGTTGAGTGGCTTGACGAGTAGCCAGCCGCGGGGCGGCTTACGGCGGCGGATGATGTTGACGAGGAACACAGCGGTCAGCGCGATCGTGGCAAAGACGACGAAACCCCTGGCCGCGAACCCGAGTACATCGTGGAGGATGTCCATGGCGCCCGTTGTATCCGACCTTGCTCTGCTAGGCCGCAGTCCCGGCCGTCTGAACGGCGAAAGGCTGCCGGAGGAGGAGCATCCGCGCGAGCCACGGCGCGCCGACGGTCGCGAGTAGGTGCTTCAGGGTGTGACCACTTACGAAGCCGAGGGCCCGATACATCGTGCCATCACAGCTCTCCGCCCCCTTGGCCCCAGATACCACCCGAGCGCGACGATCAGATCCGCACCGCGCGTGTATCGCGGAGGACAGAGCGCGAGGAGGAGCGGGATCGCGATCAGCGGGTAGAACTGGACGAGGTAGTAGAAGCGGAGGTCGCCGCGCCCCAGCGACTCGGTGCGGGTCCAATAGCCGCCGACCGAGGCCGCGCCAAGCAGCACGAGTGGCGCGAGCAACACGACTCCCAACGGACAGACACGCGTTCGCCAATGAGCGAAGAGTACGAGCCAGGGAACGCGCTCGCGCCCATCGACGAAGGCCGCGGATCTACGGACCACCGCGAGCCCCACTGCGCCGGCGAGGACGAAGCCGAGGTTCGAGAGCACGTTGAGAGCTTGGCTGACACGGACTCAATCCATCGCTGACAGACTGCGTGCGTTGCTCGCCCGGTCCTGTGATCCAAGGCGCGTAGTGTGCGATGCGTTGCTGTGAATTCACTTTCGCAGCAATGCCATAACTGTCCCGAAACACGAAGTCTGGGACTTGGCGCAGCCTGTGCACCAAGGTTCATCAATGCGCCCCTGGTTCATCGCCGCAGGGCTCGCCGCAGCCTGTACGACCCCTCTTCAGCTTGCGTCTGGCGCGGCCTTTTCCAAAGCAGGGGTGAAACCGCGTCTGGAATTGAGCGGCGGTCTCGAAGGAGCCGTCTGGATTGACCGTCACGAGCACGAGGCCCTATGGCTCGGTTCTACCGTCTCGTACGCGCTGACTCGAGATAGCGAGCAGGTGTTCGTCGGCCCCGAGATACAGCTCTCGCGACTCCGCAATCCACACTTGGCCGGCCGTTCGTTGGACGTGCTCTGCTTGCGGCCCGAGTTGGGTTGGGCGAGCTTCAAGGCACTTGAGCGGCAACCTCGGTTTCTGGGTGCGTCCGCCGAGTGGATCCACTCCATCCGCGCCATCCCATTTACGCTCGCCGTCCGCGCAGGAAGGTTTGATTCAGGCCCGGATCAAGGATTCTACACGTCGATCATGCTCGGAGTGGTTGCCTCCTCTTCTCTCTACTGGATGCAATGATGCCGCGTTATCTCGCCCTCCTCTGCCTCGCCGCGACCTCATGCACCGTGATGGCCAAAGTCTACCGGATCGAGCCGCTGCTCCCGGATGGCGAGCCAGTGCCTCAACAGCGGCGCGGCTATGGGCACGCTGTTGTGTCTGTTGCGGGACTCGATATCTCGGTGAGCAGCGTTCGGGAAGAACTCGCCGGGTGGATCTCGCCGCTGCTTCTTCCCCCCGTAATCCCACTACCGACCGGCGACAGGTGGGACCAGCCGGCGGACATCGTCGTTTATTTCGAGTTCCGTCCAACCCGCACTGGGTACACGTTCTCACCGTCGCACGTTCGCTTGCACGTAGACGGCCGCGATTCGGTGGTTGCGAGAGCTTGGAGCGGAGGTCCCTTGGTCAAAGGTGGGGCATTCCGGCAGATGACGCATGTCCCTGAAGAGAAGATCGAAATCAATGCCCGCCTCTACATCTCCATCGCCTTTCCGGTGCCATCTCCACTCGAGGATCGCGCCGAACTTCAAATCGGAGGTCTCGAGCTGGATGGCGCGGGGGTCGAGATTCCTTTACTCTTTCTTCGGCCTGCATACTCGGTCGAGTGGATACCTCTGTCGTGAGGCGCCTTTTCGCGCTCATCCTCGCCCTGACCGCATCCGCGTGCCTGGGGCCGCCCTATGATGCAGAATTGCGGACCGGGCTACCAACTTCTCGAAGAGAACCGCCGACGGCTGCTCCGGTCTTTCGTTACGAGTTGGCCGTCGTCGCTCCTGGCGAGCAGGTTCGGCTCGGCGACCCTGAAGCATTCAGCGATCGCGTCGGGGTGACAGTCGATGACCTCTTGCGTGGACGCGGTGTCTCGCCGGAAAGGTCGGATGCGTCCGTCCGCGAGCCGCGCGTGCGTCTCACGCTCATCCACGGCTCCGCTCGCACGGAGTTGCGAGCTGAGAGCGGCGACTTACGAAAGACATACAGCGCGCCCGCCACCCCTCCCCGGCAATCGCTGGATTTGCTCCTTGGGCGCATGCTTGCTGACTTTCTGCGCTGACCATCGAGCTTCATCGGCGACCTCTAGTGAGGCATCTCGGCGCGCGCTGAAGGCCCATAAGCGCGATAGAACTGATTCTGGAACACTTCGCCGGGATCGACCGCGCGCTTCAGAGCGAAGAAAACCTCGTGCTTCGGGTACGCTCGCTCGAATTGGTCGCGGCTCGCATGCAATCGGTAGGGCAGGTAGTAGTGGCCTCCAACTGCCAGGCACGCGTCGATCAGTTCCCTCGTGAGCGCCTGCATCGCTACATCGGCCTCCGCGGTCCTCGGCTGCGAGAAAAAGAAGACGAGAGCCATCACATCACGGTCTGCATAGCGGAGGAGCGTGTCGTCGTCGCGCCGTACGTCCCGAAGCGTCACGTTCAGCAGATCGGCCGGATGGGCCGGAACGATCACTCGCACCCTTCGTAGAAACTCTTCGAGATGTTCTCGCGGAACGAAATATTCCTGCAGAATATCCGTTCGTGCTGGGTCGCGGTTCTCGTACGACTCTATCCGGCTCTGCATCACTTGGTTTCGGTGCGTGCTGCGCGCGAAGAACCATGGCGACAGGCTCGTCTCCAACGACCACCGCAGCTCCTTGCCGTACTCGTTTCCTTCAGACCCGCGAAAGATCCACCGCTCGAGCGAGACAGCCCACGGAGCGAGCTCCACGATCGGGTGCCCTGGCGGGGCGTCCGACGTGCGCACGAACGTCGTCAGCTCCGTCTCCTCAAGGAAACGGTGGCGCGTCACGTTCAGCCGCCCGTACGCAAGGCCGACCGGACCTGATCTCACGGCAGCATCGAGCGCGTCGAGGTAGTCCCCGCTCCGCACGAGCTTGCGTTCAATCCGGTATCGGGCGTCCGGCACAACTCTCAGCTCTGCGTCGAGGATGAAGCCAAACAGGCCGTATCCGCCCAGCGCGGCCGAGAAGAGTTCGGGGTTCTCGGTCCGGCTGCAGCGCACGATTCGGCCATCGGCAACCAGTAGTCGAAACGATTCTACGGTGCTGGCGATCGGGGGGCGGTTGTTTTGCCATCCGTGGCAGTTGACGCTCAGCGAACCGCCGATGGTGAACGGACTGTCGGACTGCATCACCGAAACGGACAAGCCATGCGCCCCGAGGAAGGGGATGACGTCTTCCCACTTGGCTCCTGCCTGGACGTGAAGCAGCTGCCGCTCTTGATCGAGCGCCATGGCCCGAAGGGCCAGCATGTCGACGACGATGCCGTCGGAAGTGAACGTGTGCCCTCCCATGCTGTGCCGCGCGCCGGCAACCGAGACGGAGACGTGCTGCTCCCTCGCTTCACGAAGGAGTCGCCGCAGTATGTCGATCGCGGCTGCTTCATCTCCGGGCAACCTCTCAATCGCCCGGACCCGAGTACTGTTCAGTCGGCTGATGTCTTCGACCGTAGTCGGCCCCCAGGCGGGAGTCAGCTTGCCAAAGGCACGCTCGCGGAATGCGGTCCGCACTACGTGTACCGCGGGTCTAGAAATGGCGGCGACGACAAGGACCGCAATCAAGCCCGCCGCGAAGCGCCACACGATCCTGCGGCGGCCGGAGTTCTTCATCTTCTCGATCTATCCCGATCAGTCTGCTGCGGCGAAGTACAAATCCAAGGCTCACGGGCCTGCGGATTGCAATTGGAACTCGGCGGGGGGCTCGAGCCGTCAAGCAGGTATCTGCACCGGTCGCTGTTAAGGTATCGCTCATGGCGTCACCGCTGTCGCGAAGTGGAGCAACGGCGCTCAAAGGCATCCTGATCTCCATATCCACCACGGCGCTCGCTGTATCCGCGGCGGCCGCGTACTACGGGCGTCGGGGCTGGGTCTTGCCTGACCAGGAGCAGGGATTCTACCGGGCATTCGTGGACCTGATGGTCAGCTTCGCAACCTACGATCAGCCGAACGGTGCAATCGCCCTTCTGTGCGCGGTGACTCTGGCTGCGGCCTCCTCCGGAGCGCTGGTGGGGCGATTCGCTGCGCGAGTCGCCGGGTCTCCAGCTGATAGAGCTGGGCGGATCGCGAGGACGACGCTCTTCGCTTACGTCGCCTCCGCGATGGGGATTCCGATTGCGCTCGGTTTCTTGAACGCGCTCCTCCTCGCGCGCCTCGAGTGGAGCCTGCCCTTCCTCTGGCTGTACGGTCTGGTCGGTGCAGTCGCTCTCTTGCCGCTTGCTGGCGCGCCTCTTGTCGGCGCAGTTCTTCTTCTCGAGCGTTGGACTCGACCAACAGGTGAGACCAGGTCTGCACACGCGGTCGCGGCGCTACTGGTCGGAATGGCGGCGGTGACGGCGCTGCTGGGCACGTTTGCCGTCCGCCAGTACCTGAGGGCCAGCTGGAAGCTGTCGACGGCATCAGGTGCGGTTTGCAGCGTGCATCGCGGGATGAGCCGCCGCTTCGTCCGCGAAAGCTGCGGGCGCCCTTCCGATTTCGGAGTTGAGCGGAATCGCTTCATTTGGGCCCTGTCGGCGCCACGCACTTGCGATGTGCCCGTGGACGCCTACAAAGACCAGCTCGTGCTGTACGACTGTCGCCAGGAATTAGTGGGCGTGGACTCATTCGCCGGCCGCGGACTCCACCGCACCTTCAGGGACGACCTCGAGGCTGGGCGCGGAACGGCAGAGCACCAGCCTTGAACGTTGTCGTTCCGAGGCGAAGCGCCGCATCATCGATGCCAAGAGAATCCAGCGAGGTGGGTCCGCAGCTTGGATTGGAGCGGGAAACCGGATTCGAACCGGCGACCCTCAGCTTGGGAAAACGAATCGGCCGGTTTGTAGGTGCATGTAGGCACTCACAAGTCGTGACGCGTATTGGTGATTCTAGATCCGGTGAATTGCATTCAGTGTCTTTTGGAGCAAGGTTTTGCAGTCCGTTTGCTGCACCGGTGCTGCAAGGTTTTCTCAGCGTCCGTGACGTTGCTACGCAGCTGAGCGTATCAACCGCGACGGTCTACAAGCTCTGCGCGTCGCGCGAGCTGCCGCACGTACGCGTCCTGGGCGCTATCCGGATCGCGCCGGACGACCTGGCTACCTTCGTCGAGCGTCTCAGACGGGCTTCTTCAGTAGATTGAAGGAAGCCTTTGTACGCAGCGTACCTCGGCTGGCCTCACTGCGGCGGCTGCCCTATGATCGAGTCATGACGCGCGAGGAAGCCTTGCGACGGCTCTCGGAGCATCGAGCAGAGCTCGAACGCCTCGGGGTGCGATCGCTTGATCTCTTCGGCTCCGTCGCGCGCGGCGACTCGGGTCCGCGCAGCGATGTGGACCTCCTGGTCGAGTTCGACAAGCCCGTGGGACTCTTCCATTTCTTCCGGGTCCAGCGCAGGCTGGAAGCCATCCTCGGCCGACCAGTCGATCTGGTCATGAAGGATGCCATCAAGCGCCAGCTGCGAGCGCGGATCCTTGCCGAGTCGGTCAGTGCCAGCTAGGGACTGGCGCCTCCGCATCGAGGACATCCTGGCGGCGGGCGAGCGCGTGCAGCGGTACACGGCGGGCATGGACCTCGCGTCGTTCCTCGCGGACGAGAAGACCGTGGATGCCGTCAGCTTCTGCTTCGGCGTCATCGGCGAGGCTGCGCGCCACGTTCCAGAGGACGTGGTCGCGGCCAATCCCGACCTGCCATGGCCGGAGATGCGCGCCATGCGGAACGTCGTGGTCCACGAATACTTTGGCGTTACGCACGAGACGCTCTGGAAGACAGCACGCGAGGACCTCCCAGCGCTCGTCGAGCGACTGCGTCGCGTGCTGGCCGAACCCGAATCCTGAGTAGCGCCCGGGATCGGGCAGGGTTCAGAGACCGCGCCGAAGTCTACCGGGATTCGATCGGCGATGACCCAGCGCGCCATCGGAGTCGTGCTGGCCGGGGGTCGAGAACCTGGCGAGTGAGCAGGTCCGCTTGGTTCTGACGTTCGTCTGCCTTTCCTTGGCACGCCGATCATCCTAGGGTGCACGTCCTAGGGCGAGAGTCGGGGAACGATCGGCCACTCGGGCGAACACGCAGGGCGCGGCTTTACTGCTCTCTTCGCGACCGACACCGCAGGTGACGATCCTCCGCCCCGACGAATGAAAAGGGGGCATCGAGACGTCGCCCACTCGGCCCCGCAGGGGGACCCGATGAATCGCACGTCAATCCATCACTCATTGCTGGTGCTTTCCGTTGCGATGGCAACCGCGTGGCCGCTGTCGCCCGCAGTGGCGGATAAGGGTGGGCCTCACGAAGACGTCCATCCGAAGTTCGGGCTGATGTCACGTGCCGACGGACCGTTCCCCGCGGATCGCTTCACCGTCGAGGACCGGGCGCAGAACACGTGCGAGCGCATCAATCTGCCGAAGCCGGACTGCACGATCCTGCCGGACGGCCGAACGCCTTCGGCGTGCATGGAAGTCAAGCTGCTCAACGAGTTGGACGGCTTCAACACCCGACCGCGCATCGCCATTCCGTTCGACGGCAAGATCGATCTCGGCACCGTGAACAAGAAGACCATCTTCCTGGTGAGCCTCGGTGATGCAATGATCGACGGCGTGCCCGGGTGTCCGAGCGCGCGCGTCGAAACGGACGAGAAAGAAACCCTGCCCCGGCAGCACGCGGGCTCGGTGGTCGGCATCGATCAGGGCGTCTGGGACGCCGCGAGGAACACGCTGTACGTCGAGGCGGCGGAGACGCTCGAGCAGCATACGCGCTATGCCGTGTTCGTCACCCGCGGCGTGAAGGACAAGAACGGCGAACCAATCGAGGCGCCGAAGGCGTTCAAGAAGGCGATCGGCGACGACGAGGAAGACACCGCGGTCGATCCGGCGATCGCGGCTTACGAGGCGACGCTCCGTCGCGCGGTGGAGCAGGCGCACTTCTTCGGGGTGAAGCGTCACGACATCGCGGTCGCCAGCGTCTTCACGACGCTGAGCGTGACCGCGGCCCTCGAGAAGGTCTGGACGCACGTGATGTTCTCGACGCCACCACCGTCCCCGGCTGACTTCAACATCGCCAAAGATTCCAACGGGAACACGCGTCCCGCGGTGTTCGATCTCAGCAAGATCGCCAATAGAGGGGTGACGTATCACCGCGAGGTCCAGGTCAACGCGGCGCCGTCCGACAATACTTTCGGGCAAGCCTTCCTGGACGCGATGCGGATCATCCCCGGTGCAATCAAGACGCTGGCCTTCGGCCGTATCCAGACGCCGAATTATCTGCAGGCGGACGCCAGCATGATCTCGTTTGCGACCTACTCCGGTTCTCCGATCCAGCTCGGCACGAGCGATCTCTACTTCGAGCTGATGTTGCCTTCGGAAGACCTCAACGCGACCCCCGAGCGGCGGAAGCCACCGGGCGGTTGGCCGGTAGTGATCTGGGGACACGCCAACAACGAGACCGGAGTGAACGGGTCGCAAAACAGAGTCGCGGCGGTCTTCGCCAAATACGGCATCGCGACTCTCAGCTGGAACCAGATCGGCTATGGGTTCGGACCGAACAGCACCGTGACCATCGCCCAGACGGCTGGTCCGTCGCTCACGTTCCCGTTTGCGGGCCGCACTTACGACATCAACCACCCCGATATCCAGCCCCACGCCAGCGGGCCGGACGGGTTCTACGACGGCAGTAGCGCGCAGCCGGAAGGAGCCTGGGGCGTCCGAGACCCGAGCGGCGTCCGAGACACGCGTATCCTGTTCGACCGCGATCCGAACCGGCAGGGCATCGCCGACATCGCGCAGCTGATTCGCGCCATCGAGGACGGCATCGATGTCGATGGTGATGGCACACGGGACCTCGATCCGGAACATGTATACTATGGCGGTCTCTCGAAGGGGGCCGTCCTTGGCGTACTCGCCGCCACCGTCGAGTCCAGGTTCAAAGCGTCGGCGGTCTCGAGCCCGGGCGGCTTCATCGAGTTCCAGAACACAGTGGGGCGGCGTGGACCCGTTGCCGGTCTGATGTTGCAAGAACACGTCCCTTCTCTCCTCAACCCGCCGGGCACTCCCGTGATCACCCAGCTCGGAGCTCACGACTCGCACGCAAAACTCTCCCAGGGTCCTGGCGTTCCCGTCACGGCGCCGTTCTTCAACGAGAACATGCCGGACCGTGGTCAGCCGCCCATTTCCAGCGATCCCAATGACCCCAACTACATTCCCGGCGCGCTGGAGATACAAGACTATTTCGAGCGCTTGGAGTGGCTCAACGCGAACAATGCGGCCGCCGCGTTCATGGAGTACCTCAGGACCAAGCCGATCAACGGCGCGGCGCCTCCCATCCTCATCCAGGTGACCCGCGGCGACAGAACCACCGTCAATCCCACCGTCTTCGACGCCATCCATGCCGGAAGGTTGGAGGACCGTGTGACCCTGTACCGTCATGACCTTCTTGACGCGCGCGACCTGCCCAGCCCGCCCAATCCGCCCGGTGTTCTGGTGAGACTCCAGTTTCCGGACGCGCATACATTGTTGATCTCTACCAACTCACAAACGTTCGGCGCTACGGCGCAGCGGCTTGCGCTCCAGGAGCAGGAACAGATTGCCACCTTCTACGAGTCCGACGGCGCCACGACCATCGACCCGGATGGCACCGAGAGGTTGTTCGAGACGCCGGCAGCCTGCATCCCGGCCGACTTCGGCTTCATCATTCCGGAGCCGACAGAAATAGATTGTCGTTAGCCGGCGAGCGGATTGTTAGGCCAAACGGCGGCTTCCCCACGTCGTGGCGAGCCGCCGTTTTCCTTTTCAAGGGAGCTTCTTCGTAAGCAGCTCGGAGACGACCTTCGTGTTGGCCTTCCCGTACCTGCGCAGTGGAGTGTCGTCCGCTGCCACCGCGCTTCGGCAGGCTAGTACCGGACCACAGTGATCTTGATCGATTGCCGAGTCGAATCAGCGGAGGATGGGGAGCGATTCGGCAGCGACGAGCAACTCGATGCTGCGAGCGCGCCCCGGCTCGCGCCTGATGAGACCTTTGCGCTCGAGCTCGACCACCATGCGGTGGACGCTGGGCGGCGAGACCCCAAAGAAGCGCTGCATGTCCGCCTCGGCGGGCGGGGAGCGGTGGATTGTCGAGTAGGCGTAGATGAACGCCAGGTACTGCCCCTGCAAGTCGGTGAAAGGCGCCTCGGCAGCAGTGGGGATCGACATGATGGGGGCGAGAGTGATCCGCTGCGGGCTTCCCTGCAAGGAGGCGCGGATGAACGTCCGGTACGTGGTGGAGCTGTCGGAGGCAGAGCGCACCGAGTTGCGCGAGTTGGTGGCGAAGGGAAGCAAGCTGGCGCGCAAGGTGAAGCGGGCCCAGGTGCTGTTGGCGGCGGACAGTGGCGTGAGCGACCAGGAGGTCGCGCAGATCGTGGTGGTGGGAACCTCGACGATCTACCGGACCAAGCGGCGCTTCGTCGAGGGAGGCATCGCGACAGCGCTGCACGACCGGCAGCGTCCCGGCGCACGCCGCAAGCTGAGCGGGAAGGAAGAGGCACTGCTGGTGGCGACGGCTTGTTCAAAGCCTCCCGCCGGCCGCGCCCGCTGGACGCTGGAACTGCTCGCCGGAGAGCTGGTGCGGCTCACCGAGCACCAGCAACTCTCGGACGAGACCGTCCGGCGACGACTGCACGAAAAGGACATCAAACCGTGGCAGAAAAAGATGTGGTGCGTGCCTGCGATCGATGGCGAGTACGTCGCCCGAATGGAGGAAGTGCTCGACCTCTACGCCGAGACGCCGGACCGGGCACGTCCAGTCGTCTGCTTCGACGAGAGCCCAACGCAGCTCATCGGCGAGACGCGATTGCCTGTGCCTGCGGCACCGGGCAAGCGCGAGCGATACGACTATGAATACAGGCGCAACGGGACTGCCAATCTCTTCGTCTTCCTCGATGCGCATCGTCCCTGGCGGCACGTCAAGGTGACTGGACAGCGCACCGCACTCGATTTTGCCGAGTGCATGCGGGACCTGGTCGATCAGCACTATCCGCAGGCGCAGAAGATCCGGGTCGTGCTCGACAACCTCTCAACGCATGCACGCGGCAATCTCTACGAAGCATTTCCTGCCGCCGAGGCCCATCGCATCTTGAGCCGGCTGGAGTTTCACTACACTCCCAAGCACGCCAGCTGGCTCAACATGGTCGAGATCGAGATCGGGGTCCTGTCCGGGATGTGCCTCGATCGCCGCATCGCGGACAGGACCACACTGGAAAGTGAAATCGCGGCTTGGACTCGCCGACGAAACGCGAGCGGCGCCCGCGTCCGCTGGCTCTTCGACATCCATCGCGCTCGGGAAAAACTCGGCCGCGCCTATCCGCGTCCAGCACGCCTCGATCTCAAATCTGCCGCCTGAGTCCCGAACCGGTCAGGATCCCTGTGGGCCGGTACTAG
>Ga0137401_10001212_pt1 | contig 11034 bp, 7 predicted proteins | sample CZOMad1_1_16fung_FD_108286 | JGI IMG/M metagenome (GOLD analysis project Ga0137401, IMG submission 108286) | Vadose zone soil fungal communities from Angelo Coast Range Reserve, California, USA - CZOMad1_1_16fungal (Illumina Assembly) | ecosystem: Environmental > Terrestrial > Soil > Vadose zone...
CAAATGAAAAAGATGCTGTCGATCCTGCTTTGGGGTGGTTTTGCGGCAACCGGTGCTTCGGCCTTGGCGGCAGTTGCCCTCGATCGCGGCGAGAGCGTCAACGCCGTGTGGCTCGTCACAGCGGCGCTGCTCATCTATTTTATCGCCTACCGATACTACAGCCGCTTTATTGCGGACCGCGTGCTGCAACTCGACGACACGCGGCAGACCCCGGCACTGCGGCACAACGACGGCATGGACTACGTGCCGACTCACAAGTGGGTGCTCTACGGTCACCACTTTGCGGCTATTGCGGGCGCGGGACCCCTGGTCGGCCCGGTGCTGGCGGCCCAGATGGGCTATTTGCCCGGCGCGCTGTGGATACTTGTCGGTGTTGTCATCGCCGGCGCGGTGCAGGACTTCATCGTGCTGTTCGTTTCGGTGCGCCGCGACGGCAAATCGCTGGGCGAGATGATCAAGGTGGAACTGGGGCCGGTCCCTGGATCGCTGGCGCTGGTCGGTGTGCTGGCCATCATGATCATCATCCTGGCCGTGCTCAGCCTGGTCGTGGTCAAGGCGCTGACCTCCAGTCCCTGGGGAGTGTTCACCATCGCCGCGACCATGCCCATCGCGCTGCTGATGGGCGTCTACATGCGTTTCATCCGTCCCGGCCGCGTCGGTGAGGCTTCGCTGATTGGCGTCGTACTGCTGCTCGCCGCGCTGTTCTATGGGCAGACGGTGGCACACGATCCCACCCTCGGGCCGCTGTTCACGATGACCGGTCCGCAACTGGCGTGGGCACTCATCATCTATGGCGCGGTTGCCTCAAGCCTGCCGGTCTGGTTGATGCTGGCGCCGCGCGACTACCTCAGCACCTTTCTCAAGATCGGCACCATCATCGCCCTGGCCATCGGCATCTACGTCGTCGCGCCCCGGCTCGCGATGCCCCCGATGACGCGGTTCATCGACGGCAGCGGGCCGGTGTTCTCGGGCAAGCTGTTCCCGTTCCTGTTCATTACCATCGCCTGCGGCTCCGTTTCCGGCTTCCATTCGCTGATTTCCTCGGGCACGACACCGAAGATGATCGAAAAGGAATCGCACATGCGGCTGATCGGCTTCGGCGGCATGTTGACCGAGTCCTTCGTTGCCATCATGGCCCTCACGGCCGCATGCGTCCTCCAACCCGGCATTTATTTCGCGATGAACGCTCCGGCGGCCGTGATCGGCACCACGGCAGCCAATGCCGCAGAGGTCATTTCCAACTGGGGTTTCACCATCACCCCGGAGATGATCACCCAGGCGGCCCATGACATCGGCGAGAACAGCATCCTGTCCCGGGCCGGCGGCGCCCCGACACTCGCGGTCGGAATGGCGCAGATCCTCGGCCAGGCCGTCGGGGGTAAGTCGATGGAGGCGATCTGGTATCACTTTGCCATCCTCTTCGAGGCACTGTTCATCCTGACAGCGGTGGATGCCGGCACCCGGGTCGGTCGTTTCATGATTCAGGACATGCTCGGCCACGTCTACCGGCCTCTGGGCAACACCCAATGGCTGCCGGCCAACGTGATTGGCACCGGTTTGTGCGTCGCCGCCTGGGGCTACTTCCTCTACCAGGGGGTGGTGGATCCGCTCGGCGGCATCAATACCCTGTGGCAATTGTTTGGCGTCGGTAACCAGATGCTGGCGGGTATCGCGCTCATTCTTTGCACCAGCGTGCTGGTTAAGATGAAACGCGAGCGCTACGTCTGGGTGACCTTGGTTCCGACCATCTGGCTGCTGGTGACGACGATGACGGCGGGCTTGCAGAAGATTTTCTCTTCCGATCCGCGCATCGGCTTCCTGGCCTTGGCACACAAATTCAGTGATGCCGCCGCCCAAGGCACCATCCTGGCGCCTGCCAAGTCGCTGGCGGAGATGCAGCGCGTCGCCTTCAACAACTATCTTGATGCGGCGGTCTGCGGTGTGTTCGTCCTCCTGGTCTGCGCCATGTGCGTGTTCGCGATCAAGGTCTGCCTGGGCGCACTGCGCCAGGTCAAACCGACGGCCATCGAAACGCCGCTGGTGCGGGTACAGGAGTCGCCGGTATGAAGACCCAGTTGGCGGGGCAGATGATCCGGCTGCGCAAGCGTCTGATCGAGACAGCCGGACAGGTGCGCAGGGCCTATCTGCAAATTTTCGGAATCCCGGATTATGAACGCTATCTCGCGCATGCGGCGGCTCACCACCCGGGCGAGGCACCACTCAGCCGGCGCGACTTTTCCGCCCGCGCCATCGAGCGCAAATACTGCCGGGCCGGACCGAAGTGCTGTTAGCGACCTGCCGGGCGCCTGCCGCGCCTCGGACGTGATGGGGAACGGCTAACCGTAAAACACCAGGGTTCGCAACTCGATACTCTCCCGGGGCGGAGCTCCCGCCGGTGTCGTCGGATCCACGAACGCCGAATGCGGCACGAATCGCGCGCGCCCATCCTCGGCCGAGTCATAACACTTGATCAACATGATCTCATCATCGCGCATGGCGGGCGCGTAAAACCACTTATGCGCCGGGTTGAACTTCACGTAGTAGATCTCGCCGGTACGGTCTGGATAGACGAGGTCGGTTGCGACCAGATCCTGGTCATCGATACTGCGGGCATCGCTAACAGCCAACGGGGCATCCTGAACCGGGCCGCGGATCGGCCGCCACACATTGATCACCGAAAAGCGCTTCTGCAGCAGCGCATCAGCCTCGCCGCCGAGCAGGTCACGCACGCGTTGCGGGCCTGACTTCACGGTGTAGTCGTTGTGTACACGGGGCACAGGCTGCCGCGGGATGCCGGTGGTGCGGTCCGTCGCACCCGGAATCCGGCGGCGAATCGTATGATCAAACACCACCACTCTCGATGCTCCGGTCAATTCCTCGAGCAGCGATATTGTCTCGGCGTAGTACCTCGTACGGACGGCCTCTTCGTCATCGAAATTCCTGATACCGGTGGGCGCAGTCAGGAGTTGGAATCCTTCACGCTCCAGCGACAAGGTGGAGGCCACCGGCCGCACATCCCGGATTTCGACCGTGTGCTGACGATACACGGCGGTGGTCCGCGGCACGCCCGGAGGCGGCTCGAATTCGAGCGAGCGCGGCTTGCCGGACGTAGGTTCGAGATAGCGAAGTCCCGCCTCAACGCGCGGCAGATGCATGAATGCTGCAATGTTCATAGATTCCCAGTGTGCGAATTACCTGGCGCCAGCCTGCGCTTGGCGAGACCGGGCAACAAACAGAAGTTGTGTAGCCCGGTTTAGTTTTTCTATACGTTCCGTTCAGGAATGAGCAGCCGAGGGTTCGCGCCATCAAAGCGCGCTTGCTTCGTGATCGCGCACCTGCAATCGCGCAAATGTGATCCGTGCCGTGGCGGTCAACTCCGCCTCCGACGAATACAGGTTTTCGAAACTGTGAGCCCTAAACTGGTGCGCCGGGCGTGACCTGGGCAAGGCTATGCCTCGGATCATCCAAGCCTTTGATCAAAAAAGAATTAGCGCTCCGGAGGTTCGTCGACCGCAAGGGGAACGGCCACCGTGCAGTCGTCGTTGACGGCCTCCTTGGTGTCTACGATGAGAGTTAGCGCAGCAGCCGAGTAACGCTGACGAAACTGCCGCCATTAAGAAATTCATGGGTGGGAAAAACCGTGACCCGCATTGGTCTGCCCCCAATGGGCCGATCCGCACGGGCTTGCACAAATGTCGTAGCAGGCACCGCGTGCGCTAATCTCCATCTGAAGTAGGAAACCTCCGACGCTCAAGGATGTCGATCTCGCGCAAGCGCCGAGGATCATGAAGCGTTACGTTGGGTTCCTTAAACAGGCGCTCCATGCGATCATTACCGAGAATTTTTTTCTTCGATTCTCCGGTGGCTGTGAGTCCTCGCCAATATTAATGACGGAACTAGAAAAATCACGGTTTCCGGGCCGAGCTGCCGTGATCGAGATGCAGAGTCGGCTGTATGCTTGGCTGCGAGACGACGCGCTGCCCCTGTGGGATACGCACGGCATCGATCGCCTCCATGGCGGTTTCTACGAGGAGATTTCGGCGGTCGGCCCGCAGCTTTCGCTGGCGGCCGAGGGCCGCCTGCGCCGTGGACGCGTGGTGGCCCGTCAGATTTACGTATTCGACATCGGCGAGCGGCTTGGTTGGCGTCCGGGGATTGTTCGCCCGGTCGATCATGGATGCGACTACTTATTTACGCACATGCACGCCGGCGATGGGCATCTGCACACGGCGGTCGACGGGATTTCGCATGCGCCCGAGACGCGGTTCAGCCTCTACGAGCAGGCTTTCTATTTGTTTGCCTTGGCGCGTCTGCAGACGGCGGGGCCGTCGCGGTTTCCGATCGAGAAAACCGCGATCCGGTGTTTGGAGCGATTGCGGGCCGTGTATGGAAAGAGGGGCGGCGGGTTCGAGGAATCCCAGCCTCCGGGATTGCCGCTGCGGTCGAATCCCCACATGCACCTGCTCGAGGCGGCGTTGGAGTGGATAGAGGCCGCATCGGAAGGCACCCGCCCGATTTGGGTGGGGCTGGCGCAGGAGCTTGTCAGCTTATGCCTGACACGATTTTGCGACAGTGCCACCGGTCTGATCCGTGAATACTTCGATTCGCAATGGCGGCCCGTGGTCGGCGTTGATGGGCGAGTACTCGAGCCTGGGCACCAATTCGAATGGGGTTGGTTGTTGATCCAGTGGGCGTCGTTGCCGCACGCGGACGCGCGAGCGCAGTGCCTGACTGCGGCGCGGCGTCTGATCGATGCGGGCGAGCGCTGGGGCGTGGATCCACGCCGGGGAGTCGCGATCAATGAGATGTGGGACGACATGACGGTCAAGGATGGTGCGGCGAAGCTCTGGCCGCAAACCGAGCGCGTGAAGGCATGGTGTGCACGTCTTCTGCTGGCGGGCACAGAGGCAGAAGCTGAGTACGCATGTGACAAAATCGTCATGGCGGCGCGAGGGATGACAAAGTACCTTCGCAAGGACGTGCCGGGCCTGTGGTACGAGAGCTACTCTGCGGAGGGTACGTTTTCCACCGGTCCTACCAAGGCCAGCAGCCTGTATCACCTGGCTTGCGCGATTCATGTGCTCGGAAAATCGGTCGCGGCCGTATCGGCAGGTGCGAGCGGCTCGGCGCTCGGTAGTGTCGGCTCGAATTGGACGAAGGAAGTCTTGACATGAGCGTGACTGACAAGCTCAGCGACGTGCGGGTGCTTTGCGTCGGCGACGTGATGCTGGATCGGTTCGTTTCCGGCCAGGTGAAGCGAATATCGCCCGAAAGCCCCGTTCCCGTGTTGTCGATCTCCGGATCCAAGAGTTTTCCCGGCGGCGCGGCGAATGTGGCCCGCAACATTGCGTCGCTGGGCGGCCGATGCACTCTCGTGAGCGTCGTAGGTCAAGACGGCGTGGGCCGCGAACTGCAAGACACCATGGGGAATATCGACGGCGTCGAATGCGTGTTCTGCGTGACGGGGGATCGGCCGACCAGCGAAAAAACCAGGTTCGTAGCTCAGGGTCAACACATGCTGCGTACCGATGCCGAACTTACCACCCCGATCAGCCGCGCGACGGCGCGCGAGCTGATGGATGCGATTTCGCGGCTCGCTCCGCAACACGATGTCGTCGTGTTGTCGGACTACGCCAAAGGGGTGCTCACAGACGACGTCATCCGCTCATCCATCGCCACGGCTCGGGACCTGCACATACCGGTCGTGGTCGATCCAAAATCGATCGATCTGCGGCGCTATTCCGGGGCGACCGTGCTGACGCCCAACAGCAAGGAGGTGCTCGACACGACGGGAATCGATCCCACCGAGGACGATGCGCTCGCCGAATCAGCCGGCTCGTCGATTTTGGAGACGGCCGGCGTGGATGCCGTATTGCTGACGCGGGCTCAACGTGGGATGACCTTGGTGGGTGGAGGAAGGCCATCCGTACACATCGAGGCCAGCGCTCGCGAAGTTTTCGACGTGGTGGGCGCCGGTGATACCGTCATTGCGACGTTGGCGTTGGCGCTCGGAGCCGAGCTGGATTTGGCCGAGGCGGCGCGTCTTGCCAACTTCGCGGCGGGCGTGGTGGTGGGCAAGCGGGGCACGGCGACCGTGACCCAGACGGAGCTCGCGGATGAGATGCTGCGGCTCAGTAGAGGCAGCCTGCAAGCGCTGCAGGACAAGATCATGCCGCTCGAAGGGCTGCTCGACATGGCGCGCATCTGGCGGAAGAACGGCTTCAAGGTTGGATTCACAAACGGTTGTTTCGACATCCTGCATATCGGCCATCTCGCCATTTTGACCTATGCCCGGCAAAACAGCGGCAAGCTCATCGTCGCTGTGAATAGCGACGCGTCGGTCAAGCGCCTGAAGGAGCCCGGCCGTCCGATCAATTCTGAGAATGATCGGGCCATGGTGCTCGCGGCCCTTTCGGCGGTGGACGCGGTTGTCATCTTCAACGAGGACACGCCGCTCGAGATGATCCAAGCGTTGAATCCCGATGTACTCGTCAAAGGCGCCGATTACACCATCGATGCGATCGTCGGTGCGCCGCACGTGTTGTCATATGGCGGCAAGGTGCTGCGGTGCGAACTGGTTCCGGGCAAGAGTACGACCCGGGTGCTGAATGTGTTGCAGGGCAAAGCGAGCAGTCTCGGTTAGCTGATTTTCCATGCAGAATTCGTCAAATTCGCCGAAGAGAATCGTCATCTATCGCCTGGGAAGCCTCGGCGACACCGTGGTCGCGCTGCCTTGCTTTCATAAGGTCGCGGAGACCTGGCCGGATGCGGAGCGCATCGTGTTGACGAATTTCCCAGTGAGTTCCAAGGCGGCTCCCTTGGAGGTGATTCTACGCGAAGGGGGGTTGATCCATTCGGCGATCGCCTATCCGGTCGGCACGCGGTCAGTGGTCGAGCTGTGGCGGCTTGCCACGCATTTGCGCAGTTTGCGCGCGGACGTTCTGGTTTACTTGACCCCTCCGCGCGGCAAGTTGAACGCTCTGCGGGACTGGGTGTACTTCAAATTCTGCGGCTTTCGCCATGTCGTCGGTGCACCGTTGAGAGATGATCTCCAGCATTGCCGCAGCATCGGAGCGGACTCGGCCGGCGATGACCGGGTGGAAGAGCGGGAATGCGAGCGTCTTGCCCGTTGCTTGAGCGAGTTGGGCGACATCGACCTGGACGATCCCGCGATGTGGGACCTCAAGCTGACCGACCGCGAATTGCAGGCGGGCGCGTCCGTCGTGGTGCCATTCGATTCCGGCCCGTACTTCGCCATCAACATGGGAGGCAAGGCCAAGGAGAAGGACTGGGGATCCGCAAAGTGGCGTGCCTTGTTGAAGAGGATCAGCGTCCAATATCCGGAGTCGGGACTGCTGGTGGTGGGGGCGGCGGAAGATTCGGAGCGTGCTCAGCAACTCTCGGAAGTGTGGGCGGGAGCCCTGGTGGACGCATGCGGGCGGCTGACCCCGCGCGAGAGCGCCGCCGCCATGCGCAACGCCGTTGTGTTCATAGGCCATGATTCAGGGCCGCTGCACCTGGCCGCGGCCGCCGGCGTCAACTGCATCGGTCTGTTCGGCCACTTAAATCAGCCAAAACGGTGGCATCCCCGGGGCCAACATCACCGCATCATTCACCGGATGACTGGTTTGGATGCCATTTCCGTTTCCGAGGTCATGGAGGCAGTGGGCGATCTCGTGCCGCTGCGCCAGGAATGCGCGTGAATCACGCGCCCAGACCACCGGTGTTCTTGGACCGCGATGGAACACTCATCGTCGAAATGAACTACCTGAGCGACCCGGACAAGGTACGAATCGAGGAAGGCGTCGTCGAGGGATTGGCCCTGCTCGAGACGCATGGACACCCGTTGATCGTGCTGTCGAATCAATCGGGCATCGGCCGTGGACTGTTCACTGAAGCCGACGCGCGCCGGGTTAACGCAAGGGCGGACGCTCTTTTGCGTCGGCACGGAATCGGCATATCCGGCTGGTACCTGTGTCCCCACCTACCGGAGGATTCTTGTGCCTGCCGCAAGCCGCTACCGGGCATGGCCGCCGCGGCGGCGCGCGAGTTGAATCTCTCGCTCGCCGGAAGCTACGTCATCGGCGACAAACGAGCCGACATGGAACTCGCCGACGCCATTGACGCAACGGGAATCCTGGTCGCCACCGGCCACGGCAGGGAATTCGCGGACTGGGCAAGACTGAATTTCAGAATCGTAGCGTCGAATTTGACTGAAGCGGCCGAGTACATCGTCGAATTGAGCACACAGGCGGCTTCCGTCCGATGATCATCGTCACCGGCGCTACGGGTTTCATCGGCTCGAACATCGTGGCCGATCTCAATGCGGCGGGTCGCAGCGACATCGTGTTGGTCGACGACCTGGGTACGGCGGCCAAATGGAAGAACATCGCCAAGCGCCGCTTCCAGGACGTGGTGCTGCCGTCGGAATTGGAATCCTTGCTGAGCAAGCTCTCCGGCGCCGACCTCGTCTATCACATGGGCGCCAACTCCTCGACCACTGCCACCGACGGTGACGCCATTCTGCTCACCAATTTCCGCGCGTCGAAGATTCTATGGGAATGGTGCACTCTGACTCGAACCCCGCTGATATATGCATCCTCCGCGGCAACCTACGGCGACGGTGCATTGGGTTTCGAGGACGACCAGTCGCCCGACGCACTCGACGCCTTGCGGCCCCTGAACCTGTACGGCTGGTCGAAGCATGCCTTCGATAAGTGGGCAGCGGCCCAGGCGAGTAGGCCGCCTCAATGGTGCGGGATGAAGTTCTTCAACGTCTATGGGCCCAATGAGAATCACAAGGGCAACATGCGCAGCCTCGTCTGCAAGAACACAGCCGCGGTCGCCGCCGGGCAATCGATCGGTCTGTTCAAATCTCATCGCAGCGACTATGCCGACGGTCAACAGTTGCGTGACTTCGTCTACGTCAAGGATTGCACGCGCGTCATGCTGTGGTTGGCAGGCCGCCCGCAGGTCAGCGGCATTTTCAATCTGGGCACGGGACTGGCGCGATCCTTCGTCGATCTGATCAATGCGATAGGCGCTGCATTGCGGACGCCGGCGAAGATCAACTTCATTGATATGCCTGAGTCCATTCGTGCGAACTATCAATACTTTACCCAAGCCGAAATGCGAAAGCTGCTGCATGCCGGCTATACGTTGCCGTTCCACACCTTGGAAGAGGGCGTCTCCGATTACGTCCAGGAGTACTTGGTGAAACCGGACATCTATCGTTGACAGAAGCCGCTCACAAATGCGCCGGCGATATGTCGAATTGGCCGCTCCGGCCTGCGAATGTGCCGGATGCGTCGTTACATCGCCGGCTTCCGGCTGCTATGCTTTCGGCTGCCATATTGAAAAGTTGAATCGCCGGCTGCAGAGCAGCGCCGCCGTCGAAAGCGTCCGTGGAGAAATTGCAATTGCAGATGTCCCGTGTCAATCCACCAGAGTCTCCGCTGTTGCAGGCCTTGCGGCAGAAGATCGATCTCCCGAGGCCGATCCAGGATCTGAGTGCATCCTACAAGCAAGCCAAGCCCTTCCGGCACCTGATCATCGACAATCTGTTCTCCGACGAGATGCTCGATTCCATGCTCCCGGAAATTGAGGGCATGCAGCGCGACCAATGGAAGAATATCGAGCAGGACTCCCGCGAAAGAACCTTGAGAATGCGGTCCGCAATGGACATAGGAGAGGCCGGCGAACGTTTCTTGAACATCGTGCATTCCGCAGCCTTTCTTTATCTGTTGTCCGAGATCACCGGCGTATGGCAGCTGCTTCCCGACCCTTATCTTCAGGGCGGCGGATATGCGGTGATGCGGCGCGGAGATTACTTCCACGTCCACTCGGATCGCAGTGTGGCCTACGACACCGGGTTGACCCGGCGCCTGGCCATGATCGTCTTCCTCAACAAGAATTGGCGCTCCGAATATCACGGACGGCTTGAGCTGTGGGACCCGGACGCGAAGAAATGCGACGTATTCATAGACCCCCTGTTCAATAAGACGGTCCTATTCGAGGTGGCCTTCCCAAATTATCACGGGGTCCCGGTGCCTTTGGCGTGCCCCAGGGACCGTTCGCGGCAGTCGTTCATCCTCTACTATCATACGGCCGGCGCTGCCGACAACGCGGATGTGAAGCCGCACACATCCCTATTTGCACCGCGAACGCACGGTACCAACCGGCTCACGTTCCGTTCGGTGCTGCGCGAGGTTACCCCACCGGTGTTGACTCGGGCATTGCGTCGGTTCACACGGTCCAGCTGATCTTCAAGGTCTCGCGGGGCCGATGCCACCGCCAGGGACCGCACTACGCAGTAATCGCGCGCCGGCAGAATTCCCAAATGTCGGCTGCCAGCCGTGCCCGCTGCTCCCGATTGGGCCGAGCACGCTCCTCCGCCAGAAGCTCCGTGTGCACTGTGGTGGACACCAGGTTGTATATCAGAGCCCCCATGCGCTGAGTGTCTGCGCCCCTTACAGAGCCGGCCTCCATGCCATCGGACAGCTGCTGAGTGATCACTGCAAGCAGTGGCCGGAGAGCCGCCTGCAGATCCGCCGGACGGGATTCGGCCAACCGCAGATGCTCACGGCTGAGCGCCGCGCCACGGCGATTGCTTTGTGCGCCGTCCGGCGCCGCCAGCGTAATGTTGCCAAGAACGATGGAGGTGACGATCACTCTCAGGCGCTCCATGGGGTCAGCCATGGTTCTGGACAGCTCGTCGAGTTGGCTGGCAGCCCTCCGAATGGTGTGTTCGAACACCGCCAGCACCAGGTCGTCCTTACCCTCAAAGCGCTCGTAAAAGGCGCGCCGCGACAGTCCGGTTTTCTTGAGCACCGCGCGGATCGTGAGCCCCTCCAACCCATGTTCCTCCAACAACTCGTAAGCCGCGTCCACGAGCTTGCGGCTGCGCTCGAGGATCTGGTCGCGGCCAGTCTCGAGCACCCGGTTCGCCGAGCGCTCCTCCCAGCTAGCGGGCGGGCCGCGATGGGAGGCGGTAACGGACCGGACGGATTTGGGAGTCAGGCTCATGTTCAGGTC
>Ga0137401_10001214_pt1 | contig 11021 bp, 8 predicted proteins | sample CZOMad1_1_16fung_FD_108286 | JGI IMG/M metagenome (GOLD analysis project Ga0137401, IMG submission 108286) | Vadose zone soil fungal communities from Angelo Coast Range Reserve, California, USA - CZOMad1_1_16fungal (Illumina Assembly) | ecosystem: Environmental > Terrestrial > Soil > Vadose zone...
CTGAAGGAACTCGAGGATCTGAGGGTGCAATTGACTCTGCCGGGCGCGGACCCGCAGGTCGCAACCGGCACCGACGCGGATGCCAACGCTGAGGCCGACTCCGACGAGGCGCCCGAGTCTTCAGGCGACGATGATGACCAGGAGTCGGTCAGTGCGGCGGGCTCGGACGGCGGGCAGGATGAGGACGGCGCCGCGCCGCAGCCGCATGGTTTGGTCGCACGCGGCGCGCCAGACGACCCGAATTGATGCGACCCCGGCCGCCCCGCAAGCAATTACCGCCGCGAAAGGACCAGCCACCGACCGAGCGAGTGCAAAAGCTGCTGTCGGCGGCGGGAGTCGGCTCGCGCCGCGAAGTGGAGCGCTGGATTCGCGAGGGACGTCTGCAAGTCAACGGTGAGGTACCGGCCTTGGGGGCGAAGCTCGCGCCGCGCGACCGCATCACGCTCGACGGCCGGCCGGTCAGGCTGCATGCGCCGGCGGTCAAGGAATTGCACGTGCTGCTGTTTCATCGCTCGCCGGGCGAGACGCTCGATCTGAAGGCCGCTACTTCGCGCGCGGCGGAACATCTGAACTTGCCGCGCTCCTCGGGCCGCTGGCTGGCGATCCAGCCCATGCCGCCGGTTGACGGGGGATTGGAGATCCTGACCGACGATGGATCCTGGGCGCACCGCGTGTCGCGCGGCGTGCACGCGCTCACCGTGGACTATGTGCTCAGGATGCGCGGGCCGCTCAGCAATGAACTGGTCGAGGAATTTCGCGCCGCCACGGACTGCGAGGGTGAGGCGATGAGCATACTGCGCGCGGACGCGCAGTATGGAGAAGGATTCAATCATTGGCTCAACGTGACGGTGCGCGCCACTCGCTCCGCGCAGGTGCGGCACTGGTGGGCGGCACGCGGCATCATCGTGAGCCGCTTGATGCGCGTGCGCTTCGGGCCGGTGCACCTGTCGCGCGAATTGCCGCGGGGGCACTCGCGGGCCATGCTTCCGAGCGAGCGCAACGCGTTGATGAACGAGATCGACGCAGCGAAGCTGGCCCGCGAACTGGAAGTTCCGTCAAACCTCGAATAGCTCGAATGTCGAGCGATTCGCATGGCCTGGGGGGATAGGGAGCCTGAAGGCAACGGAAGGCAAAAGACGCAGTTGCCTTCAGGCTCCCTATCCCCCCAAGCCATCGGGATGTTGACCAGCTTTAATCCTCGCCCGGTGGGGTAAGAAGCCTCAAGGCAACTGCGTCTTTCGTTGCCTTGAGGCTTCTTACCCCACCGGGCGACGTTTACCTCAACCGGTCGCAATCCCTGTGCCCACGTACTACGTCCCAGGGGGCTGGGAGGCGGCCAGCAATTGCGCCAGGTACTGCTGCCAAAGCGCGGCCCAGGTGTGCGTGCCGTGTCCATGGGTCTGATCGGACGCCGGCAGCAGCACGAAGTGCCCGTCCTTCACGCGTTTGATTTCACGTTCGGCGATGCCGAGTTCCGGCGGGTTGATGAAATCATCGGCTGAGTTCACCTGCCACAAGGGGACCTTGATGCTCTCGAGGCCGTGCGAGGGGTCGTAGTCGCGCGACGCGTTGACCGCGTAGAGAAGATCGTTGGCGTCCAGGCTCTCGAGTTCGCGTTGCATGAATTTTTCCAGGAATTGGTCCGCGGCATCCCGGGTAGGCAGCGTCAGCTGCATTTGAATCGGGGCACTTCCGGCGATCATCAGCAGGCCGGCCGCCGTGCGCAGAGCACCCAAGGGTTCGCTCTTGTACTCGCCCTGCTGCCACTCGGGATCCGTGCGAATCGCTTGCATGATGAGATCGCGCCACAGGCGGTTGCGGCCCGCGATCTGCACCGGCAGACAGGCGAGCGGCATCAAGGCGTCCATGAAATCCGGGTAGGTTTCCCCCCACACGAAAGTGTGCATGCACCCCATCGAGGTTCCCATCACCAGGCGCAAGTGATCCACCTGCAGGCCCTGGAGCAGCAAGGCGTGATGCGCGGCCACCATGTCCGCGTAGGAGTACTGCGGAAAGTGCGCATGCAGGCCGTCGCTGGGTTTGCTCGATTTTCCGTGGCCTATGCCGTCGGGCAAAATGATGAAATATCGATTGCTGTCCAGCAACTGGCCCTTCCCAAAAAGAACGCCCGCGAAATGCTCGTTGAGCAGGCTGCGGCCGGAGCCGCCGGTGCCGTGCAGGATCAGTACGGCGTTGCTGACCCTGCCGTGCGAGTCGCGGCGCGGTTTGCCGAGGAAGGTGTAGTGCAACCGCAATTCCGGCAGCGTTTCGCCCGATGCAAAGTGAAAGTCATGGATGACATAGTCGCCCTCGAGGGGGACCCCGGCGGCAGCGGGGGTGTCGGCGCGGGCGGCGGCCGACAGACATAGCCCGGCGGACAGCGCCCAAGCCGATAGAATTTGCCGTGAAAGCATCGGTTCTCCTCTCTCCTGTCATTGTGCTTCGATGTATTGGCCATCAATACCGCGACTTCGTGCACTCAGCAAGTACAAAAAGGTGCCGCCCACCGATGCCGGCTCGGGCACCGTGTTCGGATCTTCGGCGGGATAGGCGGCCGCGCGCATCGCCGTGCGCATGCGGCCCGGATTCACGCTGTTCACGCGAATATTCGCGACGCCGTCGAGCTCTTGGGACAGCATGCTGCGCACCGACTCCAATCCGGACTTCGCGACGGCGTAAGCTCCCCAGAAGGGTCGCTGGTTCTTCACGACGCCGCTGCTGACGAAAATCACGGACGCGTCCGCGGACTTGCGCAAGTTGGGCAGCAAGACCTGCGTCAATATGAACGGTGCGGTCAGGTTCACGTGCAGCACCTTGCACCAGGTCGGCACGTCGTATTGTTCGAGCGGAGTCCGGTCTCCCAGCAGTGCGGCGGCGTGGACCACGCCGTCGAGTCTGCCGAACTCCTCGTCGATGGTCTTCGCCAAATTATCGTAGTCGACCGCTGTCGCGGCGGCGAGGTCCAGCATCGCGATCGCGGGCCGCGGAGCTCCCATGGCGACTATTTCATCGTAAACACGATCGAGTTTGGCGCCGTTGCGGCCGGACAGGATCACCGTCGCGCCTGCCCGCGCGCTTTCGATGGCGAGCGCCCTCCCCAAGCCGCTGCCGGCTCCGGTGATCAAGATGATGCGTCCGGCAAGCAAGTCGGCATCGGGCGTGAATGGTTTGGGAATCATGTCGGGCTCCGAATTGATCGATGGGCGCGCCGCGCCGTGGTCCAGGCGAGGAACATGTCTTTCAACCGCCGGCGCTCCGGCGCCGGCGCGCGGCTGTTCAGATGCGCCTGGCCGAGCGCCGCCAGCACCAGCAGGTGCCGATGCCGGGCTCGCTGTGCTCGCGGCAGCGTCTCTGCGGCGGTATTGAAGTACTGTGCGGCCCGCTTGCGCAAGCCGTCGAGGTAGCGCTGCAGATGCGGGGGCGGAGGTTCCTTGGCCAGGTCGTCGTTGTCGACGCCTGCGGCCAGAAGCTCGTCGATCGCAAAGGGCACGCGTCCAACTCGCGCTTCGCGCCGATAGTCGCGGATCGACTTCGACAGGTAGTCGGCGGCCGCGAGGGCGCCCGTGCAATTGCGCAAACCTGCCTCATCGCGGACGTCGTCGGCGAGCTGCGACGCCAGCGCCAAGGGGCCGCCCCACAGTGCGCGGGATAGCGGCGTAAGATCGGTGCCGCGTTCCAGAGGCGCGCCGCTCACCTGGGCAGCGGCGGCGGTAACCGCAAGCGACAGCGGCGTGAAATCGACCGCGGCGGCGCGCGGCAGGGCGCCGAGATACAGGCTGATGGGATGGACGGCAGAGCCTCGGCATAGCCGATGCATTTCTTCCTGCCACCACGCAAGCTTCAAATGCGCCACACTGACTTCGGTCGCGGGATCCATCAGAGCCTGCCACTCGGCGCCGAGGGCGTAGATACCGAGCAAGGGCGCGCGCGACTCGGCTGCGGCGAAAAGCCAGCTCCAGTAGCGCGCCGTGCCCGGGGGCAGCGCGCGCGTTTGGTAGGTCGCATCAAGGGGTTTCAGAATCGGCCTCGCCAGTTGCGTCTCCCTCGGCTGATGAGTCCGTCTCGGCGCCCGCGTTGCGCGGGATGCGCGTGAGCGTCTCCACGGGCTCGAGCAGGTCGATGCCGCGATTCACGCGCAGACCGAGTCCCTCAAAGCGGCGCGCGGCCGGCAATACCTGCTGTTCGAGCGAACCGACCGCCTTATTGAAGGAATCGACGCTGCTGCCGAGGGATTTTCCCAACCTGCCGAGATGTTCGCCAAACACCGCCAGCCGCTTGTACAAATCCTCGCCGAGGCGGCGAATCTCCGCGGCGTTCTCGGCCAGAATCGTTTGCCTCCAGCCGTGGGAGACGACTTTCAACAGTGCGATCAGACTGGTGGGAGTGGCGAGCATGACGTTTTGCCGCATCGAATCGTCGACCAATCCGGGATTTTCTTGCAGCGCCGCCCATAGAAATTGATCGCCGGGCAGGAACAAAACCACGAAATCCGGGCTGCGTTCGAATTGCGACCAATACTGCTTCGAGGACAGCTCGCGAACCCGCGCGCCGACGATTTGTGCGTGGCGGCGCAGTTGCGTGCCGCGCTCCTCGTCATCTTGAGCTTCGACCGCCGCGAGGTAGGCATCGAGCGGCGTTTTCACATCCACGACGATGTCGCGCTGCTCGGGCATGTGCACCACCATGTCGGGCCGAACGGCGCCGGAGTCGGTGCTGAGATGCACCTGCTCGGTAAAGTCGACGTGCGAGGTCATGCCGGACAACTCGACCAGCCGGCGCAGGGTGATCTCGCCCCATTGTCCGCGCACATTCGGCCGGCGCAGCGCGGTGACGAGGTTGCGCGTTTCGCGCGACAACGAGGTTTGCCCCAGGGCCAGCGCTTCCATCTGCGTTTTGAGGGTGGCGAACGAATCGATCCGATCGCGCTCTATCGTTTGAATCTGCGCTTCGGTCTTGGCGAGCGCCTCGCGAATGGGCTGCACCAGGGACTCGATCGCCGTTTCGCGCTCCTTCAGCGCCTGCGAGGCGTCCTGCTGCTGGCGGGCGAGCCGTTCACGCGCCAATTGCAAGAACACCTCGCTGTTGCTCTGCAGACTGTCGCGCGCGAGTTCGCCGAACACGCCCTGCAATTGTTCTCGCGCCCTCGACAGGGCCTGCTCGCGTTCGGCGCTCACGGCTTCCTCGGTTTTGAGCCGCGCCCGCAGCACCTCCGTTTCAATCCTCGAGGCTTGCTCGCGCCGCGCGCGCCACAGCAGCGCGGCGAGCGCGCCGAGCGCGGCGCCCACCAGCCACGCCCACCAGACTGCGCCGCCGGTCATGCGCGGCCGCCGGCGTCGAGCCGGCTCGAGAGATGCAGCGTCATCGGATTGCCGGCCGGGAGAAATGTGCCAGGTAGTTGACGCGGGTGTCGGGTGAAAGCCGGAACGAGCGCGTGAACGGATTGTAAGTGATGCCCGTCAAATCGCGCAGTTCCAATTGCGCCTCGCGCCCCCAGCGCGCGAGTTCCGAAGGTCGAATGAATTTCAAATATTCATGGGTTCCCCGCGGCAAAGCGCGGGCGATGTATTCCGCCCCGACGATGGCCACCGCGAAGGCCAGCGGATTGCGATTGATCGTGGACACGATGACATCGCCGCCGGGCTTGACCAAGGCGGCCAATGCCTTGACGCCGGCGGCCGGATCAGGCACGTGCTCGAGCATTTCCATGCAAGTCACCAAATCGAAGGAGGCGGGCCGTTCTTGCGCCAGCTCTTCCAGGGCAACCAGCCGATATTCCACCGCGACCTTGCTCTCGAGCGCGTGTAATTCAGCCACATCGAGCACCGCCTGCGACAAGTCGACGCCGAGCACCCGCGCACCGGCGCGCGCCATCGCCTCGGACAGAATACCCCCGCCGCAGCCGACATCGAGCACCGGTGTGCCCCGCAGGGCCACCGCGCGTTCGATGTACTGCAGGCGCAGGGGATTGAGATCGTGCAGGGGTTTGGACGGACCCTTGGGGTCCCACCAGCTCTGTGCGAGTGCGGTGAATTTCGCGAGTTCCGCGGGGTCGGCATTTCGAGTCGATTCGTGCATGGGGGTCAGCCTCCGGTCTTCAATCGCATGGCCCAGGCATTGGCTCGTGCGGCAACGCTCGGCCAGTCCAGGCGGATCAATTCTCCGGCCGAGAGCAGCTGTCGGCCGGCCACCCAAACGTCGCTCACGATGTCGGGGCCGCCGCAGAAGACCAATTGCGTCACGGGATCGATCAAGGGCTGAGTGGCCGGGCCGCCGAGATCGACGCAGCACAGATCAGCCCACTTTCCGGACTCGAGCGTGCCTACGTCGGCGTCCAGCCCCAGCACGGCGGCACCCCCGCGGGTGGCCGCGGCGAGCGCATCCCAGGCGGTGTAGTCAAACCCGCCGGCGGCTTGCAGACGCGACGTCATCAGCGCCAGCAGCCGCATCTCGGCCCACACGTCTTGGCGGCAGGCGCCGCCGGTGCCCACACCTAAGCGAATTCCGGACGTGATGAACGAGGCAAGCGGCGGCAATTGATGCTCACTCTTGAGACTTGCCTCCGAGCAGAGGCTGACGCCCAGGCCGGATCGCCGCGCAAGATCGATGTCCGCTTCGGTGGCGTGCGTCATGTGGACGGCGTTCAAGGCCGGCGTCAGCAGGCCGAGCTGCCACAGCCGCTCGATCGGCCGCATGCCGTGCACCGCGAGGGACCGGGCAATTTCATCCGCCGATTCGTGCAGGTCGATCGCGATACCCGCGTCGAGTTCGTCGGCGAGCGTGGCGACCCGCGCAAAGGTGGCGTTGCTCAACCGGGCCGGCGCATGCGGCGCGAAAACGCTAGAAATCAACGGATGGCCCGCGTAGTCATCACGGACGCGCAACCCTTCCGTCAAATATTCGGAGGGGGATTTTGCCCAGGGACTGGCCGTCTCGGCCACCGGCAAGCCTATACTTGCGCGCACTCCCTGCTCTGCGGCTGCCCGGGCGCACTGGTCCGGATAATAGTAGCGATCCCCGAAGCAGGTGATGCCGGATGAAAGCATTTCGGCGATCGCCGCCAAGACACCGTCGCGCACGAATTCGGGTCCGAGGAACCGCTGCTCGAGAGGTGCGGCAGGCGACTCGAGCCCGCGAAACAGCGACATCGCGGCATGTGTGTGCGTGTTGATCATCCCGGGCATCAAGAGATGCGCGGGCCGCTGTGCGACCACCGTGGCGGCGTAGCGTTCGGCCGCGTCGGTACTCGGCAAAAGGTCCAGAATCCGACCGTCGCGCACCACCAATGCATGGTTTTCGAGCACCCGGCCGCGCGTCGTCATTGGCACGATCCAACGGGCCTCGATGCTCAAATCGGCAAGAACGGCGGGCATTCCCCAGTATATCGGCTAATCCGCCCCGCAGGCTTAAGACAGGCGCGGATATGTGCTAGAATTCCCCAATGTTGAGACCATGTCTCGCCTCCTTTAAACCCTTATAAATTAGCCGGAAGGCTTCACCGGACTCTCGCAAATGGCCGAGATCGCTCGCGAAATATTGCCCGTAAATCTCGAAGACGAGATGCGCAAATCCTACCTGGACTACGCGATGAGCGTCATCGTCGGCCGAGCCTTGCCCGACGTGCGCGACGGCTTGAAACCCGTGCACCGCCGCGTGCTCTACGCGATGCGCGAATTGAGCAACGATTGGAACAAACCGTACAAGAAATCTGCGCGTGTCGTGGGGGATGTGATCGGCAAATATCATCCGCACGGCGACGTATCGGTGTACGACGCCATCGTGCGCATGGCGCAAGAGTTCTCGATGCGCTATTTGCTGGTCGACGGGCAGGGAAACTTCGGTTCCGTGGACGGCGATCCGCCGGCCGCGATGCGATACACCGAAGTGCGCATGTCCAGATTGGCCGGCGAGCTGCTCGCCGACATCGACAAGGAAACGGTTGATTTCAACCCGAATTACGACGAGTCCGAGACCGAGCCCGCCGTACTGCCCGCGCGCATCCCGAACCTGCTGATCAACGGATCCTCGGGAATAGCGGTGGGCATGGCGACCAATATCCCGCCCCATAACCTGACCGAAATCATCTCGGCGTGCATCGCGCTCATCGAGAACCCTGACATCACCCTCGGCCAGTTGATGCAGATCGTTCCCGGTCCTGATTTCCCGACTGCGGGATTCATCAATGGTGCCCAGGAGATCGTAGCAGCCTACAAGACGGGCCGCGGCCGTCTGCACTTGCGTGCGCGCACTCACTTCGAGGACATCGGCAAGGGCGACCGCCAAGCCATCATCATCACCGAATTGCCGTACCAGGTGAACAAGGCGCGGCTGATCGAACGCATCGCCGATTTGGTCCGCGACAAGCTCATCGAAGGCATCGCCTCGGACGGCCTGCGCGACGAATCCGACAAGGACGGTATGCGCGTGGTGATTGAGCTGAAGCGCGGCGAAGTGCCGGAGATTTTGCTCAATAACCTGTATGCGCAGACCCCCATGGAGCAGGTGTTCGGCATCAACATGGTCGCGTTGGTCGATGGTCAACCGCGCCAGCTGAGCCTGAAGGAAATGCTCGATGCGTTCCTGAGGCATCGGCGTGAAGTCGTTACCCGCCGCACCGTGTATGAACTGCGCAAGGCGCGCGAGCGCGGCCACATTTTGGAAGGTTTGGGCGTAGCGCTCGCGAACATCGACGAGATCATCGCCGCGATCAAAGCGTCGCCTTCCCCCGCCGAGGCGAAGATCGCGTTGATGTCGCGGCCTTGGAACTCGGGCGCCGTGCCGGAGATGCTGGCGCGGGCCGGCGCCATCACCACCCGGCCAGACGGCGAAATCGCGCCGCTCGGCATCGTCGAGGGCGGCTATCGGCTGACGGAAACGCAGGCACAGGCGATTCTGGAGATGCGCCTTAACAAGCTCACCGGGCTCGAGCAGGACAAGATCATCGCCGAGTTCCAGGAATTGCTGGAGCAAATCCGGGATCTGTCGGATATTTTGGCCCGGCCGGAACGCCTGCTCGAAGTGATTCGCAACGAGCTCGAATATATCCGCGATACCTTCGGCGATGCGCGGCGCACGGAAATCCTGGTCAACCACGAGGACCTCACGACCGAGGACTTGATTTCCCCGGAGGATGTGGTCGTGACCCTGTCCCACGGCGGCTACGCCAAGGCGCAGCCGGTTTCCGACTATCAGGCGCAACGCCGCGGCGGCCGCGGCAAGGCGGCGACCAGCGTCAAGGACGAGGATTTCGTCGACAAGCTGTTCGTCGCGAACACCCATGACACGCTGCTGTGTTTTTCGGATCGCGGCAAACTGTACTGGCTGAAGGTCTATCAGCTGCCGCAGGCGAGCCGCGGGTCGCGCGGCAAGCCCATCGTGAATCTCCTGCCGCTGCAAGAGGGCGAGCGCATCAGCGCGATGCTGTCGATCAAGGAATTCGAGGAGGGTAAGTTCGTCTTCATGGCGACCAGCCTCGGCACCGTCAAGAAGACCTCGCTGGCGCTGTTCTCCAGGCCGCGGGCGAGCGGTATCATCGCCGTCGCGCTCGAGCCCGGGGACAAGCTGGTCGGCGTCGCGATCACCGACGGCACCAAAGATATATTGCTGTTCACGACCGGCGGCAAAGCGATTCGTTTCGTGGAGGAAGAGGTCCGTGCGATGGGCCGCGAGGCGGCGGGCGTGCGCGGCGTCAAGTTGAGCGATGAACAGCGCGTCAATGCGTTGATCGTGGCGGAGCAGGGTTTCATTCTCACCGCATCGCAAAACGGGTTCGGCAAACTGACGCCGCTCGACGAATTTCCGAAGCACGGCCGCGGCGGTCAGGGCGTGATTGCATTGCAAATCACCGACCGCAATGGACGGATGGTGGGGGCGCTGCAGGTGAGCCTCGACGACGAAATCATGCTGATGAGCCAGAACGGCGTTCTGGTGCGTACACCGGTGAAGGATATTTCCGTGGTCGGGCGCAATACCCAAGGGGTGCGCTTGATTCGGCTCGAGGAGGGGGATCAGCTCTCCGGGCTCGAACGCATCGACGGATTGGCCGGAGACGCGGACGTGGCGGATGAGGGCGTAGGCGCAGAGGAGGGCGAGGCCGGCGGACCCCCGGCGGACGACGCGCCCGCCGGCTCCTGAGCACTCCTCTCAAGGATGCGCATTTTCAATTTCTCTCCGGGGCCCGCCATGCTGCCGCCGGAGGTATTGGAGCAGGCGCAGGGCGAGTTGCTCGATTGGCGTCAGAGCGGCATGTCGGTCATGGAGATCAGTCACCGCGGCCAAGCGTTCATGCACGTGGCGGCTGAGGCCGAAGCGGATTTGCGCGAGCTCTTATCCATGCCGCGCAACTACAAGGTGCTGTTCCTGCAAGGCGGGGCATCGGCTCAGTTTGCACTGGCGCCCTTGAACCTCGCCGCTCCCCAATCCACGGTTGACTACGTCAATACCGGACACTGGTCCCGCAAGGCGATTGCCGAGGCGGGGCGCTATTGCAAGGTGCATGTCGCCGGCGATGCCGGCGGCAACTACACGCGGGTCCCGCCGCAGAGCGAGTTGCGGTTCAGCGCGGGCGCCGCCTACGCGCATTACACGCCGAATGAGACCATCGGCGGAGTCGAGTTCGGCTATGTGCCCGAGACGCGCGGCGTGCCGCTGATTGCGGATATGTCGTCCAGCATCTTGTCGCAGCCCATCGATGTGTCCAAGTTCGGGCTGATCTATGCCGGCGCGCAGAAGAATATCGGACCTTCCGGCTTGACGGTGGTGATCGTGCGCGATGACCTCGTCGGCCGCGCGCGGGCCGAGACGCCGCTGGTGTTCGACTACCGTGCGATCGCCGACGCGTCGTCCATGTTGAACACTCCGCCGACGTTCGCCTGGTACCTGGCGGGTCTCGTGTTCAAGTGGCTGAAGAGAACCGGCGGTTTGGCGGCCATGGCTGCGCGCAACCGCATCAAGGCAGAGACCCTGTATGCCGCCATCGACGCGTCGCGGTTGTATGCGAATCCGATAGCGAGGGATGCCAGGTC
>Ga0137401_10001216_pt1 | contig 11020 bp, 11 predicted proteins | sample CZOMad1_1_16fung_FD_108286 | JGI IMG/M metagenome (GOLD analysis project Ga0137401, IMG submission 108286) | Vadose zone soil fungal communities from Angelo Coast Range Reserve, California, USA - CZOMad1_1_16fungal (Illumina Assembly) | ecosystem: Environmental > Terrestrial > Soil > Vadose...
GCCGCTGATCATCCTGCACTACCGCGGCACGCGGCGGAACGGCCCCGAAGACACTGGCACTTACCGCGAACACTTCTGGGTGACTGTGGAAAATCGCGGCGAGTGGAAGGCTACCAAGTACGACGCGATGTATTGATTGCGTGTGGTAGAACTGCTGGATGGCTCCGGAAACCTCCGTCCCACCACCTACGGCGGCCCAACGAAGTAACGTCTACGTTTTCGGCGCTAGCTCCTTTCTGAACGACACCGCCAGCGAAATGGCGTATTGGGTGCTGCCGGCGTTCCTGGCGTCGATCGGCGTGGGTCCGGAAAAGCTGGGTGTCATCGAGGGAATTGCCGAGAGCGTCGCATCGTTCGCGAAGCTCTTTTCCGGCTATCTTGCGGACCGCTTGCCACACCGCAAGTCTCTCGTCGTCGGCGGATATCTTGTTGCGAACGCTGTGAAACCGGCTTTGGCTCTGGTAACCGCGTGGTGGCACGTGTTGCTGATCCGCTTCTCCGACCGCCTGGCCAAGGGAGTCCGTGGAGCGCCACGCGACGTAATGCTAGCCGAGTCGGTTCCACCGGAGAAAGCGGGAGCAGCGTTTGGGCTGCTGCAGTCGATGGATTCCGCAGGCGCGATTGCCGGACCCCTGCTGGCGTTATGGATTCTGCGCGCTCACGACGTCCGAACGGTGTTCTGGATGGCGGCCATTCCCGGGGGCTTGACAGTCCTGATTGCTGCCCTAGGCATCCGTGAAGTCCGAAGGACCCGAGCAGCGGCAACGCCGAAAGCGGAACCTGCAGCATCGTGGCGTGATCTTCCCGGACGCTTCTACTACGTTCTGATGGTGGTGGCGCTGTTTTCGCTGGGAAACTCCAGCGACATGTTTCTCGTGCTGCGGGCTCAAAATGTGGGAATCGGCGTGGCCTACGCGCCGTTGCTGGGTCTGGTCTTCAACATTACTTACACGGCCATTTCCTGGCCAGCAGGCTCGCTGAGTGACCGCTTGCCCAAGCGAGTGATCGCAGCGGCAGGCTACGCGGTATTCGCCGGCGTGTATTTTGCCTTTGCATGGGCGCCGTCGAAGGCGGTGATTTGGGTCGCGATGGCCGTCTACGGATTGTTCTACGCGCTGACCGCACCGGTGCTCAAAGCCTTAGTTTCCGGAACCGTGAACCCGTCCGTTCGCGGCCGAGCGTTCGGGGTTTTCGATTTCACAACCAGCGTGACCATGCTGCTTGCAAGTCTGATCACTGGTGAACTCTGGAAGCACTACGGAGCTGCGTTGCCATTTGGGTTGTCGGCTGGGCTGGCGCTGGTGTGCGCGGTGCTGTTGCTGGCTTCGCCTCATCCGCGAAGCGATGGAGGCACGGGCGTCCTCGCCCGTGCTCAATGATGCGGTGATTTTTGGATTGTTAGGTGTCCAACCTCTGCACGGGCGGGGACGCCCGTGCCTCCATACGAAAATCTGTTCCTGATCAATCCTGAGCGTAATTCGGCGCTTCACGCGTGATGACCACGTCGTGCACATGGCTCTCTCGCAATCCAGCACTGCTGATTCGCACGAACTTCGCGCGCTCGTGCAGTTCCAGAATCGTGCCACAGCCGCAGTATCCCATGCCAGACCGCAGGCCGCCGACCATCTGATGCACCATCATCTGTACCGAGCCGCGGAAGGGAACGCGGCCCTCGATACCCTCTGGAACAAGCTTGGCGAGGCGATTGTTCTCCCCCTCTTCCAGCGCGAAGTTCTTGGGCGCCGGCCCGGTCAGGCTCTGGAAGTAGCGCTCGCTGGAACCCGAGGCCATGGCCCCAAGCGATCCCATGCCGCGATACGATTTGAACGGCCGGCCCTGATAGAGAATGGTCTCTCCCGGGCTTTCGTCGGTACCGGCAAAGAGTGACCCGATCATGACGACGCTGGCCCCCGCGGCCAGAGCCTTCGTTACATCCCCCGAATACTTAATCCCGCCGTCGGCAATAATCGGCACTCCGGTGTCGCGCGTAGCTCGGTAACAATCGGCGATGGCGGTAATCTGCGGCACGCCGGCACCTGTCACGATCCGTGTCGTACAAATGGAACCAGGCCCGATCCCGACCTTGATTGCGTTGGCCCCGGCCTTGACCAGCTCCGTAGCCCCTTCGAAAGTAGCGACGTTGCCGGCAAGCACATCAATCTCTGGCAGCCGAGCTTTCACCTTCTTAACGGCGTCGATCACGCGGGTGGAATGGCCATGAGCGCTGTCGACAGCAAGAACGTCGACATTGGCCCTCACCAGCTCCAGAGCACGTTCCAGGAAATCGCCGGTAGCTCCAATAGCCGCGCCGACGCGAAGCCGCCCCTGCGAGTCCTTGGCTGCGCTGGGATACTTGAGCTTTTTCTGGATGTCTTTGACCGTAATCAGGCCGCGCAGATTGTATTGGTCGTCGACGACAAGAAGCTTCTCCACACGGTGCTTGTGCAGGATTTCTTCCGCTTGCTCTAATGTAGTTCCGACCGGAACCGTGATCAGTTTTTCCTTGGTCATCACCTTGTCGATGGGAATGTCGAGGCGGGTCTCGAAGCGCAGGTCGCGGTTGGTAAGGATGCCAACGAGCTTCTTATCTTTGGTGATGGGAACGCCCGAGATTTTGTACTTCCGCATCATCTCGACCGCGTCCGACACCTTGTCGTCGGGCGACATGGTAACGGGATCGACGATCATGCCGCTTTCCGACCGCTTCACCTTGTCGACTTCCTCCGCCTGCTGCTCAATGCTAAGGTTGCGGTGGACAATGCCGAGCCCACCCTGCTGGGCCATCGCGATCGCCATGCGCGATTCCGTGACCGTATCCATGGCGGCGCTGATGATAGGCACATTCAACACAATGGCCCGAGTGAGATGGGCCCGCGTGCTGACTTCGCCGGGAATTACGTCGGAGCGGCCAGGGATGAGCAAAACGTCGTCGAACGTGAGCGCTTCGGGGACGGGGAAGTGAATCATGCAAACCTTTTCTTGGGCATTTCTACTTATTCTAGAGGGCAGGTGCGGGGCTGGGCAAATGGGGTGCGCGTCATACTTGTGCGTTTTCGCGGCGGTTACGGCACTTTCGTTCGGGAGAGAAGTTCTGTCGCGCTTGCTTTCACAATGCGTTTCCTCGTAACCTTGCGATTCGACTCTTCCAAAATGAGGCCCTGGTTAAATTTGGCAGTTTGGCTGGAAGCCGGCAACTCCGCCGTGTCGCGCTTCTCCGGCATCCCCTTGCTGAGGGCTGCCGGAGCCTTTGTGGCTTTGGCCGCTTGGCAGCTCGCCAGCAAACGCGGCGATCTCTACAATCTCCTTTGGATGCTGGTGTTTGGCTTTGCCACGCTCAACATCCTGGCCCTCGTCACCCGCAGTCTCGATCCTTCCGGGCGGAAACGCCGCATGGCGATTGGCGAGATTCTAGCGGTGCTCGTTGTCCTGACCTGCCTGGGTCTCCTGGCGGCGGAAATGCTCAGCCTCTTCCATATTTTCCCTATCAAACTCTCACCGCGCTGAGCCGCCTGACGCATTGGCCAGACGCGGGACGCCCCGCCGATTTTGGAGTATCATTCGGCTGATGCCGAACCAATCCAAGGCGTTCGAAATTACCTGCCCCTGCTGCAGCGCCCTCCTCAAAGTGGATCCCGGGGCGCACGCGGTGATCGCCCATACCGCGGCCGCCGCGCCGAAGATGTTCGCCGACTTCGAGGACGCCGCCCGCGCAATGCGCGAGCAGAATAGCCGCAAGGAGTCGGTCTTCCGCCAGGCTGTGGAAGCGCAGAAAAACAGCGCCGATCTCCTGGAGAAGAAGTTCCAGGAAGCCGTGAAACGGGCCAAGGAGTCGCCCGATACCGGCAAACCCATCCGCGATTTCGATCTCGACTAAGCCTGTCCGATCAACGTTCCTGCCAATGGACGACGACTCCGCAATTCAAGTCCCCGACCGCTACGAGGCGATCCTGGCTCGTTCTCGAGCTGTCCAATTCCAAATGAATTCCGATCTCCTCACGGGATCGTTCCTGCGGACCCTGGCAGCATCCAAGCCGGGTTGCTCCTTCCTCGAACTTGGCACCGGCGCCGGGCTGGGGACGTGCTGGATTCTGGCCGGCATGGACGCCGGCTCATCGCTCATCTCCGTCGAGAGCGATCGGCGGGTCCTAGCCATTGCTTGGGACGAAGTCGGAGCAGATCCTCGTCTGACTCTCGTTGAAGCGGACGGCGCAGATTTCCTCGCAACCTGCACGGAACGCTACGATTTCATCTACGCCGATACCTGGCCCGGTAAACATACCCACCTCGATCTCGCCTTGAATCTGGTCAAACCCGGCGGCATATTCCTGGTCGACGATATGCTGCCACAGCCGAGCTGGCCCGAGGGGCACGACACGAAAGTAGCCGAGCTGATCGCAACGCTGGAAGCTCTGCCGGATTTTTCCGTCACCAAACTCACATGGTCGACCGGCCTGATCCTGTGCGTGAAGCGATGAGCCTGTCTCTGGGTACCTCATGAATCGCCAACGGCCCCTGCTCTTGGGCCATCGCGGTGCCCGTGCCAGCGTTTCGGTCCCAGAAAATACGCTTGCGTCGTTTGACCTCTGCCTCCAGCATGGTTGCGATGGTTTTGAATTTGACGTTCGTCGTACTTCGGTCGGCGTTCCGGTCGTATGCCACGACGCGGACTTTCGCGGCATCAGCTTGTCCGGGGCCAGCCCGCGGGATCTGGCCCCATGGCAGGAACAAGGTTTTCTGCCATTGCTCGAAGATGTTCTCCATCGCTACAGTCCACTCTGTTTTCTGGACATCGAGATCAAGGATGCTGGCCTCGAAACCCAAGTGCTCGAGCTTCTCCGCCAACACCCGCCGCAACACGGCTATGTGGTGACGTCATTCCTTCCCGAAGTGCTGTCTCGGCTCCGCGAGCTCGATCCCGACATCAGCTTGGGTTTTCTTTGGGAGAGATCCTCCACACTCTGGGGTTCGCTGCACGCTTCGTGGGTACTTCCGGAGAGGACTCTCCTCGACGGGAACCTGGCCTCGGCCCTCAAGGCGGCTGGCAATCGCATCGGCACCTGGACCGTCAACCATCCCGCCGACATGCTCCGCTTCGCCGCTCTTGGCGCGGAAATGCTGATTTCCGACGACACTGTCCGTTTGGTGAATACCTTCTCCGTCAGTTAAATTGAGAACGCATGGCCCCCACCACAGGAGAGCGCTTTGAGCGCGCGGTAGCGATTATGGCCCGTCTGCGGGCCCCGGGCGGCTGTCCCTGGGACCGCGAACAGAACTTCGACTCCATCAAGCCCTACACGCTCGAGGAGACCTACGAGGTCCTGGAAGCCATCGACAACCGCGACTGGGAGGAGCTTCCGGGCGAGCTCGGCGACCTGCTCCTGCAAGTGCTCTTCTACGCCCAGATGGCGACGGAAGACGGCACCTTTTCCATCGATCAGGTGCTCGACCGGCTGTCCGACAAACTCGTCCGTCGTCACCCTCACGTTTTCGGCGACGTGAAGGCCGAAACCAGCGGCGAAGTCCTGCGCAACTGGGAAGCAATTAAAGCTCAAGAAAAGGCGGAAGCAAAGGCGGAAGCAACAGCCGATAGCCAGACACCCACCGCACCGGAAAATGAAGCCCCGCAGTCCGTCCTCGCAGGTGTCTCATCCGGACTTCCGGCCCTGCTCGAAGCTGGGAAGCTCAGCTCCCGCGCCGCCAACGTTGGCTTCGACTGGCCGAATATCGACGGCCTCTTCGACAAGCTTCGCGAAGAAACGGAAGAACTCCGCGCCGAGCTGTGCGACTATCCCGCCCCGGGTCCGCAACCGCGAGGGAAGGGAATTGCTGGTTCGGGCCGTGCGGTGATTCCGGAAGAACTCCGCTTGCGGCTCGAAGAAGAAGTCGGCGATCTCTTCTTCGTCCTGGTCAACATCTCCCGCTTTCTTGCTCTCGATTCCGAGCTCGCGCTCAAGAGAACGAACCGCAAGTTCCGCCGCCGCTTCCAACAGGTCGAGAGCAAGCTGCAAGAATCCGGCCGCACCACGCAACAGGCGTCTCTGGAAGAACTCGAAAGCCTGTGGCAGGCGGTGAAGAGCGACGAACGGACGGTCGTCAATAGGACGGCTGTCAAATGACCGCCCCCGCCCCCTCCGATTCGATCGTTGTCCGCAAGTGCTTCGGCACCGACGAATTCCGCCGATGCGTCGCCCTGCAACAGCAGGTCTGGAACTTCAGCGATGCTGAGCTAGTCCCATTGCGCATGTTCGTGGTTGCCGACAAGGTGGGCGGCCAGGTTATTGGCGCTTTCGACGGAGACGAACTCGTCGGTTTTGCTCTCTCGGTTCCGGGCCACCGCAACGGCCACTCCTATTTGCACTCGCACATGGCCGCGGTGCAGGAGCGCTATCGCAACTCGGGTGTGGGCCGGAGGCTGAAGCTCTTCCAGCGCGAAGAAGCGCTCTCCCGCAACATTCTCCTGATGGAGTGGACCTTCGACCCGCTCGAAATCAAAAACTCCTTCTTCAACATCCGCCGCCTCGGTGCGATCGCGCGGCACTACAACATCAACCAATACGGTGTGACCACTTCGTCGCTGCACGGCGGACTACCCACCGATCGTCTTATCGCAGAATGGTGGCTCCGCTCAAATCGCGTGCAGCGGTTGTTGCAAGACGGCAGCGAGCCGAAGTTCGCGACGGTACAAAAGATCGAGGTCCCGGCGGAAATTTCTGCCTGGAAAGCTGCGCCTGCCACTCGCGACGAAGCTGCCGACATCCAGACCCGCAATCGCGAGCTGTTTTTGCAGGCTTTCCGTAGAGACCTGGGTGTTCTGGGGTACGAACGAGACGTGAAAGGGAACGGCACGTTTCTCCTGGGTAACTGGGACGAAACCTGGTCGTATGCTGTCCCCTAAAGATTCAGCAGCAAACAAGATTGGCCTGAACGCGAGCCCATGAAAATCGAAGCCGTCACCCTGCGTGAACTGCACATGCCGCTGGTCCATTTTTTCGAGACCAGCTTTGGAAGGATCTACGACCGCCGCGTCACCCTCGTCACGGTCCACTGCGAAGGCATCGACGGATGGGGCGAATGTGTCGCCGACGAGGGGCCCTACTACTCCGAAGAATGCGCCGATACCGCCTGGCCAGTACTTCGCCAATATCTCATCCCCCTGCTGCTTGGCAAGATCGTTGCCTATGCCCGCGACTGCGCTCCGCTTCTCGCCAGAGTCCGCGGCAACCGCATGGCTAAGGCCGCGCTGGAAAACGCCCTCTGGGAAGCCGAAGCCATCCAGAGGGCAATTCCGCTATGGCAACTCTTCGGAGGAACACGTGCGGAAATCCCCACCGGCGTTTCCATCGGCATCCAAAACAGCGTCGACCAATTGCTGGAAAAGATTGCAACCGAATTAGCCGCGGGATATCAGCGCATCAAAGTCAAGGTCAAGCACGAATGGGATCTCAGGGTACTCGATCAAGTCCGCAAACGCTGGCCGGAAATCCTGCTCAGCTGCGACGCCAACTCTGCCTACCGCATTGGCGAACTCGACCACCTGCGCCAGTTCGATCAATTCAAGCTCCTCATGATTGAGCAGCCACTCTGGCACGACGATATCTACTACCACGCACAACTCCAGAAACAGTTGCAAACCAAACTCTGCCTCGACGAATCCATCCGGCATGCCCGCGATGCCGAGCTCGCCCTCACCCTCGATGCCTGCCGCATACTCAACATCAAGACCGCTCGGGTGGGGGGTATGAGCGAAGCCATTGCCATCCACGACGCCGCCAAAGCTCGGGACGTCCCGGTCTGGTGCGGCGGCATGTTGGAATCCGGCGTGGGCCGCGCCCACAATATCCATCTCTCATCGCTGGAGAACTTTCGACTCCCCGGCGACGTTTCCGCTTCGAAACGCTATTGGAAAGAGGACATCATCGATCCGGAAGTTACCGTATCCGCACAGGGCACAATTCAAGTTCCCAATGTCCCCGGCACGGGCTTCCGCATCAAAGAAGACTTCATCGAACACCTAACCGTCCGCAAGGAGACACTGCGCGCAAAATGAGAGCGATCATCTTTGGAGCCACTGGTATGGTCGGGCAGGGCCTCCTACGGGAGTGCCTGCTGGATCCCGACATAGAGGCTGTACTCACCATAGGCCGCACACCGACTGGGCAGAAGCATCCGAAGCTGCGAGAACTCGCGCGCTCGAACCTGCTCGACTTCTCCGCCATCGAAAGCGACTTGTCCGGTTATGATGCGTGCTTCTTTTGCTTCGGCATATCCTCCGCCGGGACTCCGGAACCGGAGTACGAGCGTATCACCTACAGCATCCCCGTCGCAGCAGCGCAGACTCTGGTCCGTCTGAACCCAGGGATGACGTTCGTCTACGTCTCCGGCAGTGGCGCGGACAGCTCCGAAAAAAGCAGCACAATGTGGGCGCGCATCAAGGGCAAAGCCGAAAACGCCCTGCTGGCAATGCCGTTCAAGGCTACCTACGTGTTCCGCCCCGCTTTCATTCAACCCCTCCACGGAATTCGCTCCAGAACGAAGATTTACAACCTGCTCTATGTGGTCTTCCGTCCCATGGTTCCGCTGTTGAAGGCGATCGCACCTGGATCCGTGACGACCACGCAGCAGCTGGGGCAAGCAATGATTGCGGTCGCGAAGCACGGCGCACCCAAGCGCGTAATGGAAAGCGCCGATATCAGCCGGTTTGGTGCTTGATAACTCGCGATCGGCTGGAGCTCTCGGAGGGCGTGAAGTGTGGGTTGCCGCGTGGCTGGTTGCAATCACCATCACTGGGCTTTGTTCATTCTCTGCCTGGTCGACAATTCGCGATGCAAATGAGGAAGGACTACCGCTCGCAAAGCGGCCTTCCTGGATGATTTTCGCGCCAAGAGAGGCGCTCTGGGTGACGCTGCGCGAGCACCGTCGACGATATCCGGAGCGCAATGTGATTCGATTCTGGGCAGTGGTCGCGCTTTGCTCGCAGGGCGCTGTTCTGCTCCTGCCACTCCTTTGGTGGAGGGTCTTTCCCTGATTCTTAGTCGGTTGCCGCGGTGCTAACCGACAGGCCACGGACTTCCAGCGGTTGGAAACTCCAGGAAAATGGCGTATAAAAAAGGGTTACCCGGGTGTGCCTCGAACAGGGCTTCCCACTCGGATGTAGCGCACTTTGGCTTCGCATTTACGCGCAAACACGCGGAAAGAGGTTCTCATGGCCACCGGGACAACCGCCCCAGGCAAGGGTTTGGAAGGCATCGTCGCCACCGATTCCAGTATTTGTTACATCGACGGCGACTTGGGCGTTCTCGCTTATCGCGGCATTGACATTCGCGAACTGGGTCAGCATTCGACCTTCGAAGAAACTTGCTTCCTCCTCTGGAACGGGCGTCTGCCCAAACAATCCGAACTCGATGACCTGAGCAAGATGCTCGGTCAGGAACGCAAGATCGATCCGGCCATGATCGACCTCCTGCGGCAGTTTCCCAAAGACGCCGCTCCCATGGATGTCCTCCGCACCGCCGTTTCCGCTCTGGGCTTTTACGATGCCGACGTCAAGAACGGCGACCATGACGCCAACTTTCGCAAGTCGATCCGCCTGACCTCGCAGATCGCGATGCTCGTCGCCCTCTACGACCGCATTCGCAAGGGCAAGAATCTCGTCGAGGCTGACCCCACTATTTCTCACGCCGCCAATTTTCTGTTGATGCTGAACGGCGAAAAGCCTTCCGCGACCGCCGCCAAGGCTCTGGATGTGGCTCTCGTTCTCCATGCCGACCACGAACTCAATGCTTCCACATTCGCTGCCCGCGTCACCGCCGCCACGTTGTCCGATATGCACTCGGCCATCACCTCGGCGATAGGCGCCCTCAAAGGCCCGCTGCACGGTGGCGCCAACGAGGCTGTCTTCAAGATGCTGAAGGAAATCGACGCGAAGGGCGAGGACCCGGTCGAGCACGTTAAGGCCATGTTCGCTGCCAAGAAGAAGATCTCTGGCTTTGGCCATCGTGTGTACCACACCGAAGATCCGCGCGCGACGTTCCTTCGCAAGATGTCCGAAGAACTTGGCAAGGCCAGCGGTACCCCGAAGTGGTTCGAAATGTCGCGCAAGATTGAACTCTGCGTGAAAGCCGAGAAAAAGCTCAACGCCAACGTGGACTTTTATTCGGCATCGACCTACCACACGCTGGGCATCGACGTGGATCTCTTCACCCCCATCTTTGCCGTATCGCGCATCGCCGGCTGGGCCGCGCACGTTATCGAGCAACTAGGCGACAACCGCCTGATCCGCCCGCGCGCGGAATACATCGGACCCAAGCATCCCGCCCCGTACGTCCCAATCAATCAACGCTGATCCACCTGGGCTGATCGACCCGCACCTAATGAGGGGGTAGGCGTCTTCGCTTTCCCAGCGGAGCGAAGCTCCGCAGCGCCCCCACCATCTCGACTACAATCCTCTGTCCGGAGGATTCATGTCGAAATCACGCAGGCAATTCCTAACGCAAACATCCCTGGGTATCCTGGCAGCCGCTACGGCGCGGCGCAGTGAGGCGCAAAACCCCACCGACCTTCCTCCCGGCGCCCCGCCCGCTTTTGGCACAGCCCCCGAGGTGGGTCCTATAGTTTCCACCACCACCTTCACCGAAGCTCAGAAACTCGTCCAGATCGAAATGACGCCGAGCGACCTGAAAGTCGCTGCGGACAGTTGGCGCGCTACTATGGCGGCTCTCTACGAACGCCGCACCGGCCCGCGAAAGGCTGTTCTAGAGTCCTCAGTCCAGCCGGCGACCCAATGGAACCCAGCTCTCCCCGGCCTCAAAATCGGCCCTGTACGCAACCAGTTCCTCCGCTGCAAAGCTGACCCCGGACCTCTGCCCACCAAAGACGACGACATCGCTTTCGCCCCGGTTTCCAAACTCTCGCGCTGGGTCGAGCAACGAAAGCTCACCTCCACTCGCCTCACGAAGATCTATCTCGATAGAATCGACCGCTTCGATCCCAAGTTGCGTTGCGTCATAACACTCACTCGCGA
>Ga0137401_10001218_pt1 | contig 11014 bp, 9 predicted proteins | sample CZOMad1_1_16fung_FD_108286 | JGI IMG/M metagenome (GOLD analysis project Ga0137401, IMG submission 108286) | Vadose zone soil fungal communities from Angelo Coast Range Reserve, California, USA - CZOMad1_1_16fungal (Illumina Assembly) | ecosystem: Environmental > Terrestrial > Soil > Vadose zone...
ACCTCAGGCCTGCTGGTTCGTTCCGGGAAAGGAATCATGTCTCAAGGAAGATCTGCGTTCAGTGATGCTGCGTCCAGAGCCGTACTCGACTCCGCGCCGGAAGGAATACTCGTCGCGAATCGTGAGGGCCAAATCGTTCACGTGAACGCGCAGAGCGAAGAGCTTTTCGGCTACGGCCCGAACGAGTTGGTCGGCCTGCATTTCAACGTCTTGCTGCCTCAATTATTTCGAGAGGAGCACGAACGGCAGATCGCCGGTTACACGCGCGCTCCGGGACTCCGGCCCGGCCGCGTAGGGTTGGAGCTACGAGGTCTGCGCAAGGATGGAACAGAAGTCCTTCTTGAAATGAGTTTGTGTTCCGTGGACGTTCAGGATGGCCCTCTGGTGTGCTGCGTCCTGCGGAAAATTGCTAGTCCCAAGTCATCGGACCATCCGTCTCGCGAAGTGGAGCAGCGCTTCCGCCTCATGGTCGAAAATAGCCAGGACATTCTCACCATCCGCGATGCCGACGGCCGGGTCCGTTACATCAGTCCATCTATACATCGTGTTTTGGGTTACCGGCAGGAAGAAATCATCGGTTCCATTGGCTTCGAGTTACTTCACCCCGAAGATCGTTCCACCGTGGAAAACGCGCTAAACGAATTCTGGAAGAATCCCGGCGCGCGCGATTCCATCCAATACCGCGCCCGCCATGCCAACGGTTCCTGGGTCTCTTTGGAAGTCGTCGCTTACAATTTGCTGGACCACCCGGACATTCGAGGTGTAGTCATCAACGGCCGCGACATCACCGAGCGCATTCAAACGGAAGCCGAGAAGGAACGCGTCATTGCTGAATTGCAGGAGGCTATCTCCAAACTGGATACCTTGACGGGCCTCTTGACCATCTGCGCTTCGTGCAAAAAAATCCACGCTGAAAATGGCAGTTGGCAACAGATTGAGTCTTACATCCGCGATCGTTCGCAAGTCGAGTTCACTCACACCATGTGCCCCGAGTGCGCCTTGATCTGGTATCCCGACCACTTCCAAAAATAGGCCTCGCGGATTACTGTTTCGCTGGTGAAGGCAGTGGCGGAGGCCGCCGCTCCATTTCCGTGGGCACCGCAATCGACCGGGCGCCATTCTTGCCCACCGCGCGCACCGCGAAGAAATGATTGTCCGTGGAGACGCCCTTCAAAACCGTTTCGCCGGGTGCAGCCGCAAAATCATAAACCTGCCAGCGTGGATCGGTGGTCTCCCGCCATAGAATCTCGAATCCGGCGCGCTCGGGATCATCGTCAGCCGACCACGACACTTTCGCATCCGGCGTCACCGCACCCGTGAGCTTCGCGCTTCTCGGCGCTGCTGGAGCCAGCGCCAACTGGCGCAGCGCCTCGGCATTGCCTCGCGCCACGTCGCCCATAAACGTAAAGTTCAAGTATTTTTCGAAATCTCCGTACTCGATTCCGTTTTCCGTCCGCGGTGTTTGGTGCTGGTGATTGTAATCTTCCAACGGCTCCGTAAATCGCACTGCCGGTAGTCTCGCTTTATAAAACGGGTAATGGTCTCCGCCGCGGCCGTATCGATCCACACGGAAAATCATGCGAATCGCCCTGCGCCCATCAATCTCTTCAATCGCCCGCGCCAGTTCCCGCGAAGGCGAATCCGCATCGTCAATCTCTCCATTTCCGGAAAACAACCGCACGCGATGTGGCGCGCCTGCTGCGAGATCGGCGCCGACAATATCGTCATCCAACATGCCGCCCACGGTGTACCCCCGCTGTTTCACCCAATCCATCAGATGCGTGCTCCCGAGCAATCCCTGCTCTTCCCCGGATACCGCCGCGAAAAGTATCGTGGCGCGATACGTCCCGCGCCCGCCCAAGGTTACTCCCATGCTGGGTCCGCTCGCCCGCGCTTTGCTCAGCAGCCGCGCGCACTCTACGCTCACCGCCACTCCGGATCCGTCATCGTCCGCGCCCGGCGCATCGGCCTGCGGATCCATCACGTTCGATGGCCGCGAATCAAAATGCCCCGAAACAATGAAAATCGTCTTCGCCACCGTCGGGTCGCTTCCCGGAAGGATCGCGTAAACATTTTCCAGCGGCAACGGTTTTCCCGAAGTTCGCTCCGAAGTCGATTCGAACTTGTCCACCACCACCTGCAATTTTCCTCCGGAATCTTTCGCGATCTCATTGAGCCGCGCCACGATTGCGTCCCGCCCGCAACCAATCCCCCGCTTCTCATCGGTCCACGACGAAAGCGTCAGCCGCGTCCCGCACGCCACCAACTTCGCGATCAGTGCGCGCATCGATTTCTCATCGATGGACGCCCGCGCAACCACTCCCGCAGGCCGTTCCAAAATTTTCGGCTGCGGTTTTTCCTTGGCAGGCTCCACCGGATCCCGCGGAGCCGCTTGCTGCGCGCCCGCCGGGATCGCCCCAAACGCCAGCAGCCCTAGGAACGCAGCCTTCATCATTGTCTTGCCAAGTCTCTTTTTCCGATTCGCCATTGTTCGCATTCCCCAATTGGATTCTTGACGATGAAACCGGCATTCTACCGCGAAAGCGTCGGATTCTTGGAATGTCGCAGCTCTCCGGGTCTTCTCCAATGGCTAAAGACACGCTTCTTCTCGAAATTGACTTCTCTTCCGATATTCTGGAATCATCGCATGCGTACTTAAGACCATCGGTCGTATAACCTCAAGACTTGCAGCGCGAGACGCATGTCCTGAGTTCTTCTGAAAGGAATCTCCGGCATGGTAGCTGGCATCCGCACGCGCGACCTGCGCAAGGTCTACAACTCGGCTCCTCCCGTGGCCGCCGGCACGGGAGGCTTCTCCTTCGGGGCGCCGAAACCGAAGGGCAAACAGCCCAAGCCGCAGATCGTCGCGCTCGACGGAATTTCCCTCGACATCCAGCCTGGAGAGATCTTCTGCCTGCTCGGCCCGAACGGAGCCGGCAAGTCCACCACCGTCGGCGTTCTTACCACGCGCGTTCGCCCGACCAGCGGCCAGGCCTTCATCGGCGACCACGACGTTTGGCAAGAGCAGGTTGCCGTCAAGCGCTTGATCGGCGTGGTGGCCCAGCGCCCCAATCTAGATTTTTCCCTTACTGCCCGCGAGATCCTGGTCTTCCACGGCGCCTATTTCGGACTTTCTTCCCAGGAACGCGCTAAGCGCGCAGAAGCCCTCCTTGAGCGTTTCAAGCTCACCGATCGCGCCGACCAGATGGTCCGCGGCTTCTCCGGTGGCATGATGCAGCGCCTCTCCATCGCGCGCGCCATGATGCACGACCCGCAGGTCCTCTTCCTCGACGAACCCAGTGCCGGCCTGGACCCGCAAACCCGTCTGCTCTTATGGGAAATTGTCCGCGAATACAATCAAAGCGGCAAGACGATCCTGCTGACCACTCACAACATGGAAGAAGCCGACGCGCTCTGCAAACGCCTCGCGATTATCGATCACGGCCGTGTCATCGCATTAGGAACCCCACAGGAGCTGAAGGCCTCTGTTCCCGGCGGCTACTTGCTCCGCCTCCGCTTCGGTCTTTACTCCTCCGATTTCCTCAAGCGTCTCCAAACTCTCGCTGGCGTCCGCGAAGTCCGTGCTAACGACAGCAACGGCGCCGACCTTTACGCCGACCGCGGCGGCTCGCTCGTCGCGGAGGTCGCCAGCTTGGCCTCTAGCGCCGGCGTCGAATTGTGCGACGTACACATCTCCGAGCCCAGCCTCGAAAATCTTTTTCTGCATCACACCGGAAGGAGCTTGCGCGAATGAACTGGAAAGCCTTTTTCGCCATGCTTGCGCGCGATGCCCACGTCGCCCGCCGCAACTTCGTGGCGCTGCTGTTTCAGACGTTTTTGCAGCCCCTGATGTTTGTCTTCATCTTCGGCCACGTCATGGTCGGCAGCGGCTACATGCCGCCCTCCTACAAGAGCCTGCTGCTCCCGGGAATCATGGCCATTTGCATGGTGGGCACCGGCATCTGGGCTGTTGCCATGCCGCTCATCGCCGAATTTCAATTCACGCGCGAAATCGAAGACCGCCTGCTCGCCCCCATGGAAATCTCCTGGCTGGCCGTTGAGAAAGTCGTCGCCGGCACGCTCCAAGCGCTGGCTGCTGGCCTCATGGTCATTCCCGCCGCGTGGCTGCTCCTCCGCCCGGGCGTCGACCTCCACGTTCCCCATCCTCTGCTCTTTGCGCTTGTGGCGTTGCTCGTGGCGCTCTTCTCCGCGACTGGTGGCCTCGCGCTCGGCTGCAGCATGCAGCAGACCCACATCGGCCTGATGTTCAGCTTGATTGTCGCTCCCATGATCTTTTTCGGCTGCACCTACTATCCGTGGAGCGCGCTCGATAAATTCCCCATCCTGCAAAGGGCCGTGCTCGCAAATCCCCTTGTTTACGCCAGCGAAGGCCTTCGCGCCACGATGATTCCCCAGTTTCCGCATCTCCCTCTGCTTGCCGTGGTCGTCGGCCTCGTGTTTTTCAACGCCTTGCTGCTTGCCACCGGCCTCCGCAACTTCCACGGCAAGTCCGTCACCTAAGTTTTTGAACCTCCTTCCTTCCGTTTTGCCCAAGCCGCGGCCTGTGCTAACGTTTTTCCTTTATGAAGAAGCGCATAGGCGTGCTCTTAAGCGGCCGCGGCTCGAACTTCGAAGCCCTCGCGGAAAGCGTCGCGACGGGCCGCATTCCCGACGCGGAGATCGCCATCGTCATAAGCAACCGCGAAGGCGCCCCCGGCATCCAGCGCGCCGAAGCGCGCAGCATCAAGACGCGCGTGATTCCTTCGAAAGGCCTCGAACGCGAAGTCTACGACCGCCAGGTCGCCGCCGTCCTCGACGAGCACAGAGTCGATCTCGTCTGCCTAGCTGGATACATGCGCCTGCTGTCTCCCTTCTTCGTCGCCAAATATCCAAACCGCATCCTGAATATTCATCCTTCGCTCCTCCCCTCCTTCCCCGGCCTTGAATCCCAGCGCCAGGCGCTCGAATACGGCGTAAAGTTCGCCGGCTGCACCGTCCATTTCGTCGATGAAAACCTCGATGCCGGCCCGATTATTTTGCAGGCCACCGTTCCCGTCCTCGACGAAGACACGGAAACAACTCTTTCAGAAAAAATCCTTAAGGAAGAACATCGGATTTATTCTCAAGCAGTGAAAATGGTCCTCGAAGGAAAATATAAAATTGAAGGTCGCCGCGTGCTTGGGAACAGCTGAATTCGACTCATGACGCCAGCAAAATTCAAACCCGTTGAAGAACAGCTCGCCTACCTGAAAAAAGGCGTCGCCGAAATCATTCCCGAAGCCGAGCTGAAAGCCAACCTCGATAACTCCTTGAAAACCGGAAAGCCCCTGCGCGTCTATCTCGGCGTGGACCCCACAGCCCCCGATCTTCACCTGGGCCATACCGTGGTGCTGCATAAACTGAAGCATTTTCAGGATCTTGGCCACACCGCGGTCTTCCTGATTGGTGATTTTTCCGCGATGATTGGCGACCCCACAGGCGTATCCGAAACCCGTCCGCCGCTGACGCGTGAGCAAGTCGACGCCAATGCCAAGACTTATCTCGAACAGGTCTTCAAAATCCTCGACCGCGAAAAAACCGAAGTCCGCTACAACAGTGAATGGCTCAGCAAAATGTCAGCTGAAGACGTTGTTCGGCTCTGTTCTCACTATCGCCTCGCACGCATGCTTGAACGGGAGGACTTTCGTTCGCGGTTGGACAAGGGCCAGCCCATTTCCGTCCATGAGCTTCTGTATCCGCTTCTGACGGCCATTGACGCCGTAAAGCTACAGTCCGATGTCGAACTGGGCGCCACGGAGCAAAAGTTCAATTTGCTGGTGCACCGCGAGATCCAGCGCGAATATGGCTTGCCCGGACAAGCCATTCTAACCATGCCCATCCTCGTCGGGCTCGATGGGCAAAGAAAAATGTCCAAAAGCCTCGGCAACTACGTCGGCTTCACCGAAGCCCCCGGCGAAATTTTCGGCAAAATGATGTCCATTCCCGACGAACTGATGTGGTCCTATTACGAGTTGGTGACCGACCGCACGCCCCAGCAAATCGCAACGCTGAAGCAGGAAGTAGCCGGCGGCAAGTTGCATCCCATGGATGCAAAGATGCGCCTCGCCGAAGAAGTGATCTCAGACTTTCACGGACAAGCCGCCGCGCGCAAAGCCGCCGAAAATTTCCAGCGCGTCTTCCGTGATCGTCAAGCTCCGAAAGAAATGAAAAAAATCGTCTTGAAGCGCATGCCAATGGGCATTTCCGTCCAAAAAGATTCAGAATCCACCTCGAGTAGCTATATGGCACCTGGGCTGTCGAGAGGTCCGGAAAAATGGTCGAAATTATTGGCATACCTCGGTGAGGCCGATTCTACATCCGAAGCTGAACGCCTCATCAAGCAGGGTGGATTTGAAATAGACGGTTCGCTAGTTAAAGACCCTACTTGTAAGTTGGACCTGAACCAACCGGGATCTTACGAAGTCCGCGTTGGGAAGAAAAAATTCCTGCGAATCGTTGTCGAATAACCTCACCCAAGAACCTCCGCAACCATCTTTGTAACATGCTCCGCAATCGCCGGTGCCGCCGTCAGTCCCGGCGACTCCATGCCCACTAGGTGAATTGCCTGCGCCACTGCCGGGTCACGCGTAATCACAAAATCCACGATCCCTTTGTGGTCTGGCGCCGCCAGTTTCGGCCGCAGTCCCGAATACCCCAACTGCAAGTCCTTCTCCTCGATTTCCGGCAGCAGCGTTTTGGCGCTGTGGGCAAAATCCGCGATCGGAAGCCGGTTCTTCTCGTAATTGTCTTTTCCCTCGACGTACGTCGCCGTCGGCCCCAGCAGAAACGTCCCCCAGAGCGTCTTCGTAAAGTGCACGCCCAGACTCAATCCATCGCTGTGCGGCAGCGGATAAACAAGATTGTTGATCAGCGACGACCGCGGCCCCCGCACTTCGCAGTACTCCCCTCGCACCGGGTAAATCTTCCATGAACGATTCCCCAGCATCGCCGCCACTTCATCCGCATAAAGTCCCGCTGCATTGATCACGCACCGCGCCTCAATCGCTTCGTTCTGCGCATCCTCTTCATCGCCGATGCGCAACCCCACGCGAATCGTTTCGCCTGAAGGCTCCAGCGAAGTGACCTGCGCGTACGTAACAATATTCGCTCCCTGATTCGTCGCCACCCGCGCATAAGCGTGAACCAATTCTTCCGCCGACATGATTCCTGTCGATGGCACATCCAGCGCCGCAACACCCTTGATGTGCGGCTCGCGCTTGCGAATCTCATCCGCGTCAATCAGACGCAATCCCTCGACGCCATTGTCCTCGCCGCGCCTCATCAGTGCCGCGAGTTCCAACATTTCATGAGCATTCGCGGCTACTACTAGTTTTCCGCAATGGCGAAACGGTACGTTATGTTTCTTGCAGAATTCGTATGTGAGACGATTGCCTTCGACGCAAAACCGCGCCTTCAACGAATTTTTCGGGTAATAAATGCCGGAGTGGTTTATGCCGCTATTTCGCGTGCTGGTGGCCATGCCGAGCTTTGGATATTGCTCGACAAGAAAAACGTCCTCCCAGCGTTTAGAAACGGCATTGGCGATCGCGCATCCAATCACGCCGCCGCCGATGATCAGAATATTGGCTTGATCCATGGAGCTTTTATTTTCGCTTTTCCATTTTCCAATTTCTAGCTCTATTGATCCCCGCCGACAGCATCAAAGTAAGGCGTGCAGGCAACCAGGCGTGACTCCGTCCCGTCATGCACTGCATAAGAAGCCTGTTTGCTAGCTTCATATCCATTGCGCCAAAGCGAAGCCGCCCCGTGCACCCCATCCTTGTTGATCGCGTAAAAATATATATGAAACGTCCCCAGCTTTTTCTTGTCGTTCTTGTAGTTACGGGCAATCCGCGCCATGGCTTCCAGGCAAGCGTCCGTCGGCGATTTTCCCTGCCGCATCATTTCGATGATCGCGTGCCCGCCGGAAATCTTGATGTTTTCCTCGCCCCTTCCCGTCGAGCCTGCCGCGCCCACTTCATTGTCCACGCAGCATCCCGCCCCGATGATCGGCGAATCCCCGACGCGCCCGGGAATCTTCCACGACAGTCCGGAAGTCGTCGTCGTGGCGGAAATGTTGCCGTTCGAATCCACAGCCATGCACGGAATCGTCCCCGTCCGCGGATGCGCAATCGCGCGCTCCGCGTAGGCGATTTTTTCCTGGTCGCCATCGAAAATCGCTGAAATATGCTCTTTCCATTCCGGCGAATCAATCCCCGGCCGCCAATTGAAAGAAGTTTTCGCCTTCCACGCAAGCCAGATTTTTCGCGAATGTTCCGTGAGCAGATTCATCTCCTCGAATCCTTCAGCCACGGCAAATCGCCGCGCCCCGTCGCCCACGATCATCACGTGATTGGTCTTCTCCATCACTGTTTTCGCCAGCCGCGAAACATTCTTGATCCTCCGCACGCTCGCCACCGACCCCGCCCGGTGCGTCGGCCCGTGCATTACGCTGGCATCCAACTCCACCTCGCCCTCTTCGTTCGGCAGCCCCCCGTATCCAACGGAGTCGTCGTTCGGATCGTCCTCGACGACAGTGACAGCCGCAACCACAGCGTCCAGCGTGTCCCCGCCCTTCTTGAGGATATCCATGCCTTTATCGAGCGCATGCAGACCATTAGCGCTGGAAATAATCAACGGCCGCTTGCCCTGCGCCGCTGGCGCAAGATTCGAAAGAGCTCCCGGGCCTCTGCCGTTCGAACGCGTTCCCCCAAACAATTTGCCCGCGCTGGCAACCGCGCTCCCCGCCAGCGAAGTCAGAAAGAATCTACGCCGTGACCACAGTTTCATGGGAAGTCCCTCCTCCGTGTGCGCACCGCAATATACACCCGAAGTTCAAGATTTCAGGCAGCGACTTCGCAAAACGTGTTGGCGGTGATTCGAACGGAAAACTGGCGTAACCAACAGCAGTCAGCCGACTCTAATCTTCATTAAACGTGCAAGGACTCCAGCGAAAATATCTCCCCATGCGTGGGCAATCATTCCGGGACGCACGCTTCTGCGCCAGTTGGCGAGAATCCCAAGCAGCCCACCTTGCAGGCCGATCCGGACTGCCCCGCCAAGCCCCTGGTAAGAGTGCGCTGCTCCAAACGCCACCGCGGAAAGTAGAATTCCGATGGGAACGCTCTTCGTCAGCGCCATGAACTGTCGCTGGAAGTACCCTCGAAAGATTACCTCCTCGCAGATTCCCGCCGTGATCGAAAGCAAAATCCACAGCGACATTTCGAATCCTCCCTGGGGAAGCAGGAATTGCGTCGCGCGATCGGATGCCCCACTGTGCGCGTGCGCGCCAAAAATCGAAACGATAAGTGTGGAGCCTATCCAAAACGCAGCTGCAATTCCGGCATCCCGCAGCACCTCTCGGACCGAATTCCAACGATCTCCGAGAACCGTAAGGAAGGATGAGCCGTGGAGCCACACCCCGAAGATCACCAGGGCGAACATCAGCCACTCCGTTAAAATCGTGCGTTCATACATGGCCACACGGTCCAGATTCACCATCGCACGCGCCTGGTCTGCCCGAGTTATTCCTCGGACCACCAAAGCTCCCTGTGCCGCGAGTATTAAGATTGTATGCAGTGGCGCGGCGATTCGACCGTAAATCTCCGATTCTGACCGTGCCGTGGCAGTAGTCGCCATGGATACTCCTGTGGAATGCCGTGGTTGTTGATGACCGGACGAAGATCCGCCGCTTCCAACCTGGCACAATCGTGCCACGGTCGGTTCATCTGCATACTGAGACGGATGAAACTACGAAGCGTCAACCGCGAAGCAGAAGAGAAGCCGTCTAACAGAAGAAAAACGCAACCTGCATTCGCATAAACACGAACAGGACATGGGAACATTCATTAGTTTTGTGCGTATAGATGAAAGATAGATACTGCGCGGTCGGCCCTGACTCCCGGGCGTGTCATCATCGGCACAAAGTCGTTGACGGACGCGGAAGCGCAGGGGAGAATCACGCACCTCACCATGATTCGGCTGGAAAACGTAACCAAAGAATACGACCTCCCGCCCGGCCAGCCAGGGCAGCTTGTTGCAGCCGATCGCTTGACCATGGAAGTTCCCGCAGGCGAAGTGTTTGGACTGGTGGGGCCCAACGGCGCCGGCAAAACCACCACTCTCAAAATGATCTGCGGCCTGATGTTGCCCACCGCCGGACGCATCACCGTGAACGATATTGATGTCGAGCAGCAACCCGAAGAAGTGCAGCGATACATCGGCTACCTCGCCGATTTCTTCTCCGTCTACGATGATTTGAAAACCTGGGAATACGTCGAGCACTTCGCCCGCGCCTATAAGCTGGATCCCTCGAAAATCCCCGCTCGTGTTCGCGAAGTCATCGCCGTCCTCGGCCTGGAAACAAAGTACGACGCCTTCGTCGGTAGCCTCTCACGCGGAATGAAGCAGCGCCTGGGCATCGCCCGCGCCATCGTTCACGATCCCCCGCTTCTGGTCCTGGACGAACCGGCCTCCGGCCTCGATCCCAAAGCGCGCCTCGAACTGAAGGATCTGATCCGCCGCCTCAATCGCGAAGGCAAAACCGTCTTCATCACTTCCCATGTCCTCTCCGACCTCGAAGAGATTTGCACGTCGCTCGCCATCATGGAAAAAGGAAAACTTCTGCGCGTAGGAAAGATCGACGATGTGATGCGCGGAGCCGGAATGACCAGGCGCGTTCGAATGCGCCTCGCTGCGCCTGGATTCGCCTTAGGAACCTGGCTCGCCTCCCAGCCCGGCGTCAGCGAAATAAAAGACAATGGCCTCGAAGCCGAATTTGTTTTTCCTGGCACAGATTCAGAGCTCGCCGCGGTGGTGCGTCAAGCCGTGAACGCCGGCGCTCCCATCTGCGGCGTCGAAGAAAAAGTCGAGACACTGGAGGCGCTCTTCTCCCGCCTCTCCAGCGGAGAAGTAATGTGATCGCCATCTGGAACAACCCGGAATTCATTCGCAACGTGCGCGCACAACTGCGCCC
>Ga0137401_10001219_pt1 | contig 11013 bp, 8 predicted proteins | sample CZOMad1_1_16fung_FD_108286 | JGI IMG/M metagenome (GOLD analysis project Ga0137401, IMG submission 108286) | Vadose zone soil fungal communities from Angelo Coast Range Reserve, California, USA - CZOMad1_1_16fungal (Illumina Assembly) | ecosystem: Environmental > Terrestrial > Soil > Vadose zone...
CCGTGCAGGATATCGGGGCGCTCTTGCCGCACCACCCGCAACACCTTTACGTATAGCGAAAACAAGTCCCAGCGTGAGCGCTTCTCGAGCGAAATCAGGCGCACTCGTCCGGAGTCGAGTTGTTCGGACAATGCTCCGCCCGTATAGAACGAAGCGATAACCACTTCGTGTCCGCGAGAGGCCAACTCGTTCGCCACAATTACGAGTTGGCGCTCCGCGCCGCCGATATTCAGCTGCCTGGCCAGGAATAAAACTTTCACCGGCGCTTCTCGTTCTTATCGTGAGCGATGTGCATGGGTATAGCGTTCAGGTAATGCTCTAGAACTGTGTAACCATCCGGAGCCACAGATTTGAAAAGATCACCGCTTGTCGTGCTCACCCCTTGTAACTTCTTCCACTCGTCCGGGATGCCGTCATGAAGCGATTCCGCGCAGGCTGTTCCGTTGACGATTGGCCGATCTTGCCATTGGAGCGCCGGGGTTGGCAGGGGAAGGGCCGCTGCACCAGTGGCGGAAATGCCGTTGGGCCAGAACCCACCAGGGCCCTTGGATTGGTATTGTGCGATGATCCGCGTGTCCGCGTCATCGCGGTGACTAACCCACGCGCCCCTGCAATCGAGGTGCTGCGAATTGCCCACTGTGGACAGAAGGATCGTGTCCAGGCTTTCCGCGGCATCCGCGACGATCGGAAACGCAGTGGCCGGCATTGGTTTCGTCCGCTTCCAGTTGTCGGGGATCGTTCCGTTCTCCCGTCCGTTTTCTCCGCTGATGTGCGAGACCATCAAGTATTGGTCGTCAGTCGGATTAGGCTGATTTGGCCCAATATTGCCGGAAACGAATATCGAAGGGTTACCCCGAACTTCCGGACTTTTTTCTGTCACATGAATCTCATGCGCTTGTGACGTTGCATTCAGGTTGCCGCGAACCCATTTGTTGCCAATGATGTCGAGAGCCTCGCCACCCAGGCCGGCAAACGCATAGAACGCCCAATTGAATGTCAGGTTGTTCACCCAGCGCACCGATCGATTGTCGGTTTCCGGGATTCGGTGGCTGATGTTCACAAACACGTTGTGGTGAAAGTCCACGTCCGTTTCCAGAGAACTAAAGCACGGATTTTTCAGAGCGGGATTCGGCGCTGCGTCAGGGCATCCGACCGGATTTCCGGCCGTACCTGGTCCCACCGGATGACCCGCGTGCGGCTCGTAAAACAAGCTCCACGAAGTCGTAATCAACCGATTCGGGCCCACGTAGTTGCTGCCCGTGATCCATATTTTGTTGCCCGCCCAGCGCGACGTTGCATGATCGAGGACCATGTTGTAGTTGTCGCCATTGATGACGCCAAACCCGACCGTGCCGGTATCGGGCCCAGATGGCGTATTGAAATCGTCGGGGCTAATGGTGACGTATCGGATCACAACGTCGTGCGTGGAGACTCTCAGTGCGAAGCCTTTGTTTCCTGGTCCTCCAAGAATGATTTCGCCCGGCGCCGTCTGCCCGGCAATGGTCAAGAAGGGATTGTTCACCGTCAAATCCGAATGCTGCGTGATGATACCCGCGACGCGGAAAACGCAAGTTCGCGGCCCGGAAGCTTCGACGCATGACCGCAGACTGCCGCTCCCGGAGTCATCCAGATTGGTCACTTCCTGGACCACCCCTCCGCGCCCTCCGACGGATGCCGCCCCGCCGCCTTGCGCTTCGGGAAAAGCTGGCTTTTGGGCCCTGCACGGCGCCCAACCTGCCAATGCAACCAAGCTGACTCCAAGTGCGGCGTGCATGCCGTACCGTCTCGGCGTGACCCAAATGCCCGCACTAGTGATCTTCATCCTAAAGTCGAATCGACAAGTGTGCCGGTCTGTAAGTTCTTCAGGTGTTTTTGGAACGTGATTTGATGAACGAATATTCGTCGCACCCCGCGCCGAGGAGGCCGATGCACGGAGAAACGAAAGACCGAATCGGCTCGAAACCCAATTTGTGCATGTAGGTAATCGCCTCGCGGGGCGAAATTGACTCATAGGGGTATCCGCCAAGCCAGTCGCGCGTGTCGTAGTACATATCCATACCGCGCTGTTGAAAATAGGTTTCTCGTCGTTTCTTGAAACTCTCCCCCTTGAGGGCCAGCCGCGCGGCCACTAAAACGTGATAGACGCTTTCGATTGCGTGCTGCACCCATTTCGGAGAGCGTGAATAAATTCTCTTCTCGATCTTCCACAGGCCGCAGAACGGCGTCTTTCCGTACAGGGCCAGCGCGATCATTCCCTGCGGGGCAACCACGGTGGAAGCCTTCGCGATAGCCTTGTACATCGCGCCGGTGTGGTGCAGAACGCCCCAGGAATAAACCACGTCGAAGGTCCCAACTTTGCTGGGGTCTAGATCAAACACGCTGATCTGTCGGCAGTCCCAATTCGCACCCGCGGGAGCGTAGCGCGTCAGGGTCTTACGCGTGGTGAGCACGCTGTTTGGATCTAAGTCCACGGCCAGAAGGCTTTTGCAGCCGAGTCGCACCGCAGCCAAAGAAAAAAGTCCCGACCCGCAGCCGATGTCCAGAAATGTGCGTCCCTCAATGGCTTCCCGGCCCACCAGGCGAATCAAGGATCGTTCTGCTTCCTCAATCCTTCTTTCGTCAATCTTCTCGGCGTACTGAGCCCAATTCTCGCCGAATGAAAAGTGACTCTCGAGTTCGAGTAGGTTCTGAGTCATGATTCCGTGGGTCCTTCCTGGAAAGCGCTGGAATACGAGGTTTCGGTCAGCCGCGTGCCGGCACCGGATCGTTCGCGTGGCTAAGCACATACCACAACAACACGACTTCGCCAGCGCCGAGAACCGTTGAAGTGATGATGACTGCGAAGGCCGCTCCCAGCAGTCCGTGTGATGGAACCAAGAGGTAGCTGGCCAGCGTCGCCGCTCCAACCGCGGTCGCCAGCACCGGGATCTGTCTCGCGAAACATCGTGCGGCGGTTACTGCCGACGCCATTAGTCCGGCCACGTACGTAAAAGCTCCGCCGACCATCATCGCGATCAACACATCGGTGTGTTCGGCATATTCCGGGCGATAGAGCAGGGTCAGCAGCAGATGACCGAAAAACACCGCCACTCCTATGCCGGCGATGCCCAAAGCTCCGGCAATTCCCACGAGTTTTAGCAGCAGGGAATTGAACCCCGAAACGTCTCCGGCGGAGTAATGCTTGGCCAGTCTCACAAATGCCGATTGCCCCATCGCGTTCACAATCAACCCGCCCGACGAAACCAGGAAAGCCGTCGCCGTGAAGATTCCCAGCGCCCGCTCGCCGAGAGAGCCTTGAATAAAGTATCTCGGAACATTAGGAAGCAAGGAAACCAGCATCGCGATCACGCCAAGTATGATCGACGTGCGCAGCAGTTCGCTCTGCGTGCTTAGATTCCAGCGAGGAAGCAACGTCCCGCTGTTCGAGCTAAGAATCTGCTCCGCTTCTTCCCGCTTCGCATGCCGCGGCAACAATTGCGCGCGCTTGCTGATGTCGTACCCGACGAGGACAATCGCGCGCGCCAGAACCAAGCCGATCGCTCCCCAGACCACACTCTTGGTGCTATAGACGATCGTCCCTAGAGCCGCCAATCCGAGTATCGCTCTCATGATCATGGACTTGGCGATTCGGTCCATGTGATCGTAAAACTGCATGCGGCCGTAATACAGATCGCTCAACGTCTCAAGCGCTTGTCCCAAACCAATGATCAGAACCACCAGCGTCGATTCCCGGCGGTAATGCATCACGAACGGAATCGCTCCGATGATGACCAGCGATAGCACCGTAGTGACTAACCGGAACCCCAGATACTCGCCGAAAGGCACGCGCTCCCGAACGTCGGTAGTCAACACCGCCCGGAGTTGCAAACTCGATAGGGCCAGGATCGGCGTCGCAATGGCCATCGCCAACCCGTATTGCCCGACCATCTCGGGATTGCCAACCTTCGCCAGCACCACCAGCATGCCCCATTGGCAAGCGGAATAAATGATGTTGCCGACAAACGTCCAGCTGAAATTCCATCGCAGGGAAGCGCCGTGCACGGAAATCGTCTTCGTAGCGTTCGCGGCCGAATTCGAAAGATCTCTCGATTCCGGGCCGGCGGCATTCGTTCGAATTCCTTCGCTCAATTCCTGCCGCACTTGCCCATCGATCAGGCCTGCTCGTCCCGGTAGACCAGCTTCCGACGGGGACACGGAGTTGGGTGCGGAGCTCATTGGCGCTCCCACGACGGCGGCTTCTCGATCCCGGCTTTTTGCATTTTGGCGTGCAGACCGCGAAGCATTCTCGATCGCGCCGGCGAGTGTGCCACTTGCCCGGCTGCGGTAGACCCAAACGCATTGGGAGCGAAACGCCTTCTTGCCGTAGCCACTTGCACGGCTGCCGCATCTGCGGAAAGCAAGCCAAAAAGCAACCACGTCGGCTTCGTGTTTTCCCAAGTCATTCCCGAAGCCCCTAAAGCCCAAGTCAGCAGCATGATCAACCACAGGCTCCGCCCCAGCACGGGCAGCTGCGCCGCCGAATGCATCAGCATCACAAGCAAAATAACGAAGATGGCAAAGCCCACGACGCCGAGTTCCACCAATATCGACAGGAACGTGTTGTGAGCAACCCACGCAGTCACCACATTCCGCTGAATAGCCACCGGAAATCCCCCGGCTCCGACTCCGAAGAAAGGATGCTCCAAGAAAACATCCAGTCCCGCGCGCCAGATCACCGTCCGGGCATCCATGGTCCCCTGCGTGATTTCCGTTCCCGTGGTGCTCATGCGTTCCCAGGTAGAGGCCGGCACATAGGCGATCGCCGTCATGACCGCCGCGACGACCACAACGGCCATCACCGCTTTTTGACGGAACGTCCACTTACGAAACGTCAGTGGAATCATCAGCAAGGCTCCCACCAGGGCGATCATTGCGCCACGCGAGCCGGTCATAAACAATGCACAAACCGCCACCACCATGTGCAGGCGGTACAGCCATACCCGGAAGTCCTGCTTTTCCGATGCCGCCAAATACAACGCCATCGGGACGCTCAAAGCAAGGCGCAACCCGATGTCGTTCGGATTCATGTTGAATGTGGAATTGCGCGTCACTCCCGCCGCGGCGCCAATGTGTAGCAACGCTCCTACCGCCGACACACCGGTCCCTAGCAGGTACGCCTGCATCAAGTTAACCCGGTGGCGGGGCAGCGGAGCGAGTTCCCAAATTAACCACACCATGGCCAGAAACTGGATGTAGCTGAGAATCTCCTCCACCGTATCGTCCGGCGACACGGTCCAGAAGTACGTTAAACAGGCCCAGATCACGAACGCCAGCATCACCAGATGTACCGGCAAGGGTGATCGCAGTTTCCCCTTTTCGATTACCGCAAATATTCCAACGGCAAACGCCGCTAAACCTACAATCCGTCCGAACGTACCAAAGCCTGGCAGGACCAGCGCGTTTTCCAGCGGGATAGCGAACACAAATAAAACCAGCAGTGCGAACGCCGTGCTGGTCAGGAGTTGCCCACTCTTGGGCGCTAGCATACGGCCAGCGCCTACCCGATCAATCGTATTCCTTCTGGGCAGTTCCTGCCTCGGCCCTCTTGCGGAGAACATTCTGGAGAGTCCCTATCCGTTGCTTAACGTGAGGTTGAGAGTGGTTCAAACGAGCAGCGAGCTGCCCAACGAACTCGTTGTTCACGCCTTCGACAGCGTACGCCTCAGACGTTGGGCGGTGGGTGCTTGACGTCCGCGGTCTGGCCGTATCCGTAGCCGTAACCGTAGCCATAGCCATAGCCGTAGGTGCGGCCCGGAGTTTTGCGCGGATCCCAGCTATTCAGCACGGTGCCCAGGATTCGCGTACCGTCTTCAGACAGCCGTTGTGTCGCAATCAACGCAGCCTCGCGCATGGTGTGGCCGGCGCGGACGACGAGAATGACGCCGTCGGATAGACCGCCCAGTAGTCGCGCATCCGCCAGATGCATCATTGGAGGCGCGTCGATGATAATCATGTCGAATTCCAGACGCATTCGGGCCATGAGTCCTTCCACCCGCGGCGAGTGCAGTAACTGCGAGATGCTCGTCGTGCGGGTGCCGCTGGGAAGCAGCGAAACCCCGGTGATGCGCGTCTCGACCACCAATTGATTGAGCGGAACCGTTTCCAGTGCCGCCTCCGACAAAAGCACATCGCTAACGCCACGCGTATTTGCCGCTCCGAAGATTTTGTGCAGCTTCGGCTGCCGCAGGTCGCCGTCGATCAACAGTACCCGGCGTCCCATCTCCGCAATGGCAATACTGAGGTTGCTTGCTACGGTCGTTTTACCTTCTGCTGGACCGGGGCTCGTCACCACAATCACTTGTGGCCCCTCGGAATTCTGCCCGGGCAGCAAAATAGAGGTCAGCATGGCCCGGAAAGACTCTGCCACGGCCGACGGCTTATGCTTCCAGGTGACCAGCTCTAGGCAATCGTTCGGATCGCCAGGCTTGAGCGCCTTTTGGCTGCGTACCGTAGGGGTATCGCAGACTTCCGCCATCGGAATCACGCCAAGCTCCGGCAGATTCAAGTACACCTGCAAATCGCCAGGAGCTTGAATGCTGCGGTCGAATCGCGTGCGGAACACCACGAAGCCCAAACCAAGGAAGATGCCGCAGAACAAACCTAATGCCGAATTCACTGGCACGTTTGGCTTTGACGGCAGGAAGGGAGGTTTGGCTTCATCCACGACCAGAACGTTGCTGGCGCGCATGGCGGATGCCAGACCAGCTTGTTTAACGCGGTTCAGAAGCGTGTCATAAAGCTGCCGGCTGGAGTCTACTTCTCGGCGCAATGTGTCGTAGTGGATGGCCTTGTCGGACTGGTTGGCTACCGTTTTCTGCTGTTCGATATACGATTGCTGCAACAATTTCTCGCGACGTGATGCGGCCGCATATTCGTTGCCGACGCGGCGCAGCACGTTGGTGCGCTGCCTCTCTAAAGCGGTCTGCAACTCCGTAATCTGTGCCTGCACCCGCTGAACCTTGTAGTGCTCGGGAGTCAGCGTGGCGGTCAATTCCACCAGTTGCCGTTGTAGATCTGTCAATTTCACCTGGTATTCGCGCAACATCGGGTCGTCGATCGTTTGGGGAAGCGATTCTGCTGGCTTGCTCTTGGCTTCCTCAAATTTTGCCTGCTTATCCACACGGTCGGCTTGCGCTTTGTCCAGTTCGTCTTGGAGTTCCTTCAGCCGGCCCTCGGTCACGTTCTCTTTTTCCGTCATCGTCAGGCCCGAAGAACGTGCATACGCTTGCAGTTGCGCTTCAGATTTTTCCAGGTCTACCTTCATCTGGCTCAAATGGCCCGTAAGCCATTCACCAGTCCGCTGGCTGGACTTCCAGCGCATCTCTTGGCTCTGCTCGATGAATTCGGTTACCAGAGTATTCGCAAACAACGCAGCAAACTTCGGATCTTCGGAGTCATACATCACTTCCACGAGCCGGGTTTGCCCGGATGCGCGGACAGTCAAGTTCTGTCGGGCTTTGGCCACGAACGCGTCTTTGTTCAGCGCCTGTGTCGAGTCCGCCATACCCAGCATTCGCTGCACGCGCGTCGCGAATGCTCCCCAGCCGCTCTCCGGCCGCTCTTGGCTCAGGTCCATCTTATTGGCCACGCGCTCCAGCAGGGAATCGCTCTGTAATATCTTGATCTGTGTCTGGAAGTACGAGTCGGTTGCCATGCCGGGCCCCGAGCTGGTCGGATCCACATTCTTCAGATCCATAAACTCGGAGTTGAAATCCTGGATCTCCATCGAAGTCCGCGCTCGGTAAATCGGCGTCTGCAACAGGCTGAATAAAATCGCAACCGCGAGGCCCGCCAATGCAAAGCACAGCAGGGTAACTTTGTTGCGCACGAGGATGTGCCAATAGCCCAGCAGGCTGTCGTAACCTTGCGCTTCACCGTTATCTGCCTGTACTGGCTCGTCCCGGTAAACCGTCGGACGGTTATCGGGATACGTATTCACTTGGATGGCGCGCGTCCGGTTATTCACTCGATCGAAATGCTTAGACATTGCTTACCTGCCGTTCCGCCCTGCGGCTAAAATTGACAGCTCCCAAACTTCGCGTTCTGTTCCTCTACCTGCTGTTTCTTTGAACGGTCCTTACGGGCGATAAATCGCGAGACCCGTGCCGGTGGATATTGCTGCTTCCATGACACGCAGAGCCACTTTCCTGCCCGTACTGTCGGGGACAAAAAGAATGTCGTTGCCCTGCAGCTGCACGTCGCCGCCTTTTCCCTGCAAAATCTTTTTCAGGTCTACGGGGATTTCGGTTCGCTGGTCCGCGCCAGGATTCAGCCGCAGAATCTTCGCGTGCCGCGGATCCGGCGCCGGACCCAAGCCTTCTGCAAGCGAAACCGCTTGCAGTACCGACATCGTTTGCCGCTCGCCCAGGATGTATCCACCCGATTTCTTCACGTCACCCGTGACGTAAATCAATTCCGCCTTGGGAATCGAAATGACATCGTGCGGGAATATCTGAATGTTTTCCCCGGGCGTCTTCGCCTCCATAATTTCCTGGAGATTGACTTGCGCGACCGTGAATCGCCCCGAAGCATCCAGAGTCGCTCCCGGCAACGGAATGCAACCCCACTCCAGTTGTCGCGTGATTCGAATGCTGTAGCCAGCGTCTGGCCGAACTCCTCCGGCCATGGAAATCATCTCTAGCAGCGTTTTGTGCCCCTGCACCTGGTGCACGCCGGGAGAATTGACGGCGCCAAGAATCGATGCGGGCTGACTGCGCAACTCCTTTACATCGACCGCTGCCTGCGGATGCTTGATGTACGTCGTAAGCCGCTTGTTCAATTCTTGCTCAGCTTGCTGCACCGTTAAGCCCGCCACATGAACGCGGCCTACCAGCGGCACCTGCAGATCGCCTTCGCCATCCACGCGCACGGTCTTGTTCGATAATTCGTCCAGCTCCGGGCCCGAAATCTGCAGTTCATCTTCCGGTCCCAGAAGATAAGTCGAACGCACTTTGTCGCCGCAGTTCGCCTTCTGAGAATCTGTTGCCGCCGGCGAAGCCACCTGCGCGGTGCCATTCACGGCGAGGAGGAGAACTGCCAAGCCGATCGAGTAGCTTCTCAAAGTAGTCATCGACTCACCCCTCCGCTTCGTTTTCTCATTCTCAATTTCGATTTTCACTTGCGTCCTCATTACAACAATTGCTCTTTATCCTCGGCCTATGAAAGTTTTGGCCTACGCTGGCCCGCTGGAATTCTGCTCCATCTTGTTGGATGCACTAATCGGATGAATCCACTCGGGCGCCACTTCCACGGAGATCGATCTCTTAAGCAGTGTGACGGAGACGAACATTCGGTGCTGATTCGCAATCTTAGTTAAGACGCCTTCCAACCCTCGCAGCGGTCCATGTTTCAATTGTACCTTCTGACCCACCATCAAAGACGGCCAGGGCGTCACCGTCAGCCCTGATCGCATCACCGATTGTATCGCCGCAATCTCACTTTCATCTACTGCTTCCGGATTCTTGCCAACACCCACCAGATAAAGAAACCCTGGTGTCGTGAGCACGGGCATTCGCTCTTCCAGATTCAGGCGGCAGAACAAGTAGCCCGGAAAGAGCGGAAGATCCATTACCTTCACCCGGTCGGACCACTGCCTCTTGCTTCGGACCAGCGGCAGAAATTCATGAAGCCCTTTTCCTCGAAGCGCCGCTGCAACCGGTTTCTCGTAATTAGGACGTACCCGCAACGCATACCAAGGGGCAAGAGCCACGGCCACGTCGCTTTCAACCCCTGACGTCGGTTGAAGTTGTCGGAGGCCCGCCAACTCAGTCGTGTTACTTGCCTGAGATTCCCCAGCACGGTCCAGAGCGTCGGGCCCGACGCCGCATTCGTATTCATTCAATTCAGACTTGGATTTTCCCATTGTCGTTACGACAAGCTACCGCCCTTTAACCCACATTTGTCTTTCAAACTCTCTTACGTGGCGCCCTTTCTGGGTCTCGCGAGCGCCGAATCCGGCCATTTCTCAAGAACATCCGTGCGCTTGCGTGGCGCACGCATACCGTGACGACACGGTGTGCTCCCCAGAACAATTTTGCCACCACCTGTCCCTTTGGCCAATGGGTCTCACGTTTCTCGATCGCAGTACCGAAGTACCCTCGATGGACGGGGTTACGCTCCTACCACCGGCGTAGCCCGGCAGTACCATTGACGGGAACGCGCTCCCAACGGCCAAGCCCTGCCATTCCGAAACTGAAAATTCGTACACTACTGTCACTCCTCGCTCGTCCTCTCGTTATCGTCCCCAGCTCCTTCGAGCCCGATCTCCTCTAACGCCGACTCTTCCGAGTCCATCTTTTGGCCGCGCGTTTCTCGTAGGCGCGTTGTATGGTTCATAGCCGCGAACCCGCAAATCTCCGACGGAGCAACTGGGCGCTCCGAGCGGACCACCCTTCCGATGGCATGGATTTCCGATGGACGCACCGAATGTTCCGGCCTGGGCAGAAAAACGTTCATTTCAACGGACACTCCAAGAGGGGGTACCAGCGCCGCGTACACGTAGATACCGCGGCTCCCCAAATCGCGACAATACCCGTCGCAGCCATGTACACGGCCAGCATCGTCCTGCCACGAGAACACAACGGGAAGCCGCAATGGGTAACGGAGTGCCGTTCTTCGTTCCGCCACCCGGCTCGATGCACTTGAACGCGCCAACATCCCAAACCTCCCACCTGCGCATGGGGTGAACTTGTCAGCTGCAACACCCATCCGTCGTATCAAATCTACTCCTGGGGCTAGGGAAGTAAAGAGGTCGAGTGTCGCCGGGGGAGAGGGTCTCACGGCCATGCTGATAGGCTGTATCTGCCAGGGGCCTAAAGACTCTTATTATAGGGACTAAAGTCTCTACTGATGCCCCTCTAATGACCAGCCTTCGTCGGTTCCAGTCTTTTGAAGCTCTAGGCCTTGATTGGAGCCTCTCTCGCAGAATAAGGTGACACGGCGGTCGAAAAACGTGTCGGGGGTAAGACTTGCCAA
>Ga0137401_10001221_pt1 | contig 11002 bp, 8 predicted proteins | sample CZOMad1_1_16fung_FD_108286 | JGI IMG/M metagenome (GOLD analysis project Ga0137401, IMG submission 108286) | Vadose zone soil fungal communities from Angelo Coast Range Reserve, California, USA - CZOMad1_1_16fungal (Illumina Assembly) | ecosystem: Environmental > Terrestrial > Soil > Vadose zone...
AACTACCGGGTAATTACTTCCCTTCACTCTGGTAAAAAGGAGAGCCGGTCCATTCCGTTCGATCACTCGACGATGAATCTCAGCCAGCTCGAGATACGGATCTACTTCGGTGTCGATACTGACGAGATCTTTTTCGCGGCGCAGGAGGTCGAGAAAGGAACGAAGATTTGGGTGCATCGATTAACTCGATATCGCTTACTGCCGACGTTGGGGTTAACTTAACAGCACCCGTGTCGAGCCCGTAAAGCGGGCGGCAGATTGGTAGCCCCGGGCGTAAGCCCGGGGTAAAGGTCCGCATGAAAATTTGAAAGCCCCGGAAGAGGCGACAGAAATATCTGTCGCACTCTTCGAGGGCTCATTGAAGGGTTTACCTCTACGGCTTTTAACCTCAGGTACGATCACGGCCAACACTGTGTTAGTTCTTACTGACGGCATGTCGCAGGGTGGCGCTGTTAAGATCCAGCTCGCTCACCTTAATCACCTCGACCTGCGGAAATGCTTTTTGCAATGCCGGCAGGAATTTTCTCGCGTCGCCGACGACAATCACACTGGTGCTGTCGATGCTGAGATGCGTCGCGGCAAAGCTCTTAACGTCCTCAGCTTTGACGGCCTGCACGCTGCCGACGAACTGATTAAGCTGATCAAAGTTCACGCCATAGATTGCCAGTGAACTTATCTGGCCCACCAGGCCCCCGGTCGTTTCCAGGCCACGGGCAAATCCGCCGTTCAGACTGGCTTTACGGGTTGTCAATTCAGTGTCCGGCAGATCTCCCGAGGCGAGCTTGGAAATCTCTGCGAGCGTAAGTGAAGCCACTTCCGCGCCTGACTCATTTTTTGTCTGGGCCGAAGCACTAAACGAACCGGCCGAGCGGCGCATATCGAGCGTGCTGCCGGCGCCATAACTCAAGCCGCGTTTGACCCGAATCTCCCAATTGAGGCGTCCCGAATAGCCACTCAGAATCGAGTTGGAGACAATACCGCGGAAGTAATCCGGGCTGTTGCGATTAATCCCGCTACGCACCGCCATCACCGCCGCCTGTCCTGCGTCGGGCATATCAATTACCAAAACACGAGGGGTGTTGGTCGTGCTGGTTTGACCCAGGGCCAAACTGTCTAACATAACGGTTGTGGGGTCCCCCTGCCAGTCGCCAAAATATTTCTGGGCGAGAGCGAAACCGCTTTCAGCGGACACGTCGCCGCCGATCACCAGAATCGCATTGCCGGGACGATAGAACGTGCCATGCACCTTCAAAATGTCGTCGCGCTTAATTCGCGAGAGGGATTCGGGCGTTCCGGAGAGCGGATGGCCGTAGGGCCCATCTCCATAGACAACGCGCGCGGCCGCAAACCGCGCAATTGCTCCCGGCTGGCCCAAAGACACTTTCAGATTGTTAAGGTACTGTCGGCGGAGCCGGTCGATTTCCTCGTCTTTGAAAGCCGGATTGCGAACTACATCGGCGAGAATTTCCATCGCCGGTCCAATCCGCGACGACATGACATCGACGCTTACAGCCGACGAATCCCAGCGCCCACCCGAATTAATAGAACCACCCAACGCTTCGATGGCTTCGGCTATCTGGGTGGCGCTGCGCGTGGTCGTTCCCCTGGTGAGCAAAGCCGCGGTCATATCGGCGGCGCCCGACACTTCAGCAGGATCGACCTCTCCGCCGCTCTTGATCAAGAGTTGAGAACTGATCAGCGGCATCTCCGACCGTTGGACTACGACTACACGTAAGCCGTTTGGCAAAATCTTCTCGGCCGGCTTGGGAAACTGAACTGTCCGCGGAGCGGCGGGCGGAGGAGGAGTAGCTTGCGGCGCCTGGGCGAAGACGCCCACCGCCAACGAGAGAATTGCGATTGGTAAAAGCGGGAGCGTTCCAAACTTCATCGGCGTGGTTTTCATTTCGCATACGCTCCTTTCGCTCTCTTGTAAGACAATGAGCCTTCCCTGACGGTCGGGCTATTGTCCCGCTCGCCATTCCTCGACGCCTTTGCGCCAGTCGACGCTGGACGCTGAGATTCAGGCAGATAGTACAAGACCAGGCGATTTTGATCCGTGAAGTACTTCTGCGCGACGCGTTGAATGTCCGCAGCCGTGACCGCCTGTAACTTATCCAGATCCGTATTGACCCGATTGGGATCACCGAGCAGCACGGCGGCTCCACCCAGTGCTTGCGCTTTGCCGAGATTTGTCTCTCTTTGGCGCAATTCACTGGTAATGATCTGGTTCTTTGCCTTCTCGAGTTCCGCGGCTGAGACAGGCACATCCTGAAGCTTCTTGATTTCAGCACGCAGCGATCTTTCGGCATCTTCGGGCTTCTTGCCGGCGGCCACGATCGCCGTCAACTGAAATAGTCCGTTGTCTTCGCGCAGATCGGCATTCGCGTTCGCGCTTTGCGCTACCTGCTGTTGATAAATTAGCGCCTGATAAAGCCTCGACGAACGACCCTGCGACAGGACGATGTCCGCCATGGTCAACGCGGGAGCATCTTCGCTCTTTTCGGAGGGAATCAGGTAAGTAATGCCCACCCCGGGAAGTGGCACGTTCGCGCCGTATTCAGTGAATCTCTTTTCACCGGTTCGCTCCGGCTCCTTCGTCTGCACCCGGGGCAACGGCAAATTGGGTTTTGCAATCGGGGCAAAGTATTTATCGACCCAGGCGTCCAGTTGTTTGGGATCGAAGTCGCCGACCACCAGTAGCGTCGCATTGTCCGGGCGGTAATAGGTCGTGTGAAACTTCTGCACGTTTTCCACGGTAGCAGCGTCCAGGTCTGCTATCGAGCCGATGGTCGGCCGCTTGTACGGATGTGTGTTGTAAGACCTCTGATCCAGCGCGTAGAAGAACTTGCCATAAGGCGGCGCCAAAATGCTCTGCCTGAATTCTTCTTCGACGACCGCGCGCTCGGAATGAAAGCTCTCCTCATCAACAGTCAACCCTGAAAGACGATCGGCCTCTGCCCACAGAAGGGTTTCCAGATAGTTCGACGGGACAACTTCGTAATAGACCGTAACGTCGTCCGCAGTGTATGCGTTATTATTTCCCCCCACGTCCTCAGTCAGGCGATCCATCATCTCGGACTTCATATTCCTGGTGGACTTGAACATGATGTGCTCGAACAGGTGAGCAAAGCCGCTGCGCTGATCGGGATCGTCCTTCGACCCAACGTGGTACCAGACATTAATGGCCACGGTCGGACTCGACTTGTCCACCACGCTCAAGACGCGCAGGCCATTGGCGAGCGTGCGCTCACGAAACTTTAGCTGCGGCATCTTCGTCTGGGCGCCGGCACCAATCACTCCAGTCGCGATAATCGCGCAACCAAAAACTGCTGCTAGGAAACGTTTTCGCATCGTCAGAGACTCCTTATATTGTTGTGGCACGCGCATCTTGCGCGTGGTCACGGGCAGGATGCCCGTGCCACTCTGAAAGCTCAATCCAAGTCCAGCGGATTCCGATAAATCTTCGTGTCTTTCTCCGCTTTCTTCTTGGCTTCCTGGAATTTTTCTTCGAGTAGCCGCCCGCGGTCCTTATGCGAGCTCATCTCTTGCGCAAAAATCTGCTCGCGAGTCAGCTTCTGCTTGTCGAGATCCTTGACCATGTCTTCAAACGAGCCCAGCTGCTTGTGCTTTTCTTCGTGGGAAAGCAGCGTGCCGGTTTCGGCGTCAATGGTCAGGGTCGCGTCACAGCAGGGACAGATGATGGTAAAACGACTTGAGTCATTCATAAGTTTCAAATCCTGACAGCGAAGATTGCGGCCATGGCTTTTAAGCAAGTGAATGATAGCAGCGAGAGGCGGAGTGAAGCCAGCGTTGTGAGTGAGGGGCATCAGGCGCAACGCCTGCACGAAGCGCACACTTGTGGACTTCGATTTAGTTCGCGAGAATCAAAAACTGCCTGGGACTATCGATGAAAGCTCCCGTCGGTGAAATGGCTTTGCCAATTCTGGAAGCCTTCCTGGTAGCCGCGCAGAAAACCGTCCCTATATGCCTGCTGATACGAATTGCGCGCACCGAAGATTGAGAAGAAACCAGAATCGCCTCGTCTGTAGAAGTGAGAGCGCTCCGCATCGTAGCCTTGACCCCGCCGCCCATCACTGGCGCCCGTAAATAAGCCGTCCTGATAGCCGCGCTCGTAGGCGTCGGAACTGTAGCGATAGTTTCCATAGTTTGAAGAGTTGTAAACCCTCGTGCTTTCGTATGCGCGGTTGCGATGGCGATCTCGGTCGCGATCCTGGTTCCGGTTCCGATCCTTGTCCCGATCATGATGACGGCCTTGGTCGCGGTCTCTGTCCCGATCGCGATCACGATCCCGGTCCCTGTCGCGGTCGCGGTCACGCTTACGACGCCAGTTGCCCGAGCCGCTATTAGTAGAGCGATCTCGACTTTGACGCTCACTACTACTGCGATCACTGTCCCCGCTACGGCGGCTTTGACTGCGGCTGCTGTCGCTGCTGCTCCGCCTTTCGCTGCCGCCGCTTCGGCTCTGGCCGGTGCCGCTACTGCTACTCCGGCTACTTGAACTACTGCCACTGCTGCGGCTGGTGGAACTGCTGCTGCGGCTACTCGAACTACTACTGCGGCTGGTTGAACTGCTGCTCTTTTCACCACCACCGCGGCGATCCTGTGCCACGAGTGTTGGCACGGCTATCGTCGAGGGAATCAGTGAAGTCCCCAGTACAAGTAAGCCCAGCTTGTTCATCACTGGATGTGTTTTCATGCCGTCTCCTTTGTGCTCCGCTCAATCACTGGGCGGGCGCTCACGAAACAGAAAGTTGTCGATTGTCGCGCAGTATACTCCCGGCTACCTTAAAGGAGCGTTACAAAACCCACGCAGACCGCTCCGATCAAAAAAAAGAGAGCGGCCAACTACCGCTCTCTTCTCACCACGCCACTTGAACTCTGTCTATGGATTGATGACTTTCTTAATTGCGTTTCCTGTCTTCTTAGCGCCTTCCTTGGTTTTGTCAACGACCGTCTTCGTGGTGTCGACCGTCTTGTCGGCCACCTTCTTGCTGGTGTCGACCGTCTTGTTGGCGACTTTCTTACTAACGTCAACCGTCTTGTCAACGCCAGTCTTCACACCCTCTTTGGTCTTATCGGCGGCGGTGACTGATTTGTCTTTCACCCACCCGGCAGAGTCGGCTACCGCATCGCCGCTGGCGTGAAGCACATCGGGATCACTGTTGGTGACTTCCTTCTCTTCGCCGCTGGGCGAATAGGCCTTCACGGTGCGGGTCCCGTTGCGGGTAGTCACGACGACCCTCGAAACACGCGGATTGCTCTTGAACGTACGCGTCTCAGTCTTAACGCCATTGCTATCAGTGGTCGTGGTGATCTCAGAATTGTCCGGCCCGGTGGTCGTTACTGTGGTACTGGCCGTGTTGTTGGCGTTCGTATTTACATTCGCGTCGTTTGATTGACTGCAAGCCGTCGCCACCATTGCCAGCGCAGTAATCACGAGTCCTATCCAAATTTTCTTGCTCACTACTTTCCTCCTTCAAAAAGTCCCTGAACTGCCGAGTCCAACCGGCAAGTGATCTGCCAGCTGGTGCAAGCTGTCAGCTTACGCGCAGACTAACTTTATGCGCCCCTTTTACCCCATTGTCCAGCGAGGGATGAAAACAACGTAGGAGTTTCGCTCAGAGCAAGTGTTGGCACGGAAAGCAAACGACGCGAGGCGGGTTAGAGTGATCGTGGCACGCGCATCTTGCACGTGATTCACGGGCGGGACGCCCGTTCCACTCTTTAAGACTACTGTCACCTAGCGGCCAAGATAGACTGGCTGGGTCGACACTTCGATTGAAATGCCGGTTGGGCCGGCGGAGACTGAGCCGGCGCTTTCACCGGTATGGCGGGTGATTTTGAATTCGCCCTGGTCCGTGGAAATGTTGATGCGATGCGCCGTGGCCGAGGTGGTCCAGGCCGCCAGCCGGCGATCTCCAGATTTAGTAAAGACCAAAACATAGTCATCGTCGCGACCGACCGGCAAGCGCTCCTGAAAAACGTAGCCGTTGAAATAATCGCCGAAGGTCCTGGCTGCACGATAGGCGGGTTTGGGTTCGTAGACCTGATCGCGACCGGTCTGATAAGAATTTCTGACTAACCCAAAGTGATCTTCGGGGTCGCTCGGATCCGATCCATCGTCGCGCCAGTCGTACCAGATCGAGATTGGGATTCCATTGGCGATGTTGGTAAGCAGCTCGCGAGTCAGGAGCGCCGCCTGTTTTTCCTCGTTCATGCTGCGCCAGGCGGATGAATAACCCCATTCGCCGGAGATGATCGGAATCTCTCTGTCGGACAAACTTGCGTTTGTCGAACTGGCTCCGTAGCTACTGCTCCGGGTTCTGAAACTTTGAATCAACTTTCGCAAGCGGCAGTATTCCAACGCCGCGCTTTCCGGATCAGCGTGACGGTAGGGATGGACGGACACCGCAGACCAGTAATCGAGCAAGCCTGCCTTGAAACACGCCTCCAGAAAAGAATAATCAATTTCTGAAACGGCCGGGCCGATTAATTTTTCATTCGGCGTTTCTGAACGAAACGCACGTCCTACGGCCAGGGCCAGCTCGACGTATTCGTTGACGTTCGGTCTCGACGCCCAAAACCTGAAGTTATTCGGCTCGTTGTAGATTTCCCACATTACGCCGCGATTGGAGAAGTGTTTGGCCGCGGCCGACGCCCAGTGCGCGAATGCCTGTTGTGTTTCGGCCGTGCGCGGCGGCGCGCCGTTATCGTAAAGCGGGTTTCCATAGTCGAGGATGAAGAGCGCGCGAATCTGGTTCTCGTCGAGCGCCTTCATTAATCGATCGTAGTCGGCAAAATCGTAATGGCCGCGCTCGCGCTCGGTAATATCCCACTTGAAATCCATTCTCACCCAGCGAAACCCCGCGTCGGCGATCATCTTGACTTCGCCTGGCTGTGGATCAGTGAAGTGAATATTGACGCCGAGGCCTTGTGGAATCGTCGAAGAAGTAGCAGCGGGGCCGCCGAACTTGCAAGCCGAATTATTCGTGCAACCCCCGAGCAGAGTGATCAGAAAAAGGAATGGCAGGATCATTCGTAGACCGTAAGGATTCGATCGCTTCACAGCTTTCCAGTCGCGAGAGCTTTGCTACGATCCGTTGGGATTGAGGGCGGCAGCCAGAAATGCGCGCAGGGCAATGTGATATGCCGTCTTTTGATTCGCCTCAAACGGCACCACTACGTAGTGAATCTTCATGCCCGACGCGTTGAAGAAGTTGTGGTACGCAAGGTAATGCTTGCCCGCGATCATTGTGCCCAGCGTGGAATGCATTTCCGGATCAAGAAAGACAACGTAAATCGTGCTCGCGTTCGGCCGCTGGAGAGAGCCTTCTTTGAGCATTCCTGCCAGCAGGCTCTGGATTTCCAAATCAGAGACAGTGTGATCGCCGGCCACGTCATCGGATTTTTCCTGACTCGAGGTGGCGGCGAAGAAATTCTTCATTCCGCGTTCGTCCAGCGCGCTTAGTTCAGCTTGATCACTAATGTCTGCCAAAAGGCTCGCCAGCTTTGGTTCGCGCGACCGTAACGAAGCTTTCTCCCAACCCTTGCCGAGAAAAACGCTGTACTGCTGCGGTTCGACGATGACCCTGTCGCGATTTCCCGGAGCGGTCAGAGGTTGCATCTCTCCCGAGATAATATAGGCCCGCCCGCGATCGTCGTTTGTCACCGATTGCGTTTGATCGTCGGAACTTTCACGTGGTTTTGCTTGCTGCGCCTGTACGCTGGCTGAAACTGCGACCATCACCAGTAGAACCAATTTGAGTTTCATAATTCCCTTTTTGTTAAAGCAGTCCGCGCTGGGCCATTCTTCAAAACTAGGGCGCTGTGACATTCAGAAGAAAATCGTCCACCACAAACGAAGTTTTCAGGCTCGAGTCTTCCGTGCCCACGAAATAGATCTGAATTGTCTGTCCTTTGTAGGCGGAAAGGTCGAAAGAAACCTGCGTGTAGCCCGCGCCGGCGTTGAGATTCGAATACGTTGCCAGCGTCGCCAGGACCGCGCCCGAAGAGCTTCGAATCTGCACTTTCAATGTATCGTAGGCCGTGGTGGTCGAGGTCTCGGCGGTGTCGATGTGCCGCCAAAACGAGAGGTTGGCGCTGGAGGCCGTTGCCGGAATTGTGACCTGTTGCAAGAGCGAGTCGGTATGAACCGAGCCGTAACCATTCAGCCAGGCTTTCCATAGCCCGCCGTGCGGCGCCTCGAAACTGCTGTTGTCAATCACCCCCGTTGACACAGTCCAGGGCGCGGTACTGGCGGATCCATTTTCAAAACCGGGATTACCAAGCAACTGCTGGGTGGTACCGCCGCCGGCCGCACTTACCGTCAAATTGATCGTTGTCGAATGTGTCTTACCACCGCCTGAGCCGTTGGCGACCACGCTGTAGGCGCCCGCCGCGGTTGATGAGCCTACGGAGATCGTCAAAGTGGATGAGCCCGGACCAGGCGCGGCGATCGACGTTGGACTGAAACTCGCGATTAGCCCGGCGGGCAAGCCCGATGCGGAAAGTGCAATGGCCGAATTGAAGCTCCCTGATATCGTAATCGTGATCGTTGATGCACCTGAATTGCCGGCCGTGACTGCTAGGGCCGATGGCGCTGCAGCCATTGCGAAGTCCGCCGCTTGGCCGCTTGAGGTCGTGGCGTTAAGAGCAAAGTCGTCAACCACGAAAGAAGTTTTTAGATTCTGGTTCTCAGTCCCCACCAGATAGATCTGGATCGTCTGGCCTTTATAAGTGGTAAGGTCAAAAGAAACCTGTGTATATCCAGCCGCGGCGTCCAAATTCGAATAAGTAGCGAGCGTCGCCAGGACCGTGCCCGCAGAATTGCGCACCTGCACCTTCAATGTGTCATTAACTTTGGTGGAAGTGGTTTCAGCTGTGTCTATGTGCCGCCAAAATGACAGGCCGGCATTGATGGCCGTCGCAGGAATACTAACGGACTGCAAGAGCGTGTCGGTATGCGCGGAGCCATAACCGTTTAGCCAGGCTTTCCATGATCCTGTGTGCGCGGCTTCGAAACTGCTGTTATCAATCACTCCCGCTGAAACGGTCCAGGGCGCAGGATTCGACGACCCGCTCTCGAAGCCAGGGTTACCGAGCAACTGTTGCGTTGTATTTCCTCCGGTGCTCACCGTCAAGTTGATCGTTACGGAATGAGTCTGTCCACCACCGGAACCGTTGACTAAAACATTGTAGGTGCCCACCGGTGTCGTCGCCCCGGCAGAGATAGTCAGAGTAGCCGAGCCTGAACCAGGCGCGGCGATTGAAGTCGGGCTGAAGCTGGCTGTCGCTCCCGACGGCAAGCCCGACGCGGAAAGCGAAATAGAAGAATTAAAATTCCCGGATAGACTTGAAACGATCGTCGACGATCCTGCTCCTCCCTGGGGAATGGTCAGAGATGACGCCGATGACGAGAGCGAGAAGTTTGGACCGAAAGTGATGTCTATGATCGGGTGTAGCTCGATGCCATTGGGGGCGATGCCTTCCTGCCCTTCAAAGTAATCAAAAAACCCGACGCCGGTAATTTGCACGGGCACATTGGCGTTCTGAAACGTCGATGTCGCCGTGAACATGGCGTCGAACTGTGCGCGGGCGTGGGCGATGCCGGCCACAAGAGGACTGCCCGGGCCGACACAACCCGGATCAGGAATTTCCGCAATCATGGTATGTCCGACGCCATCGGTGAAGACCATGTGGTAATCGGCATCAAATGAGCGCGCGTATCTTACTAACGTCGCATTCAAGACCCAGGTCGTGACTTCAGTGGGCCGGACTCGAGCGTTGTCAGGGAGTGTCGCCGGGGCTGCGATGCCCGACAAAGATGCGATCGTGGTCGAGGTTGTCGAGCTTAGATTTACCAGAGTCGCATCCGGGTCGGTGCCGGTCTTAACCGACCAGCGCTCGCCGGTGCACTGCGCGAAGCTCCGGCCGGGCAGGAAAATCAGAAGGACGAGGCAGAGCGATGACAGCCAAAGAAATCTTTTCATTGTGTTTTCGTTCTTCAGTTGCGCGGAACGCGAAACTCTCAACCCGTCAACCCAGCACCTATACACCAGCCGCTATATCCTGGATAAACGCGCAACGCGCCGGACTTTCCAACTTCGGTATCCTTAATTTGAATCTCGATTCTCCGTTTAGAGGCGGGCGTTGCCCGCCAGTCCAACCTTACCAAAATGAACCCAATTTCTTCTGACAGGCACCGGCGGGCAACGCCCGCCTCCAAACGGAAATTACGTCACAACCCCAACTCCGACGAATTCATGGCGGCGAGGCACTAAGCTGCGCGGCGGGCTAGTGAATGATCCTGCTGTGCCCGTTCCAGGCAGCCTCTCAATTTTTCCGCCAACACGCGCACGTGCGGTTCCTTGATGATATTGATGTGGTTTCCGGTAATCTCATGCTTTTCAATGTGACCCTGGACAAGTTCCTTCCAACCGTCATGCAGGTCATAATCCGCGGTGAGATCGGTGGCCAGAAAGAGAGTCACGTCGCCGGTGAACATTTGCGGGACGTAATCCTTGACGGCCGCAAAGTTAATCTCTTCGATGTTTTTCAACGCCGCTGGCAAAGGCCTGCCGAGTTCCTGGTAGATCTTGTAGGCGCGACGATACAGCTTGTGCTTGACCTTTTCGGGCGCATATCTGAGCTTGCCAAACACGTACGTTAATTTTTCGGCCGTATCAAGTTGCCGCAGATTCGCCGCATGCGACCGGAGTTTTCGTCCGTAACGATGAGCGCGCTGGCGTAGAGATCCGGAGCCAGGCAGCAGCTTGAAGTAGCCGGCCGGGTAAGTATCAAGCAGGGCCAGGAGCGCGACCTGCTCTCCTTCGGCCGCGAGCAGGCAAGCCATCTCAAACGCAATGGTGCCGCCCGATGAACGGCCGCCGAGCAGGTACGGTCCTTCGGCTTGCACCTCACGCATCTCCTGGAGGTAATGCACGGCCATCTCTTTGATGTTGGTGTGTGGCTCTTCCCTGCA
>Ga0137401_10001222_pt1 | contig 10996 bp, 5 predicted proteins | sample CZOMad1_1_16fung_FD_108286 | JGI IMG/M metagenome (GOLD analysis project Ga0137401, IMG submission 108286) | Vadose zone soil fungal communities from Angelo Coast Range Reserve, California, USA - CZOMad1_1_16fungal (Illumina Assembly) | ecosystem: Environmental > Terrestrial > Soil > Vadose zone...
AGCCCCGAAGGGCAGTGCGGTTTCAATCGCAAACAGCACCATCGTCGCTCGTCTGCAGCTTGAACTCGCCCAGCGGATCACTGTCGTACAGGATGTCAAAACGGAAATGCTCGATAAGATGTTTCGCGATCCGAGGGGAGCTCAAATAAACCGGACGTCGCTGACGATGGCGGAGGGGCAGCGCCCGGCGGCTGCATATCAAAATTAACTGGGACCCGTCGAATTATTCTATTTGACCGCCCATAACCGTTGCTATGTAGTGGTCGACTGTCGTTCATGCAACAACGCTCATCAGCTCGCCACGTCCCCTCTTTTGGTTCGAGCGACCTGCCCGAGCCTCGAAGGATCCGTGGATCCCCAAAACACTGGAGGTTCGAATGAGCAGCGTTTTCCAAAGCCGTGTACGTTCGATGTACTGCTGCGCAGTACATGTGCATCCATTCTGGCGTGAGAGTCACCTGCGAGGGAGTGATGGCGCGCACTTGGGCCGCACTTCGAAACGCGTGAATGGGCCATCTCTTGCTCAGTTGTTTGCCTTCCTGTCGCTTTGCTTGCTGTCCTTGCCGGCCTTCGCCACTGCTTCGATGAGAAACGTCCTGGAGTACGGGGCGGCGGGAGATGGAATCACCGACGACACCGCAGCCATCAACAAAGCCATTGCGGCCTTGCAGCCGGGAGATACGCTGCTGTTTCCATGCACAACAGCGAGCACCTACCTGGTCACCTCCCAATTAACCATCAACGTCACGAATGTAGTGGTGGACGGTTCGAGTTGCGCCGTCATCCACAACACGGCCTCCGGCGGAACCATCTTCGTGATCGGCGGATCCGGCAACGGCAATCCGAACTACGGCCCGGCTGTCGCGTTGAGCGCCACCGCAAACGAACTGGCCAGGAGTTTTACGACGGTCTCGAGTCTGGGTGTTGCGGCGGGAGACTACATCCGGCTGCAGGAGGGGGGCAGGGACTCTTCCACGGGCAGCACAGAGGCGCAATGCGACGTGTCTGCCTGTCGTGGCGAGGTCTTAAAGGTCGCCTCGGTTTCCGGGAACACCATCACGGTCACGACGGAGTTGCACGACACTTATAATCCTTCCGTTAATGCTGCCAGCGCACAAAAGATACTGAGCCCACTCATCCGCGTCATCGTCGAAAACATCACATTTGACGGAAGCGGGTCCAACGTCTACGGACTGGCGCTGGCTGGAGTCGCCGACTCCAAGGTCAGCGGCGTCACATCGAGGAATGTGCGAGGCGCTGCACTCCTAAATCGTGGAGACTTTAACGTGGGCTGGAGCAACATAACCGTTACCGGAGCCGGCAGTGCGCAGTGCGGATCTGCCGTGTGGTTTGAAAACCAGGGGGACTTGCGGGTCGGTGGAATGTCGATTTCCAATGAGAATCCAGGGGCAACTTATACGGGATGCCTCGACAACGGCGCCTTCGGATTTGAGCTTGTTGGATCGGCAAACGCCATAATTTCCAATCTCACGGTCGACGCGGCGGGGGCCTATGGGCGTCCCTTTAAGACCGCCGCCGCCCGCTGGAATACGTTCAACTCTCTTACGGTCAAGAACGGCGTTTCCTACAACAACGGTATCAGCGTCGAATATTATTCCTCCCATAACACCTATCGCCATTGCAAAGTCACCGACAACGGAGCTGGCACTGGAACGGGCACCGGCAATGCCGGCATCAACCTCTTCGGCAATTTCAACCAGTACAACATCTTCGCCAACTGTACAGTTACGGGGAACGGGAACGTACAGCTTTTTGACAGCTATTATGACGCCCTCGGTTTAGGGACAGACTCCAACAACACTGTCGTTGGCGGCACGTACGCGGGAACCACAACGGAAGAGGCGGTTATTATTCTCGAGGCACCCTACGACTCTGTATCGGGAGCCACAATCAGCGGGCCGGGATCGTCGGGAATCGAAATGGACGGACCCAGGGGACCTGCGCCGGGGGCCGCCAACGCCTGCATCAACAGCAACGTCCTCGTCGCGGGAACGGGACTTACTGACGGTATTCTCGCAGCCTTTAGCAGCGACATCGGCTCTGGCAACGAACTGAACGGCTTGAGCAGCAATTTAACTCCGGGAACGTGCTCAGGCCGCTAGAACTGGGCTCCTACTCATGAGCACCACGACGAATGGAGGTTTGGAGCCCCAGGAAAAGTCAACCAATCTGAGGAGTTTTGCCGGTTCGAAAAGAGCAATGTCAGAACATCTCAAAAGGAACTGGGATCTGTCGAGTTATTTTGCTTATCGGCATTGCTGTCCGTTCACCAGGCCGGTTTCACACTTTCATAGGAAGCTCGAACTTCTTGCGGATGGAGCGGTTTCCGATTGAGCAAGCTGCCCATGCGTTGCAGGGGAGGAGCGCGCGAAATGACTCAGGCAAAGCACGATGAGAATTGCAGGATGTGGCGGTGAAATATGAAAACTACTCCCGAGAAGTTAACTAACAGCGACGGCGCTCCCCTCCTGGAGGGGCAACTTGCGATCAATGGAGGTGCCCCGATCCGTAGGGAGCCTCTGCCGCTGGAGTTTCCCGGCATTCATCATATGGGTGAGGAGGAGATCAACGCGGCCCTTCGCGTGTTGAGAAGCCGATCGCTTTTCCGCTATTACGGCATTGATCTGCAAGGTGAAGCAGAAGCTTTTGAGTCAGAATTCGCCTCTTTTCTTGAAATTTCACATGCTCTTGCGGTGACGAGCGGAACGGCAGCTCTGCACATCGCGCTTGCGGCCTTAGGCATCGGGCCTGGCCAAGAAGTCATTGTACCTGCCTACTTGTGGGTTTCCGTCGTCGCCGCCATTGTGAATCTCGGCGCGATTCCAGTCTTGGCGGATATCGACGAGACATTTTGTCTAGACCCCGCGGACGTGCAGCGACGCATCAATCCAAGAACAGCCGGGATTATCGCCGTTCATATGAGTGGCGCACAAGCCGATGTGCCTGCCTTAGTGAAGCTTGCCAAAGGGCGCGGACTGTTTTTGCTGGAGGACTGCGCTCAATGCGCCGGTGGGAGCGTCGGTGGCAAGAAGGTTGGAACGTTTGGAGACATGGGAATCTTCAGTTTTCAGATGAACAAGAACATGACGAGCGGCGAAGGCGGCTGCGTAGTCACGAACGACGAGCGGCTATATAAGCGAGCCTTCGCTTGTCATGACACGGGCTATGCGCGCGACCAGAGCGGCCGCGCTATTTTTGACGATCCCGATCTTTGCTTGTGGGGCCGCGGATGCCGTCTTGACGAGTTGCGTGCTTCCGTCTTGCGCGTGCAGCTGAAAAAGCTTCCCCAGGTGATCGCAAGCATGCACCGGAGCAAATACCGCATTCGGCAAACGCTTGAGCAATATCCAGAAGTTCGCTTGCGTAGAATTGTTGATCGCGAGGGAGATACGGGATGCTTCCTCATTTCGACATATAAAGATCCCGAAACCGCCAGGAGAATCTGTGATGCGCTGCGCGCCGAAGGAATTGTCACATCGCCGCAAGGCGTCAACAATGTTGTTATGACCGATTGGGGGCTGCACATCTACTCGAACATACCCAGCTTGGTTAATAAGACGAGCGCGGACAGGCATGGATTTCCCTGGAAGCTCCCGGAGAACAAGAACTCTCAGGCAAACTACCAGAAAGGTGCCTGCCCAGTTGCCGACAGTCTGTTCCGGCGCAGCGTCTTGCTGGCGATTCCATCTTGTCTTACAGAGCGGGATGAAGAGGACATTATTCTTGCCTTTCGCAAAGTTCTAAGCCATTTCGCTAGATGATGAAGAATTGAGCCGCAGTTGTCAGGGGCCCTTCAGAAGGGGTTCAGGATGGCATCTCGCAAAAAGCTAAACGTTTGTAATGATCAGTGACGGATTCATCTGGAGAGCGCCTCAATGCCTTCCATCTGGCGAGCGGACTCATCGATGTGTCTTCGAACGATCTGGTGTCGTTTCTTTTTCAAGGCCTTGGCCCGAAACGCCCGATTTCTGGTCGGTGACAAAGAATGGGAAATGGCATAGCCGGAGCGAACCTAAATGACATTGGTCTCAAGCGCAGCCTGCGATTGTGGGACTTGATCCTCTATGGCGTAATTGTCATACAGCCCACCGCACCCATGCCCTTATTCGGGGTTCTCAGCAATCGGGCGCACGGCCATGCCGTGACCGCGATTTTGCTTGCCATGATCGCCATGCTGTTCACGGCGATCAGTTACGGCCGTATGGCGCAAGCTTATCCGAGCGCAGGCTCTGCATTCACATATGTCGGCCAAGAGATAAATCCCGCACTGGGTTATGTTACTGGCTGGAGCATGGCCATGGACTACATGCTGAACCCGGTGATCTGTATCATCTGGTGCAGTAAGGCGGCCATGAATTTCGCGCCCGGCAGCCATTATTGGATGTGGGTGGTCTTTTTCTTCGCGCTGTTCACGGGCTTGAACCTGCGGGGCATTAAGACCTCGGCCCGCGTTAACGAGGGTTTGGCCGCCGGCATGAGTATCGTGATCGGCATTTTTTTTGTCGCAGCTGCCCGCTACATCCTTGGCAGTTCGCACGATGGCCCCGACTTTTTCTTCCGACCTTTCTATGATCCGCAAACTTTTAAGCTCGGCCCGGTGCTCGGCGGAACGTCGCTCGCTGTGCTTACCTATATCGGCTTTGACGGCATCTCGACTCTTTCCGAAGAGGTCGAGAACCCACGCCGGAATGTTCTGCTCGCCACCGTCCTGACCTGTTTGGTAATCGGAATTTTGTCGGCTATGGAGGTCTACGTTGCACAGCTGGTCTGGCCTGTCTCACAACCATTCCCCGATGTGGACACGGCGTACGTGCATGTGGCGGGCCGGGTCGCTGGTTCCTGGTTTTTCTGGGCGATGAACTTAACGCTGCTCGTTGCGAGTGTTGGTTCTGGGATGGGAGCCCAATTGGGGGCCGCTCGGTTGCTTTATGGCATGGGACGAAGCAACGCATTGCCTCGGTCATTCTTTGGCGCGATTGACCCCAATCGTCGCATACCGCGCAACAACGTGATCTTTGTGGGCCTGGTTGCTGTTTTGGGAGCCTTTCTTCTGTCGTACGGGCTAGCTGCCGAGATGCTCAATTTCGGAGCGCTCCTGGCCTTCATGGGAGTTAATGCCGCCGCGTTTGTACGCTACTACATGCGAAGTTCGGAGAAAAGACTTGCTAACCTCGTGGTACCCATTTCCGGTTTGACCATTTGTTTTCTGCTCTGGCTCAACCTAAGCCAAGCGGCAATACGAGCGGGGGTGATCTGGATGATTGTTGGCATTGCATTCGGCGCGTGGAAAACGCGCGGCTTTCGCGTTGGTTTGATCAATTTCGAGGTGCCGTCCGGGACGGAGAGCTGAACGAAAACGAAATTTGGCTTTCGGCGATTGCTGGGAAAAAAGTCGCCCGGGTAACGATTGGTCGCGTCGAGGGAATGATCGTGGCGTGTGCGGCAGGAAAGTCGGGCAGCTCCAATCGGGCCGACATCGTCTTGCAATCGAAGGAGCCGTAAGAATGCTAATGACAACGATGCGATTCACTAAGCGTTCTGGTCTTCTTGGCATAATCCTCATGCTGATGATGGCGCCCGCCCGCACTCAGACGCTCGAAGCTGGCGTCGCTCGCGTGGATATCACGCCTCCGCCTGGGCTGCTGCTTCAAGGCTACCCACATCCAGAGCGCATCGCCACGGGCGTGCGCGATCCACTCTACGCACGGGTGTTAGTCCTGGGAGTGGGCTCTGCTCGACTGGCAATCGTTGACTTGGACCTTATTGCTACTTTTGGACCGGCGTATCTGACACAGTTGCGCGACGGAACTCAGCGCGACGTTCAGAATCTGCTGGTCGTTGCAATTCACACACATTCCGGGCCAACGCTGATCTCGAGTTCGGCGCCCCCGCCAGATGCCTGGGAGGCCTTAGCAGTTGCCAAGGTCGCAGGAGCTGTTCATCAAGCCGCTACACACATGGTCTCCGCACGGATTGGAGTCGGGTATGGAATAAGTTACATCGGCCACAACAGACTCCGCCGCAATCGCGATGGCACCGTCACTTGGTTCGAACCGAATTGGACCGGAGTTTCCACGGCGCCTGTCGATCCGACTCTCGCCGTCCTTCGCATCGATGACCTGGCTGGCAGCCCGCTCGCCATCCTGGTTAATTACGCTTGCCATCCAGTTGTGTTTGGCCCTGACAATCGGCTTTATTCTGCTGATTTCCCTGGTGTGATGACTCGAGAGGTTGAAAGAACCTTTGACGGCAAGCCGTTGTGCTTCTTCCTCCAGGGTGGCGATGGTGATATCAACCCCGATTATGCAGTAACTCCACTAGAACAAGGCGCCGCCGAGTTTTGCGAACGAACCGGGACTAAACTGGGGCGCGTCGCTGCCCAAGTTGCCCAGCAGATTCGCACCGTTGCCGATGCCAACCCGAGTCTGCAGTTTGCCCAAGATGCGATGCGTTTTCGGGCCCGTTGGGATGCTCAGCATTGGCGAGCAGCCGATCCGCAGGCTAGCGCTTCGATCGCCAGCAAGACTCAGCCCGAGTATGAATTGCCTGTCACCACTGTGCTGCTTGGCAAACGGATTGCCTTCCTCGCCATGCCTGGTGAGCCTTTTGTGGATTTTCAAATGGCTTGGCGTGCGCGTTGCCCCACGCGCGACTGTTTTTTTCTCGGCTACGGTAACGGATATTACGGTTACTTCCCGACTATTTCCGCGGCTAGCTGGGGTGGGTACGGCGCTTCGCAAGCATCGACCTGGATCCAGGTTGGGGCCGGTGAAAGGATGTTGGATCAAGGTTTGGTCAGGGTGTTTGAAATGCTCGGACGATTGAAACCGAGCCCGGAGGATCTTCAGCAATGAGCTCATATGAGGAACGAGACCGCAAATCCGGAAAACGCTCATTTCTGGCGATGCAGAGTCTGCTGTTGATTGTTTTTGTTGCGCCCGCTGCCGCTGCGACGTTCAAAGCGGGCGCAGCGCGGATAGATATCACTCCACCGCCTGGACTGCCTATGTACGGCTTCTTCGAGCGCAACAAGAATCATCAGCTTGCCTCCGGCACTCTGGATCCGCTCTATGCGCGGGTGTTGGTGTTAGAGACTGATGAGAAACGCTTGGCGTTAGTGACGCTCGACCTCGGTCGGACATTCAACGAGCTTTGGCTCGATCACTTGCGCTCCGCAGCCCGAAACAACTCCCACATTGATTACTTGATTGTCGCAGCGTCACACACGCATTCGGGTCCGAATATTCTCGATGCACATCCCGATGAGGAGGCAGCTGTTTGGCAAAATACCACGCTCGACAAAATCATTCTCGCCATCCAGCGAGCCACCGAACGTTTGGTTCCAGCACGTATCGGCGCCGGTTACGGCCAAACTTACGGGCAAGGATACATTGGATACAATCGTCGCCAGTTGCGTTCCGATGGAAGCGTCTCGATGCTGTGGTCCAATCCCTCGCAAATTCCGACGGAGCCCGTCGATCCAGTTGTTACCGTCGTCCGCATCGATGATTCAGCTGGTGGTCCACTCGCGATCCTAGTGAACTATGCTTGTCATCCTGTCGTGTTGGGCGCCGATAATTTGAAATACTCGGCAGACTTTGTTGGCGTAATGCTTAAGACCGTTGCGGGAGCGTTCGGTGACAAACCCATCTGCATGTTTTTGCAGGGCGCTGATGGTGACATCAACCCCTATTATGCTTCCGTGCCGGTTGGTCAGGGCGCAATCGAAAAGCTCGATTGGACCGGCCGGCGGCTGGGAACGGAAGCGATTCGCTTGGCCCAAAGCATTCTGACGCGCGATTCGCCAACCTCGAGTTTGGATTTCGCTGATGACGCAATTGTGTTCCCGGTGCGCTGGGATTCAGAAAAGTTCCGCGAGGGTCTCCTTCGCGTAAATGGTCCGGCAATTTTTGAAGACCATGCGGACTTATTCGTCGCAACGCCAGCGCCCTCTTCGCTAACATTGCGAGTGACAACGCTGTTGATCAATAAGCAGATCGCATTCGTGGGTATGCCAGGCGAGCCGTTTGTGGAATTCCAGATCGACTTGCGGGATAGGTGTCCTGTGCGTGACTGCATGTTATTAGGCTATACCAACGGATATTTCGACTACTTCCCGACTATTCTCGCTGCCTCTCAAGGCGGGTATGGTGCGGGCGATTCGGATACTTACGTTGCAGCCGGCGCAGGCGAGCGCATGCTGGACCACGCACTTATTCGCATATACGAAATGCTTGGAGAATTGAAGCAGGTGCCTGACTTCACCCACCAAAACTCTCTGGTGCATTTGGTGAATTAAGCCAATCAGATTCCTTGTTTACAGATCTTCTTAAACGCGCCTCTACTATTTCCCTGACCCCGCCTAGCTCAAGTTGCGCGCCGACTTGGACCGGCTTAGAGATGCTGCCTTGCAGGCCCTGATCACGGAGCTTGAACGCAGCGAGGAGGCCTTACTTGCGCGACGTGAGCCGCCCGGTGGACCGTCTGGTGCTTGGCCGCCCTTGAAGATGGTGGCCCTAGACCCGACCGATCCTAGAAATGATCCACCGACAAACACTTCGTTTAGCCCCTCCGAAAACGTACTTTTGACAATTTCCGTTTGACATGAGCGAAGTTACGGCTTAAATAGTGAGAGCAAGGACGAGCTTACTCCGTGTGTGCTTGATGTTGAGGAATGCCACCGTCCAACGCGGTGCATGGCTTGGATGAGTTCACTCACTTCGTTGTAAACTTCGTCGTGAAAAGCGATTAGTCGTCGCGGGTTCGCGTTTCAGATTTGGTTTCGTTTGGGTCCAAATGTTCTTTCTCTGCAGTTCAACTGCGCCGTTTAGCCTCGATCCTGCTTCGGGGAGGAAATCTTGAAAGCCCGCACACTCCTCTTAATTGATTTACCGGCCAAGCGATGCGCTAAGTCTCTCTTCCGCCTTGTCGGCATTCTGGCCGCCACTTTTTCCATTGGCTCGTGCCTCGCTCCTGCCGTTCGGTGTACCGCTCCCTCTGATTCTTTGCCATCAGAGGACGCCAAGGTCGGGTCACCCGAATCGGCGAATGTTGCGATTCCAGGCCCGTTGCGCTCCTTTTTACGCATGGCAGGGATCAGCCAGAAGGTCTTGCCTGAAGAAGTTATGCCTTTGCTGGCTCGCAACGTATTCATATTGGGTTATGAGGGGCACTCGTCCAAGGGCCGGCCCTCGGAATTTCTTATTCTCTTGACCCGCTATGTGCAGCAGGCGCGAGAATTGGCGTCTATGGCAGGTCCCGATGGTGTCATTCATGTTTCTACTTGCGATGAGGCGAAACCACTGCTGAAAGTCCTGGGTTATCGAACCCGGGCTGACTGCGGGCAGCGTAGCACTTTTTTGGAGACTGCCGACCCACAAAGAGCGTTTCTCACCATCGATTCTGGATTCCCCCTGTCGGACCTTGAAAAGAGTCTCCAAGAGGGCCGGGCTTTCACGTACTCCTTCTCGATGTCGCGCGTACCTGCGCCGCCCGTGGAGATCGACTGGACCAAGAAAGGAAAAAAAGTTGATGCAGTGGACATGCTCTTAGGCGATCCGGAGCTGGCCCGCTTCTACTGGGCGTTGGCGCGGATGGATGCCGAAACTTTATCTGCCTTGCGGCAATCGCACGTGCTAAAAAAAATGGTTCCGCAAGCCGCGGCCTTGGATTTCTACGGCAGCCACATCTGCATTCGATCTGGGAGAGTGGTTGTGCCTGGGGGATCTGCCGCGGGCCCCGCCTGGAGAGAACTGGTCGGAGCGCGTCCTGACTCTCCGGGAGATTTCATCCCTAAATTGTTCGAGAAGGACAGTGGCTGGCTTGCGGCCTATTTTGACGACCTGTCGAGTTTACCTCCGTCACAGCAAACTCACTTCACCGAACCTGCCCGGCTGCGACGTTTTTATGAGATATTCCGCGGAAAAGACTCTTCCGATGCTGGAACGGGCGTGTTTCGGCGCGACGCAGGTCTGTTTCTTCTGGTGACCCGCCTTCGGTGGGAGCCGAACGGCGATTTATACGTTCCCGGAAATCTCGAGGTATGGAAGAAAGTCTTTCGACAAAAGACGGATTCCAAAATTATCCGCGACTGGGGCCGCAGGGCTACATACTGGGACCACCCAGGTCAATTGCTGGAAGCCCTGTGCGGGATTTCTCGCGAGCCCACCAACACAGGTCCTTTGCAAAGCTATTTGGCGCTCAGTGAACTCGACGGCAGGCGCTCTCCGGAGCATCGCCTTAGGCCTGAAACGGTGGCCTTGCTAGCCGGCAAGTTCTCTGAGTTCAGCGACCAATATCTGGTCTTTTCAGAATTTCCAGATTTGGACGATGCTTCCATCGCTGCCTTCCTCCAGGTTGTAACTGGTCTCAACGGTATTCCCAAGAACACACTACGGGGCAACGCCTTCGGAACCTTTCAGGCCAGCGTCGGACTCTGGCAGATATTGGCGCGTCAAGGTGAAATACCTGGCGCCGCTTTGAACGATTCTTGGCAAAAGTTGATCAGGCCGTTTGGCAAGATCGGCTCTTCGACGCAGCTTTTCGATGCAGGCCGCACTGCCCTGAAAGAGCTGCTGGTCGCCGCAACCGGCCAAGCCGATGCTTCTCAAGACAAAATCATCAATCTGCTCGCGGGTCCCCAACAGTCAGCTCCGGAAGCCCAGCGCATGCATGAACTGATCGCCAACAGAATCCGATCCGTTTTGGATGGGCAGCGCTTGGTCTCTCTCGACACGCTCTTGGCCCTGGGTGAAGGCCTGCGTGAGGTCGCGCAAGGAACCCTCTCGGGCAATAACTTGCTTCCTTTGGCCGGGGAACTCAGGGAATTCGAGATGCCCCAGCCAATTTTCCGAAATAGCGAGAGAAATCAGTGGGCCGCGGGAATTTACAATAATCGTCATACGGAATTGCAGATGCACACGAACCTGGCGAAGATAATTAAGTCGCCGAGTTCTTCCGAACAACTGGCGGAGGC
>Ga0137401_10001226_pt1 | contig 10987 bp, 7 predicted proteins | sample CZOMad1_1_16fung_FD_108286 | JGI IMG/M metagenome (GOLD analysis project Ga0137401, IMG submission 108286) | Vadose zone soil fungal communities from Angelo Coast Range Reserve, California, USA - CZOMad1_1_16fungal (Illumina Assembly) | ecosystem: Environmental > Terrestrial > Soil > Vadose zone...
TCGCTGCTCTGGCCGTCGTGGACCTCCGAGCGGCACAGCAAGATCCTGGCCGGGGTGGACGCGCGTCCGCAATTGCGCACGGGCGACGGCGGCTTACAATTTTCTCGCGGATGGTATTACGCCACGCACCGGGCCGTGTGCCGCCACGCGGTATTGCTGGCGGCAATCGACCTGGAAGACGAAAGCAACCGCCGCAGAGTTATGGGCGCGTTGCGAGTTTTCATCGAGGGCTTGCCGCAGCTTGCCTGCCTGGCCTGTAACTGTCTAGTGGACCGAGCCGAAGCGATTGCCACCGCCGGGCAGTTGTTCCCCGAGGTGAACGGCGAATCGGTGCGCGCGCTCTTCGATATGCGTGAGCGCCCTGTGCAGGATCTGGATGCGAACGCGGCCCGCCGCCTGATAGACGAAGTGGTCGAGTTGAACGAGCGTTTCTATGCGGCCGTGCTGGCTCGCCTGGCGTCGAATTCATGAAAATCCTGGTCACCGGAGGAGCCGGGTTCATCGGCTCGCATCTTTGCGAGAGGCTGCTCCAGGACGGGCGCCGGGTCTTCGTCATCGACGACCTGAACGATTTTTATCCGCCGGCCTGGAAACACGACAACCTGGCGCGCCTGCGGAACGCCGGTCTGTCGCGCTTCGATGAATGCGACATCCGCGATGCGCAGCGCGTGGCCCGCATCGTTTCCGATATCCGGCCGGAGGCGGTGATTCACCTGGCCGCCCGCGCTGGGGTCCGGCCTTCCCTCGCGCAACCCTTCCTTTATGAGGAGGTGAACGTGCGCGGCACCCTGGCATTGCTCGAAGCGAGCCGCGGCGCCGGCGTCCGGAAGTTTCTCTTCGCTTCTTCCAGTTCCATCTACGGACTTGCCAATACCATCCCGTTTCGCGAGGACGATTACAGAAATCTTCCCGTCTCGCCGTACGCCGCAACGAAGCTCGCCGGCGAAAAGCTCTGTTTTACTTATTCGCATCTGTACCGCTTGCCGGTGGTCTGCTTGCGGTTCTTCACTGTTTACGGTCCACGCCAGCGCCCCGATCTGGCGATCTACAAATTTACCGACCTGATCGAAACGGGGCAAGCCATCAATGTTTTCGGCGACGGCTCGAGCGGCCGGGATTACACCCACATCCGGGATATCGTACAAGGAATTCTGGCGGCGCTGGAGTACGATTGCTCTTATGAAATTTTCAACCTCGGCAGCTCCCGCCCCATCCTCCTCACCGATCTGGTCTCCGCACTGGAGCGGGCCCTGGAGCGCAAGGCCGCCATCCACTGGCTGCCCGATCAACCGGGCGACGTCCAACGCACCTTCGCCGACATCGGCAAAGCCCACGCGCTGCTGGGGTACGAACCGCGGGCGCCATTCGAAGAGGGCATCCGCACCTTTGTCGACTGGTATCGCGCCGAGCGTGCCTGCCAGGACGCAAGCTCCGGCCCGCGCCCCCACATCTGCCGGCCGCAATAGCGCACGGCGCCAGGCAGCGGCTGCCTTGCCGTACGCATCCCGCGCGGCCTTGCGCAGCTCGTTGTCGTGCCAAATTGCAAAAGTTAGCGTGATACCGCTCCCTCACGGTCGCGGCTCAGTAGGTCTTTCCGAGCCGTGACCGTGAGAAGCCGTGAAAAAATCACATGCCAACACCGGCTGAAGCCGGTGCCACCAAGGATACAAAGGTGGCACAGGCTTTAGCCTGTGTTGTTTTTTGATTTTTCACAGCGTCTGAGGGAGCGGTCCTGGCCGTGTTTAGCACTCGAACTTTGCAATTTGGTACTAGCGAGGTTTCCTCACTCCTGCGTTTCCGGCTCGGACGCCGGCTGCGGCAGTAGTGGAAGCGAACTGCTGTCTGAAGGCGTCAACAAGCCGGTTTTTGCGTAAAGCAGAAGCTTGTCGCGCGTGTCGACGATGTCCAAATTGCGCATAGTGAGCTGACCGATCCGGTCTTGAGGAGAAAATGCCGAATCCGATTTCTCCATGGTCAATCGCTCAGGTTTGTAAGTGAGATTTGGACTGATCGTATCGAGAATCGAATAGTCGTTGCCACGCCGCAGCTCGATAGTAACTTCCCCAGTGACGGCTCGCGCTATCCAGCGCTGTGAGCTCTCCCGCAACATCATCGATTGCGGATCAAACCAGCGGCCCTGGTACAATAATCGCCCCAGACGACGGCCGTTATTGCGATACTGCTCGATTGTGTCTTCGTTGTGAATTCCCGTTACCAGGCGTTCGTACGCGATAAATAACAGCGCCATTCCGGGAGCCTCGTAAACGCCACGGCTCTTTGCTTCTATGATGCGGTTCTCGATCTGGTCGCACATTCCGAGCCCGTGTCTTCCACCGATTGCATTCGCGTCCAGCACCAATTGCACTTGGTCGTCGTAAGTTTTACCGTTCAACGCCACCGGCACGCCTTCTTCAAACCGGACCGTGACCACTTCGGTCTTGATCGGCACATCCTCCAGCCAAAAGGGCACGCCCATGATCGGCTCGACGATCCTCATCGACGTCTTGAGAAATTCCAGGTCCTTCGCCTCGTGCGTAGCGCCCCAGATATTGGAATCGGTCGAGTAGGCTTTTTCCGCGCTCAAGCGGTAGGGCAAACCGGCGCCCTGCATGTACGCGGACATTTCCTTTCGCCCGCCGAGCTCCTGGATAAACAGCTCGTCGAGCCACGGCTTGTAGATTTGCAGGCTCGGATTCGCCAGCAGTCCGTAACGGTAGAATCGCTCAATATCATTGCCCTTGAACGTGCTCCCGTCGCCCCAGATGTGCACATCGTCGTCCTTCATTGCGGTGACGAGCATGGTTCCAGTGACCGCGCGCCCTAGCGGTGTCGTGTTGAAGTAGGCGACGCCCGCGGTGGATATGTGGAATGCGCTGCATTGAAGCGCGGCAATACCTTCGGCCACCAACTGCTTGCGGCAGTCGACCAGGCGGGCCCGCTCGGCGCCACACTGTTGAGCCCGGCGCGGGATGTCGTCGTAGTCGGACTCGTCGGGCTGGGCCAGATTTGCCGTATAGGCGTACGGAATCGCGCCCTTTTCCCTCATCCAATAAATTGCAGCGCTAGTGTCGAGGCCGCCCGAGAATGCAATGCCTACTCGGTTGCCTATGGGCAGACTATTAAGAATAGTTGTCATTTGAATTTAAGACCGGCGATCCAACTCGTCCACGGTTATGAATCCGGTGATTTAGTCACGTGCGCCATGAAGCGCTCCTGAAGTTCCAGCGCCCTGGCATTATCCTCTGTAATAACAAGAATGGTATCGTCGCCGGCGACTGTGCCGACGATTTCGTCCCAATTCTCATTGTCCAGTGCAACCGCTACGGTGTTCGCGTGCCCGGGCCCGGTCCGTAATACAAGAAGGTTTTGGGCAACTCGAACGGTTTCCAGGAACAGTGCGGCCATCTTGGCGAATAGCGGCTCACCCTCCGGCGACGGAGTCTCCATATACCCTTTTACGGTGCGCGCCAATCGCATCTCCCGGAGATCGCGAGACAGGGTTTCTTGCGATATTTCTATCGGCCGCTCTTCCTTTTTCAATTCCAGGCGTAACTCTTCCTGGCTCATTATTTTCTGTCGACGTATGATCTGCCGGATTTGACCCTGCCGGTAGGTTTTCGAAGCACCCATGCGCTTTCCCGTCTCCTTCTTCCGCCTTGCCACTGTGATTATTCCAGGTACGTGTAGCCCCGCAGCGCACCCTCGTAAAATTGCGTTAAGCGCTCGGCCTCTTCCTCATCTATCCGCTTTTCTCGAACGCCGAGCTCCGTCAACTTACGCAACTGGTCTGCTATTACGTCCGGTGAGAATTGCACGTACTTCAGCACGTCTCCGACAGTGTCGCCGGCGATGATGGTATCCGTCGTGACTTGGTTTCGATCGTCCAGCGAAACGTGCACCGCGTTGGTATCGCCGAAGAGATTATGGAGGTCGCCCAGGATCTCCTGGTACGCCCCAACGAGAAATACGCCAATGTAGTATTTCTCTCCGTCGAAGCTGTGTAAAGATAAAGTGCGCTTGACATCGCGCCGGTCGATGAATTGATCGACCTTGCCATCGGAGTCGCAGGTTATATCCGCTAGAACGGCTCGCCGGGATGGCTGCTCGTCTAAGCGGTGAATAGGCATCAGGGGGAACAATTGCCTGATCGCCCAGCTATCGGGCATGCTCTGAAATAAAGAAAAATTGCAGAAGTAGTTGTCGCAGAGCGAATCGTCAAGCCCTTGCAGCTCTTCCGGTACAAAATCCAATTCATGCACCAGCCGGCGAATCCGGCGGGCGATCGCCCAATAGAGGTTTTCAGCCAAAGCCCTCTGCTCCAGAGGGAGATACCCCAAGCCGAAGAGGCTTAACGCATGGTCAAGAGCCTGTTGGGCGTTGTGAAGGCTCTCCAGGAGATTTCTACTATGGAGCCCTTGGAGGGTGCCGTGAAGATCGTGTAACGGCTGCTTCGCGTCCGGCGGTATTTCGGACGGCACCTCATCCTCACCCAGCGTAGTCACGCCAACCACATTGAAGATCAAGACGCTGTGATACGCGGTGACCGCCCGGCCGCTCTCGGAAAGAATCGTCGGATGGCCGATCCCGGCCTGATCGCAGATGTTTTGCACGTGATATACGACGTCATTCGCGTACTCTTGAAGCGTATAGTTGATGCTCGATTCGAAATCCGTCTGGGAGCCGTCATAGTCGATTCCGAGGCCCCCGCCCACATCCAGGAATTTCAAGCCGGCCCCCATGCGGACCAGCTCGGCATAGACGCGGGCAGCCTCCGTTACGCCGGCCTTGATCTGACGGATATTTGTAATCTGGCTTCCGAGATGAAAGTGCAGAAGGCTGAGGCAATCGGCCATTCCACTTGCCTTCAACACCTCGACAACCCGGATCGCCTCACTCATGGTCAGGCCGAATTTTGAGCGAATGCCTCCGGACGACTTCCATCGTCCCGATCCTCTGCTTGCAAGCTTCACGCGAACACCGATCGATGGACGGACACCGAGGCGTTGCGCGTGCTTCAAAATCAGGTCCAGTTCCGTGTACTTTTCGATGATCGGTATGATTTTCCGCCCGAGCTTGTGAGCGGACATCGCAAGTTCGATAAATTCGTCATCTTTGAAGCCGTTGCACACGATGGGAGTGTCGTTATCCGCCATGGCCATTACGACCAGCAATTCAGGCTTCGAGCCGGCTTCAAAACCAAACCCGAAAGGCCTGCCGAATTCATAGATTTTCTCGACGACCTGACGTTGCTGGTTGACTTTTATCGGATAAACACAACAGTACCGGCCTTGGTATTGATGTTCGGCGATGGCGGACTGGAAGGCGCTATGGATTTCCTCCAACCGGTGGCGGAGAATATCGTTGAAACGGATCAACACCGGCATGGAGATGCCGCGGCGTTCAAGATTCTCCACGAGCTTTACAAGATTGATGGACTCTAAAGGCTCCTTAGTCGGATGGACGCAGAGTTCCCCTCCGCCGTTTATCGAAACATAACCCTTGCCCCAGTTCGCGACGTCGTAGAGTTCGCTGGCGTCCAGGGTGGACCACAACTCGGGCATTTGGCCGACAGATGTCTTCATCCACGTTCCTCCTCGGTTTTTTGGGGGGTAAACAATTCCAATATAGTATACTTCCTCCTCCAGGTTTGCCGAGCCGAAAAAGGCCCCACGATAGCCGCCGGCGCGCCAATTAGAAGAAGGCTAAAGCCATGCCGCGGATGGAAGGAGGGGCGCCTTCGCGGCCGTTTGCACACTCCGCGAATTCAATCGTTCCCGTGATACGCGCAAGGGGAATCTGTCAGTCTACTTCGTTGCGGCTGGACGCGCCAGCTCTTTCCAAATCGGCGATGAGTTGATCACATCGGTCCGCAAATTGAACGAAACTCTTCAACTTCGGAAGAATATCCTGAGGCGCATTTTGCAACTGATCGTAGACGCTCAGACCAGGAATCCATTCCTCCTTATATTGCGCCCGTAATGAATGAGACCATCGAAACAAGCTGCACAACCAACTGTGCCAAACTTTGGCCTGACGATCATATTGGCTTAGCGCGCTCCGCCAGAGCCATCGGAACTCTTTGTTCCCGCCGGCGGCAAGCCGGAGTAAATCGGGGTAAGCCACCAGCTCCGGCAGGTCGCTCCCTTTTTCGGGCCGGACAACCAGGCCGGTTTCAAGAAACTTCATAGCCTTATCATCCATCACGTCCCGAGTGGGCAGCCCGAGACCAAGTTGCAAGCGTCTGATATTCTGGCGCCGGCTGCTCAATATGTCGATGGCGCGCCGGGCCAGCCGCTGGGACCGGCTCCCGGCTGCCGCCGCCAGGTACCAGTCGCCCCGCATGGAGAAATGTCCAGGCAGCCGCACGGGTATATTGGAATTGTAAGCGTCATCTTTATCCGGGCCACCGAGTGTGCTCTTACATGCCAAACAGGCCGTCTTATACCAGTGCCGCGATGCGACGGCGTCCGGGTGGGCCGGACGATCCACGCGGAACAGGAATGGGTCTTCCGGATCCACAAATGAAGCCAGATCAATCGCGTCGATGATAAGCAGCCACGCCTTATAAAGCTCCACGGAGTAACCTCGAAGGTGATCGGGCCTTCGCCCCTCTTTGGATGCGGCCAGATAATCCGGGCCTAGCCTTCGATTGTCGGGTTCCTTCAACAGCCGGATAAGCCCTGGTCCCCAAGGGTTTTCGTAAATTGGTTCGGGAGGCTGCCACTTATTCCACTCAAGGCGATCTTCTGGTCTCTCGGGTCTCTGGCGAACTCTGTCGTAAATTTCTGAAATCCAGAGTTCTAAGATAAAGGATGATAGGGTATCGGGAGAGCACACCGCCACATCAAATGGGGGCACAAAACGAGAGAGGCGGTAGGACTGCATTCTTGCCACCTCCTGGCAGGCCCCCATGAACTCCCTCCACGAAACCTTGCCGGCTCCACGTTTTCGAGTACCAGTTGGAGCTTTAGGTAGAGCGTTCCAAATCTCCCCCACTGACTTCACGCCCTGCCCGACTTTAAACTCCTTCCCCGCCGCCACTTCCCACTGATATTTCTTACAGAGCAAGAAGCCGAAATCCCACATATACGGTACCCGATCTACCATCGACTCGTTATTTCGTGGAACTTTTGGCTTATAGCGTGCGCCTTTGAAAAAATCCAAGCGGTGCTTCTTCTTCCCGGTATCTTCGTGCTGCGTCTCCTGAAAGACGCGAAACGGATCCAGGATTGCCGCCAAATGTGGCTCTGTGACTCTTTCTTCGCACAAGTAGGAATACTGATTCGCCAAAGCCCCCGTCCTCAACAGCGACCAAGAGCCGTCAACCTGAAAGACCAAAGAATGGTCGAGTCGTGTGTCAGTGGGCAAATTGCAGAAATCGCGCACAGCGAAATAGCGTTGTATTCCCTCTCCCCGAATGATCCCCTTTCGAGCTACGCTCTCTCCATCCGACAGTCCGCCAAAGAGTTCCCGGAGCAGAATGTCTTCCTCTTGGATGTATTGCTGAAACGCCGGTGTCTCCACAACCAGCCGGATTTCCAGCGGCACCGGTTTCGGGCGGCCTTCCTCCAAGCCGGAATAAAGTTCGAAATGAGGATCGACTGTCAATTGGTCCTGCGGACCGGCGCGGCCCTGGCGCGCCCGAACCTCCCCTTTCGACATGTTTGCAGCCAGGCGCAGTTCACGGACAATGCCGGCGTATTCTTCAGACTTGGACATCGTTGGGATTGCCGCAATGGCCACTCGATTCTGGCTGTAGAACGGAACCCTCCAGGTATAGATCTGATGCTGTACCAGCGCCCTCAACTCCGCATTTAACTTATCCGCGGGTTCCTGGTCCGGACGGCCGGAATCGGTATCGACGATCAGCGCCGTGACGCCTTCGTGGCCTAGATAAAAGGTCAAAAAGGGAAGGAATAAAGGGTCGTCGCGGATGTCGAGATAAGTCTCACGCATGGAGCGGAAGTCGTCGATCACCAAGCGGATTCGCCGTGATGACTTGACCCTCTTAATTTCCCGTTGCGGTGGGTCGCCACCGTAGCAATCGCGCGCGGCCTTATCCATCGCGCACTCGATAATATGCAAGAGCAACGGGGTGGGCGCATCCTGAACGGGCAACCGGCGACAAATAATATGTTTCTTCATGTACTCTGTCGCAGCGTCTAACTCCTCCTCTTCCCATACACCCTCCAACCAAGTCCTGAACATGGCGGCCAATTTAGGAGCGTCCATGTCGTGCGTAGTCATTAGGACCGCGGGCCGGACCATGTTAGGGTGCGAGAAAAGCCAATTGGCAACTATTAGCGGATCGAGTTTTCCGGGCCGCTTGGGCGCATTTTCCAGCCACTTGCTAAACCGATCGCCTGTCGCGATCGCCAGAACGCGTTTGGAAATCTGGCCAATAAATTGGTCCGGCCGTTGATCCAACCAGCAGCGTTCCGGAATCGTCCTGGGGTTCCCGAGGATCTTTGACAACAGATCACGCAAAGGTTTACCCCCGCTACGAGAGGACAAAACTTCAACGACTTCGCGGAATTGCTCGCGATAGGGACGAAAGCACTCAAAGAGAAATGCATAGCCGAGCAGCGTTTTACGGGTTCCGGTATCGCCGATAAGCGAGGTCAAGCTGCTGCACGGTAGGCCTCGGCATTCAGAGCGCTGACCGTGAGTAATCCCCGCAAGCATATTGTCCAGGAATTCGATGCCGAACTCAGCATATCGTGCAGAAGACCGATCGGAAGACGGATCTGGTATCCTTGTGACCACTTCCCTTGTGATTCTGGTATCTCTGTAATGGATCGAATGGAAGACTTGGACGTATGCGTTCTCTTGATCCGGGTCATCCAAGTTCTTTACCGCGCCCGTCGAGGAGCCATTGCGGCCGCGGATCTCGAATGGGTGTTCGCCTAGAGCGTGAGTCATCGCTCTTGCTTTGTCTATCTCGATCGTGCGCCGGGTATACTGCCGGTTTTCTACTTTCCTCAGCCGAATTACCGTGTCGGTAACGTACTCTTCCGCGAGGTGGTCGTGTTCTTTTGGCTCTTCAACGATGAAAACGACGTGGCAGTTTTCTCCCGCTGCCCGGACAATTTGCGCGATGCGCGCCCGTCGCGAGGTCGATTCACCAAATGCGTCGGTGGCGCCGACGAGTGTCTCAAATCCTGGTACGGAATCGATCACGATTAGATGCGGCCGGGCCTTGTTCCGCTCAAGCAAAGCGACCAGCCGGTTTACGTATCCCCAGTCGTCGCCGGCGCTTCGCGATGCGAGATCGAGGAATCCAACTTGCGGTTTGGCGCGATTTGTGGGATCGAGGTAGGATTCGACTTCCGGCCCAGGTCTCAGCCGGTTGAATTGCACTTCCGTGGTAAGCGATTTACGTTCGGTTTCCTCCTCCGTCCGCTCGAACGGAATATCACGTTGACTGGGGCGGCCCAAGGCGAAATTGTTCCAAATCTTCTCCGCCTTGTCATATCTCAGATCGGTGGACAGATACAATATACACGGATAAGCTTTGGTGTGAGCGGCATAAGTCGAGACCAGGTGTAGTGCGAGGACGGATTTGCCGGTCCCGTCTGGTCCGAGAATTGCCAGGCTCGTTGCTATGGCGCTCCGACCCCGATTCTCAACTGGTTCAAAGAGGGCATCTAAAGACGGAATACCGAATAGAAGGTTGTGCATCATTTTCCTTCCAGATCGAGACGTCGAGCCTCTGAGACCAGTTCTTTGCACCTACGTTGCAAGACTTTGGCTCTCGCTTTGGCATTTTTTGGATTTTTTGGGTCTTTCCCAGAGCTGGCTTGCACCCTTTTCTTCAATCCATCGAGCAATTTCGTAGAGCACCATAGCCTTCCCAGGCTGCTTGAATTCTTCAGACAATTATCGTCCATCGGGTTATTCGGGAGTACCGCGCACAGCCCGTCCGCGGTAAGCAGATGACGTCCCTCTCCCTGATGACGCCAGACGCTCGGAGCCAAAGCAGTTACACCATCCTCGAGCGTTACGGAGACCAAGTGTACTACCGCGAAGATTCTATCTACAATGTAGCCTCGCCTCGCCGGAGTATTGGCGCGGGTAGCTGTGAGAACTTTGCCGAGCGCTTCCGTCAATGACCCGGCGTGCGCGGTTGTGAAAACCAGATGACCGGCCCCGGCAAAATCCATGAGGTCTTCCCAGTCAGCCTTTTGCCGCGTTTCCCCGACGAACAAGATGGCGGGCGTTTGCCTCAGGGCATCATGCAAGACCCCCTTCAATCCGTCAGCATCATGAGGCGTCTGGCGAGGAGTGTAATCAATGTTTCTTGCCGGACCTTTTATGCCTCTGCCGTCCTTGTCTTTCCAGAATCGCGTTTCGATAGGATCCTCAAGCGTCACCAGGTGGGGCTTCCGGGGCCATGCTTTCTTTCCCTTGTGGTCTGACCGTAGCTCCTTAAGTCTGCGGGTGAGATATTGGTCGATTAGACCGCGCGCGATCAGGCTCTTGGCGGAATTCGTAGAGCCGGTGACGATCACAATTCCACGCGGCGGGGCGGTCTTGGTGAAGATCAGTCCGTTGAGGAGAGTGCAGATATCTTTGATGGAAAACATTCCATGGTCATGGGAATCGCTCGCCTGATATTGAGACTTCTCCGCGATGCCGTAGTCGTACCGCTGGCCCTTGGGCGCCGCCTCAGCGCGTACGGTTAAGCTCCATGCTTGGCCCCCAAAGCAACGGCAGGCAAGAACCCGCCCTCGATTATACTTTTCCTTCGGTTTCTTGGGGTCATTCAGGTTTACGGTAAACGAATAGGAGGGTTTGCGTTTTGATTTCGATGGACTCGACTTTGCCCTTTGTTCCCTCTCAACCTTCTCGAATTCCTCATTTGTGGCATAGAATGTGAAGTCCGTGGTGCTATAGACGTTCGCTCTTGAGAATAGAACGGCCTCGTTCTCAGTTCTCGAGTTTTCAGCAGGGCTCATCTCGGCTAAATCCTTTTATTCAGTTGGAA
>Ga0137401_10001229_pt1 | contig 10978 bp, 8 predicted proteins | sample CZOMad1_1_16fung_FD_108286 | JGI IMG/M metagenome (GOLD analysis project Ga0137401, IMG submission 108286) | Vadose zone soil fungal communities from Angelo Coast Range Reserve, California, USA - CZOMad1_1_16fungal (Illumina Assembly) | ecosystem: Environmental > Terrestrial > Soil > Vadose zone...
TATACATCACGCGCTGGACACTCGTACTACGCGGCGCAGCGCAGGTACTGAACTGCGAAGGGAAGAATACCTGCCGGACGCCGTGAGCGGAGCGGCTTCTAGCTGCGGGCGGGCGTGGAACGGATCGCGTGTAAGCCCGTAGCAAAAAAGCCGCTCCGCTGAAAGCACCCGGCAGGTGGTCTTCAGCTGCAGTTAATCAGTTTCAAGGGTCGTGGGGATCTCCACCATCTTCGTCATCCCCGTCCGGGCCGAAGTCGGTGTTGACGATCTCACCAACCCTCTCGACGTGAACGACCTGCTTCATTGTTTGTCCGCCGGTATTGATGGTTATCAGGTAGTCTCCGGCGTCGACGAGATTTCCGGCCCGACCACCGCCGAATCCGCCTCCCCCGCCTCCTCCTCCGCCCTCACCACCAGCACCGCCTCCGGCAGCGCCACCGATTGGTCCTTCGGCAGGGCGCAGATTCACTTCACCGGGCGCTCCGCCCCCACCCTGCCCTCTTCGACCGCCACCCGCAAATCCAGCGCGGGATTGAACCCGCTCGCGGAACGCGCGCAACGCGGCGGTGTCGCCCCGCGCGCGCATCGCATTGATGGTGTCGCGAGCAGCATTGAAGGCCGCCGTGTCACCACCCACCGCTGCGCGCTCAGCACCGGCAGTCGTATCAATCCCGCGAGTCGCACGTAAAGAGTCGTCACGCTGGCGTCTGACGCGCGCCGCGACAATACTGTCCCGCAGCCCCGCGGGACCGAGCGGACGCGGACGTCCGCGGAGATCCCAGTAGGCTCTGTGCAGTCCCACGCCGCCCGGTCCGGTGATCGTTCGGACGGTGTCTCCCTTGATGTTGGTGACCACGATCCGCGTCGTGTCTCGCGGCGTGCCCGACGTCAGGCGATAGACGAGCTCGGCGCCATACGATGGGTTCGGCGCGACGAACAGCCTATTCCCCGTGAAATTCTGCGTGTTCGCCTGCGAGTACTCATACGCGGTTTTGGGTGTGAAGAAGTTGGTCCCGCGCGCCATCACGCCATTGTTCATTTCCTCGAGCGGAGAGATATCCACGATCCAGATCGATCGCCCGTGCGTGGCAGCGATCAGCTCGCGATCCCGCGGGTGAATCTTGAGATCGTGCACGGGTACCGTCGGCAATCCCGTCATGAAGCGCTGCCAGCTCGCTCCCCGGTCCGTGGACACGAACGCACCGAGATCCGTCCCGACGAAAAGCAGATCACGATTGACAGGATCCTCGCGGACAACGTGAACGAAATCGGCGCCACCCGTCGGCAAATTGTTCTCAATTGGTCGGAACGTCCTGCCGAAATCGTTCGATACGTAGAGGTACGGATGGAAATCGTTCTCGCGATGATTGTCGAAAGCCACGTACACCGTCGCCGAATCGAAATGCGATGGCTCGACGCGGCTTACCCATGATTTCTTGGGCACGCCGGGAAAGCGCGCCGTGATATCCGTCCATTGGCCCCCGTCATTCGTGGTGAGCCAGACATTGCCATCATCGGTTCCGGCCCAGAGGATTCCCGGACGCACCGGAGATTCCGCCACCGTTGTGATCGTCCCGTATGTCTCGGCGCCGGAGTTGTCGCGCGTGATTCCGCCCGTGAGCTTGGTGCTCATGATGATGCGCGTCGAATCCTTCGTCGACAGATCGGGAGAAATCGGGTAGAAATGTTCGCCACGATCCGACGATTTGAGGAGACGGTTGCCACCCATGTAGACGGTGACCGGCGAATGGGGCGAAAGGAAAAACGGCGTCGACCAGTTGAAGCGATAGCCGCGCGCGGAGTCCGCCGCCGCGCGAGCTCGAATGTCCGCGAGCCGGCGCGCGAGCTGGGGGGTTTCCGGCAGTGTGGTATCGCCGCGCGCAATGATCACCGAGTCCTCGAAGATGCTCGTTCGGTCTCGGCCCCCGCCGCGCATGATCACCGCGCGAGTGTTCTGGCCGATGTTGAGTCGCGATGCGTTGCCTCCCTGCGACTCGCTGTAGACAGTGTTCGGGTCCTCGGGATCGACCGCTGTGTAGAAACCGTCTCCGCCGCCGACGTTGTACCAGTCGCCGTTGGTGATTCCAACGCGATTCTTCGCGCGCGAGGGCCCGCACCACGACCCATTGTCCTGAAGGCCGCCGCACACCTTGTACGGCTTTTCCATGCTGTAGCTGACGGCGTAAAACTGCCCGACGGGAAACGTGTTGATGAAATCGTAAGTTCCACCACGATCGTACGTGACAACGATTCCACCGTCGTCGCCGAGGATGTAGTGATCGGGATCGCTCGGGTCGATCCACATCGCGTGCCAGTCGGTGTGAACTCCGAGTGCCCCGCGGCGGTATGTCTTGCCACCATCTTCGGAGATCCGGAACACAGACGACATCCAGTAAATCCGATCCGGATTACGAGGATCGACGCGAATCTGCGAGTAGTAGAACGGCCTTGCATCGCCGAGTCCGCCAGCGCCGCCAGCAGGAGGCTCGTTTCGATAAGTCAGCGCCCAGGTCGATCCACCATCGGTTGACCGGTAGATGCCGCTGTTGCTCTTCTGCCGTTTGGTCGTGTCGGGTTTTTCTCCCCGTGCAAGCGCGCGCGGAAGCGTGTCGGCTTCTACCCAGGTGTAGACGATCTGTGGATTCGACGCTGCGACGGCGATCCCTATCCGCCCCTTCGTCGTTTCGGGAAAACCGCCGCCCTTGATCTCGCGCCATGTCGCGCCGGCATCCGTCGACTTCCAGAGTCCGCTTCCCGGTCCTCCGCTCTTCAGGAAATACGGCCCCCGCACTCTCTCCCAGCTCGACGCGTAGAGCGTGTTGTGATCCTTTGGATCCATGACGAGATCGACGAAGCCGGCTTTGTCGCTCACGAATTTCGAGAGCTTCCACGTCGTGCCGCCGTCGGTGGACTTGTACAAACCGCGCTCGGTGTTCGCGTTCCACGCGTGGCCGAGCGCCGCGACGTAAACGATGTTTGGATCTTCAGGGTCGACGACAATGCGACCGATCTGCTGCGTCGCTTCGAGACCCATCAGCTTCCAGGTGCGTCCCGCGTCCGTCGACTTGTAGACTCCCCCACCGGGCGAGATGGAGTTTCGTGAATCCTCCTCACCGGTCCCCGCGTAGATGATATTGGGATTCGATGGGGCGAGAGCGATGTCCCCCATCGAGATAACGCGCTCCTTGTCGAACAACGGGAAAAAGGTCGTGCCCGCGTTGATTGTCTTCCAGATTCCCCCGGTGGCTGTGGCCACATAGACGATTTTGGGGTTTCCGGGAACTGCTTCGACGTCGGTGACTCGCCCACCCATGATGGCGGGGCCGATCGATCGCCAGCGGAAGCCGGCGAGCGTCGCCGAGTCGAGTGGGGTAGTGAGTTGTGCGGACAGGGGTCCGGTGCAAAGCAACGCACCGGCGAGAGCGGAGAGGGCTGGGTGGGCTCGCATGGTTGGCTTTGGGTTGGAAGATCGATCCCTCGGGTGGATCGGGCGATTCCAGATCTAAGGTAATACGGAGTTCTTTCCCTCTGTGTTGGGAAACGCACGGGACGCGAGGCGACTCTCAAATGCTTAGGTTTTATTTACGAGCGTGGCAACCGAATCGGATGGGATATCTATGACCAGTACAATCTGGAGTACGGACGTGGTGATCCAAGGGGGCGGTGGCAAGGGGACGGGCAACGCCACGACGGCGCCCGCGACGACTCAGCGTCCGAGTGCGACGACCGACCAGGCTCAGGCCGGGCGGGACGCGGCGGCCGGTGCCCGGCAATTGGGCGACGCGATCAGAGCCAATGTTCAGCGCGAATTGAACGCAGCTGGAATCCAGGGTGCGATTGCCGGGGGTGTGGCGGGTGGCGTTCAGGACGCCTCGCCAGCACCGCCCGCGCCGCCGGAAGGCCCCCGCACATTTACGATCCGCGGAAAGGACGGCACGCAGGTCATCACGATCCCCCCACACGCTTTCGACAACACGATTCCTCCGCAGGTGGAGGACATCTCGATCATGTTTTTCCTGACGATCGGCGCCATCATCATCTTTCTGCCGCTCGTGCGCGCGTTCGCGAGGCGCATGGACCGCCGGGGCGGAGGAACTGCTCAGATCCCGAATGAAGTCTCCTCGCAGCTCGCGCAGCTGAACCAGGCCGTAGACGCAATAGCGCTGGAGGTCGAGCGTATCTCGGAGGGACAGCGCTTTACAACGCGCCTGCTGTCCGAGCAGCGCGAAGCTGCGCGCCAGACACTCGGCAGCGGACTGAAGTAACATGCTCCCAGCCAACCGCTGTCCCCGCCGGTAGCTCCCGGCAGGTAGTCTTCAGTTGCAGTTCAGGTATTCGCACGGCAGTTGCATCTCTAAGTATTCGCCACGCGTCGAACAGGCAGCGTCACCGTGAAAGTGCTCCCGCGATCGACGTGGCTCTCAACGCTGACATCTCCCCCGAGTAACCGCGCCAGACTCCGGCTCACGCTCAGACCAAGACCTGTCCCGCCGACCCTGCGGGTCGAGCGCTGCTCCACCTGCCAGAAGGGATCGAAGATCCTGGCGACGTTTTCCGCGGATATTCCAATTCCCGGATCGACAATCGAGACCGCGACCGAATCGCGGTCGAGCCGCGACCGCACAACGATCTCTCCATCGTCGGAAAACTTGATCGCGTTGGACAAGAGATTGAGAAGGATCTGGCGCACCTTCACGCCATCGGTAAGGAGGGCGGCATCCGCTGTTTGATTGCGCAGTTTGAGTCCTTTTGACTCCGCGAGAGGAGTCACCATCGCGAGCGCTTCCGCGACGATTGGCGCAAGGTGGACCTCCTCTCTTCGCACCATTTCCTTTCCGGCATCAACTCGGCTGAAGGTCAGCACTTCATCGATCAGGCCGAGAAGGTGATCGGCGCTAGATCGAATTCGTGAGAGCTGGATGAGTTGGGGCTCGTTGAGACGGCCGTCAATACCCTCAGCGAGAAGAGACTGATATCCGATGATCGCATTCAACGGGGTCCGCAGCTCGTGACTCATCGTCGCGAGAAACGCTGATTTCGATTCACTCGCTGCCAGGGCGCTCCTATATAGCTGTGCGTTGTCGATGGCGATCGCGGCGCGCGTGGCCAGCTCCATTGCCAGCGCCTGGTCGGCTTCGTCGTACCGGCGCCCGGAAACCGAGCTGATGAGGGTGAGCGCGCCGAGAGTGCGGCCGCGCGCTATCATCGGCACAATGAGAGCTGATCTGATCTGCAGCTCGCGCATTATGGTCAGGTGACCGGCGTCTCGTGAGGCGGCCTCGAGCATAGCATCCGAGATATCGGCATAAAGCTCCGCCTGACCGGTGCGAATGACGTGACCGACGCCGGTCGGCCCACTGTGATCAGGTGGATAGCGCTTGTTCAGCTCCTTTGCCCACCTGATCTTCGCCTCGTCTTTATGCGACACGACAACCTGGCGGACTTTCCCGTCCGGGTCAGCGAGGTCGACGGCACACCAATCAGCTAACCCGCCCACCGCTAGTCTGGCGACCGCTTCGAGCGTCTTCTCGTAATCCAACGTCGATGCAAGGACCCGACTTGCGTCACCAAGGAGCTGCGCGCCCTGCTGCTCCCGTTTTCTGCGCGTGACGTCGCGACTGAAGACCATTACCGCACCAGTCAGCGGAACAATGCTGTTCTCCGTCCACGCGTCGAGCGCCGAGATGTATTCCTCATACTCGACGACGGTCGATTCGCGAACAGCGCGGAGGGTCTCCGTCTCGAACCTGGTTCCCCTTAGGGCGGGAAGGCCATCCCAGAGCACCTTTCCGATCACTTGCGAAGGATCGACGCCGAGCGTGAGGAGTATACGCGCCGCGCTGGGATTGACGTACGTCCAACGCCATTCCGGATCGAAGACGCTCGCAGCGTCGGGAAGATTATCAAGCACGCGCTCGAGGCGGTGGCGTGCGTCTTCCGCGAGGTCGCGGGCCTTCTCGGCGGCGGTGGTCGTTCGACTGAGCGCGTCGTTGGTCGTGCGAAGATCTTCGGCGGTTGCCTCGAGCTCCGCGGCCTGCGATTCCATCTCGACGGCCTGCTCCTCGAGCTGTTTTGATTGGAGCTCGAGATCCTCGTTCACTGTTTTCAGCGCGAAATTCGCACTGTCGCGCTCGCCCAGGGCGCGGGAGAAACCGAGATTGACCAGGACGCTGATCAGCAGCGCCAGGATGCCGGCAGCGCCCACCACGAAGGCTGCGTCTCGGAGGCCGTCCTGCTCGGCGCGGCGTCCCTGGGCAAGCAGACCTTCCTCGTGCGCTGTTAAATCGGCCACGAGCGAGCGCAGCTGATCCATCTTTTTCTTTCCCGCCATCAGACGATCCGTACTCGCGGCTTCCACTATCGCGCCGCGGCGGCGGAGATTGATCCCGGAGTCGAGGAGCGCGAAGCGTTCCGGAACAACGCGCGCTATTGTGGTCAGTCTTGCCTGTTGGGCCGGCTCCCCGCGGGTGAGCTGTCGAAGCGAATCCAGCGAGCGGTCGATGTCGGCGCGAGCTCCGCGATACGGCTCGAGAAATGTCTCTTCACCTGTCAGCAGGTAAGCCCGCTGTCCCGTTTCTGCATCCACCGCACGCACAAGAAGGGACTGAGAGCCCTCGATGACCGCGTGGCTCCGGCCGACTTCCTGAACATCGGCGATCACGTTCCCCGCCTGATCGTAGGCGAGCGCGCCGACCAACAGAACCAAGACTGCCGGAACCAACGCCAACACGCGACGCTGTACAGTACCGGTGAGCTGAGGACTCAAGCGGGATTGTTCTCCTTTGCGCTGGGGTGCGTTTGACTCGGACCTTCGGGATCACACGCGCGTTGAAGCGCGTGATTGGCGACTTTCGGGCCAGCGCGGTTTGAGAAGCTTGCGATGTCGCGCGAGAACGCGAAAGCGATCTCGTAATTGCGAACTGAGAACTAGGTGCTGACGACTGCGGGCCAACTGCTATTACGAACCGCAGACAAACTACGGATTGGGGGAACTAACTGCGGATCGAGGATTAGCACTGCGTCGACCTTTGTCCGCAGTTCGAAGTTAGTCTCCCAATGCGCAATCAGTCAGCAATCCGAAATAGCAGTTGGCCCGTGATTCCTCAGCAGGCAGTTCGCAATCCTCGGTACTCAGCTCTGATTTCCCCGAGCGTGTGGCGCCTTCTTCCATCTTGGCGCTCTCCGTGTGAGGCCGGATTTTTGCTTCATCACACGCGTGCGGCAGGTCCACCGTGCTAAAGCAAGTTAAGAGTCTTAAGGAGGAGAATCAGAATGAATGGCCGTGATTCCGCTCGCGTCATGAGCGCCATCATAGTTGTGTGCGCGTTCGGCGCGTGCGCTGCTCACGCGCGCGTCGTCGCCAGGAATCCTGCGCTCACCCTCGCGCCAACTTGCTCGGACGCTGTTGCGGCTTACGGCAGCAGAGACAAAGTTCCGTACGACTACTACGAAGTAGCCTTGATTACAGGCGAAGGAAACTCGGTTTACACTGGGAATGGCGATGTGCTCAAATCGGTCCGCAAGCAGGCAGCGAGCCTTGGCGCTAACGGCGTGGTGATAGACTCTCTCCACGTGACGCGTGCGACCGTAAAAATCCTTGGAGCGGCGTTGGGGGGCAATGACGCCGAGCGGAAGGCGAGTGCGATTGCGATATGGATGCCGAGCGATACCGCCCGCGTACGCGAAGCGTGCCACGGAGGCTGATCGCGGCAGCCTGGCTCTCGATCATCGCCGCGGCCGGTTGCAAGGACAGCTCGTGGACTCCGATGGGAAGCGCGGAGGTCGTGCTCTCGGAGATAAAACTCAGTGGCGCCGCCGCTGTTTCCAAACGGATCGATTCCGACGAAAGCTTTGGACGCTCGGTGACGGCGGGCGTCGCAACCGGCGACAGTCTTTGGCTCCAGGTTGCCGAAAAACTCGCTCCCGCATCTGCCGCCGCCGAGGCGACGATGTCCATCGCATTGGCCTCTGCGCTGACACGTGCGCCAGAGCGTGTGCTTGCGGTCGTCGGCAACAAGTATCCGGTGGAAGAAGTATGCGGGATTCCCTTTCTCAAAGGCGATTCAGCCTTCGTGGCGACGTACCATGATCAATCGATCGCCGCGCTCGCGCGTGTAACCACTCCTTCGCTCTCGACAACACGAGCCGCTTGTCACGCGGCTCTCGACGATTCGCGCGAGCGACGGCTCGAGCGCATCAATCCGACTTACATAGTTAAGAACAAACCGGCTGCACCACCGCGCCGCGCGCCCAAGAAGACGGTAAAGCCACCCGCTGCACTCAAAGACACTACAGTTACCCCTAAAGACACTAGCTCGTCCCGTTGACGGCATTGAACGGCACGCGAGTAACCAGGGTGCCGACGCTGAGTAACCGGAACCTGCGTCTGAAAGGCGGCCGACCGGCCGGGCACGGACGCTTCCAACATCAAGGAGTTGCTTTGAAGCGTGCATTTCTCGCAGTTGCCCTCGCGGGCACGGCGCTTGTCTCGCTCCCGTTAGCGACGCGCGCCCAGGTATCCCCCGCCGCAAAGCCCGTAGAGTTCGGATTTGCCGCCGGAGCGTCGATTCCGATGAGTGATCTGTCCGACGCAACCAATACGGGATTCAACGTCACTGGTATCGTCGGCTTCCATCCGCAGATGATTCCCCTCGGAGTCAGACTCGATGTCGCGTACAACAGATTCGGCATCAAGAGCAACGGTGCGGGGCTCACGGGCGATTTCCACTTCACGAGTGTGACCGGCAATCTGGAATACAGCATTCCGTCCGAGTCCGTTTCACCGTACCTGATCGGTGGCGCGGGACTCTATGCCCAGGGTGCGAACATCAACGGTGGCACGGGGTCGTCGAACAAGTTCGGCTGGAATTTGGGGGGCGGCATCAAATTGCCGTTGAGCGGCTTCGACACTTTCCTGGAAGCGCGCTACAATCAGATCCAGGAGAGTAACGGAGCGCCCTCGCTGAAGTACATTCCGATCACGTTCGGAGTGATGTTCTAGGCAGTTCCGAATCTCGGCATAACGGGGGAGAGCTGAATGCTTTCCCCCGTTTTTGCATCCTCCCCTGCAACCTGACGACGGATTAGGCGATACTCCATGCGTCAGCCGCTCCTGGCTGTAGATTCCCGAACGAACCCGGAGCTAGATGCGCATCCTCATAGTCGATGACGACAAGGCGATACTGAAGCTGATCGCCCGAGTGCTCCGCGACGAAGCCTACGCGGTAGACATGGCGTCCTCCGGGGAAGAGGCACGTACCCTCGCCCTCGTAAACGACTACGATGGAATTGTCCTCGATCTTCAGCTTGGCGACCGGCATGGATTCGAGATCCTGCAGGAGCTGCGGCGCAACGGCCGACACACCCCGGTTCTGCTTTACTCCGGCCGCGCCGACACCGAATCGATTGTCCGCGGTCTCGATGCGGGCGCCGACGACTACGTCGTCAAGCCAGTCTCGAATGAGGAGTTGCGAGCGCGTGTGCGCACCCTCATTCGGAGGGGTGCGGGGAGCGCGCGCATCGGCGAGCAGGCTAACGTCGGCAATCTCACACTCAATCGCCTCACTCGCCGGGTGACCTGCAACGGCAACGACGTTGGTCTCACGTCAATGGAGCTCAAGCTTCTCGAGCACCTCATGCTTCGCACGGGCGAGACGATCTCGAGGAGTGAGCTACACGACAAAGTTTGGGACATGCATTTCGATCCGAGCTCGAACGTCATCGATGCCCACGTCGCTCGGCTGAGGAAAAAGCTGCAGAAGGCGGGGGCCTCTGCGGCCATCAGTACGCGAAGGGGAATCGGGTTTGTGCTCGAGTCTGTAAGCCCTTCTGCTGCCAGCACTTAGCCAATTCGGGAGTATGACGGAACAGTCATAGTCGCTTAACAGAGCCGTCACAAAGCGGGGTGCATATTGTGCCATAAGAAATCACCCTGGATGAGCAGCGACTCATCACTCTCAGAGGCTTCGTAAAATGATTCGTCTTCGTGGAATGTGGACTGGACTCGTACTTGGAAGCGCGATCATCTCGCGCCAGTCGCTTGCTCAGAGTTCGGTAAGCCTCACCCACGTCGTCACTGTCACCGTGCCACCGCGCGTGAAAGCCCAGGTCACCAGCTTCGCTCCAGCAGCTCAGACGGCACCGAGAGTTTCTTCGATCCAGCCCGCGACGAATGGCCTCGTCATCACGGTCAATGCGACGCAGGCATGGACGCTCTCGATCGGTTCAGCAGTCGGAAAGTCAACGCAGTGGTCGCATGATTCGGCGTCTGGCTTTGCGAAAGTGGACACGACTGACGCGATGGTCGCATCGGGCACGATCTCACACGTTCCAACCTCCGCCGCCGTCTTCTTCCGCAACGCGTCAGCGGTTGCGTCTTCGGATACGAAGGGCAGCGAAGGATCAGAGCCGATCACGCTGACCGTGGCAGCACAGTAAGAGCAGTAGTTGGGAGTGGTTGTGGCGGCTTGCTCCGAGCTTCCGCCCTCCATCGACGGGTAATTCGCTTTCGTTTTCTCCAAGAAAAAAAACGCACCCTTGTCGGGGTGCGTTTTTCTTTGCCGGTGTCTTAGGAGTGCTAGCGCGTGAAGAAGGAAAGTCCAGCCAGAAGGCCGATCGTGTTGGATCCTCCGCCGCCGAAGCCATGGTTGTAATTGGCCTCGAGGCGAGTAGCCAGCCGATGATCCGTGAATGGAAGCTTCAAGCCCACTCCGACGCCGACGTTCCCGGAATGCGCGCTATTACCACCCGACACACTGATTCCCGCGACGCCGACGAAAGGACGCAGGTAAAGACCTTTGCCGACTCGATCGCCGTCGGGGATGAGCAGAAGGCCGGCTTCCAGATCATAAGTCGACACCGTGTTGCCTCCGCCACTTATCGAATTGATGCTGAACCGCGGCTCGAACTCGAGCTTATCGCTGAGGAAATAGCCAAGGCGGAATACCTGCGTCGGCAGAGAAAACAGAGTGCCGCTCGA
>Ga0137401_10001233_pt1 | contig 10971 bp, 8 predicted proteins | sample CZOMad1_1_16fung_FD_108286 | JGI IMG/M metagenome (GOLD analysis project Ga0137401, IMG submission 108286) | Vadose zone soil fungal communities from Angelo Coast Range Reserve, California, USA - CZOMad1_1_16fungal (Illumina Assembly) | ecosystem: Environmental > Terrestrial > Soil > Vadose zone...
GGTTTGGTCGTAATCCCCTCCTCGTCGGGGCTGCCTCCTTCTCTCTGGAAAAAGGAGAACTATAGAAGAGATGTCCGCAGTAAGTCGTAATCCCCTCCTCGTCGGGGCTGCCTCCTTCTCTCTGGAAAAAGGAGAACTATAGAAGAGATGTCCGCAGTAAGTCGTAATCCCCTCCTCGTCGGGGCTGCCTCCTTCTCGGTAGTTAAGCAGCTTAACAAGCAAAAGGAGCTCCAGTCGTAATCCCCTCCTCGTCGGGGCTGCCTCCTTCTCATTTTGGGGAGAACAGCATGATTCGCAAACTCACTTCGTCGTAATCCCCTCCTCGTCGGGGCTGCCTCCTTCTCTATTCAGAGGTGAAGTAAGATGCTTACGTTTACATTGGGGTCGTAATCCCCTCCTCGTCGGGGCTGCCTCCTTCTCACAGTTCCAATTCCAACCTCGAGGTTAAAATGAAACAGTCGTAATCCCCTCCTCGTCGGGGCTGCCTCCTTCTCCTTTTAGTGCTTGTCACTGCGTACCTAACACTAAGTCGTAATCCCCTCCTCGTCGGGGCTGCCTCCTTCTCGCACCTTAAGGACGTCTCTCTAGAAAAGGAGTTCTATGTCGTAATCCCCTCCTCGTCGGGGCTGCCTCCTTCTCCAAGGAAAAAAGATCAAGAGGACAAGAGGATAAGATAAGTCGTAATCCCCTCCTCGTCGGGGCTGCCTCCTTCTCAGGAATAGGAATAGGAGAACTATGTAAATATGGCAGGTCGTAATCCCCTCCTCGTCGGGGCTGCCTCCTTCTCTAGGAGAAAAAAGATGTACACGCAACGTCAGCCCAAGGTCGTAATCCCCTCCTCGTCGGGGCTGCCTCCTTCTCGGGAGAGAAAAGAGGAAAAATATGGACATAAAAAGGTTGCGTCGTAATCCCCTCCTCGTCGGGGCTGCCTCCTTCTCGAAAGAAGGTGTACCATGAAGCAGTTTAACGTAGGTGATCCGTCGTAATCCCCTCCTCGTCGGGGCTGCCTCCTTCTCCAATGCGGACTGAGATAACGTTGGGGAAGAATAGTTTGTCGTAATCCCCTCCTCGTCGGGGCTGCCTCCTTCTCAGGAGTGTTGCGAAGATGTTGGAGGGTGAGGTAAAGGGTCGTAATCCCCTCCTCGTCGGGGCTGCCTCCTTCTCTGCAGAGACTAGTCAAGCGTAAATTTGGAGGATCATTGGTCGTAATCCCCTCCTCGTCGGGGCTGCCTCCTTCTCATTAAGGAGGTAAACTATAGCATGGAATAAACTAAGTCGTAATCCCCTCCTCGTCGGGGCTGCCTCCTTCTCTGTTTCGTAGAATTTCAGTGGCAGTAGCAGTTCTTTTTGTCGTAATCCCCTCCTCGTCGGGGCTGCCTCCTTCTCGCAGTATCCGGTTTTAGTAATTTAGACTACGTTAACAGTCGTAATCCCCTCCTCGTCGGGGCTGCCTCCTTCTCGATAAGAGGTAAAGTGAAACACGTACCAGTACGTTATGGTCGTAATCCCCTCCTCGTCGGGGCTGCCTCCTTCTCTCTAGTAGAACAAAGGAGATTCACCATGGGACAGATCAGGTCGTAATCCCCTCCTCGTCGGGGCTGCCTCCTTCTCCTATTTTGAGAAAGAAGAGGAGAGAAACGATGAAGAAACTGGTCGTAATCCCCTCCTCGTCGGGGCTGCCTCCTTCTCCGTTTGTCTGGACCAAGGTATCCGCAGTATGCACCAAAAGTCGTAATCCCCTCCTCGTCGGGGCTGCCTCCTTCTCAGGGAGGTGAATAATGAGATACATCCAATATCTCTTGTCGTAATCCCCTCCTCGTCGGGGCTGCCTCCTTCTCACAATTATCTCGAAAGGATAACCGAAATGACCTCTCGTCGTAATCCCCTCCTCGTCGGGGCTGCCTCCTTCTCGATTAGAGGAGGGAGTATGTTAAATCCGAGAATCGTGTCGTAATCCCCTCCTCGTCGGGGCTGCCTCCTTCTCGGAAGGAAGAAAGATGGGAACAAGCGTAGTCTCAACGTCGTAATCCCCTCCTCGTCGGGGCTGCCTCCTTCTCAGATGCCTTTAGTTGCGCTGCTACAGAGCGTGCGCCTTGTCGTAATCCCCTCCTCGTCGGGGCTGCCTCCTTCTCAGAAGGAGTTCACCATCGTGAAACTAGATGAGCTGAAGGTCGTAATCCCCTCCTCGTCGGGGCTGCCTCCTTCTCGAAAGAGAATAGGAGATACTGCTATGAACAAATACGTCGTAATCCCCTCCTCGTCGGGGCTGCCTCCTTCTCGCTGTCAACTCAAAACCTTATAAGGAGAAAAATATGTGTCGTAATCCCCTCCTCGTCGGGGCTGCCTCCTTCTCAGAAAGGAAGGTGCTATCGAGGATAGACATAAAAAAAAGTCGTAATCCCCTCCTCGTCGGGGCTGCCTCCTTCTCCGACTAACAGTCGGAGGAGAGTGTTATGAAATACAATGTATACGTCGTAATCCCCTCCTCGTCGGGGCTGCCTCCTTCTCTGTCTAGAAAAGAGGAGTTATCTTGAAAAACATAGTGTCGTAATCCCCTCCTCGTCGGGGCTGCCTCCTTCTCATTTCAAATAAACAGGGAAGGAGAAAGTGAATGGCAGTCGTAATCCCCTCCTCGTCGGGGCTGCCTCCTTCTCCCTCGCCGCTTTCCGCCTCTTGATTTGAATGGGTTACATGGTCATTTTCCAATACCTGCTCCGGCTGCGCTTCTACTGTCGTTTCAGAGCTCTCTACCTTTCTCAATCAGTTGATCTAACTATCTTGATTTTAGATGCTTAGCGAAATTCCCATCATGTCCCTCCATTTGCAGGACACGAGCTGTTAAGTCCAACTACGATGAAAAATAAGGACTTGCTGGTAGTTTCCATCGAGTTTCTACCCTAAAAAATCATTTTCAACTTCTGTGACTCGTCCAAACGTGACTTCCATAAGATCCGATTCACCAACTCGTCTGCTTGGATCAGAATTCCTCGCCCCGTTTTTTCTTCGACGCGGCCGTACCCATGCTCAAGGTAAGTGTGGTTGCGGCAACTCTGAATCTTACGTCTGGACGTCTCGGTATCCGCGAAGTTGGCTTTAGTGAGAAGACTTAGCAATTGGATGGCGTGCTCCAACGCCACTACCTGGGGCAGAGGTCCCAACGCGGCTGGCCACTCGTTGGCAATTTCCTTGAGAGGAGAGTCGCCCCAGGTCAAGTCGGACGGGTGAACACGTAAGGCGAAAAGCCGGCAATGGACCGCAATTTCCACGGCCCGATAGGCTCGTAATACCGCGTCGGTGGGGCGGCCTTCTTCCAAACGCCGCCAGCCGTTCGAAAGGGCATCGAGCGGAAGCCAAAACGCCCGATTCTTGACCTTGTTCTCCCAGTCCTTTTCGCGGCTGGCGCTGGCGAATGCCTTTGGGGACTTGAAAACGGACTCCATTTCGGCCGCATGATGGACGATGCTTCCGTAGCGTTCCAATGTTCCGAGCATAGGCTGGAGCAACGAGTCTTCGGCGAAATCTTCGCAGCGGGACGCCAACTCGCGGATCTCGGTGGCTGCATCATATTCGAAGTTGTCCCAGCGGGCGAAGGCCAGGATCGCTCTTCGCACGAAGCCCGGACGGCCGCGTTCGGGAAGACTTTCTGCTAAGGCGCGCGCCGCTGCCAGTTGTCCTTGGCGGGCGCGGCTGAGCACGCGCTCGATCAGGATGGAGTCGCTGGTTCGCAGGCCGGCGATCAGCTCGATTGAGGTTTGAGGACCCTCGGGGGAGGGCTTGGCCTGGACGTAAACCGGAATCACTTCGCAGGTCAGCTCGCTCATCGCAGCATGGAACAATGCCGCGACCAAGGGATTGGTTCCGCCGGTGATGCCAACATAGACACGGTCAAAACCGCCCGCCTGGATGACGCGGACGAAATCCAGCGCGTCGACGTGAGAGCGATCGAGTGAATAGGCATTTGTGGCGCGCTCGCCGCCACGGGGAAGGTGGGCGAATTCCGGATTGGTCAATATCTTGTGAACAGCGGACAAGGGCGATTCTGTCTGGCCCGGAGCCGCATTGCCATAGAAGAAAAAGAGGTGCGGAGTTTGCTTGGCTTCGCGCAGAATCCAGCGGAGCGCGAATTCGCAACCACCTTCGGTGTTGCCGAAGCTGAAGACCGCTGCAACCCGAAGGCTGGGTTCACTCATTTTTCCCAGGTTAGCGGAGCGGCTAGGGCCAAGCCGCAATGCAGCGCTTTTTGGAAGCCCGTCCTTGGTGTGGGAAGCATGCGTCCGTAGAATGGTTGGGGCTTGGTACCGGTTCGAAATCGCGAGCCGGGAGTAAGGGTGATGAGATTGCCCTTGAAGGGGAGCGGAACGCGGGTGGCGGCGAATTTCGGATTCTTCACATGGAGTTTCCAGTAGCCATCGTGCGGATCGGTTTTGGCGGGGACGAAATGGCTGAGGGATAGGAAGCCATTGTGGGAGTCTTTTATGTCCAGCCAGTCGCAGGGCAACTCGCTACCCACGAGTTCGAAGGAACCGAGGCCGGTGCTGCTACGAGCGCCGAATCCCTTGCAACTGAGCGCGTCCCAACAGGCGCGCAGAGGGGCGAGCCAGGCCTCTTCGGTGCGGATGTAGACGGACAGCACGCGGTCTTCTTCCTTCGGGAAATCGGGGTGGAAGGTGGACTGGTCCATTTCGAAAAGCTCGCCGCCTTCGGTGGAGTCTGTGAGACGGCTGCGTTGGGCGTGGAGGAGGCCGTACGGTCGGAAAGGCGTCTGCTGGCCGGGGGGTGCGGGTAACTCAGCGGTAGTTCCGTCGGCCCAAGCCTCGAAGTCAGTCACACGGCACCATAGAGATTTGCCTTTCTGATCCACGGTGCGGCCATCGTTAGCGCCTAAAGGGAAGGGAAGAAGGCTGACGGGGAATGCGTCCGAGAGGACGAACGGAGGGGAAACGTTCGGATTCTTCTCCGTTGGGAAGCGGTCGAGCAAGTCTTCGAGAGCATCCTTTCCCGCCAGTTCACGCCAAGCCCAGCAGAGCGAACCCCAAAGAGTGTCGGCGTGCCAGGGAGTGGCCCACGCAGAGAGCGGGCGTAGGGTGTAGCGATAGGCTTTCATGGTTCTTTGGGGCAGGTCTCAAAGGGAATCTTAAATTCGGAAACGCTCTTGCGGGTGATGCAAGGGTTTTGGATTTTGATGGTTCCGTAGCCGCGCGTGCCCGACGCCCCAAGTGAGTCAGCTCCCTCAAGCAAACCTAGGGCTTGCTGGATCGCGCCAATGTAGTCATCGGTCTTCTTTTGATCCAGATCATGATCAAAGATCCGAAGGATGATGTGGGCGTCAAAACGTGCTCCCGGTGGGATTCGTTCACCCGTTCGTGGATGTTCGGCAGCGCCGGATTTCCGGTCCACAATGTTTTCCGTCTTCTGTTCGAAGAGTTGTCCGCGCGCTTGTGATTCTGGCGCAAGATGCGCATCCCTGACCGTAATTCGCGTGGGTGCACACAGCGAGTTGGTGTTCATGTGAGCGCCAAAGATGGTACAGACAAGGCAATCCGGTTTCCCGCAACCACAGGGGCTGTCTGACTGTTCTTTACCACCTCGTTGTGGGGGATCGTAGGTCTTGTAAATTTTTTCCAAAAGGCTTCTTAGCTTGCCTTTTAACGAAGAGCCGGGGATATAGGGATCTTGGGTAATTGGGTCCCGAATCGCGTTGAGATTCGCATCCACTGCTCCGCCGATCTCCAATTCTCCACCGCTGCCACCAATCCGCAGACCGTCTACTACCTCGATCTGGAAATCCAGTTGAATGATCTCTTTTAGTTTCATGATGTCCTCTATCCCTTCCGAAGTCTTCCTTCGCAATAGGCGGCGACCGCCTCAAAGTGCTGCACAAACGCTTCAAACTTTTTGGGGTTCTTGGGGTCGTTGGTGACTTTGTCCACGTTGATCTCTATGAACTTGCGAAACTGCTCAGGAATGCCATTCTTGCGCCGTCTGCGTAAATGGGCTTGCGCTTTCATACCAAGCAGTTTTGTGCAGACAACGTCGAAATCATTCTTGACGTGGTAAATAGCTTGCAGCCGTTTCGCTTCATTGAAGAAGGCTCGCATCTGACTCTTGTTCAGATTCTCCTGGCCAAACAACTGGCCCAGCTCGTCGGCCCACAGGTCTACGAATTGCGGCTTAAGATGTTCACCGTCGGAGAAGTAATCTCCGCAGTACTCTTTCGAAAATAACGGATTGTTCATTCTTTCTCCTTGCGCGATGCCAGTAATGCATAACGGGCGGTGAACCCCATGGCAGACCAGGATGCATCAGGGTGGGCCTTTTGCCTGTCGATCAATTTCCTGAACCATTCAAGCACGGGCTTTTGCGCATCGTTCTTTAAGTTGCGATGAGCTTGGTAGTGCAGGATTGGACGATACCGCACGGCACCAGCGGCGTCTCCAGCTTTGATCGCCATGCGAGTTTGGCCTTGCAACTCAATCAACAACTGAAGCAAGCTGGAAGGGATCAGTCCACGCTCGTACCAGCCAGCGACTCTGTAGGCAGCCTGGAGGACGCCGTGGAACTCGGTCCAAGAGAATGTCTCACCCAGGACGTGAATCGACTTTTTGCCGGGTTTCATTTTGGCATGCTCATTGAGTCCGGATTCAGCTTCTTCAGACTTAGACAAGATGTGCTGCTTCGGTTTGGAGAGCGCGATGCCCGCGGAGAAGGAGAGCTTGCCTTGACTTGCTATGTGAAACTCAGTGGCTAGCTCAGCAGCAAAATCGATCACGACGTTCCAGGGTCCGATGACAAACAGATCGTCGCCGCCTCCGTAGACCGGGTAAATCCAATGGTATTTTTGGCCCAACTTCTGCTGCACGCAATCGCGAAAGAACGTATGCAGCAATTTACTCAGAGCCCTAATCCTGGCAGGTTTGTTTTCCAGCTCGCGGAATTTGCTACCGACCCCGTCGGCGTCCAGCCGCAGGTATCCTAGCCACTTACGAGTTCCGATTGATTTTTCGGCAACTTGTTCCAGCGTTAGCGGCTTGTTGCGCTCATCACGGGGCATGTGGTGGATCACGTGGGCGGAGATTGTGCCCGAATTGCCAATCGTGTAGCGAGCGCCATCCAGGAATGGGATTTGGCCCCCCGCATCCCGCACAAGCATGGCACGTGGCGAATTTGCCAGTTCTTGACCAAGCTTCTTGTCACGATCGCATTCTTCGCAGATCTGGGTATCGTCTTCGTCCTTTTGGATGACGGGCTTGTTGGCTGTGGTGAGACAGGCCGGGCACTTGAATACGCTGGGCGGATCGTCCAAGGTGCGGAGGAACCTGGTTTCGTCCCAAGCGCCGTTGCCGATCAGGAAGCCTGCGAGCGGCCGCATTTTTCGATCGGTCATGGACTTGCGAAGGCCGTCGCGGGGAATTTTGCCGTCCGTGAACTGCGCCGATGCCAGATGAAAAACAACTTCGCCGCGAAACTGCAAGCCCATCCATTCGTCGATCTTTCGTTGCAAATCGTCCAGCGGTGCCTTCCAGTCTGGTGACGCTGGCGCGTGTACGAGAAAACGCCCGCCCGCGGAATAGAAGATCTCTGCGTTCGGAAAAAGCTGTTCCACCTCTTGGGCAAGTAGAGCAGTGAGGGCGGAGACTTGCAGCGAGCGCCCGCGGAGACGCTTGGCGGCGCCCTTCGCCCCTGGCACGGGTTTTAGAATATAGCCTTGAATGCCCGCGAAGTCGCCCTCAATGGCAATACCCTGGGGCGGCCAGCCGCTATCGTCGCTGGCCTTTTCATCCAGCCAGCGATTGCGCAGCGCGAGCATCTCTTCCCAGATCTGTTCCGAAGTCATGACGGATGACGTTCTATTATGGTAAACTCGCGCTCAATTCACAAGAGTTTTTATGAAAATACCAGCGCTGACCGACCCGAATCGACTGCTGCTGTTCACGATCTATGCATTCTTGATCGGGCTCCTGGCGACTTTGACGCCAGAAGCAGTCAAGGATCTCATCAGTTCGCCCGGGTCGAATTCGCGCTGGTATCCAGGACTCTGGTGGCTCGGGACCCTTATCGTGGTGGTGGTCTTGTTCGTGGTCTATCATCCAAAAATCAAAGTTTGGTTTCAGGCAAGCGGCGCGATGGCTCCGCTGACTCCGACCAGCCGTTACAACGTCCGTTCCGTGCGGGGGTTAGTCTTACTCGTCAGCCGGGAAGAGAGAATTCATTCGGGCATCTATGCGGTGGATTACCATCGCCCGACGTTGACTCATGTTTGGCTCATTCATTCGTCAGACGCAGGCTCAAAGGAAGGGGTTAAAAAGATCACGCAACATTGCGCGGAAGTTGCGCCTGCCATAATTGTGGAGCCAAGACCGCTTTCCAATGTCTTCTCGGTGGAAATGTCGAAGGCTTTGGTGGAGAGCATCCGTAAGGAAGCTCATGGAGTTGGGATCAAGGATTCCGACTTTATTTGTGACTTCACTGGGATGCCTAAACCGGTCAGCGCAGGTGTGGTGCTGGCTTGCATTCGTCCAGGTCATCGGCTGCAATACATGGAACCCAAAGCCGTCGTTGAGGGTGGGAGCCCGGACCAGTCTGCAGGCTCGCGGCCCGTGGAGGTCGATGTGAACTACGATGTAGAGTTGGTATAATAGTGGCTTAGCATTCCGCCATCATTCTGTAGGAGTCCCCAAGTATGTTCAATATGTTTCGAAGCCAGCAGAAAGCCGTGCGCATACTGCTCGGCGTGTTGCTGGGCATGGTCGCGCTCTCCATGCTGTTGTATCTCATCCCCGGCGCCGGCGCGCCCACGGGGGACCGCAACGATCAAGTGGTGGCCGAAATAGACAAGGAACCGATCACGATCCACGACGTGGAGCTCCAGATCCGGAATATCACGCAGAACCGGCAGATCTCGCCGGAGGTGGTACAGGTGCTGGTGCCGCAACTCATCGATCAGGCGATTGCCGACCGCGCCATGGCGTATCAAGCCAAGAAGCTGGGATTCAAGGTCTCGGAAAAGGACCTCGCCAATATCATTCGTTCACTTGGGCCGATCTCTAGTCTCACTCCGCAACAGTACAAGATGTTTGTCGAACAACAAGGTTTCAGTGTCCCGGAGTTTGAGAACAACGTCCTGCTGAAGGCTTACCAGGACTCCATCCAGAACATCGCCATGGAAGGCGTCATCGTAACGCCGGCCGAAGTGGAGACCGCTTTCAAGCAGAGCAACGATCGAGTGAAACTGGAATACATCCCGTTCGATGCAATCAAACTAGGTTCGGAACTGAAGCCGACTGTAGATGAATTGAAAAAGTATTTCAACGAGAGATTAGGCGTCTTCAACATGCCGGAAACGCACGACCTGCAATTCATCGTCGTCGACCCGGCAAGTGTGGCCGAAACTATTCAGGTTGCCGATTCGCAGGTCCAGACCTATTACAACTCCCACAAGGATGAGTTCCGCGTGCAGGAGCGCGTGAAAGCGCGGCATATCATGATCAGCACCGCGAGCAAGCCGAAGGACGAATTACCCAAGCTCAAGGCCAAGGCGGAGGATCTGCTGAAGCAAGTGAAAGCTGGAGGCGATTTCTCCAAACTGGCTGAAAAGAATTCCGACGACACCACTTCCGGCAAGCAGGGCGGCGATCTGGGTTGGATAGTGCGCGGGCAGATGCAGGCGCCGGAATTGGAGACGGTCACTTTCGCGCTGAAGCCGAACGAAACCAGCAATCTGATCACTACGCAGTACGGCTACGACATCGTGCAGGTTCTGGAGAAAGAGCAGGCGCGGATGCGTCCTCTGGAAGAAGTAAAGAGCGCGATTTTGGGAACGCTCCGGACGCAGGTGGGTTTCGATCGCATGCAAACACTGGCTGACCAGGCGCGCACGGAGTTGGCCAAGTCCCCGCAGAGCGCGGAGCAAATCGCCAAGAAACTCAACTTGCAATTCGACAAGCTGGACAAGTGGACTCCGGGCGGCGCGATTCCGCCGTTGGGCTCGGATCCGCAAGCCACCGCCGCGGTCCAATTGCTGAAAAAGGGCGAGGTCAGCCAGGTTTTGCAATCCGGAACCAAGCTGGCGATAGCGGTTGTGACGAATATCAATCCGATCCGTGCGCCGGATTTCGCCGAAGTCGAAGCGCGAGTACGCGCCGGCTACGCGCAGGATAAGGGAACCACGGTGGTTGCGGAGAAGTCGAAAAAGGCCGCTGAAATGGCAAAAGCGAACGGTGGCGATTTGAAAGCGATCGCGAAAAGTATGGGACTTGAAGTAAAGACCACCGAGCCTTTTACGCGCAATGGAGCTGTGGAGGGGCTGGGCGGGGCAGCCTACCTGAGCGAGGCTTTCGACAAGCCGGTGGGAACGCTGCTGGGGCCGTTATTCGCCGGCAGCCAGACCATTGTCGCCAAGGTTAGCGAAAAACAACCGGGCGATATGGCCAAGTTCGCAGCGGAGCGTGAAGGCCTGGTGAACCAACTGAAGGGCAAGAAATCCGCCCAGCGTCAAACGCTGCTACAGGACAGCATTCTCAACACTCTGATCCAACAGGGCAAAATCAAAAAGCATCAAGACGTAATCAACCGGCTGATGTCCCGGTATCGCGGTTAGGACCTGGTTGAACAAGCCGGCATGATCCACGCGCTGCTGGATTTTCTCCGCACGCTCACCACGCCCGAGCGTCTGATCGAATTCCTTTCCACCGTCGTTTCCGGCTGGTGGGGATACGCCATGTTGACCGCCATCGTCTTCGCGGAGACTGGTTTGTTGGTCGGCTTTGTTCTCCCGGGCGACTCGTTGCTGTTCACTATTGGTGTTGTGGTGGGCGCGGGGCAGCTCAATCTCGCCCTCATTCTGGTGTTGCTTTCGTGTGCATGCCTGCTGGGCGATTGGTGCGGCTACCTGCTCGGCCGCCGCGCCGGTCCGGCGATTTTCAAGCGCAAGGATTCGCGCTTCTTCAAGCAGGAATACTTGCAGCGCACGCA
>Ga0137401_10001236_pt1 | contig 10956 bp, 10 predicted proteins | sample CZOMad1_1_16fung_FD_108286 | JGI IMG/M metagenome (GOLD analysis project Ga0137401, IMG submission 108286) | Vadose zone soil fungal communities from Angelo Coast Range Reserve, California, USA - CZOMad1_1_16fungal (Illumina Assembly) | ecosystem: Environmental > Terrestrial > Soil > Vadose...
CCGCGCCTGCCGGTTGAAAAAACCGCCTTCGGTTGTTTCGAGCAGCAGGCGATACGGATCGTCGCTTTGAGCAGTGATGTCCGCGTCAAATCGTTTGTAGCTGAACTGCGAAATTAACAGGCCCCTGTCTCCGACGATGTAGCGGTGCTGAAGGTAGGCTTGAAAGCCCCGCTGATGAAAATCGGGTGTTGAAGGCTGGGGTGTGAAGGTGTTCAGGCCGAGGAAATCGAGCTTCTGCGGATACAGTACAAGCGATGCGGTAGCTGTTTGCTTCGGCGTGATGTTGAAATCGACCTGAGTGTAGGAGTCAAAACTCTCCAGTTTCGTATCCCGCTGCGAGGGCGGAAGGCTGTTCACGGGTGTGCGTATATAGCGGTACTCGAAAGACTGCGTAATCGCGATGCGGCTCTTTACAATCGGCCCGGTAAACGTCATCCGCGGAGTAGCGGCGCCGAGGCCGGCGATGGTTCCGTCGCGATCGCGCACACGGGGGACGATGTTCTGGATGGAAAAGTGAAATTTATCGTGGTCGCTCGTTTTTGTAGCGACGGTGGCAACGGCGCCTGTGAACTTCCCATACTGAGGATCGTAGGGATTCGAAATGACTTGTACGGAAGACACCACATCGATGGGGAGATTGATGGCCGTGCCGCCCGTTACAGGGTCTGTGACGTTGGCGCTGTTTACCAGCGCACCGCTCCGCGTGTTGCGAGTGCCCTTGAGATTGATGTGGCCATCGGGCCCTCGCAAAACTCCGGGAACCAGAGGAAGTGAACTCTCAAAGCGTTCGTTCACATTGGGGGCATTGCGCAACGTCTTTTCGGAAATTGTGTCGGAAGGAGCAGAGTCTTTCGTTTCGGTCGCGCATGCGCTCACCGTGACTGAACTTTTCACCTCGGCTGGCTTGAGTTGCAGTTCCGCCAGAACACCTTTGTCGTGTTCGACGGTTATCGTCTGGGCGGCTTGCAGACCTGAAAAAAGAACCTCGATCCGATAAGTTCCGGGGGCAACCGGCGGAAAAGCGTAGTTGCCTTTCTCGTCCGTTTGGGTCTCGAGCACCACCGGGCCGGACAGTTTGACTGTCGCACCGCCGACGAAGGAGCGCCCTCCGGAGGAGTCTCTGACAAAGACCACTCCTGTCACTCTGCCCGCGTTGTCAACGTTCTGCCGGGAAAATGCAGTCGAAGCCAGGGTGCATGCGACGATAAAGCAGACGAAGACCTTGATCGCCGATAGTGCTTTACAGCGCCCGGGATATGTGGCAGAAGCCTGTCTGCAACTCCGATGCGTCCATGTGCGCATCTACCTCGATGAAGCAGGCGTACTACCAATGTGGCACCGCGAGGTCTGCTGCGGATCTTGGTTCTTATCAACGGCTTGAGAACCTGCTCGCACGAACAGACGCGAATCGACCGAGGGAAGCGGTGAAACCACCGGCAAGGCTCCGACGGTTTAGACGGGTCGTTGACAGCGTGCTTCGCCGTTCACAGCCGCATTTGTTGTTGAAGAGCACGAGAGCGAGCGTGGGTGGATGGCGCTCGGCATGCAAGCTTGCATACGTGACTGGGAACATCGTCGAGAGAGGCCGCCATGGAGAACAAGCACCCGATTTCATGGTCGGAACGACCTTTTGCTGCTAATTTCTGCGGGACGACTCGTAATCGCGCATGAACCCTACGCAGGAAATCGAGAGCGGCAACCTTGCAGTCCCGCGCTGGGCTTTGTATCGTCCGGATTCGATAAAGGTTGTGGACTGGAACATTGATCGCGGTTTGAAGCTGGGTGGTGTGATCGAGTTTCTCGCTAGGGCAAAAGCAGACATCATCTTGTTGCAGGAAGTCGACGTAAACTGCCGCCGGACTCATCATGTCAACGTTGCCAGGGAAATCGCGCAGAAGCTGGAGATGAACTACGTCTTCGGGCGGGAGTTCCAGGAATTAACCCAGGGCTCCAAGACGTCCCCCGCCTATCACGGTCAAGCAACGCTTTCGCGCTGGCCGCTAGCAAAGTCCCGCATCATCCGATTCAAGAAGCAATCGGATTTTTGGCGGCCGCACTGGTTTCTTCCAGAAATTTCGCCTTTTCAAGAGCGCCTTGGAGGGCGCATGGCGCTGGTGAGTGAAGTAAATATCGCGGGTGAAACGATAGTCACTTACAGTCTGCACCTGGAAAGCAGGGGAGATGATGAATTGCGCTGCGCTCAGTTGGACGAGACTTTGAACGACGCGAAGCGGTACACATGGGACATGCCTATTTTGCTGACCGGCGACTTTAATATCGAAGCATCCGCGGGACCTGCGGCTGGCGCAATCAGCCGCGCTCAATTTCAGCACGCATTCGTGGACCGGCACGGGCCGACGACACCCGGCTCATTCTGGGAGCATGGACGGATCATCGATTGGATGTTTACCCGTGGTTGCGTTCGCGTCAGCCAACCTCAAGTGCACCGTTCGGTTTCGGCTTCCGACCACTATCCGCTGTCCGTCAACTTGGTCATTGTCTAGCGCCGCCTTCATTCTTTCAGTTTGCCCGCTCAAGATTGGAGCGCGCCCGGACTGCGATGCCGCATGAACGGATAAACAGCGGATGCGCGATTCAAGAAAGACAAGAATGGCGATGAGCGCCGCAATCGCGCATAGCACCACCACAGTGTTGGGCGTTATCGACGTCTTCGGTGTTTTCTTAGAGATCGAACGATCACGCATCTCTGTCAGTCTCTGATCGCGGCCTATCTCCGCGATTGAGCCGGACGTCGGTGCTGCGAGGCGTTCTTCCCTTGGTCCAATTCTCACAGGCGCGCTCTTTGAACTGTGTTGCAGGGTTCAGACCAAGGCGCAATCACCAGCCGATCGGAATATCTCGTTGATAGGAAAAGCGCATGAAGAGAAGGAAACGCGTCAGAATTCACTGCGTGGGCATGCAGGTCACTACGTCGACGTTCCCGTCAAATTTCTGGCATGAATAACGAGTTTAGGATTGTTGCCTCTTCGCGCTCTCCCATTGCATTTCGTCTTTTCCGTTGAAAACAAAACGCATAGCTGATGGCAAGGAGAAATCCACCTTGGACACACAGTTGCTTCATGGAGCAAGGAGAAATGGAGATCTCAAGTGTCCTACGCATCCGGAAGCGCGAGTTTCAGTGGTCGCAACAGCGCTACAATGCTCGGTGAGCCTTTGCCGGTTCTTGAGACGCAAGAAACGAATGCCCGGTCAAACTCGCGCAAGTCGGGAAGCAATGCATCCAGCCATCTTGCCGAGGCTCAAGCCGGAGTCCTGGGGAGGGAAGCCCTGGAGGAGATTTTCGCGGCGTCGCGGCCGAAATTCGTAGCCATGGCCCGCACTATTCTTCGAAATGCAGAAGACGCGGAAGACGCGGTCCAGAACGCGTTTCTGTCGGCATATCTCCACTTGCGGAGTTTCGAGGGCCGATCCGCCCTGAGGACCTGGTTCACGCGCATCGTCTTGAACGCTGCTTTGATGATTCAACGCAAACGTAAACCATCCATGATCCAGCCGCTCCCCGAGAAGAGCAACTCGCGTGAAGTCGACTGGACGGAAAATATTCCGGCCTCGGAACCGGATCCGGAAAGTGTTCACGCAGAACGGGAAACTCTTCAATTGATTGACGGGATTTTAGGAAAAATGAAACCCATCCTTCGACAGGCGCTCACGATGACTTACTTCGACGAGTTATCGAGCCCAGAAGCTTGCGCTATGCTAGGTGTTTCAGCCGGGACCTTCAAGGCGCGGCTCTTTCGCGCAAAACGGCAGGTATTTGACCAAACGGAACGGGCTCTTGTGTCTCCCATTCATAAGAAGCCTTTTCGGCGTCTGAATTCTTGAAACGTAAATGACTACCGAGCGGGCGGGGACTTGAAACTAGCAATCACCGTGAAAGCGAGCCAAAAACTCTTCGACCTATGATGAGGTCACAAACCTTACCGGGATTTGTGCCGAGCATCTGGAAAATCTTGCAAAGCGTCACCGGTTGGGCTTCATTGCACGAGCCACAAGGGACTCAGGGCAACCACCCAGACGAATGGTCCTTCTTTGATCCAGCTGAGTTCATAGACCAACTCGTGCTCCTCGCGCGTGTGCTCTTGTTCATTCCACACAACTCGACGTTATGTCTCCCAGCGCACATCGACTCCTGCAGGAAAGCCCGAATTCGGAGGATTGTGGAACTGTTTGCGGCTGTAGACATCGGTTCAACCTGCTCTGTCTAAAACTTTACGCGTTCATTCGAAGCTTTTAACCAGAATGCTTCCGAGCAATCACAATTCCACCACGTAGCCTTTGGTACAGGGCGCAAACGGAGTCGGCGTGACGACAACGACCGTAAGGAAATACTCTTGAAGTCTTTATAAGGTGAGGTACTGCAGCAAAATTGATCCGACGTGTTCCGCGCGCTTCGGTGTCAAGCGTGTGGCGAAAGCGCTAAACGGTTGGCAGCACCAACGGGCTACGCAATGCCCCGAGGCCCTTGGCTCGTGAAAGTGCCTGTTCTCTCTGCACGTTGCAGTGACGCCACTGCGATTCGGTTGGCAAACCGGTTGCACGGCTACCAAGCTGTTGGGACCAAGGAGTCAGCGCCACGTCACGTCAAAGTGATCGCTCGTTCGATCGATCTTAAAGAGGGGGGACCCCTTGAAGGGCTTCGCGATCGCTGAGTTTCTACTACGCAGAGATGTCAGCTCGATCAAGAAGGAACTCATTGCCTCGAATTTGACGCTCACGGATAGCGAATCGACGAGGTTATGGCAAGTATACGAACAATACTCGGCGGACGTAAGCAAGATCAACGATACGAGAACGGCAATTCTCAAAGAATATTCGGAGGAATACGACACCTTGACCGATGATCGAGCCGACAATCTCATTCGCCGCTGGCTTGAGACGGACATCGAGCAAGCAAAACTGCGTCAGCGGTTCGCGGCTATCTTTCGGAGAGTCCTACCTGGAAAGAAAGCCGCGACCTTTCTTCAACTGGAACGGCGCATCAGTATGATGATGGATGTGCGGCTTACATCGGGACTTCCCCTTGCCCAGAGCGATGTTTGAGTTTTTCGTTGAAAGAGGTAATATCCGCGGTCGAGAAACAAACAGAGCCGAATCGCTTTCGCGTGGATGATCACGAATAGCTCAGCGCTTGCAGATTTCTTGCTACTGAAGGAGCAAATTTGATGTCCACCTCGCCAGTACCGAGTGAATCCGCCGCCACCGTGACAAAGCCGGTGCCTCCAGAAAGCGACAAGTTTGCGGCCTCTTCTCACGGCAATGCCGGATGGAAAAAGTTCGTAACTCCACTCCTGGTCGTAGCACTCGCCCTGGCAGTTTTTATCACCATCACTCGCAACTGGAATGCGTGGGAAGGCGGGAGCGTCGAACAGGTAACTGATGACGCATACGTCCGCGGCGATCTTACGCCGTTGAGCACCAAAGTGCCCGGCATCGTGCGCGTGGTTCATGTAACCGACTTTCAGCAAGTACACAAAGGCGACCTCATTGTGGAACTGCAGGACGACGACTACCGGGCACAAGTTGACCAAGCCACTGCAGCAGTTGAGGCAGCCCGTGCCGCAATTGTAAACAACCGTCGCCAGCGCGAGTTGCAGGACTCTCGGATTGCCAAAGCCCTTGCCGGCATCGATCAAGCCAAAGCGCAAATCGCCGCGGCTGAAGCCGGCAAGGAAGCGGTGCAAGCCCAACTCGTTCGTGCCCGTTCCGAACGCAAGCGCCAAGAGGGTCTGTATCAGACGCATTCGGCGACGCAGCAGACGCTCGAGGCCGCTGTGGCCAACGACGACCAGCTGTCAGCACAGCTTGCCAGCCGCGATGCCGATCTCAATCAGGCTCAAACGATGTTGCGCAGCAGTGAGTTGACTGCCGAAGCCGAGCGACGTTCGAAAGCAGTTCTCGAGTCGCAGGATATGCAGCTTGAGGCCGATCTGCATGCGAAACAGGCGAGCCATGCGGCAGCTACTGTGAATCTTGGCTACACGAGAATTTACGCACCTAGCGACGGCACCGTGGGCGAACGCCAGGTCCGGACAGGACAACTTGTTTCTCCGGGCACGCAGGTTATCGCGTTCGTTGATATCACCAAATGGGTGCAGGCGAACTATCGCGAAACCCAGTTGACCAACGTGAAGATCGGCGACCCTACCGAACTGCGGATTGACCAATATCCCGGTCAGGTACTTCACGGCAAGGTGTTGGAGATCGCACCAGCGAGCGGATCACAATTTTCCTTACTACCGCCCGACAACGCGACCGGTAATTTCACTAAGGTGGTACAGCGCATCCCGGTCAAGATTGGGCTGGACGATAGCGCCTTTGCCGCCAAACTACGCCCCGGACTCTCGGTGATTGCAACCGTCCGGACGAGGCGGTAGCCGGAGAGTATGGCGGCTTCGACCATCACGGTTCGTCCGTCTCCGATAGATATCGCGCGCGCCGCCGCCGCCGCCATGCCTGCGGAGGTTTCGAGCAAGCCACTGCTGGGGATTCTCGGCGTTGTTACAGGCGCGGGAGTCGTCACGCTGACCAGTCGGATGATCTCCCTCGGCATGCCCGATTACCGGGGCCTTCACGGATTCGGGTACGACGCAAGCGCATGGATTGGCAGTGCCTTCGACGCCGGACTCATGTTTATCGGCCCGTTCACGGTGTATCTCGGCGGTCTGATGGGACCGCGGAGGATCTTGCTCACAGCCGCCGCCCTCTTCACCGCGCTGCTTATCTTCCTGCCCTTCGCGCACAGCTACAGCCTGGTGATCGCGATGGCACTCCTCAGTGGCTTGACCTCCGGCACGTTCTATCCACTCACCCTCACGTTCGCGCTCCGCAACATTCCTCTTCGATACCTTCCATTCACACTTGCGCTGTACGCGACCTTCGTGGACGGGGCGGTGAACATTGCGCCTTCGCTCTACGGATGGTACCGAGAACATCTTTCTTCGAATTGGATGTTCTGGAATTCAGCGCTGATCACGCCCCTGATGATGATCTGTATCTATTACGGGATACCGAACCCGAATGCACCGAAGAAATCCGGTAACCCGCCGGGCTTCGCAGGGTTTTTGTATGCCAGCGCCGGTCTCGCCATATTGCTGGTCGCCTGCGAACAAGGGGAAAGGCTCGACTGGTGGCGCTCAGGACTATTCAACGCATTGTTCGCCAGCGGGGCGTTCTTGCTGCTGTGCGCGCTGGTCCGTAGGCTCCGCAGTCCGAATCGCCTGGTGGCGTTGCCTTATCTGCGGAAATGGAACACTGTGCTACTGGGACTGCTGCTCTTCTGGTTTCGCTTCACTCTTTGCACGACCATCATTCTGGTGCCGCAGGCGCTGGCCATTCGCGGGTTCGAACCGGAACAGATTGGGCCTGCGGTCATCTGGAGCGCGCTGCCACTTCTTCCCCTGGCGTACACGGCTGCACTCCTGTTACTGCGCAAGTTCGATCCCCGTCTCCTCTTCGCCATCGGCCTTGCCTGTACCGCCTTTGCTGCGTGGTTGAATTCGGAATACAGCAGCACATGGGCGGCCGAGAATTTCTACCGAACCGAGTTGCTGACCGGGGTCGGACAGGGGTTTGCTTTCATCGGACTTGTCGGCTGCATCGTGCTGCAAGCGATCTTCGCGGGAGCTTTGGCCAAACCTGAACGGGTGCTCACCTTTTCGGCTTACTTTCACACTATCCGTATATTCGGCGGAACCGCCGGCGCCATCTACATGGGGCATGTTTTGGCGCAGCGCGAAAAGTTGCACTCGAACTTGTTGGGATTGCACGTCAGCACTGGGGATTGGCTAACAAATCAGAACATTCATGGGATAACCGCAGGCCTCTACGCCAAGTCGTCCGGCTTGGTAACTGCCGGCGCACGCGCCGTCGATCTGATTGCAGCCCGCACGAGTCTTCAGGCATTCAGTCTGAGCATTATCGATGGATTCCTGCTGATCGCTTGGAGCTGCGTGTGCGCGCTGATTCTTGTCGCTCTGTTGCGCAAATCACCGTTGAACTACGGCGACCTCAGCGCGGTCCAGCAGAAACTGGTTCTCGAGAAGGAGTCGAAATCATGAAGCGAAAAGCGTTTTTTCTGCTAACAGTGACGGTATTGTTTTGCTCTCTTACCTTGGCCGACCAAACAGGCAGTACTGCACCGTCACGCCGCATTTCACTACGGGAAGCCGTTCAGCGGGCGCTGAAGCACAACCACAATGTCCGCATCGCGGGCTACGCGGTCGATGAGAAACAACACGCGAAAGAGGCCGCGAAGGGTTCCTATTTCCCATCCGTACGCAATGACAGCAGTTTTCTACGTGTTACGGACACACAGTTGATTCAGATCGCCCCCGGCACCTTGGGTACAGTGGGGGGAACGCCGATTCCTGCTGCGAGCAGCGTCATTAATCAAGGGGGCCGCAACCTAACGACGAGTGGAACTCAGATAACACAGCCATTAACCTCGCTCCTGAAGATCAAGCAGGCAAACAATATCGCGCAAGCTGACGTTAAAGCCTCACGGGAGAAGGCGCAACTTGCCGGAAACGACGTAGCGCTTGCTGTACACGAGGTTTATTACACAGTTCTGATTGCTCAAGCGCACCGCAGTGCTACGGAGGCACGGATAAAAGCTTCGGAGTACCTCGAGAGCGAGCGCATCGAGCAGGTGAAGTTCGGAAGTTCACTCGAACAGGAATCTATAGAGAGCCGTGCGCAACTATTGAAGCGAAGCAAGAACTCCTGACGACGGATCTTCAGTTGGAGGACCTCAAATTGAAACTGAATGACTTGATGGGCTTGCCTCTGACGACGGCCCTGGATCTTGATCCTGTCTCCGCAGAATCTCAAGAGACTTGCCCGCTCGAGGAGTGCGTTATCACGGCAACAGCCTCACATCCGGAAATCCGGGAGGCTCGTGCCGAAATCGAGAAAGCGGAAGGTGCCGTCCGTCTGGCCAAGACAGATATTTGGCTTCCGGATGTTGAGGCTTTCGCCCGTTACAGCTACGCGAATAATGTTCCGTTCCTGGCGCGCAATTTTGGCACCTTTGGCTTTCATCTTGGGTATGACTTGTTCGACGGAGGGCGAAAGCGAGCCGTGAAGGGTGAACGTGAAGCGCAATTGGCTCAAGCCAAGGAGAACCTTGCGAAGCTGACGGACGAGGTCGAACTCGCCGTGCACAGTGCCTACAACAAACTCGAAAGAACGCAGCAGATGCTGAAAGTGTCGGAAGAGGTCGTGGCTCTGCGCAGCGAATCGAACCGCGTGCTGCAGCAAGAACTCTTGCAAGGCGCCGCGCTGAAATCGCGGGCTGCAATGGCCACCGCCCAGGAGTATGACGCCAAGGCACTCCTCCTCCAGTCAGAGATGGACTATTCGCAGGCGCACGACGAGTTCGTTCACGCGATGGGCCTCATACCCGAATGACGCGTTTGCGTCCATGCGGTGCCTAGCATCTGGGTCATGGTCGTGGCAACAGCCGGAGCGACTGCCGGACACTGACAGTACATTTCAACTCGTCGAGCGATTGAGTCTTCGCCCATTTGAAGCTGCGAAGACTAGCGGGAGCCCGAGCTGCACGTCGAATTTTCGACTCAGTCCTGCGAATGGTCTGCTGGTGGCGTAATACCAAGGCGCTTCATTTTGTAAAACAGCGTGGTGCGCTTCAGGCCAAGTCTGGCAGCTGCTCCTCGCGGACCTCCGAGCTTCCAATTGGCGCGCTGGCAAGCAGCCAGAATTTCTCGACGCACCTTATCTTCGAGGGTGGGGTTTGAAATCTCGGGTTCCGACGGCTCGCAGCTTTCGAGAGGTGCTGGTTCAAAGACGCCATCATTGGAGAGAATGACGCCACGCGCGACGTAGTTTTGGAGCTCTCGAATGTTGCCGGGCCAGTGATGCCGCACCAGGGAGCGCATGGTTTCCTGAGGAATCGATTCGATCGATTTGTCCATCGAGGCAGCAAGCTGTTGAACGAAATATTCGACGAGCTCGGGAATATCGGCTTTCCTTTCGCGCAGTGGCGGGAGATAAATCGGGAAAACATTCAACCGGTAGTACAAGTCTTCGCGGAATTCACGATCCTGAGCCATTCGCTTCAAGTCTTGGTTGGTCGCCGCGACGACGCGAACATCGACTCGCGTCGTGCGCGTGCTGCCGACTGCCTCAAACTCACGCTCCTGCAAGACGCGGAGTAGCTTAGGCTGAAGCTCTAGTGGCATGTCTCCAATTTCATCGAGGAACAGAGTGCCGCGATCCGCCAACGCGAAGCGGCCGACATGAGAATTGATAGCGCCCGTAAAGGCCCCGCGTTCGTGTCCGAAGAGCTCGCTTTCGAGGAGGCCGGCAGGCATCGCCGCGCAGTTCACCTTTACGAGATTTCGGTCGCGGCGGGGGCTCAGCTCGTGAATCGCTCGCGCGATGACTTCCTTGCCGGTGCCGGTCTCGCCGGTGATCAAAACGGTTGTATTCGTGCTTGCGACGGCCTCCACCTGGCTGAGAATGGAGCGCAGGCTGCCGCGGCGCCCTACGATCGTATCTAGGAACGAGGATTCCGTTCGTTGAGACTGGCGCGCCGTCCGTTCACCAGCACGATAGGGGGCATTTATCGGTGAGCTTTCTGGGTGCCGAGTAAGCTCCATGACTGAATCTGCTGCTGCGCTCATGCCGTGCTCCTGTTTCTAATCGTTGCGACCCGACATCTTTAGTATGAATAGTGGACGCCACTCAAACTCGAGCTTCCGCAGCCACCGTTTTCCGTGTCTCTTAAGAAAGCAAGCCCCTGTTCGCCAAGATGGTGATCGATAACCAGCGCATCACCCTGATGCACTTGTGCAGTCGCCAGTAGTCTGGCTATTGGGTACACCACGTAACGCTCAATGGCGCGCTTCAGGTGGCGGGCTCCGTACCTTTGGTCGGTTCCCTCTTCCAGGAGGAACTCCCGGCCTTCGCTTGTGA
>Ga0137401_10001237_pt1 | contig 10946 bp, 10 predicted proteins | sample CZOMad1_1_16fung_FD_108286 | JGI IMG/M metagenome (GOLD analysis project Ga0137401, IMG submission 108286) | Vadose zone soil fungal communities from Angelo Coast Range Reserve, California, USA - CZOMad1_1_16fungal (Illumina Assembly) | ecosystem: Environmental > Terrestrial > Soil > Vadose...
ATCGACTTCCTGATTCCCGGTCTGCTCGGCATGAATCTGATGGGGAGCAGCATTTGGGGCTTGGGATTCTCGATCGTCACCGCGCGGAGCAAGAAGCTGCTCAAGCGGCTGATGGCGACGCCGATGTCGAGGGCGCAGTATCTATTCTCGTATCTGTGCTCGCGGCTCGTCTTTCTGGTTGTGGAAGTGGCGACGCTGGTGGGATTCGGACACTGGGCGTTCGGAGTCCCGCTGCGCGGCTCGGTCGGCACGCTGTTTCTGATTTGCCTGCTGGCGGCGATTTCGTTCGGCGGCCTCGGCCTTCTCACCGCGTCGCGCGCACGCACGACCGAGGCTGTATCGGGGATCATGAACTTCATCATGCTCCCGATGTGGATATTCTCGGGAGTATTCTTCTCGTCGTCGAATTTTCCGCAGGCTGTGCAGCCATTCATCAAGGTGCTACCGCTCACCGCCGTAAACGATGCATTGCGAGCTAACATGCTCGAGGGGGCGTCGTTCGCTGCCCTCACTCCACAGATGGTGATAATACTGGCGTGGGGAGTAGTGACGTTCTTCGCCGCGCTCAAGCTGTTCCGCTGGCGGTAGGTCCATGAGCGACTCGCCTGTGACCGCTGCGCGGAATCTGCTCGCGGTCAACGAGTCGCTGTCGATTCCTCGAACCGAGCTGGATGTCCGCGTATCGCGATCTTCGGGAGCCGGCGGTCAGCACGTGAACAAGACATCGTCTCGCGTCGAGATCTTCTGGAACATCGTCGGCTCTCGCGCGGTCAGCGAAGAGCAGCGCGGCCGGCTCAGGGAAAAGCTCGCGTCGAGACTCACGACGGAGGGAAGCATTCGCGTCGTCGCAAGCGACATGCGGAGTCAGAGCCGCAATCGCGAGCTGGCGGAGGAGCGTCTCGCCGATCTTGTGCGACGAGCGCTCGTGATCCCCAGAAAACGGCGGGCGACAAAGCCAACGCGGGCTGCAAAGGAGGCCCGGTTGGACTCGAAGAAGCGGCACTCGACCAAAAAGCGCGATCGCCGTGACACGGTGATCGATTGAACGACGGACGGACCCACGCTTCACGCGCGCAGATAATCGCTGCGTTCGCCTCGATCTATGTGATCTGGGGCTCGACCTACCTCGCTATCAGATACGCCGTCGAGACGATTCCGCCATTCGTCATGGGCGGAGCTCGTTTCCTTGTTTCCGGAACCATCCTTTACCTCTGGTCGCGATATCGCGGAGCGCCAAGGCCTACGCGTATTCACTGGCGGAACGCGATCATCGCCGGTGGTTTCCTGCTGCTGGGAGGAAATGGAGCGGTCGTATGGGCAGAGCAGTTCGTTCCATCGGGGCTCACGGCCTTATTGGTGTCGATACTTCCCTTCTGGCTCGTGATCATCGAGTGGGTGCGGCCGCCACGACGGCGGCCGAGTGGGGCGGTACTGGTTGGGTTGGTGCTGGGATTCGTGGGAATCATCGTGCTGGTGGGCCCATCGGGCATGGGCGGCCATGGCAATGTCGCTCCGGTTGGGGCGCTGGTGCTGATACTCGGCTCCTTGTCATGGGCGATTGGATCTTTCTGGTCGCGCGATGCGCAGCTCCCCGAATCAGGGTTGCTCACGACGGGGATGGAAATGCTCGGAGGGGGAGCGCTCATGCTGATAGTCGGCGCGCTTTCGGGCGAGTTTGCCCATGTGGACGTTCACGCCATATCGAAGGCATCCGCCACCGGCCTGCTATACCTCGTCACCTTCGGATCGCTGCTCGGCTTCACGTCTTACATCTGGCTGCTCGACAAGGTGTCCCCGGCGAGACTGGGAACCTACGCGTACGTGAATCCGCTCGTAGCGGTGATGCTCGGATGGGCGATCGCGGGTGAGCGGTTGTCCATTCGTACCGGCGTCGCGGCGGCGATCGTCATCTGCGCGGTGGCTCTCATAACTGCAGCGCGCAGCACGGTGACTCCTCGGACCAGTTAGCGTCCGACCTTGTAGTCGGGGCGAATCGCGATCCGAGAAAAGAGGAATCGGGTTCCCGCGGAATGACGTCTGCAAGCACGCTAATGTCCGGCCCTGTGGTCACCGCGTTGCGCGGCGAGGAATTCCCGGATCGCGGCGAGCGACACCGAGTCGGTCGTCGTAATTATGACCTCTCCGCCTCGCGGGAGATCCGCGTAAGTGTAGCGAATCAGAGCCTTGTTCCTGCTCATGATATCCATTCCCGGCATCGCTCGCGCATGAACGAATTCTGGCGTGGAGAAATCGCCGGCCTGAAACGCGTGCTCGATCAGCTTCATGTGCGCCCGGATCTGGGCTACGGCGAGCGAGTCGCCGCTTTTCATTTCGAGGGCTATTCGGCCCCCATCCGGCAGGACCTCGAACCGGTGCGCGGACGCGTACTGGTCGACTCCCATCGCCATCTTGCCGCGCGCCTGCAACGCGGCGAACGACGTGTCCGGCGTGGCGGCGGAGCCACCGCCATGCATTGCAGCGTGTTGTGCCGGAGTCATCGAACTGTGATCCATGGGCTTTGAGGATGCTGTATCAGTCGACTGCGCCCTTCCGGCCTTGGCACAGAGGACGCTCAGTGCAAGGAGGCAGACCAGCGTTGCCCTTGCTGGAAAAATCGACATTTCTACTCCTGGTTGGATGACGCGATCGGCAGTGACGCTGGCAATCGCGATTCCGCTCTTGCGGGAGATTGATAGTTAGGACAGGCGACGTTAGTCCGCTGGGACTAAAGTTCCTGCGCTTGCAAAGGGCTCACTTGGGTGGATTTCGCGAGGCTTCAACGGCGGCGGGCTTGCGCGCTAAGGCGCGGATTCCGCGAGCGTCTCGAGAATTGAAGCGTTCATCACTCGATATTTCCCATCGCCCACGTTCTCGATAGCCCCTGATTGTCGCAACGCGCGAAGCGCCCGCACAACGACCTCTCGGACGGTTCCGAGCTCTTCACCGAGAGCGGTTTGAGTCATGCCAAGTGAGAAAACCGCGGCTTTGCCTGATTTGGATCTCGTCCGCGAAGAGGCAATCGTCGCTCTGTAGCGTTGCAGAATGAAACCAGCGAGTCGCGTTTGGACGCTGCTCACGGTCAGACGATCCACTCGCTCCACCAGATTCTCGACTCTCTGCGAGAGTCTCTTCAGGAAAAAGAACGCGAGCGCCGGGTCTACGGCGATCGCCCGTCTGACCGCCGCTTCGGGCAGAAAGAGGCATCGCGTTGGCTCGGCGGCAATCGCTGTCGCTGGATAGTGGCCGCCGGTGAAGAACGGGACTTCTCCCAGCGTGTCGCCTGGCTCACCGGAATGAATGACCAGTTGACGACCACCGCTACCGCGAACGATGCGTATCCGCCCCTCGAGCACCAGAGTGATTCCCTCCGCGCGATCGCCGGCAGACCAGAGAATTTCGCCCGTCGCGAATTGCCTCTCGATGGAGTGCTCGAACAGCGCATCCCTGGCCGCCGGAGTCAGGCCCTCGAGAAGCTGGTTTCTCGCGTCGACTTGCTTCACTGGAGTGTCTAAAGAGATTGGAGTGTCTAAGAGACAGTAAGGATTGGGTGGGCAATCGAGAAACGAAGCAGTCGTTCTTCATCGAGCGGGACTAAATGATCCGGATACTGGCATGAGTACACCGAAACCCAAGACGATCGATGTCTCGAAACCCGAGGCGTGGGTGCCGAGCACTCATGTTCGAGCGGTCTTCAGAACGATGTTTACCCGACTGGCTCTGGGTACCTCGTTTGTCACCACGTTGGGGTCTGTCGTCGCCTGCTCCGACGCTTCGTCTCCGTTCAAAGGTCCGCCCCCTCCCGATCTACGCGTGCTCACGCTGGAGACTTTCGACGGCTCCGGGCAGGCGGTGCACCCTGATGCCGCCCTGACGCCGCCGGCGTGGGCCCCTGACCAGATCCAGCTATTCGCCACGCCATATCCCAACGGCGACGCGTCGAAGGAGAATCCCTCGCTGTACACGGGCAAATCGTTCGTCGATTGGCTGGTACCGCCGGGGGTCATGAACCCCGTTGCCCGGCCCACCGCAGGCTACCTTTCAGACCCTGATGAAGTTTTCAATCCGGAGACGAACGAGCTCTGGCTGTATTATCGCGCGGTCACCGCCGAGAACCAGATATGGCTGATTCGTGGAAGCGCGCTGTCCACCTGGAGCTCACCGACTCTCGTCGCGAGCGGAATCAATCACACAATCGTCTCGCCGACCGTCGTCAGGCGTGGCGCCGGCGACTGGTTGATGTGGTCGGTGAACAGTGGTACGACGGGCTGTACGAGCAATACGACTACAGTGGAGTTACGGCGATCGAGCGACGGAATCAGCTGGTCAAATCCTGTCGCAACCGATTTGGCCGAGCCCACCGTATTTGCGTGGCACATCGACGTCGAATGGATTGCGAGTAAGCAGGAATTCTGGGCTGTCTACAATGTGAAGATCCCCGGTTCGTGCACGACTTCGGAGTTGCATTTCGCCAGAAGCGCCGACGGATTGCATTGGGAGATGCAGCCGGGGCCTGTCCTCACGCGCGGAGCCATACCGGCGTTCGCGGACATCGTGTATCGCGCCTCGCTTCTGTATGACGTGCCCACCGACAATGTCACCCTCTGGTATTCTGGTGCGAAATACCAGAATGGGCGCTACGACTGGAGGATCGCGACGGAGCGATTGTCCGCGTCGGAATTCCTGGGTCGAATCGCCGCCACGCATCCCGACGGAGGAACGGCCGTCACAACGGCGCCGCCACTCACGGATGCGGACGCGCCATAGGCGTTGCCGCCGGCGATTGCCCGTCTACCGGCAAGACGTGAAGTTCACCAAGGTCATCGCCTCTGAGCTCCGGCCAGTTTGCGGGTTGGTGACGCAAATCGCCGCCGGAAATCTGTCGGAGTGACGCCGTAGCGGCGCTCGAAGGCCCGGCGGAACGTGTCAGTGGTCGGATAACCAACCGAGTGCGCGACCATATCCACCGTCACTCGTTGCGACGATAATCGACGAGTCGCCTCGGCCAGCCGTGTCTCCTCGACGAACGCTGCCGGCGTCGCCTGGAATTTCGTCTTGAACGCGCGACTGAACTGGCGGGAAGAAAGAAAGACTCGCGCAGCCAGCGCGTCGATGGAAAGATCTCCCCTCAGGTTCGTCGCGATCCACGCCGCGAGATCAGAGAATCGGTCGGCGGACTCGGACTGAAACCGGAGCGGCTCGGAGAACTGGTTCTGCCCTCCGGGACGCTTCACGAACACCACCAGCTCTCGCGCAACCGCGAGAGCGACGCGCGGCCCGTGATCCTCCTCGATCATCGAGAGCGACAGATCGATCCCGGCAGTGATTCCGGCCGATGTATAAAAAGATCCGTCGCGGATGAACAAAGCGTCGGCATCGAAGTGAAGCTTCGGGAACCGCCGCGTGGCATCCTGGACGAACGCCCAGTGCGTGGTCACGCGACGCCCGTCGAGCAGGCCGGTAGGTGCGAGTCCGTAGATACCTGTGCACACCGAGGCGATCCGTCGCGTCCGTGGCGCTCTGCTCAGTATCCACTTCGATGCGCGCTCCGATGCCGCTGCCACTCGCAAACCAGCGCCGCCTGGAACGATCAGTGTGTCCAGGCGCGGTGCCTTTTCGATAGTCACATCGGCCTGGATGACCATGCCGCCCTCGCAGACCAGTCTGCGGCCGGACAATCCAATTATGGTGACGTCGTAAAGCCGCTCCGGGGGCGCGGCGTCCGCGTCCGCCAGCGCCGCTGCAAAGGCGTCGGCAGGCCCGACGAGATCGAGCGCCTGCATTCCGTCGAAGCCAAGGATGCCTATCCGTATCCGTGTCATGGATGATCTCGGGTGGTGAAGTCCGTCCCACGCTGAAGTCTGCGCCCAAAACCCGCATGGCGCCAACGGCGTTGTTCCGACGATTTCGGCCATCGGTGCCAGAGAGTGTCTTGGCGTTCCCGGCCAACTCGGTTATCGTTTCCGTCGCATCGGCCCAAACGAGGGAGGGATAACCGCTCATGCATCAGCTCCTCGTCGCCTCCACCCTCGTGCTCATTCGCCCCGCGTTTCTGCACCACTTCGGCCGGATGGTGAACTTCACGGCGATCGCCGTGGTGTTGATCGCGGCGATCATCGGGCTCCTGTTCCTCACCCGCGGCACCGCTGTTCGCCGCGTTCGCGGGGTCGGCGTCGACGGCACTCCCGTCTCGCCCCACGAAAAGTCATTCCCTCTTACCGTTTCTCTGTTGACGGGATCGACACTGCTTCCCGGCAATCAGGTAGAGCTCGTGCTCGATGGCGGCGTTTTTCCACGCCTCTGGGCCGACCTCCGCGGCGCGAAGACCTCGATCATCGTGCAGATGTATTACGCGCTGTCGGGAAAGGTGACCGAGGCGCTTGCCGAAATTCTCATTGAGCGCGCACAAGCGGGAGTCGACGTCTATCTGCTCTACGACGCTTTCGGCGCGAAAGCATTGGGTGGCAAATATGCCGAACGACTGCGCAAGGTCGGCGCGAAGGTCGTCGCGTTCCGCCCTCTTCGCTTTTCCAACCTCTGGATAATCCAGAACCGGGCCCATGTTCGGAGCGTCGTCATTGACACCGACATTGGGTGGACCGGTGGTTTTGGATTTGATGACAAGTGGCTCGGCGAGGGCCGGACCGGGACGGGATGGCGAGACACCAGCGTGCGGATCAGAGGTCCGGCGGTGCTCCAGCTCGCCGAGGCCAGTGCAGCTGGCTGGGCGGAGGCGACAGGTGATCTCTTCACCGGCCGCCTGACTACACCGGAGTGCGAGGGTGGAGTTGCGGACGCCGCGCTGCTCTATACTGCTCCCACCCTGGGGAGCACCGCGGCGGAGCGCTACATGGCGCTCTCGATCGCTGGTGCGCAACGCACCATCTTCGTGACCAACGCGTATTTCGCCCCGGACAAGAATTTCGTGGCGCTGCTCGTAGATGCGGCAGCTCGCGGCGTCGATGTGCAGCTATTGGTCGGTGGTTCCAGCACCGACGTGCGCGTCGCGCGACACGCCGCGCACAGCCGCTACGATGCGTTGCTCGCGGCGGGTATTCACATCTACGAGTACGTGCCAACGACACTGCATGCGAAGACGTTCGTCATCGATGGTGTCTGGTCGAGTGTCGGAACCATGAATTTTGATAATCGTTCGCTCGCACTCAACGACGAAGTGAGCCTCATGGTTCTCGATCCCGGATTCGGAAAGCGGATGGAAGCCATGTTCAGAGATGACCTCACCCGCTCGAGTGCAGTCGACCCAGTGGCATTTCGGCAGCGGCCGATGTTCGAGCACGTCAAGGAGTGGGCGGCCAACCAGATCACGCGTCTGCTTTGACAGGGCGGTCGGGCAAAACGTCTGCTTTGACAACGCTGGCCGGCAAGAATGCGCGGACCGCGTCGATCGTGTCCGCCTCGGCTGCACTCTTGTCGGGCCGGTATGCCTTCACGCGCGCGAACCTCAGCGCCACTCCGCCGGGATACTGCGTACTCCGCTGAACGTCATTGAATGCGATCTCGACGACGAGCTCGGGACGCACGTACACGATGTGACCGTCGCGGCTGACTTCACGAGCCAACAGCTCCTTAGTCTGCCATTCCAGCATCTGATCGGTCATTCCCTTGAATGTTTTTCCTAACATCACGAAGCCGCCGGTCGCTGGATCGCGCGCACCCATGTGGATGTTGCTCAGCCATCCTTTGCGTCGACCCGATCCCCATTCCACCGCCAGCACGACGAGATCCAACGTTCGCACCGCTTTTACCTTCAGCCAGGACGAGCCACGACGACCCGCCGCGTACGGTGCCGACAACGACTTGATCATGACACCCTCGTGCCCGCGCGCGATGGCATCCGCCTGAAAGCTGGCCGCTTCCTCAGGATCAGCCGTGACGATGCGCGGCACGCGTAGCGAAGCCGGAACGATGCTATCTAGTCGCTCCAATCTGGTGGTGAGTGGTTTATCCACGAGGCTTCCTCCGTCGTGCAGCAGGACATCAAAGAAAAACGGCGCGAGCGGCAGCTCGGCACGAAGCTCGGACACGTTCAGCCGGCGGCCAAACCGACGCATCGTGGTTTGAAAAGAGTGTGGCCTTCCGTCGGGCATGAGCGCGATCACTTCGCCGTCGAGAATCAGCTCCCGCGCCAGCAGTGTCATCACAGCATCGACAACCTCAGGCACCGCCGCAGTGACATCGTTCAGGCTGCGCGTATACACAGCAACGCGATCGTCTCGGCGGTGCACTTGAATCCGGGCTCCGTCGAGCTTCCATTCCACGGTCACGGGAACGCCCGCGCTCAATGCATCGCTGACGGTAGATGCGGAATCCGCCAGCATTGGCTGCACCGGACGAAAAAGCTCCAGCCGATATTGCGAGAGTGCGTTGTGGCGATCGTCGCCGAGGGCTGTCCGCGCGACTGCTCCGAGATCGCCGGCCATCATAACCGCTCGGCGCAGCTCGACCGACGGCAGCCCTGACGCCTTTGCGACTGCTTCGAGCAACACACCTTCGAGCGCGCCCTGACGCACCTCTCCGATCATGAGGCCCGAGAGAAATTCCTGTTCGTTGGCTGTCGCCCGCATGAACAGATCGCCAATGAGACGCGCGCGTTCGCTCGTTGAGTTCTTGCCCCGGACCGATATCAGCTGGCCGATCGCCTGGTCGACGTCGCGCAGCTCGAGACTCGGCTCTGCTGCCGGCGCGTGTTTGCGAGCGGAGGCGACCGTCGCCCAGCCCACGCCGAGTCGGCCCTGATGTGGCCAACCAGTGAGGAATCCGATTGCGATCGGGACTTCGTCCGGATCGAGTCGCGTCAGTAGTGCCGCGAGCTTCGAGACTTTTTCCAGCCGGCCCGGCGTCGCGGCAACGGCCGCCGAGACCTGTACGAGGTCGTCCAGTTTCATATCTGAACGTTATTACATGGCTCAGCGGGTGCGCGACCCGTCAGCGTCACGCAGCAACGCACTCAGTCCGGGCTCGATCGATGGCCCGGACTGAATGACCTGTCGGCCTTCTCAGGCGGGGGGAGGACTGATCTCCGTCGTGCGCGATACGGTGGGTCGAGTCCGTGTCGCGGCGTCCGAAGTTTCCGCGCCCTGACGGGCGAACTCCAGCAAGTCAGAATTGAATTCATCCTTGTGGGTCGACATGAGCCCATGCGGCGCGCCCTTGTACACTTTGAGTACCGCGTTCTTGATCATCTTCGCGGCGCGAAGGCCGCCAACGGTGATCGGCACGATCTGGTCGTCATCCCCGTGAATGATCAGCGTCGGTATGTCGAATTTCTTCAGGTCCTCCGTGAACTCGCTCTCGGAAAACGCCTTGATGCATTCGTAAGCCGCGGCGAGTCCCACTTGCATACCCATCAGCCAGAATGTGTCGCGAACACCCTGTGACACCTTTGAGCCCGGGCGGTTCGCGCCATAAAACGATGAGCTCAAGTCCTTCCAGAACTGCGATCTATCCGCGATGACGCCGGCACGAATCTGATCGAAGGCGGAGATCGGCACTCCGTCCGGGTTGTTTATCGTCTTGAGCATGCCTGGAGTCACAGCGCCCACGAGCACCGCCTTTGCCACTCTCTTCGAACCATGTCTACCGATGTAGCGGGCGACTTCGCCGCCGCCGGTCGAGTGGCCGATGTGAATGACGTCCATCAAGTCGAGGTCCGTGACGAGCGCGGCGAGGTCGTCGGCGTACGTGTTCATATCGTTGCCGTTCCAGGTCTGTGACGAGCGGCCATGACCGCGTCGGTCGAGCGCAATTGCGCGATAGCCGTTGGAGGCGAAGAAGAAGAGCTGGTCGTCCCAGGCGTCGGAATTGAGTGGCCACCCGTGACTGAAGACGACGGGCTGTCCCGTCCCCCAGTCCTTGTAAAAGATCTTTGCACCGTCTTTGGTTCTGATCGTTGGCATGTGGCCTCCCGGCTTGGATGCGCTGAGACGCGCGAAAACGCGCCCATATCAGAGATACGTTGGCTGGGTCCAGATTCAAGTCGCTACCCAGATGAGCTGGATCGACTCGCGGACACTGGCCAGTCGCTGAATGACCGGATGAGCCTGGTTCGAAATTGGCGACTAGATTAAGAGAACCGTCGCCGTCGGATGCGCCGCGACGGTCGAACCGCGCCGCAGGAGACAGGAATGACACAGCCAGTAACGCCCACACACGTCGCCGAAGTTCTCGCCGCCGGTACCCCGGCTCCCGATTTCGCTCTCCATGCGACGCCCGACCAGATACTCCGCTTGAGCGAGCTCCGCGGACGACCAGTCATCCTCGTGTTCTATCCGGCCGACTGGAGTCCGGTTTGCGGCGACCAGGTAGCGCTGTACAATGAGATTCTTCCCGAGTTTCACGAATACGGCGCCGAGATTGTGGGGATCTCGGTAGACGGGGCCTGGTGTCACGCGGCCTTTGCGCGCGACCGACACCTACATTTTCCTCTCCTCGCCGACTTCGAGCCGAAGGGCGCGGTTTCGCGTCTGTATCGCGCCTACCGCGAAGGCGAAGGCACCAGCGAGCGAGCGCTTTTCGTGATCAATAGCGACGGCGTCATTCACTGGAGCTATTGCTCTCCGATCGGGGTGAATCCAGGTGCCGATGGCATCCTGAGCGCTCTCGAGTCTCTTAACGGCAAGTCGGTGCCGGCCAAAGCGGAATCGTTCCGCGCTGACGCGATGGAGACACGGCCATGAGCGACGCCCTGCTGACCCCACCCGTAAGCGAACGCGATCACGCTGCCGGCCCCGACGACGCCCCGGTCACCCTCGTCGAGTACGGCGATTATGAGTGCCCTTACTGCGGAATGGCTTACCAGGTCGTCAAGTCTGCCCAGCGAGAGCTCGGCAAGCAGCTACGGTTTGTCTTCCGCAATTTCCCGCTCTCCGAGGCTCACCCGCACGCACGTCTCGCGGCACAGGCCGCCGAAGCGGCCGCGGCGCAGGGAA
>Ga0137401_10001240_pt1 | contig 10934 bp, 10 predicted proteins | sample CZOMad1_1_16fung_FD_108286 | JGI IMG/M metagenome (GOLD analysis project Ga0137401, IMG submission 108286) | Vadose zone soil fungal communities from Angelo Coast Range Reserve, California, USA - CZOMad1_1_16fungal (Illumina Assembly) | ecosystem: Environmental > Terrestrial > Soil > Vadose...
CCCACGTCGACCTCCCATGCGACCGGGGTAGCATCGCCCTGCTGGTGAGTTCGTCGGCCGCATCTGTTTCTTGAATACCTGTTCTGACCGGGAGCGTCGAACCTGACCGTGGGTGGGATCTCACAGATTTGCTGGGGCGACGCAGCGATGTGCCTCGCCTGACGGATTGAGAGCAAGACCGCAGTTTCCCTCAAAACAGATCGCGAATGATCAAGATTGCTTCGGGTGTGCACAGTACCATGAGATCACGATAGGAGCTTGATCCTCTACACCGTCGAGCTAGTCGACATCTCGCATCGGGAGTAGTACTTGCATGACCAACTACCTGATCGTCACGCGCGTCGCGATCATCCTCTGGATCAATCTAGCGGTGATGCCGGCCGAGCTCGCCTTTGACGCCGTCGAAGCCGAGCTGGCGCGCCGCGGCATCGAGCCATAGCAGAAAATAGTTAAAGTGACGGCGGAAAGGCTTTCTTTGGAATCTGCCACGAAAGACAAGCAGGCTCAAAGTTCAATGCAATCGCAATGCGTGCTCAGTTGCCTAGAGAGCATTCAGGAGAGCATTGCCCGTGGATGGGCGGTAATGACCATCCGTGTCTCGACGATCCGAGTTCTTGCCGCAGCGCTCAGCCCCGACGTCGTGCTGCCACCAAGGATTCATATTGGTGGATTCCTTTTATCGATTAGCTCCCATCCGTTGGCAGTTGCCGGGCCTCTACAGTTTATCATCTGAAGAGATCAGGCGGCCGAGGCTCGTCCCGTGACCGGCGACCAAAAGCAAACACACCGCGAATATGTTCGCGGTTCCTGTACAGGCAGTAGCCGGTCCGGCGAACGGAAAACGATGATTCGATGCTATGCTACCTTACCGGCTTCCGTTCCCTTCCCGTGGCGGCTGCGTTCGCGGGCGGCATTTTTCTCGTCGATACTCGGTCGTCGCTCCAGTTTGCGGTTGCCTCCCTCTATGTGATTGTTGTTTTGGTTGCCGCTCACGACCTTCGTCGCCGTGGCGTCGTGATCATGGGCGTCACCTGCGCGCTCCTCACGGTCCTCAGCCACGTCCTCGTGCACGGATTTGCTTTGACTGGGACCGCCCCTTTGCGGTCTGCGGTGAGCCTGATTTCGATCCTGATTGCCACTATCCTTGTGCTCCGGAACGTTTCGGCAAATCAACGCGTCAAGGAGGTTGAGCGGGAGCGCGCAAACCTCGCTCGCTTCTTCTCGCCAAAAATAGTTGACCAACTCGTCGGTATTCATACGCCTTTTTCGTTTGCACGCCGCCAACCCGCCACCGTTCTGTTTGCGGACATGATAGGCTTTACCGCGTATTCATCGGGAAAGCCTCCAGACGTTGTCATCTGCTTGCTGCGCGATCTGCTTCATCTCCTGAGCGAGGCGGTTTTCTCCAATCACGGATCGGTGGACAAATATCTGGGCGACGGACTGATGGCATTTTTTGGTCCACCCCTGACGAGCCTGCGAGATGCCACGAACGCGGCTGTGTGTGCTCTGGAAATCGTGAAATCGCTCGAATGCTGGAATCGCCAGCACACCCGCTGCAACGAGGGTGCCGTCCGCATCGCCGTTGGCATTCATTACGGGGAGGTCGTGCAGGGAAATATTGGCAGCGAAAAACGGCTCGAACTCACCTTGGTCGGAGACACCGTGAATATCGCGAGCCGCGTTGAAGCTTATTGCCGAACTCTCGATGCCTCGGTGCTGGTTACCGGTGAATTCGTGGAGGCGCTGTTAGCAGAGGGTAGTCTGGAACTTGCGAACGCTTTTGTGGACGAAGGTTTCCACGTATTGCGCGGTTGCAAAGAGCCCATCCGTCTCTTTAGCGTGAGAAGAACCAAAGTGGGCCCAGCGACCGGACAACTGGCTGGTCTGCAGTCGTCCAGCGGATGAAGTTGGGTAAAATGGATACATCGGCCTATTGTGGACCAATGCTCGACTGGCGTTCGGCCAGGAGGAATGTCCGAAAATTGGCCCGCCAACATCAGCAATCGAGCGTGGTCGTGCGCTCCCAATCGGTCAGATACTGGGAGAAGTCGTTCCATTCCTGATACTTCAGCTTGAGATAGGCCGGCACATATTCGCCGAGACTTTCGTTCAGGAGCTTCGAGTCCTGCAGCGCGCGGAGCGCGTCGAGGAGGTTGAGCGGCAGGTGCTTGACGTCGCTGACCAGATGTCCCTCGGTGTACATGTTGATGTCGAGCCGTCTGCCGGGATCGCGGCGCCCCTGGATCCCATCCAGCCCTGCGGCGAGGAGGGCGGCCTGCATGGTATAGGGATTAGCGGCCCCATCCGCGAGGCGGAGTTCGAACCGCCCGCCCTCGGGAATGCGGATCATGTGGGTGCGGTTGTTGCCGGAATAGGTCACCGAACTCGGCGACCACGTCGCGCCGGAAAGTGTCCGCGGGGCGTTGATACGCTTGTAGGAGTTGACCGTCGGATTGAGGATCGCGGCTAGGGCGTCGGCGGAATGAATGATACCTCCGATGAAATTGTATCCCTGCGAGGAAACGCCGAGCTCGCCTTGTTCGTCCTCGAATACGTTCTGATCGCCCTTCCACAGCGACACATGAACATGGCAGCCGTTGCCGGTCAGGTGCGAGAACGGCTTCGGCATGAAGGTCGCACGCATCTCGTGCTTTTCTGCGATCGACTTCACCATGTATTTGAAGAAGGCGTGCCGGTCGGCCGTCACCAGGGCGTCGCCATAGTCCCAGTTCATCTCGAACTGGCCGTTCGCATCCTCATGGTCGTTCTGGTATGGATTCCAGCCGAGCTTGAGCATGCCGTCGCAGATTTCACTGATGACGTCGTAGCGGCGCATTAGCGCCGACTGGTCGTAGCAGGGCTTCGCTTGCCGATCGGCGGAATCCTTGACGCTAGCGCCGTCCGGCGAGATCAGGAAGAACTCGCACTCCACACCACTCTTGAGTTGCAGCGCGCTCTCGGCCGCCTTTGCCTTCATCCTCTTGAGCAGGTTTCGCGGCGCCTGTTCGACGGGCTTGCCGTTCATCCAGGGATCGGCTGCGAGCCAAGCCACTTCGGGCTTCCACGGAAGCTGGATCAGGCTGTCCGGATCGGGAATGGCGAACACGTCGGGATCCGCAGGCGTCATGTCGAGCCAAGTCGCGAAGCCGGCAAATCCGGCGCCGTTTTTCGCCATCGTGCCGATCGCCTCGGCCGGCACCAGTTTGGCGCGTTGAGTCCCGACCAGATCAGTGAAGGAGATCAGAAAATACCTGATGTTCTTTTCCTTGGCCGCCTGCACGAGATCCATTGTCATGAAGTCCTCTTTGTGACCTTACGAAGAAACGTCAGTACCTGCTCTGACCTGGAATCCAGTCGGTCCCAACAAGCGGCACACGGGCGATCGCCGCGGCTTCGACCGTGAGGGCGACGAGATCTTCCGGCTCAAGGTTGTGGATATGACTCTTGCCGCAGGCCCGCGCGATGGTCTGCGCCTCCAGCGTCAGCACGGAAAGGAAATTGGCCAATCGCCGGCCACCGATAATCGGATCGAGCCGCTTTGCAAGGTCGGGATCCTGGGTGGTGATCCCCGCGGGATCGAGACCTTCCTGCCAATCATCGTAAGCGCCGGCGGTGGTCCCAAGCGCCTGATATTCCGCCTCCAGGTTCGGATTGTTGTCGCCAAGCGCGATCAACGCCGCCGTGCCGATGGCGACGGCGTCGGCGCCGAGTGCAAGCGCCTTGGCCACGTCGGCGCCATTGCGAATGCCGCCGGAGACGATCAGCTGAACCTTGCGGTGCATCCCCAATTCCTGCAGCGCCTGCACCGCGGGCCGGACCGCGGCGAGCGTCGGGATGCCGACGTTTTCGATGAAGACTTCTTGCGTCGCAGCTGTGCCGCCCTGCATCCCGTCGATCACCACGACATCGGCGCCGGACTTCACGGCGAGAGCCGTATCATAATAGGGCCGGCTGGCGCCGACTTTCACATAGATCGGCTTTTGCCAGTCGGTGATCTCCCTGAGTTCCTCGATCTTGATCTCGAGATCGTCCGGTCCGGTCCAGTCCGGATGGCGGGACGCGGAGCGTTGGTCGATGCCTTCCGGCAAGGTTCGCATCTTCGCGACGCGTTCGGATATCTTCTGCCCGAGCAGCATGCCGCCGCCGCCAGGCTTGGCGCCTTGCCCGATCACGATCTCGATCGCATCGGCCTTTCGCAGGTCGTCGGGATTCATGCCGTAGCGTGATGGTAAATATTGGTAGACCAGCAGCGACGAGTGGCCGCGCTCCTCCGTCGTCATGCCGCCGTCGCCGGTGGTCGTGCTGGTCCCCACTGCGGACGCTCCCCGCCCGAGCGCTTCCTTGGCCTGGGCGGACAGCGCGCCGAAGCTCATGCCGGCAATGGTCACGGGAATCTTCAGGTGGATCGGCTTCTTGGCGAAGCGCGATCCCAGCACGATATCGGTGCCGCATTTTTCCCGGTATCCCTCCAGCGGATATCGCGAGATCGAGGCGCCCAGAAACAGCAGGTCGTCGAAATTGGGCAGTTTGCGCTTGGCGCCGCCGCCGCGGATATCGTAGATGCCGGTGGCCGCGGCGCGCTGGATTTCTGAAATCGTATAGCGGTCGAACGTCGACGAGAAACGCGGCTCGGTTCTGTTGGGAGGGACTGCCATGACTTCCTCCGTCAATAGGACGTGACGTTGTCGATATGGAAATGGTAGAGACGGCGGGCCGATCCATACATCCGGAAGTCATCGATTTTCGCTTCGCCGTTGAGACCGCCGCGGCGAAGCACGTCGGCCAAACGCGCGCGATCCTCAGGCGTCATCGGCTTTTCGATGCAGTCGGTACCCAGGCTCTTAACGTCGCCGCGGACGAAGATGGAGGCTTCATAAATGGAATCGCCGAGCGCGTCGCCGGCATCGCCGAGCACGACCAGGCTTCCGGCCTGCGCCATGAAGGCGCTCATAGCGCCGATCGAGCCTTTCACGAGAATGTCGATGCCCTTCATCGAAATGCCGCAGCGCGCGGCGGCATCGCCGTCGATGATCAGCAGCCCGCCGCAGCCGGTAGCGCCAGCCGACTGGCTCGCATCGCCCATGACGTGAACCAGCCCGGACATCATGTTTTCCGCGACCCCGGTTCCGGCATTGCCGTGAATACGCAACCTGGCCTGCTTGTTCATGCCGCCGCAATAATAGCCGACGTGGCCGTTGATCTCGACATCGACGGGGGCATCGATGCCGACGCCGATCGCGTGTTTGCCTTGCGGGTTCTCGATCTCCCAGAACGTCTCGTTGGTGTCCGGCGGAAGCCGATGCAGCGCTTCGTTGAGCGCGCGCACCGCGGTGACGTTCAGATCGTGCGTCGGCATTACGGACGTTCCCAGGCGTAGACGGTCGCCGGCTCCGGTTCGAAGACGCGAGCCCTATCGATATTGGGCAGCACCGACAGCGCGCGATATTCGGAGCCGAACGCGACGTAGTCGTCCGACTCCGCCATGACGGCGGGCTTGCACGCGATCGGGTCTCTCAGCACGGCAAAGCCGTTTCGCGTGCCGACCACGAAGGTAAAGAATCCGTCGAGATCGCTGAGGCTCGACGACAGCGAGTCCCGCAGGCTGGCGCCCTGACTCATCCGCCACGTCAAATAACCCGCCGCGACCTCGGAATCGTTGTCGGTCGAGAAGGCCATGCCCTCGTGCTGCAGCGAGCGGCGGACCGCGTTGTGGTTGGAGAGCGAGCCGTTGTGGACGAGGCACTGATCCTCGCCGGTCGAGAACGGATGAGCGCCGTTGGTGGTCACGGCGGACTCGGTCGCCATCCGGGTGTGACCGATGCCGTGCGTCCCGCTCATGCCGGACAGTCCGAATTTTCGGACAACTTGTTCCGGCAGGCCGACCTCCTTGTAGATCTCCATGGTCTCGCCGACGCTGACGAGTTGCAGACGGCCTTTCTGGGCACTCAGCCATCGCATGAGCGACGCAGCACGAGGACGTGCTACGGACAGCACGATGTGAGTTGATCTGATGCTGATATCGACAGCCGACCCCGCCGCCCCGACGAACTCGTTCTGCAGCTCGTCAACCGAGGTTCCATCGGCCTTGCGCAGCGTCAGTTTGACCTTGTCGTCATCGGCCGCGCCATAGATCGCGACCCCCGCACTGTCTGGGCCGCGCGCGGTCATCGTCACCAACATGTGCGACAGCATGTCGCCGAGAGCGGGTTCGAGGCCTTTGTTCTTCAGAAACAGTCCCACAATGCCGCACATCGGTGGCTCCTTCCTGCCAGCCGACTTTAGACGGGCTCAATGTCGGTCGTCAACCGACAGGAATGTTATTTTCCCAGCAAGAAAATAAGCAAGAGCTGGCCTTCTCCTCGAAATACCGTCGGCGCGTTACGTTCTCGGGTAGACGATGATCGACAAATACGTCGTCGGCCGCTTAACCAGCGTCTCGGGACCGTGCAGCGCGCTTGAGTCAAAGAGAATTGAATCGCCCGGACGTAGTCGATAGGTGTTGTCGCCATGGCGATAGATCACCTCGCCGGTCAGCATGTAGATGAATTCCACGCCGGCATGCTGAAATGCGGTATAGGCCTCGGCATCCTCCTTGAGCGTAATTAAATAGGGTTCGACCACAACGTCGCCGCCGATGACGTGGCCAAGCAGTTGATAGACATGCCCGGCCTTGGTACCGCGGCGCTCGATGACGACGCCCTGCTTGGCGCGCACGTAGGAGCAGTCCCGCCGCTCTTCGGACGCCGCGAACAGCAGGCTGAGCGGAACGCTCAGCGCGCCTGCGATGGATTGCAGCGTCGACAGCGACGGCGATATCTGACCGTTCTCGATCTTTGACAGCATGCCTGCGGAGATGTTCGATGCATTGGATAGATCGAGTACCGAGAGATCCCGTTCGCGTCTGATGAGCCGGATCTTGGCGCCCAATGCGCGCTCCAAGCTTCGTACGCCTTCGTGCGGCGCGTTTGATCCTGTCCTATAGACCGCCTGGTCAGGGCCGGCTTCGGCGAGCGGCGACTTGGAATTTCGTTTCATTGAAGTTCCCCAGAGGAAGCCATTTTCCTCCCTAACACAAATGGAACGGCCGCCGACCAGGAATTTCCGGGCGGAGTCGGGTGCGTGGCGCGACGCCACCGTCCTAGAGCAGGCGGTCGGCTGACGGCGTTCGCGCAAAGCGCTGCTTGTAGGCGCGGGAAAAATGGCTTGGGCTCATGAAGCCGCATTCCGCGCCGATCTGCGTCACCGGAAGCGCGGTCTGTCGCAGTAGAGTGCGCGCGCGCTGCAGCCTGATCGTCAGATAGCGCCGCTCGATGCTGGTCTTGAGATGCGCCGCGAACAGTCTTTCGAGCTGACGGACCGAAATTCCGGCCTCGCGCGCAATCTCAGCCCGGCTGGCGGGCTCGCGCAGCCTTCGTTCCATCAGATCGATCGCGCTCAGCAATTCGGGATGACCAAGGCCGCCGTCGCGCCGCGGTATCCGTTGGCTGGCGTCGCCGAGCCGGATATTGGCCTGCAAGAACCAGTCGCTGATGCGCAACGCCAACTCCCGGCCATGGTCGCGTCGAATCAGCGCGTGCATCATATCCAGCCCGGCGACGCCGCCGCCGCAGGTCATGCGGTCGCGGTCGATCTCGAACAGGTTTCGGGTCAGCTGCAGTCTTGGAAAGGCCTCGAGGAAGGCCGGGACGTGCTCCCAGTGTATCGTGCACCGGTAGCCTTCGAGCATTCTGGCGCGGGCGAGAATGAACGGGCCGCCGGAAATGCCGCCGATCGCCACGCCGCGGCGGGCCAGGCCACGCAGCCATGTCATCGTTACCCGGTCGAAGAACCTGGTCGGATTGCCGCCAGCACAGACCAGCACGATGTCGAACGGCTGCTCGGTCGCGATCGCGCAGTCCGGCTTGATCGAAAGCCCATTGGAAGCGCTGATTGCCTTGCCGTCGACCGAGATGTGAAACCAATCATACAGGCGTCGGCCGGACAGGATGTTGGCAGCTCGCAGCGGCTCGACCGCCGACGCGAACGACATCAGCGCAAAGCCGTCGATCAGAAGAAAACCGACCTTGGCCGGACGGGGGGCCGGAACTGACAATGACGCTCCTGGACAAGTAAGTGTCGCTGTCAAGCAATACCCGAATCCACGGACGCGGGACAGTGCCTCAAGAGGGATCCCGCATGCGCTATTCGCTGTTCTCGCTGCTCGGCAAGACGTTGTCCGGTCACAGGAGCTGGCCGCCGCTGTGGCGCGACGCTGCCCCGAAGCCGCGCTACGACGTCATCATCGTCGGCGGTGGCGGTCATGGGCTTGCGACCGCTTATTATCTCGCAAGCCGCTACGGCGTCCGCGATGTCGCCGTGCTGGAGAAGGGCTGGATCGGGGGCGGCAATGTGGGTCGCAACACCACCATCATCCGCTCGAATTATCTGCTTCCCGGAAATATCCCGCTGTACGAATTGTCGATGCAGCTTTGGGAAGGGTTGGAACAGGATTTCAATTTCAACGCCATGATCAGCCAGCGTGGCGTGCTTAATCTCTATCATTCCGACGCCCAGCGCGATGCCTATGCGCGCCGCGGCAACGCGATGCGGATCCACGGTGTCGACGCTGAGCTGCTGGATTGCGACGGCGTGCGAAAGCTCTATCCGTTTCTCAATTTCGATGCCGCGCGATTTCCAATCAAGGGCGGCTTGCTACAGCCGCGCGGCGGCACCGCACGGCACGATGCGGTGGCCTGGGGCTTTGCGCGCGGCGCCAGCGACCACGGCGCCGACGTCGTGCAGAATTGCGAGGTCACCGGAATCTCGATTTCAGACGGCCGTATCACCGGCGTCGAGACCAACCGCGGCGCGATCGCGGCAAAAAAAGTCGGCATCGCGGTGGCCGGCAGCAGTTCACGGGTGGCCGCGATGGCGGGGATGCGGCTCCCTATCGAATCCCATGTACTGCAAGCCTTCGTGTCCGAAGGCCTGAAACCGGTGATTCCCGGTGTTATCACCTTCGGCGCCGGACATTTCTATATCAGCCAATCCGACAAGGGCGGGCTGGTGTTCGGCGGCGATATCGACGGCTACAACAGCTATGCGCAGCGCGGCAATCTGCCGACCGTCGAGGACGTCTGCGAAGGCGGCATGGCGCTGATGCCGTCGATCGGCCGCGCCCGCATGCTGCGAAGCTGGGGCGGGCTAGTCGATATGACGATGGATGGATCGCCGATCATCGACCGGGCGCCGACGGACGGGCTCTATCTGAACGCCGGCTGGTGCTATGGCGGCTTCAAGGCGACGCCGGGTTCGGGGCTGGCGTTCGCGCATCTGATCGCCCGCGATGAGCCGCACGCCGCGGCCACGCGATTGCGCCTCGACCGTTTCGCGCGCGGAGATCTGATCGACGAAAAGGGCCAGGGCGCCCAACCCAACCTGCATTGAGCCGGCGATGAGAATCCCTTGTCCCTATTGTGGACCGCGCGACACCGCCGAATTCAGCTATCGCGGCGACGCGACCTTGTCGCGCCCCGATGCAAGCGGCGACCGCGCGATTGATGATGTGGCGATGTTCGCGTATGTCTATTTGCGCGACAATCCGGTCGGGCGGCACCAGGAATTCTGGTATCACGGCAGTGGCTGCCGGAGCTGGCTGGTGGTGACGCGCGACACGACCAGCCACGACATTTCCGATGTTCGTCTCGCCACCGCGGAGCGTCCGTGATGACCGGGGGCTACCGGCTCGGCGGCGGCATCATCGACCGCGCCAGGACGCTGCGCTTCTCGTTCGACGGCGCGACCATGGACGGTTTCGCCGGCGACACGCTGGCGTCGGCGCTTATCGCCAATGGCACCAGGCTGGTCGGCCGCTCGTTCAAATATCATCGCCCGCGCGGGATTTTCTCTGCTGGCCCGGAAGAGCCCAACGCGCTGGTCGAATTGCGCTGCGGCGCGCGGCGTGAGCCCAACACCAAGGCGACCACGGTCGAGCTTTACGACGGACTTTCGGCCCAGAGCCAGAACCGCTGGCCCTCGTTGCGATTCGATCTGCGCGCGGTCCACCAACTGGCTGCTCCGCTGCTCGTCGCCGGCTTCTACTACAAGACCTTCATGTGGCCGGCCGCAATGTGGGAAAAGCTCTACGAGCCCGCGATCCGGCGCTCCGCCGGGCTTGGCCGCCTCAGCGGCGAACCCGATCCTGATCTTTACGAGAAGGCCTGCGCGTTTTGCGACCTTCTGGTGATCGGGGGAGGTCCGGCCGGGCTATCCGCCGCGCTGGCGGCCGGCCGCGCCGGGGCTCGCGTCATCCTGGTCGACGAGGATTTCATGCTGGGCGGCCGGCTCTTGTCGGAGACGCTGGAGGTCGACGGCATGCCCGGCGTCGCCTGGGCGCGACAAGCTGACATCGAACTCGCCGCGCTGCCGAATGTCCGGATCCTGCGCCGTACCACCGTATTCGGCGTCTATGACGGCGAGTATGGCGCGATCGAGCGCGTCGCCGATCATCTGCCGGAGCCGGCGCCGTTCACGCCAAGGCAGCGCCTCTGGAAGATTGTCGCGCGTGAATCCCTGCTCGCATCCGGCGCGATCGAACGGCCGATCGTGTTCGGCGGCAACGACCGTCCCGGCGTAATGCTGGCCTCGGCGGTACGGAGCTATGTCAATCGCTTCGCCGCGAGCCCCGGGCGGCGCGTCGTGGTGTTCACCAGCAGCGACGATGGTTGGCGCACCGCCGCCGATCTCGATCGTGCGGGCGTTCGCGTCGCGGCCGTGATCGACCCGCGGCTGGAGGTCGCCGCGGAAGTCCGCGCGCTGGCAAACGATATTCCCGTCCATCTCGGCGCCCGTGTCATTGACGGCCATGGTGGGCAGACGCTGCGGGCGGTGGAGTTCATCGACGCCGGCGGTGCCAGGAAAACCTTGCGAGCCGATGTGCTGGCGGTGTCCGG
>Ga0137401_10001241_pt1 | contig 10933 bp, 8 predicted proteins | sample CZOMad1_1_16fung_FD_108286 | JGI IMG/M metagenome (GOLD analysis project Ga0137401, IMG submission 108286) | Vadose zone soil fungal communities from Angelo Coast Range Reserve, California, USA - CZOMad1_1_16fungal (Illumina Assembly) | ecosystem: Environmental > Terrestrial > Soil > Vadose zone...
ATCGGGTGGGCATCACCGAAGGCCTTGTCCGCCTGTCCGTCGGCATCGAAGACGTCGAAGACATCATCGCCGATCTCGACCAGGCTCTACTTTACGTCTAATCACCCTCTCCCCTTGCTTATTGACAGGAGTGGCGCTACACTCTCCCCTCAGTAACTGATAGGAGCGCCATGAGTAAGCCCACCGATCTCGTCCAAGGCACGCTGGACCTACTCATCCTGAAGAGCATCGCCCTCGGGCCAATGCACGGCTGGGCCATCGCGCAGCGCATCCGCCAGGTTTCGAAAGACGTGCTTCAAGTGAATCAAGGCGCGCTCTACCCTGCGCTTCACCGGCTGGAGCAACAGGGCTGGATTGAAGCCGAGTGGGGCGATTCCGAAAACAATCGGCGCGCAAAATATTATTCTCTGACAAAGTCCGGGAAAAAATATCTGCAACGCGAGCAGGCAAACTGGGAACGGCTCTCCGCCGCAATCGGATTAGTCTTGAAGACAGTGTGAGGTTCGGAGGTTGACGATGCGCTGGCTGAGAAGCATTTCGAATCGGCTCCGCAACTTGTTCCTCAAAGACACCGTCGAACGGGAAGCCGATCAAGAACTGCGCTTTCACCTGGAGCGCGAGGTTGCGCAGCAGATTTCCAGCGGCATGTCTCCCGAAGAAGCGCGCCGCGTGGCGCTGCTGGAATTTGGCGGGCTGGAACAATTCAAGGAAGACTGCCGCGAGGCTCGCGGCGTGAATCGTATCGAAACGCTGCTGGCCGACCTGCGTTACGGCTTTCGCACGCTTCGAAAGAGTCCAGGCTTCGCGATCGTCAGCGTGCTGACTCTGGCGCTCGGCATTGGAGCGAACACGGCCATCTTCAGTATGGTCAACGCTCTGCTTCTCCATCCTTATAACTTCCGCAACCTCGATTCTCTTGTCCGCGTCTGGGAAGACCGCGGAATTGACGAAGGCTACGATGCAAGATATATCGCGCCCGCGGACGCCGACGATCTTCGCTCATCAAATGGCATCTTCGAGGGCCTGACGACCTACAGCTTCCAATCCTTTGGCTTGGGCACGGAAGGGGACGTTCAGCCCATTCTCGGCTGCAGAGTGTCCGCGAATTTTTTCGATGTTCTCGCCGTTACTCCCGCAGCAGGCAGGCTCTTCAGCGCTGCGGAAGAACAGCCGGGCGCCGATCAGGTCGCCATCGTGAGTTACGGTTCATGGCAGCGGCGTTTCGGCGGTGATCCGCGGCTATTGGGCAAGACCATTTCGTTGAACGGCCGTGCTTATACCATCGTCGGAATTATGCCCAAGGATTTTGATTATCCGGTGCCAGTGGAATTGTGGGTGCCCCTGGCTCTGACTCCTGCGGAGAGAGCGGATCGCACGCAACTGTCACTCAGCGCCCTTGCGCGGCTTAAGAGAGAGGTCTCTGTCTCGCAGGCCAGTGTTGTCCTAGCCGGTTTTTCTCACCGGCTCCAACAGGAATTTCCAAAAACAAATGCGGGGCGGAGAACGACGCTGCTCCAGTTGCGCAAAGAACTCTACATGTTTACGCTATCGCTCTTTCTTTTGCTACAGGCCGCTGCAGGATTCGTGCTGCTGCTCGCCTGCGCGAATCTGGCAAATCTTGTTTTCGCGCGCATGATTGGCCGCCAAAGAGAAATTGCTTTGCGCGCCGCCCTAGGCGCGAGTCGCGGACGCCTCGGGCAACTTTTCCTGTCGGAAACACTCTTGTACTCCTTCGCCGCGGGCTTGGTGGCCATCGCGGCTTCATTTGCCAGCGTGCGCGCGTTGCGCACCAGCATCCCCGTAGGCTGGACGAAGTGGGTGCCCGGGTGGGATGGCATCCGCGTCGACGGCAGCGTTCTGGCCTTCACCATACTCGCCGCGTTGGCTGTCGGAGTTTTTCTGGGCTTGGCTACGATGCTCCATACCAGCCGCGTGGAGCCCAACAAGACTCTGAAGGAAACCGGCACCGGCACCGTAACTCGCACGAAACGCAGGGTGCGCAGCGCGTTGGTCGTTGCACAAGTCATGATTGCGCTGATCCTGCTTGTTTGCGCGGGCCAGACGATTCAGGGATTCGTCCGTCTCGCGAATGTGTACCAAGGATTCGAGCCGGACAGGGTTCTGCGAATTGAGATTTCCCTGCCGCAAAAGGTCTACACAGACAATGTCAAGATCACGAATTTCTATCAGCAAGTTCTTCGCGGAACCGCCTCGCTCTCGGGAGTTCAGCACGCCTCGCTCGTCACCAGTCCTCCCGCCAGCAACGTGGACAATGAAACGACTTTCTTTTCCATCGAAGGCCAGCATGCGCTCAAGGCCAGTGAAATGCCCTCCGCCGATTTGCAGGTCGCCAGTCCCGATTTTTTTGACACCTTGAAAATAGCTTCGGTGGCAGGCCGCACTTTCTCGGACGCAGACAGCGACGGCGCAGCCCGCGTTGCGCTAGTCAGCCGCGGCATGGCCTCGCGCTTCTGGCCAAAGGGTGATGCGCTGGGCCACCGCATCAAGCTGGGGGCCGCCGATTCGACTGAACCATGGCTCACGATAGTGGGCGTAGTCGGTGACGTGCGTCAGAACTGGTGGAACCCCATCACTCGCCCGGTAATCTACAAGCCGTTCGCTCAGTCGCCGCAACGCTCGATGACTTTGCTCGCGCGCACCGCTTCCAATCCAATCAGCTACGTCTCCGCTGTGCGCAACGTGGTCCGCCAAATGGATCCTGGAATCGCCCTGGAAGGCATCAACACGCTCGAGGAAGAAATCGCCGATTCCATTGCCATCGTCCGCATCATGGGCATCTTGATGGGGATCTTCGGACTGGTCGCGCTGGCGCTCTCTTCGATCGGAGTCTACGGCGTGCTCTCGGAAAGTGTCGCGCAACGCACCCATGAAATTGGCATCCGCCTCGCCCTAGGTGCCGACCCGCGCGACTTGATGAAGCTGATCCTCGGGCAGGCGTTGAAGCTGACCGGTATAGGCTTGGCAATCGCTGTGCCTTGTGCCATAGCCATCAGCCGAATGATGGCGAGCCTGATTTTCGGCGTAATAACCGTGGACTTCGTGATCCTTTGCGGATTCACGGCGCTACTACTGCTCGTTGCGCTTGGCGCAGGTTATCTCCCCGCGCGGCGCGCCATCAGCGTCGATCCGGTTGTCTCCCTACGCTACGAATGATCCACGTTATTTGCGATTTTTGGGCCCCTTAGCGACGCTTTCCCCCAGCCACGAAAGATATTTCTTCGAGCCCTCGGTAATCGGCAGCGCGATAAACTCCGGCACATCGTAGCTGTGAAGACGTTTCACTTCGTTTTCCAATTCAGCGAGCCGCTTCGCCGTGGTTTTCATCACCAGTAGATACTCCCGCGCCCGCTCAACCTTTCCCTTCCACGTATAGACCGACTCCACTGGACTCAAAATTATATTCACGCACGCGGCTTGACGCTTCCCCACGACGGCGCGTGCGATTTTGCGAGCGAGTAAAACAGACGGGCAAGTGACGAGAACGATCCGCTTGTTTTTTGCCTCTCCACGATTCATCGGTCCCACATAATAATCGCTTCCACGCCATCGCGCGAAGGACTAAAATACCGCGCTATGAGCACAGGCGCGGGATTAAGGACGGCCTCGCCCATCAAGTTTGGCACCTCCGGATGGCGCGGCCTCATCGCCGACGATTTCACCTTTGCCAACGTGCGCCTGGCCGTCACCGCCATCGCGGAGCACGCCAAGGCCAAAACGAAAGAGCCCACGATCCTGGTGGGCTACGACACGCGCTTCTACTCCGAAGAATTCTCTCAGCTCGCCGTAGATATCTTGCAGCATCGCGGCATTCGGACGTTGCTCTGCGAAACCTTCACGCCCACGCCCGCTGTCGCTTTCGAGATTATGCGCCGCAAGCTCGACGGCGCCATCAATTTCACCGCCAGTCACAATCCCGCCCAGTATCACGGCCTGAAATTTTCTTCGGCTGATGCAGGCCCTGCGCTGCCGGAAGTCACCAAAGACATCGAAGCGCGAGCCGCACAACTCGCCGCAAAAGGCGGCGTCACGCCCCTTCCGCACGGCGCAGCGAATGCTGCCCGCAGCGAAAAGGTCAATCTGCGCGAAAACTATTTGAAGCGCCTCGAACAGCTGGTGCAATTCGATACGCTGCGCAAAGCCAAGCCCTTCCTGGTCGTGGATGCGCTCCACGGCTGCGGCGCCGGCTATCTCGATCGCATACTTATCGATCACGGCGTCACCGTGAAAGCCATGCGCACCGAACGCGATTGCCTCTTCGACGGCACTGGCCCCGACGTCTCCGAAGAAAATCTCGCTCCGCTCCGCAAAGCCGTGGTCGATTCGAAAGCGACCGCCGGCCTGGCCACGGACGGCGACGCCGACCGCTTCGGCATCGTCGACAGCGACGGCACCTGGATCCAGCCCAACTTGATCCTTGCGCTCATCTACGACTATCTCGTCGAAACGCGCAATTGGAAAATGCCTGCGGCGCGCAGCGTCGCGACCACGCAAATGATCGACGCGGTCGCCAAGTCGCACGGCCAATCGGTCCATCAAACTCCTGTGGGTTTCAAATACATCGGCCAGCTCATCCGCCAAGACAAAATCGCCATGGGCGGCGAAGAAAGCGCTGGGCTCACCATTCGCGGCCATATCCCTGAAAAAGACGGCATTCTCGCATGCCTGCTGACCGCAGAAATGATCGCCGCCCGGGGCGCTTCCATCGGTGAGCAAGTTCGCGTGATGTACAAAAAACTCGGCCGCGAATTCTGGCCCCTGCGTGAAAACCTTCATCTTTCCGACGAACAAAAAGCAAATGCCGTCAAGCACGTTGCTGTTGACGCTTCGACAATCGCCGGGCGAAAAGTCGTATCCATCGACCGCACCGATGGCGCAAAATTTGTCTTTGATGACGGTTCGTGGATGCTGCTGCGCCTTTCCGGCACGGAGCCGCTGCTTCGCCTTTATGTCGAAGCCGAAAGCGCCGCCGCTTCCGCAAAATTGACAAGAGAAGCGTCGCAATGGGTATTTCAAAACTGAAGAAGACGAGCGCCACCGAAGAAGTCCAGCCATTCCTGCGCCAATACGGACGCGCTCTGCTTGCCCTGTTCGTGTTCATCCTCGTTGTACACGACGTCTTCGGCGCACACGGCTATCTGGCCATGCGCCGCACCCAGCAGGAAATCAAAAAGGTAAACGCCGATCTGGACCGGTTGAACAAGGAAAATTTACAACTCGGGCAGGAAGTAAAAGAGCTGAAGACGGATCCGCACAAAATCGAGAAAATCGCCCGTGACGAGCTGGGCCTTGCCAAGCCCGGCGAAGTGATTATCAAAATCCCGCGTTCGCAGCAGCTTCCGCAGGATCCTTCCGTGAAGCCCTGACCCGCCGCTTTTTCCACGTCGTGCGCGCCAGTGAAAGTCCCAGCATCGCCAGGAAAATCACAATCAGCCCCACCGTAGCTTTCAGCGCGCTGCACTGCCCTTTTGGCAAAATGGAAAATCTTCCGTAAACAAATTCAATGTGTACCCAGTACACCAGGAGCGAAGTATTTCCGAGCTGGATGATCGGACTGAAACCTCTCTGTGCCAGTCCCCAGCGGCACCACGCATAAACCAAAAACAGAATGATCAGCAAGATGCCGCAGCGCATGAGCAGAAAATTCGGGCCGCTGTGCCAGTAGTCGTAAACCGCGTACAGGCGCACGCGCGACGAATCGAGCAAGACGGACAAGTAGCAAGCAACGATGCCTGCGCCGCCCAGCGCCGCGAACGCCAGCCCTTCCCTGTGCCGGGCAAAATCCGAAAACAGGAAAAATCCCACCGCAAGCCCCGCGAAAGCGAATGCCGACCAGGGAAACAATGGAAAAAGCCACGGCTGCGGCTCGTTGAAGATATGGACACCATTGATGTACGACTCGATGGGCCAAGGCAAGAATTTCGGCCGGTGCGTCGTACAAAGCGGCGGCGTTGCCATCGCCACAATCACCGCCGCAAAAATCCCTGCTACCAGAGTTCGCGTTCTCGCCGCAGCTACATCGCCCTCTCCCGTGACCCAGCACAGCACTCCCATCAGCATCATGGAAAGCCCGAGAATATTTAGCACGTCCACGCGCAGCAAATCCGTCCACGGCGACCACGGATAGCCGAGCGCGAACTCCTGCACGCGAAACAGAAGGCCCATTCCAAAAATTTCCGCGCCGCGAAGAATCGTTTGCTTCGCGATCGCATTCCGCGCGATTCCCTTCTCGCGCAATTTCTCCGTAACCAGCGCAAACGACACGCCCGCCAAAAAGATAAACAGCGGCGCCGGCAGCGTCCCGCCCAGCTTCGACCACCCCATCAAAGATGCCGACGATTTCTTGGCCTCCGGGCTCATCCAAGAGTCGTAGCAATGCGTCTGGAACATCAGTACGCACGCCAGCCCGCGCATCCAGTCGATGTAAGCAAGTCGTTTCATTCTTGCTGTGGCGTCTCGTGATTGCGAATCATAGACGCTGGGAAGATTCCCGCAAAGTAGAAACGTGAGATACGAATCTCACCCATGGTCATGAACAATCTCAATGGCCGTACCCTCTCCCTTGACTCTCGGGGTCGCGTCTAGCGGCTATGCGGTCACGGCCCGCCAGCAGAGTAAGTCACAAGGGGGATACTAAAGCACGTTTCGAACGTCTACTATCTTCAGTTGCCGGGAACACGAAGCGGGTTTCAAACGTATCTTTGCCAGGTGGAGGTATCCAATGGAAACGCTGTGGCAAGACTTCCAGTTTGCAATCCGCATGATGCGCAAGAATCTGGGCTTTACCACGGCGGCCGTGCTGTGCCTAATGCTTGGGATTGGCGCCACGACCGGCATATTCACGGTGGTGAACGCCGTGCTCCTTCAGCCGTTGCCGTACTCGCATCCTGAGCAGCTTATCCGTGTCTATACCGAGTTCCCGACGTTTCCAAACGGCGGTCTCCACCGTTTCTGGACTTCCGGACCGGAATTCCTGGATCTGCGCAGGGATACGCATTCCTGGGCGTCTTTGGACGCGTGGATCACCGGAGGTGCGAATCTCGCCGGGAAAACGCAACCGGTTCGCGTTACGGCGGCATATCTGAGCGGCGGATTGCTGGAAACACTTGGCGTAGCCCCGGTCGCCGGGCGGCTGATATCGCAAAGCGACGATGTCCCCGGAGCGCAAGTGGTTGTTGATATTTCCTATGGCACCTGGCAAAGCGTTTTTGCAGGGGATCCCAACATCGTTGGCCGTGAGACGTACCTCGATGGCTTGAAATGCATCATCATCGGCGTCATGCCCAAGGGCTTTCAGTTTGCACCGGGCGAACGAGAACCGGCGCAAATCTGGACCGCCTTGCGACTGGATCCGGCGAATCCGGGCAATCGCGGCGGTCACAATTATTACTTGCTGGGCCGGCTGAAGCCAGACGCTACAGCGGCGCAGGCTCAGGGAGAGCTAGCCGCGCTGGTGCAGAGCTATGGTGAAAAGAAAGTGCCCAAGATCCATAGCTTCCACCCAAAAACTCACACCATCGTCAGCTTTCCTCTGCAGGCGGAAGTCGTTTCAAGCGTTCGGCCCGCGCTCTTGATGTTGCTCGGCGCCGTGGTCTTCGTGCTCTTGATCGCCAGCGTGAATGTGGCAAACCTGCTGCTGGCTCGCGCCGAAGCCCGCCGCCGGGAGATTGCGATTCGCGGCGCGCTGGGTGCTGGGCTGGTGCGGCTCGCGCGGCAATTTGTGACCGAAGGGATTCTGCTTGCGTTCTGCGGTGCCGTTTTGGGTGTGGCCCTCTCCTTTGCTGGCGTGCGCCTCGTCCAGCTCACCAACGCTGGCGGCATTCCCCGCGCCGATGAAATCTCCATGGACTGGCGTGTGCTCCTCTTCACGCTGGGAACGAGCGTGATCACAGGAGTGCTCTTCGGACTCGCGCCGCTCGCACCACTCCTGGTCAGCGGAATCTCCGAATCATTGAAGGACACCGCGGGCAGCACCACGGCCGCCGCGGGGGCGCAAATTTTCCGGCGCATCCTGGTAGCAGGCGAACTGGCGATGACTCTCGTACTCCTGATTGGCTGCGGGCTAATGGTGCGCGCTTTCTGGAAACTTCAGGAGGTCCACACCGGCCTCCATGCTGAGAATGTCATCACCATGCGCGTCTCGCTGCCGAGCGGAACATACACGGACAATGCAAACATCACGGATTTCTGGACGCGGCTCGATGAACGCCTGACGAATCTCCCAGGCCTGCAATCTGCCGCGCTGGTTTCCGGATTAGCGCCCATGCGCCCGCCGAACATGAATGACACCGATGTTGAAGGATTCGTGCCGAGGGAGGGCGGTCCGATCCAAAATGTCGATTTCTATCAAGCCGTCAGCAAAGACTATTTCGCGACGATGGGTATTCGGCTGATGGATGGGCGGCTGTTTGACTCGCGTGATGTGCAAGGCGGCCCTAATGTCGTCATTATTAACAAGACGATGGCGTTGACCTTCTGGCCCGGCCAGAATCCCATCGGCAGGCGTATTCGCGCAGGCAGCAAAGACTGGAGCACGATCGTTGGGGTCGTTGACGACGTCAAGAACGCCGGGCTTGATCGGCCGGCGGGAACCGAATTGTATCTGCCCTACCGCCAGCCCGCGGGCGCAGGCAGTTCGGATATGTACATAGTCATGCGGACTCCGGCGGGCGACCCGCGTTCGTTGGCGGGCGCAGTGCGCGAGCAGTTGAACGAGATCGATCCGTCGGTGCCATTGGCGGATGTGCGCCTGATGGAGGACGTGCTTACTCGCGCGCAGGCGCGGCCACGGTTTCTGACGCTGCTGCTGTCCCTCTTTTCCGGTGTCGCGCTGGCCATAGCGACCGTGGGAATTTATGGCGTGGTGTCGTATTCGGTGGCGCGGCGAACGAAGGAATTTGGTCTGCGTATGGTGCTTGGCGCGCAAGGCGGCGACGTCCTCGGACTGGTGATGAAACAAGGGGCCGGCATGGTGGCGATTGGAATTGTCGCCGGGCTTTTGACGGCGTTCGCACTGACGCGATTGATGGCAAGCCTTCTCTTTGGCGTGACCGCGACAGATCTCCCGACGTTTGCAGGTGTCACCATTTTGCTGTTTGCAGTGGCGCTGGCAGCCTGCTATCTGCCTGCACGGCGCGCGACCCGCGTGGATCCGATACAAACCTTGCGCTACGAATAGCGCCTCATTCGACCCGTCGGTCGTTTCACAGAAACGAGGCCGCTGGTCCCCGTGCCTGGATTTTGTCTGCCCTTTCTTTCAGTTACAATTCTCGCTTGCCTGCTACACGCCAACTCGGCCCGTTCGCCACACTCGGTCTCTGGGCCGTATTGACTCTAACCGGGGCGCTGTACTCCACCTGGCAAGGCTTTGGCGGCCGTGCGTTCGCTGCCACGCTTACGGCTTTCGCTTTTTTCTTTCTGGTGATGCTTCTCCTTGCCGCGCGCAGCGTGGAGGATCGCCTCGCCTCGCGTTTCGGCGCCGGCAGCGGCTATTTGCTCGGCGCTGCGGTGTTCCTTGTTTACCAGACTTATGCCCTGGGGACAGAAACTTTTGCGTTCACGCGTTCTGCCGCAGTCGCCGGCCTTGTTTTCGTTCCGCTGGGCCTCGCCGCCACTGCTGAACGCCGGCCGCCAGGCGTTTGGCAGGACTTTCTCACCATCGCAGGAATATGGTTGGCCGTGAAGCCTCTTCCCAATCCGTGGGGATGGTCGTTATCGCATTGGCTCTGGCCTTTCCCTGGTGGCCACCTTGCTTATATTTTCACGGTGCTCCTCTGCGTCAACGTCGCGCTCGCAACCTTCCTGCTTCTCCGCCGCGTCAGCGGAACCGGTTATTCCATCGGATGGGGCCGCCGTTGGGGCTTTTTCATTCTTGCCAGTTTCATTGTCTTCGCCTGCATCGCCATTCCGCTCGGCCACGCCATCCACTTCATCCAATTCGAACCCCAGTGGTCGCAATTGAGGTCCCTCCCGCTGGTTTCCCTCGGTATTCTGTTTTTCACCGCCTGGCCCGAGGAGTTCCTGTTTCGCGGACTGCTTCAAAACATGCTGTCGCGAGCATCCAAGAGTGATCTCACCGGTTGGTGGATCGCCTCGATTGTCTTTGGCCTTTCCCACATCACCAACATGGGCTTTCCCAATTGGCGCTACGTGATCCTGGCCTCCATCGCCGGCTTTTTCTACGGCTGGACTTGGCGCAAGACCGGCTCGATTTTCGCCTCCGCACTGGTCCATGCCGCGGTGGACATCACCTGGCACTTCCTTTTCCGAACGCTCTAGTGCATATCTCATAAGCGGCTCGGCAGAATCAGACACGAGGCGACGTGCTGCATTCCAAGAACATCCCTGCATGACCTTCATATCGAACAGCTAGACGCCGGAAGTGTGTAACCAAGCAAATCTCCGCGGCCTCGTCTAATTCCTTCCGGATAGCCGACTTAGTGCCTTGGGCGATTTCTTTCCTTCTGCCTGCAGCCCGCTATCAAGACTGGGGCCAGGAGAAGACTATGTTTGGGTGGGAAGCCGCATACACCGTGCTGATTTTGTTCTTCGTACCTGTAAAAGGGACGTGGTTCGGTTTCGACCCGCATGTTTGGTCCGTGTTCCCGAACTTTTTCATGCTGTGGGCAGCGTTCCGGATCAAGCGGCTCAAGACGACGAACGGACGTAATTTCGCAATCGCATTCGAGATCGCAGCTTTCGTTCCAGTAGGGCTACTGTTCATCCCGGAGTCCTTAGATCTGGCCACAATACATTCGTTTGAGGCCGGGTTCGTACTGTGGGCTCTATCCATCGTTGCGGCATCGGCATTGTTCTCCTGGACTGTTTGGGGCAACGGAATGGCATTGCTGCCGAATTTCATTTTGGCAGCCATATTGTTCTTCGGTTTATTCATCTGGTCACCTTTTCTGCAGGG
>Ga0137401_10001242_pt1 | contig 10933 bp, 10 predicted proteins | sample CZOMad1_1_16fung_FD_108286 | JGI IMG/M metagenome (GOLD analysis project Ga0137401, IMG submission 108286) | Vadose zone soil fungal communities from Angelo Coast Range Reserve, California, USA - CZOMad1_1_16fungal (Illumina Assembly) | ecosystem: Environmental > Terrestrial > Soil > Vadose...
TAAGCTCGCCCGCGAGCACGTAATAGACCTTCTCGGTCGGCGAGGCATCGGGGCCAGCGCCGCCGCCGGGCAGAAAATGCGAAAGCCCGACGGTGAATTGCTTCGGCCCGCCGGCATCGAGCCCGAACAGCCGCAACGAGCAATAGGCGCGATGGTTGGGCGCCTCGTACGGCTTGGCCTCGCTCAAATGTTTGACTTGCATCAGAACTTCTCCCCCTTCTCGATCCGATACAAGGCCTTGGGATCGATGATGGCAACCAGCCGAATGATGCAGCCGTCGCCCCGCTCCCAGTTCCACGGGAACAGCGCGAAGGTGCAGCGCCTGCCGGTGACTTTGTCGATATCGCCGCCGACATTCTCGATGCCAAGAATGCCGTTCTTGAACAAGATCCGGTGTACCGGCTCCCAATCCGGAAAATCCTGTTTCCAATCGCGCCCGCCCGACCAGGCTTTGTATTCCTCGGCGAGATGCGGATGCAGCGGGCCGTTGCGCTGCGGACCGATGGCAGTGGCAAGCGGGTGATCGTTCGCTTGCGTGTCGTGGCCGACCACCTTCACCTTTTTCTCGACGAACCACTCCCCCGCCGACGGCACGAAGCCCGGCGCGCGACAGAAATAGTCCTCGTTGTCCTCGTAGGCCTTGTGCCAGCCGGTATTGACGATCACCACGTCGCGCGGACGCACCGCGGCGCCAGCGGCCTTTTCCAGATCATCATACGTGATCGACTCCCATTTCTTTTTGGGAATCGAGACCACGATGCCAGAGCCGAAGAAGTGCGGCAGTGGAACCTCATCGATGAATGGGGTGCCCTGCACGACATGCGCCGGCGCATCGATATGCGTCGTGTTGTGCATGCTCGTGGTGATGCGCTGCGATAGCACGCCGGACTTGGCGTGGTAGTGGATGCGCTCGATCTTGACGTCTTCGAAGTAGGGCCAGTTCGGGGATTGATAGCCGAATCGATGCGACAGGTTGTAGAACTCGAGCCCCATGCTGTTGGACAGGTTCTCCTCGAACGCCACGCCGCGAATCTTTTTTGTCACCGGCCCGCCTCCCCTAGCAGCACTGCGCGTGTGGCGTTTTAAGGCGATTAAGCCTTGCCTATTGATGCGCTTCAACGAGAATACGGTACAAAAAGGAGCGGGGAGGAACAACCGGCATGGTCAAGAAGATCGCGGTTGAGGAGCACTGCTTGTGCCCCGGGTTCGAGGACTATTGGGCGCCGACCGTCGCAGATCTCCCTGCGAACAAACGCGAGACGTTTCTCGCGCGGCTGACGGATTTCGGTGAGATGCGGCTTGCGGCGATGGAGCTCGCCGGCATCGAACGTTGCGTGCTCTCGATCGCGGGGCCGGGCGTGCAGGCCGAACGCGACACCAAGACCGCCTGTGACAAGGCGCGCTCTGCCAACGATTTTCTGGCGCGTGAGATTGCAAAGCGCCCGCAGCGCTACTCCGGCTTCGCACATCTGCCCATGCAGGACGCCGTTGCCGCCGCGGACGAACTCGAACGCGCGATGCGCGAGCTCAGATTCTGCGGCGCACTGATCAATGGCCATACCAACGGGAAATACCTGGACCATCCCTCGCTCGACCCGTTCTGGGAGCGAGCGCAGGCGCTCGAGGCACTCATCTATCTCCATCCCGCCGATCCCATCACGCCTGCCCCCGTGCTGGACGGCTACAAGGGCTTGCGGCGGGCGACGTGGGAATGGACGTTCGAGACCGGCTCGCACGCCTTGCGCATCGTGTTCGGTGGCGTTTTTGATCGATTCCCGCGCGCGCGGCTCGCGCTCGGCCATCTGGGCGAAACGTTGCCTTTCCTGCTGTGGCGTTTCGACAGCCGCACCGGACCCGACTTTTATGCGGTCAAACTCGCCAAGCGTCCCTCACAATACGTCAAAGAGAATATCGTGGTGGCGACGTCGGGCATGTGCGCCGCCGAGCCGCTGAACTGCACGCTCAATGCACTCGGCCATGACCGCGTGATGTTCGCCGCCGACTACCCGTTCGAACTGGTGGAGGAAGCCGCACATTTCATCGATAACGTGCCGCTCGAGACGGCCGTACGAAATGCCATCTGCTGCGACACGGCGGCAAGGCTCCTGCGATTGCCGCACGGATAAGGCGTAGGGCGGGAGGACAAGATGGACGCTGCGAGCGCTCGCTCGACGGTCGATGACATCGTCGCGCGGCTGGAGCGCCTGCCCACTTCGTGGTGGCAGGTCAAGGCGCGCATCATCGTGGGCGTCGCCACGTTCTTCGACGCCTTCGACGCGCTGGCGATCGCATCGGTGCTCCCGGTCATCGTCCCGCTGTGGAAGCTGACCCCGCCGGAGATCGGGGTGATGATCTCGGCCGGATTCCTCGGGCAATTGCTGGGCGCACTGTTGTTCGGCTGGATCGCGGAGCGCTACGGGCGCATGAATGCGATGGTCGGTTCGATCGCCCTGTTCGGGGTCATGAGTCTCGCCTGCGCACTCGCCTGGGATTACCGCTCGCTGCTGGTGTTGCGCACGATCCAAGGCATCGGACTCGGCGGCGAGGTGCCGGTCGCCGCCGTCTTCATCAGCGAGCTCGCAAAGGCGCAGGGCCGCGGCCGTTTTGTGCTTTTGTACGAACTCGTCTTTCCCGTGGGCCTGGTGCGGCAAGCCTCCTCGGACTGTGGGTCGTCCCGCATCTCGGCTGGCAGTACATGTTCGTTATCGGCGCGCTGCCGGCCTTGCTGGCGCTGGTGTTGCGCAGCCTGTTGCCGGAATCCCCGCGCTGGCTGGCTGTGCGCGGCCGCAATGCCGAGGCCGAGGCCGCGATGTCGCTGATCGAAATGGAGACCCAGAAGGCAACTGGACAACCGCTGCCGCCGGTGAAGCCCGTCGTCTCGACTTCCGACAAGGGCGCTTCCTGGTCCGACCTCTTCGGCCCGTTCTATCTGCGGCGCACGCTGGTGGTCTGGGTGATCTGGTTTGCCGCCTATTTCGTGAACTACGGTCTCACGATCTGGCTACCCACCTTGTATCGAACCGTGTTCAAGCTGCCGCTCGATGTTTCGCTGCGCTACGGCTTGATCACGCAGGCGGTCGGCCTTCTCGGCACGCTGATCTGCGCATTGGCCATCGATCATGTCGGCCGGCGGCTTTGGTTCGCCGTTTCCTTCGCGGCTGCGACGCCGGCTTTGGCTGCGGTTGCACTCTTACCTGCTCCCAGCGCGGAGCAGGTGCTGACCTTCATGACCATCGCTTATTTCTTCATCAGCAGCATCAATATCGGCGTTTATCTTTACACGCCGGAGCTCTATCCGACGCGCGTGCGCGCACTCGGCGTGGGCGCCGCCACGGCTTGGCTGCGCCTTGCATCGATGATCGGACCGACGGTGGTGGGAATGATGCTGGCCGGTGGTCTGCCGTCGGTTTTTGTCACGTTCGCGATCGTCGCGGCAATTGCCGCCGTAATCACCGGCGTGTTTGCGGTTGAAACGAAGGGACGCGTGCTCGAGGAGGCCTCGCCTTAGCACCCCAAATCACGGCAATGATCTTACCAAGCGCGCGTCAAATCGGCGCTTGCCAAAACCGCCGCCGCTCTGCCAGTTTCGAGCAACATCGGCCCAAAGCCTCAAAAAAACGCCAACAGGAGGAAACCCATGCGTGTGTCGCGATTGATTGTTGCGAGCCTCGCTGCCGCCGCGCTCCTGAGCGCCGGCGCGGCGCAGGCCGCCGAGCCCGTGAAGATTCGCCTGTCATGGGTCGCCCCGGTCAACTGGGCCTCGATCATGCTGGAGAAAAAGGATCTCGCACGGCATCTCGGTCAGTCCTACACGCTCGAGCCTACCCGCTATGCCGGCACCCCGCCGATGGTGACGGCGCTCGCCAATGGCGAGCTCGAAGTCGCTAATCTCGCCTATTCCACGCTCGCGATCGCGATTGAGAACGCCGGCATGAATGACCTGCGCATCATCGCCGACGAGTTCCGCGACGGCGTCGAAGGCTATTACTCGCAGGAGTACATGGTGCTCGCCGACGGCCCGATCAAAAAAGTCGAGGATCTGAAGGGCAAAGTGGTGATGACGAACGCGGCCGGCAGCGCGGTCGACGTTGCCATGCGCGCAATGCTGCGCAAGATCGGCCTCGAGGACAAGCGCGATTACACCGTCGTCGAGTCCGCCTTCCCCACAATGCGCGCGATGCTGTCGGAGAAGAAGGTGGACATGATTCCCGCGGTCATTCCCTTCTCCTATGATCCCGAGCTGCGCAAAATCGGCCGTACGCTGTTCATCCAGCGCGATGCGATCGGCGTTACCGACATGATCGTGTGGACCGCGCGCAAGCCGTTTCTCGACAAGAACCGCGCCGCCATGGTCGATTTCATGGAGGATACGTTGCGCATCACGCGCTGGTTCCTCGATCCGAATAACCATCAGGAGGCTATGGAGATCGCGGGCCGCGTCACCAAGCTGCCGCCCGAGCGTTTCGATTGGCTGTTTACCAAGCGCGACGCCTATCACGATCCGAACATGCTGCCGGATCTCGCGGCGCTGCAGAAGAACGTCGACATGACGCGCGACTTGGGCTTCGTCAAAACGGCGCCCGATGTCAAGAAACAGGCCGACTTGAGCGTCGTTGAAGAGGCCGCAAAGCGCTTGAAATAAGGACGCGAGAACCGGCTAGCGGGCGAGCAAAGGCGAAAGGCACTGCCTGGTCTCGCCGACGCGTTTCGCGATGTTGTTTGCCGGCGCTCACGCCTTTTTCAGCTCCGCAGCCGCGCGCGCGAGCACCTCGACGACCTTGGCTTCGGCCTCCGCGTCAGCATCGAGGCGCTTGGCGGCGACCTCGCGCAGGTTCTCAAGCGCCGCCCGCACGAGCGGCGGCACCCCGCGGCGCTCGTCATCCTCACCGAAGCGACGGCGCATGCGCGCCACTTTCTCACCGATGGCGGCAAGACGCTCGAGCACGGCCTCGACGAAATCGCGATTTGCATCGAGATAGGCGCGGCCTTCCTCGGTGATGGTGTAGAGCTTCTTGGCGCCCTCGGCCGCCGCAGTGACGTAGCCGGCCTCTTCGAGATAGGTCAGCGTCGGATAGACGATGCCGGGGCTCGGCGAGTACCAGCCGGTGGTCTTTTCTTCGAGCACCTTGATGATCTCGTAGCCGTGGCGCGGCTGCTCGGCGATGAGTGCAAGCGCGATCAGGCGCAGGTCGCCCTGCGCCAGCATGCGCCCGGCCCGCATCATGTTGCCTCCCATGCCGTGACGCCCGCCCCAGCCGGGGCCGTGGCCGAAATGCCCCCGCCAGCCGCGCCGAGCGGCCCACATGCCCCCTGACGCGCATCCCCAGGAATGTCTCGTGCCAAACATGTTGGTCTCCGTTTTCGTGTCGATAGATCGTTAGATATATCGAACTCAGATGTAGCGCAAGATATATCTTTAAATGAAATTATCTGTGGATTCAATTGAGTATGGAAGCTAGGCCATTACTCCGAAGGGGCGAATCCCGGCAGCGAGAGCGATGGGGTACCCGGTAGTGGGTCAGTTGGTCCACTACCGGGTACCCAGTGGCGACAATTTGGGAGCAAGGGCAGCCCATTACGGCTGCGCCGGCACCTTCTCGACGAATGCGTTCGTGTAGGTAGTCGAAACGTCGATCTTGGCGCTGCCGACGTCGGGGTCAAGAGCCTTGAGCACGGTATAGGCGGTGTCGGCGGCGTCCCGGGCAAACCGGCCGTCGCGGGAATACATCGGCAAGCTCTTGCCGATCGATCGCTCGTAAAGCGCGTTGTCGCCGAGCGCGTATTCCGACGGCATGACGGCAGCGACCTCGGCCGCCGATCGGCCGCCGATCCATTTGAGCCCGCGCACCAAGGCATTCACCAGCGCCTGCGTGGTGCGCGGTTTCTCGTCGATGAAGGCGCGCTGCGCGTAGAGCACTGCGGCCGGATAGGCGCCGCCGAACACTTCGCGGGTTCCGGCGAGCGTGCGCGTGTCCGCCACCACTTTGATCAAGCCTCGGCTTTCGAGGATGCTGATTACCGGATCGACGTTGACGATGGCGTCGATCTCGCCCCGCTGGACCGCGGCGACCGCGCTCGCGCTCGCGCCGATGCCGACGAAGGAGGCGTCGTCGCGTTTGAGTCCATGCGTCACCATCAGATGCTGCACCATGAAATGCGTGCTCGAGCCGGGCGCGGTCACGCCGATCTTCACGCCCTTGAGATCGGCCGGCGAGCGGTAGGCTTGCGCTTTGCCCGTGAGCACCCCGAGCACATAGCCAGGGAATTGACCGAGTTGCACCACGGCAACGATCGGCTGGTTCTTCGCCTGCATCTGGATGGTGTGATCGAAGGCGCCGGTGACCACGTCGGCGCTGCCGCCGATCAACGCCTGCAGCGCCCGCGCGCCGCCGGGAAAATCGGAAATTTCCACGTCGAGCCCCGCGTCGCGGAAGCAGCCGAGGCGCTCGGTGACAGTCAGAGGGAGATAGAACAGCGCCGGCTTGCCCCCGACGGCGAGCCGCACGCGGGATAATTCAGGCTTGACGTCCTGCGCGCTCGCGAGGACCGCTGCGGCGATCAGGAAGAGCCCCGCCACGGCGGCTGCTAAGGCTCGTCTCATCGCCGACGTCACCATGATTTTCGTGCAGCAGCGCTTCGCTGCTCCACATCGGCCCAGCGCGCCAGCGAGACAATGTCCTTGAACGCCTCGAAACCAACACCGGCACCGTTGTTCGCGGGTCGGCCGGCCTTGAGGTCGGCGAGCGCAGTCTCGATCGCGCGGGCGACGCGGAAGATCAGCGTGGTCGGATAGGCCACCATGACGAAGCCGAGACGGTAGAGCTCGTGCGGCGGCAGCACCGGCGTGCGCCCGCCACCTTCCAGCATATTGGCGAGCTGCGGTACGCCTTGAAAGGCGCGCCCGATCTGCGCGAGTTCGTCAACCGATTGTGGCGCCTCGATGAACAGTCCGTCGGCACCGGCTTTGAGATAAATCTCGGCGCGTCGCAACGCATCGTCGAGCCCATGCACCGCGCGCGCGTCGGTGCGGGCGACGATGAACAGCTCCGGGCTGCGGCGCGCCTGGACCGCCGCGCGCAATTTCACCGCCATTGCCTCGGCCTCGATCACGTCCTTGCCGGCCATGTGGCCGCAGCGTTTCGGCGCCCGCTGATCCTCCATGAAGATCGCCGACACGCCCATCGCCTCGTAGCCGGCCACGGTGCGTGCGACATTCTTGGCGTCGCCATAGCCGTCATCGCAGTCGACGAGCACCGGGAGATTGCTCGCCGCCATGATGTCGCGGATGCCGGCACTCATTTCGCCGAAGCCGACGAGCCCGATGTCGGGGAGCGCGTGACGCGCGCCGACGAGGGCGTAGCCCCCGACCGAATAGGCGGCAAAGCCCGCGCGCTCGATGAGACGCGCCGAGAGCGCGTCATGCGCGCAAGGGAGCAGCAGCGGCTCGCCGCGCCCCAGCAATTCCTTCCACGTCGATTTTGTCTGCATGGCCGATCATATCATGCGGGCGCGTGGAGCGAGCGCATGAATCAGAGGGATCGAGCGGGTCTCAGGCATTCTCAGACGACATGAATTCGGCGCGGGCTTGGCCGAACGGATTTTCGACGGACTCATGCCGAGCTGCGCACTTCGGGTTCGATGTTTGGCCGGACGCGACCAAATTGGAATGGCCTTCCTACGGCGGGCCGCCTCTTGCGCGCACCCGCACCGCGTCCGATTTGAAGCCGGTGCCGAATGTTGATATTGGAAACGGCACGCATGGCCCGCATTCTCGAACTCGTTCTCAACGGCCGCCGCCGCGTCGACGCGGTCCCGGACAACTTGTTGCTGCTGGATTATTTGCGGGAAGTCGTCGGCCTCACTGGAACAAAAACCGGCTGCGACGGCGGCGAGTGCGGCGCGTGCACCGTGCTCGTGGATGACCGGCCACGATTGTCCTGCCTCACGCTGGCCGCTGGCGTGAACGGGCAGCACGTCGATACGGTCGAATCGCTCGGCCAGGACGGACGGCTTTCGGCAGTGCAGCGCGGGTTCCACGAAAAGCTCGGCTCGCAGTGCGGCTATTGCACACCCGGATTCATCATGGCCTCGGCGGGTTTGTTGCGCCGCAATCCTCGTCCCAGCGAGGATAACATTCGCGCCGCCCTCGGCAGCAACATCTGCCGCTGCACCGGCTACGTCAAAATCATCGAGGCGGTGAAATACGCAGCCGAGCTTCACGCCGGCGGACTCGCGCCGTGAACGAGATCCTTCCAGCGCACACCATCGGCGCCTACGTCCCGATGGTCGACGGGCCGGACAAGGTCTCTGGGCGGGCGAAATATACGGCCGACCTGATCGCGCCCAGCCTCTTGGCGGGCCGCATCTTGCGCAGCCCCTATTCCCACGCCGAGATCATCGAGGTCGATATCTCCGCGGCGTTGCGGCTGCCCGGGGTGAAGGCGATCGTCACCGGTGCCGACTGCGACAAGACCTTCGGCGTGCTGCCGATCGCGCGCAGCGAACACCCGCTGGCGCGCGACAAGGTGCGCTACCGCGGCGAGCCGGTCGCCGCCGTTGCGGCGATCGACGATGCCACCGCCAAGCAGGCGCTCGGCCTCATCAAGCTCAAGGTCAAGGAACTGCCCGCTTGTTACACGTCCAAGCAGGCGCTGGCCGGCGGCGCGAGCATCATTCACGCGCATCGGCCGAGCAACATCGAGCGCGACGTGCTGTTCGAGCTCGGCAGCGTAGAGCAGGGATTTCGCGAGGCGGATCTCGTGTGCGAGGGCAATTACGACTGCGCCGAGGTCTGTCAGAACCAGATGGAGATGCACGCCGCGGTGGCGGAGTACGACCCTGTGCGCGAGCGCATGACCGTCTACGCCAGTACGCAGGTTCCCTATTACGTCCATCTCATGCTGGCGCAGATCCTCGACATGGACATGTCGCGCATCCGGGTGATCAAGCCGCATGTCGGCGGCGGCTTCGGCTGCCGCACGGAAGCGCTCAACGTCGAGCTGATCGCCGCGTTGCTTGCGCGCAAAGCCGGCGGCAACGTGCGCCTGGTGACTACGCGCGAGGAGACTTTCATCACCCATCGCGGCCGGCCGCAAACCGATATCCGCCTCAAGCTCGGCATGCGCAAGGACGGCAAGATCACCGCGGTTGAATGCGAATGCTACCAGCGCGGCGGGGCGCATTCCGGCTACGGCATCGTCACGATCCTCTATTCGGGCTCGATGCTCTACGCCATCTACGACCTGCACAATGTCAAATATATCGGCAAGCGCGTGCTCACCAACACGCCGCCGTGCGGCGCGTTCCGCGGGCACGGTACGGTCGACATCCGCTTTGCTTTCGAGAGCCTGCTCGACGAGATGGCAAGCGAGCTCAAGCTCGATCCGCTGGCGGTACGGCGCGCCAACTATCTCAGCGCCCCGACGTTTACCGACAACGATCTGATGGTGAACAGCTACGGGCTGCCCCAGTGCGTCGACTGGGTCGAGCAGGCGAGCGGCTGGAGGGAGCGCAAGCGCAAACCGCCTCGCGGAAACGGCAGCATCCGCAAAGGCCTGGGCTTTGCCTGCTCGCACTACATCAGCGGCGCCTCGAAGCCCGTGAACTGGACCGGCGAGCCGCACGCGACGGTCAAGATCAAGCTCGATTTCGACGGATCCATCGTCGTGCTGTCGGGCGCCGCGGATATCGGGCAAGGGTCTTCAACCATCCTCGTGCAAACCGTCGCCGAGGTGCTCGGCCTCGATCTCTCGCGCATTCGCATCGTCACCGGCGACAGCGAGGTGGTGCCGAAGGACAACGGATCGTATTCCTCTCGCGTAACCTTCATGGTCGGCAACGCCGCGATCGACGCAGCGCAACACCTCAAGCGCGTGCTGGTGGAGGCAGCCGCGCGCAAGCTCGAGGCTAGGCCCGAGGAGATCGAGTGCCTGGGCGAGGTTTATCGCGCCGGCGCGCAGGACAAGGGGCTCACCTTCAGCGAAGTCGTCACCGAGGCGCTCAAGGACAGCGGCACGATCACCGTGACCGGCAACTATTCGACCATCCCGCAATCGCATGGCGGCAAGAAATATCGCGGCGCCGCGATCGGCGGCACGATGGGCTACAGCTATTCCGCCCAGGTGGTCGAAGTCAGCGTGGACGAGGAGACCGGTGTGGTCAACGTCGATAAGGTGTGGGTCGCGCACGACTGCGGCAGGGCGCTCAACCGCCTCACCGTCGAGGGCCAAGTGCAGGGCTCGGTCTGGATGGGGATGGGCCAAGCGATGAGCGAGGAAACCGCCTATCACGATGGCCTGCTCGTCACCGCCAACATGCTCGATTACCGCGTGCCCACCATCCAGGATTCCCCGCCGATCGAGGTCAGCATTATCGAGAGCAACGATCCGCATGGACCGTTCGGCGCCAAAGAGGCAGGGGAAGGCTCGCTCGCGGCATTCCTGCCGGCGCTGACCAATGCCATCGCCGATGCCATCGGCGTGCGCTTCAACACGCTGCCGGTCACCCCCGACCGCGTATTCGCCGCGCTCGAGAAGCGGCGGCGCGCGGGCAATGGAGATGCGGCACAAGCAAACATCAGGGATGTATGAGTCTCGAGGAGTGCCGCGCCGCTACCCACTCGTCATGCGCGGGTTTGGCCCGCGCATCCATCTGTTTTGAAAAAGCTTCTTTACAAAGTCGGATGGATTGTCAGGTCAAGCCCGGCAATGACGAAGCGGGCTGCGCCTAATGGACGCGTTGCCGGACTTTGCGCTTGTGCGGGCGACAACGCTCGAGGACGTGGTCAACGCCCGCGCGAGCCATCCCGACAGCCGGCTGCTGGGCGGCGGCACCGACCTCGTGGTCAACATCCGGCGCGGCATCGTCGCCCCGCCGCTACTCGTCGATATCAACCACGTGGAGGAGATGCGCGCGATCAGGGCGGATGCGCGCA
>Ga0137401_10001244_pt1 | contig 10910 bp, 10 predicted proteins | sample CZOMad1_1_16fung_FD_108286 | JGI IMG/M metagenome (GOLD analysis project Ga0137401, IMG submission 108286) | Vadose zone soil fungal communities from Angelo Coast Range Reserve, California, USA - CZOMad1_1_16fungal (Illumina Assembly) | ecosystem: Environmental > Terrestrial > Soil > Vadose...
CCCGGAAGCGGGCGACGCGCTGCTGAGCGAGCGCGTCGGCGGCGCTACGGCCAAACGCTGGGCTGCGCGCCTCCAGGCGCTGCTCGGCTCGCCGGAGAAGCTCGAGTCGCTGCGGCCGCGCGTCGCCGCCTTCGCTCGCGAGCACTGGTCCTGGGAGCAGTGCGTCAACCGCTACGCAGCGCTGCTACACGCCTGCGCTACGCCCCGGTGAGCGCGCGCCGCCTCGCCCTTTTCGGCGTCGGGGCGGGGCTGCTCTGCATCGCTTTCATCCTGCTGTACACGCGATTTCCGCAGGTACCGGAGCGGCGCTACATCTTCGACTACCTGCTGCGCACGCAGGATGTTCCCGGTGCGGCGATGGTGATCTTCATCGCTGTCGCCGCGGCCTTTGCGCCGCTCGCGCGGGCCGGGCTCGCGCTCGTCGAGGTGACCGGCCGCAGGCCATGGGTGACGACGCTCGTTACGTTTCTCGTCCTCTGCGCGGGCCAGCTCTTCGTGGCGAAGGATCATGCGCTCGCCGGCGACGAGCACCTCATCCTGCTGCAGGCGAAGGCGTTCGCCGCCGGCCGCCTGACGGCCCAGTTCCCGCCGGAACTGCTCTCGTGGGTGCTGCCGCGGCCCTACTTCGATCTGTGGCTCTACGCGTCGCGCGAGACCGGCGCGGTGGTTTCGGTGTACTGGCCGGGATTCGCGCTGCTGCTCGCACCGTTCGTTCTGCTCGGCATTCCCTGGGCCTGCAATCCGCTGCTCGCCTGCGGCGCGCTGGTGCTCATCGGCCGGCTCGCTGGCCGCCTCACCGGCGCGCCGCAGGCGACGGGCTGGGCGATGCTGCTCACGCTCGCGTCGCCCGCCTTCAGCGGCATGGCGCTCGGCTATTTCTCGATGACGGCGCATCTGTTCTTCAATCTGCTTTACGTCTGGGCGCTGCTCGAGCGCCGCTTCCTGCTCGCCGGGATCGTGGGCTCGTTTGCGCTCGTCCTGCACAATCCGTGGCCGCACTTCCTGTTCGCGCTGCCGTGGATCGGCTGGATCGCATGGCATGACGGCCGGCGCGCGCTCTTGCGCCTCGTCGCCGGTTACGCGCCGCTGACGCTGGTCATCGGCGGCGGCTGGTGGCTGCTGATGCGCAAGGTGCAGGGCCAGCTCTGGTTCGCGCCGCAGGCCGGGGACTTTCTCTTCTACTGGCAGCTTCAGCTCAGCCGCGTGTTCGCGCTTCCCGACGCCGGAATGCTCGCCAAGCGCGCCGCCGAGCTCGTGAAGCTGTGGCTGTGGACCGTTCCGGGACTGCCGGCGCTGATGGTCGCGGGCTGGTGGCTCGCGCGGCGCCAGGTGCCGTTGCGACTGCTCGGGCTTTCGTTCGCCGCCACCCTGGCAGGCTACCTCATCGTCTGGTTCGATCAGGGGTACGGCTGGGGCGTACGCTACCTGCATCCGGCGCTCGGCGCGCTGCCGGTCCTGGGCGCGGCGGCGATCATCGCGCTGCAAAGCGATGCACTGCGCCGCTACGCGGCGGCCGCGGCATTGCTAAGCCTGGTGCTCGCCACGCCGTTTCGCTGGGGGCAGATCGAGTCGTTCATGAGCGAGCAGCTCTCGCGGCGTCCCCCCTTTGAGAAGGGCGTGCGCCAGATCGTCTTCGTGCGCTTGAACTACGAGTACTACACGCAGGATTTCGTGCAGAACGATCCGTTCCTGCGCGCGCCGGTGATCTTCATGCTGAGCCGCGGACGCGCCGAGGACGAGAAGCTCCTGCGCCAACGCTTCCCCGGCGCGCGGCTCGCGCACGAGGCGCCGTACGGTCACGTCTGGCGCCTGGATTGAGCGCGCCGGGCGCGCAAAGCCCAGCGGCCGCCGACGAAGTTGAACGCCGCCAGCATCACGGTGACCGCCGGCGCGGCGAGCGGCACGCCGAGCCCCGCCAGGTCGACGAGCACGAACATGCCGGCGAGCGACAGCGGCAGGTTGAGCGCCATGGTGAGCGTATAGCGCGCTAACGACATCCCGCCGCGCTGCGCGCCGGGAAAGGTCCACGCGCTGTGCAGCCAGTAGCCAAGCGCCACCACCACCGCGAACGAAATGAACGAGGAGGCGACGTAGTGCAGCCCAGCCCAGTCGCCGCCGATCATGATGGCGTTGTGCGTGAGCGCACAGACGAGGCCGACGGTGAAGAAGCGTCCGACGACCATCGGCTAGCTGCGCCGGAACAAGGCTATGTAAGTACAGGCATTGAGCGCCGTGATCGCACGCGGCGTGATGCGGTCCTCGAGCCACGCCCAGGCGTTGAGCGCCGTCGCGACCATGGCCGCGAGCGGCGGCCCCACCAGCGGCAGCCGCTTGAGGAAGTGCGCCACGCCGAGCGAGCGGAATACCGTGGTCCAGGCGAGCGGCCCGACCACCGGCTCCATGCGCACCAGGTGGAAGCCGCGCGATTCGACTTCGCGCTGCAGGCCCTCGGCGGTCCAGCGGCGGTAGTCGTGCGGATGCGGGTGATAGAGCCAGCTGCCGTGCGTCGAGAGCAGCAGCCAGCCATCCTGCCGCAGCACGCGGCGCGCCTCGCCGAGGTAGCTGCCGACGTCCCAGACATGCTCGAGCACCTGGAACGAGGCGACCAGATCGTATTCGCCGTCGGCGCAATCGAGCGTGCCGTCGTCGCGGATGCGCACCTCGTGCGCGGCGTCGATGTCGGCGCCGCGGTACTGCGAGCCGGCGTCGGCGAACCAGCGCTCGTAAGGGCGCGCGCCGCAGCCGAAATCGAGCACGCGCGCGTCCTTCAGCGCGAGCGTGGGGTCGGCCAGCATCGCGCGCAGCACGCGCGCCATCTCGCGCAGCACCAGCCAGTCTGGCTGCCAGAAGCGCGGCGTGGCGCGGGGATTCTCGTGCATCACTGCGTAGCGTAAACGGCAACCATGCGGTCGACGAAAACCGCGCGCCGGCGCTCTGGGTCCCAGCGCGGCCCGCGGCGATCCGTCTCGGCCACCACGTACCAGCGGATGCCGAGCGCCCGCAGCCGCGCCAGGGCCGTTTCGGCGCTCGTTTCGCGCTCGACGGCGCGCAGGGCGACGTAGCGCTGCTGCGCGATGAGCGCGCGCGGGCCGGCGCCCGAGAGGTGGATGAAGGGCCGCTCGATGTAGGCCGGCACGCCGGTCATCGAGATCATCTGCACCGCGAGATCGGTGGTTTCCAACTTGGTGCTCAGTCCCTGCGCCGCCAGCAGGTCGCCTGGCTGCGAGCGGCTGCGGACATAAGTCGCGGCCTGCGGCAGGCCTTCGGCGACGATGTAGGTCTGGGCCCATCGCCAGTCGCCCACGGTGTAGCGCAGCACCCACATCACGGTGAAAGCGGCGGCGATCAGGAGCGGCAGCCATACCCGGCGCTGCTGCAGGCCGCCCTGCAGGGCGAGCCAGCCGGCGAAGCCGGCGGCGGTCCAGACGGCGAACACGGCGTAGACCAGCACGAAAGGCCTCTGGGTGAACTCGGTCGCGTCGCCGTGTGGCGGCACCGGCGCGGTGAGAATCAGCAGCAGGTAGCTCCCGAGCAGCGCGAGGGGCACGAGGTCGGCGAGTTCCAGGCGGCGAGCCCAGCGAGCGGCGAGCACTGAGACCGGATAGAGAATGCCGAAAATGCCGAGCGTCGACGCGAGGACCAGCAGAACGCCGACCGGAACGGCGACTTGCGCGCCGTAAAACGCCATCAGGCGGGCGTACAGATCGCGGTAGGCCACCGGCTGCTGCTCATTGTGCGTGACATCGAGGAAAATCCCCAGCGCATGCTGGGTATCCGGAAACGCGCGGTAGAAGCCCCACACGAAGATGGCGAAGACGACGAGCGTGCCGCTCGCGAAGAGCAGCACGCGGCGGCGCACCAGCGGCGCCGACAGCGCGGCGCAGGCGCTCCATGCCGGCAGCAACAGCGCAAAGATATGCACGCGGATGAATGCCGAGCCCGCGACCAGCGCCGCACTGGCCAGGAGCGCGCGAGCGTTGCGCGATGTAGACCAGCGTTTTAGAAACGCGATGGCAAGGAGCGCCACGCCTACGGCATAGGACGCTGTGGGCACCGCTATCACGTACCAGTAGTAACCGAAGAGGCGATTCTGCAAGCCGTAGCTCGCCGCATCCGGCAGCAGCGTGAGCGCGCCGAGCGCGGCGAAGCCGCCGGTCGGGCCGGCGAGCGCCGCGCCGAGCGCGTAGGCGCCGGCGCAGGCGGTCAGGAAACCAAGCGGCACCCAAACCGAGGTGGCGAGCGTCAGGCCAGGCAGGTCGAGCGGCCAGGCGAGCGCGGCAGGCAGCATGTAAGAAGCATAGTGGTAGAGCATGCGAGCCGCATCGGCGAGCTGGATCGACTGCCGTCCCGCGGCGCGCGGATCGCCGAACTGCGAGATGCCGCTGCCGTGAATGAACTGGTCCACCCAGGTTGTCAGCACGCCGTCGCGCCAGAGAATCTGCGGCACTTCGGCGAGATCGTGACACCAGTAAGCGGTCGCGGCTGCGCACAGCAGCAATGCGACGAGCTCGCCTCGCTGCAGGCGCCGTGGCCCCGGCGTCGATCGACGCATGACGGTGCCGAGCCCAATGACAAGGACCGCCCACACGACGAAGGCGCTCGCCGCGAGCAGCTCAAAGGCAAACACCAGGGCTGCAAGGCCGATCGCGGTGGCGAAGATACCGAGCACCCAGGCCGCCGGAGCCGGCATGTCCTCGGCATGCGCGAGGCGCAGGAGCAAGAAGCCGGCCGACACGACGACATAGACGACGAGCGCCATCGCGGCGAGCGCGGTGGCCAACGACACCGCGCCGCTCAGCCAGAATAGGACCGCGAGCGGCGGCGCGAGGACCAGCGTCGCTTCAACGCTGGAGCGCGCTGCGGCAGCGATCAATGACGTAGTCCTGCTGCGATTCGAGCCCGATCCACAGCGGCAGCCGCACCAGCCTTTCGCTCATCGCTTCGGTGACCGCCATGCTGCCGCAGGCGCGGCCGTACTTCAGGCCGGCGGGCGAGCTATGCAGCGGCACATAGTGGAACACCGCGTATATCTCATCGCGTCGCAGCGTCTCGATGAAGCGCCGGCGCGCCGCAGCATCGGGCAGGATCAGGAAGTAGGTGTGGGCGTTCGGGGACGCCTCGCGCGGCACCACCGGCCGCCTTGCGAGTCCGGCTCGCTCGGCCTCGGCGAAGCCCTCGTGATAGCGCTCCCATAGCGCCTTGCGGGCCGCCCCGATGCTCTCGGCGGCCTCGAGCTGAGCCCAGAGGAACGCCGCGAGGATGTCGCTGGGCAGGAACGACGAGCCGATGTCCACCCAGGTGTACTTGTCGACGTCGCCGCGAAAGAACTTGCTGCGGTTGGTGCCTTTCTCGCGGATGATTTCGGCGCGCTCGACGAGCTGGGCCGAATTCAGCAGCAGCGCACCACCCTCGCCCGAGATCAGGTTCTTGGTTTCATGGAAGCTGATGGTGGCGAGCTCGCCGACGCTGCCGAGGGGCCGGCCGCGGTAGGCCGAGCCGAGCGCCTGGGCCGCGTCTTCGATCAGCAGGAGACCGTGCCGCCGCGCAAGGCTGCGAATCGCGTCCATCTCGCAGGCGATTCCCGCATAGTGCACCACGACGATGGCCTTGGTGCGCGCCGTGATGGCCGCTTCGACCTTCGATTCGTCGATGTTGAGCGTGTCCTCGCGCACGTCCACGAACACCGGCACGCCGCCGCGCAGCACGAAGGCATTGGCGGTCGAGACGAAAGTGAACGAAGGCATGATGATCTCATCGCCCGGCCCGGTGCCGGCGAGGATCGCCGCCATCTCGAGGGCGCCCGTGCACGAATGCGTGAGCAGCGCCTTGCGGGAACCGATGGTGCGCTCGAGCCAGGCCTGGCAGCGCTTGGTGAACGGCCCGTCGCCCGAGAGGTGCATGTTCTCGTGCGCCTGCCGGATGTACTCGAGCTCCCGCCCGGTCAGAAACGGCCTGTTGAACGGGACCTGGGTCATCGGCGCTTCAGGAACGGCTGCCAATGGCAATCCCTGCCAGGATCAAGCACACGGCCACGATGCGGGGTGCCGTGATCGGCTCGCCGAAGAGATAGATTCCGCCCACCACGACGGCCATCACGGTCAGCCCGATGTGCAGCGGAAAGGCGAGCGACAGCGGATAGCTCTCGACGACGAACATCCACGTCATTGAGGCGGCAAGGGCGGCTACATAGGCGGACAGGATGTAGGGATCGCCGAGGTACGAGACCAGCCTGCCCAACGGTCCGTCAGCCGGATTCGCCAGGCCGGATAGCGCCGCGACGCGCCACTTGATGATGAGCTGGCCGTAAACCACCAGCAGCATCGTCGGCAGGATCGCGAGGATGAGCCTCATGCCAGTGGGCCGGCATAGACCGCGCCCGCCTTGACGAAACTGCCTGAGGGCACCGTGCGATGATCGGCGATCGTCGCGCCCGCGCCGATGAAGCAGTCCTCGCCGACGACGCTGTAGCCGCAGATCGCCGCGTTCGGCGATATGAACGTATTAGCCCCGATGTCGGCGTGGTGGTTGATCGTGGCGCCGGGCCATACCACGGCAAAGGGTCCGACGCGCGCTGCAAAATCCACGACGGCGCCCGCCATGACGAAAGCCCCGGCGCCGACCGCGGCAGGATCCCTGACGTAGGCGCGCGGATGTATCAGCGGCGGCGTCTCGTACCCCTGGGCCCGCACTCGCTCGTATAGGGCGCGCCGCTCGCGCAAATGGCCGTAGCCGATCGCCATCGCCACGCTGTGGAGCGCCGGATCGTGGCCGCGCGAGACCTCCTGCCACGCGCCAAGAATCCCGGGGCCGCGGTCGATGTCGTCGACGAAGCCGACGAAGTGGAAGCCGCACTGGCCGGCGAGATCGCGCACCACCTGTCCGAACTCGCGCGAGCCGTAGACCAGGATCTGCTTCACTTCGTCAGCACGAACTGCAGGTATTTAAAGCAGTCGGCGGACAGTGGAAGGATGCGCCGCAGATACGCTTCGACCGTAGCCGCCGCCTCGAAGGACTGCTGGTGCATGACCGCGCCCTGACCGAGAAACCATTCGAAGCTTATGTCACAGGAACGAAATCCCAGCCGCAGGCAGTCGTCGCGAAACTGCCACGGGTCGATGCCGCCCAGGACCGCCTTGGTGTACTCCGCGCGATTGAAGATCTCCTTGTCGATGCCGAACTCATCCTGCACGCCATCGTCCCTGTGCAGCACGGCGTCGATCTCTCGCAGAACGATGTCTGAATAGTGGCTCGCGCCCGCGCCCTGCTCGAGGCGCACCATCGCCTGCCAGAAGAGCCTGTTCGGCTCGAGATCGATGTAGCAGCCGCCGCCGGGCTTCAGCACGCGCAACGCCTCGCGCAGCGCCATTGAATAGTCCTTCAGATGGTGAACGAACGCGTAGGCGCTCACCACGTCGAAGGTCGCATCGGCGAACGGCAGCGCTTCCGCCACGCAGCGGTGGAGCCGGACGTTACCGCTCGACAGGTCTACGCGATCGAGCATCGCCTGGGTGATGTCCACGCCGTCTATGGCGTCGAACAGCTCCTTCGCGAGATCGATGATGAAGCCGGTGCCGCAGCCGAGGTCGAGCAGCCGCGCGCCGCCGAAGCGGCGCCGCATCTCCTCCAGCCTTCCGCGCACCTTGGCGCGGTTTTCCGGCCGGTAGTGCGGCTCGTTGCGGTTGTAGGACTCCGCCATCCGGGTGTGCACCTGGATGTTGGCGTCGACGACTTGGTCCGGCGTTGGCGGGCTCATTCGGCGAGATTCACCTTCTCGGCAATCAGGTAGCGCGGGCGCTGCAGGACTTCCTGGTACACGCGAAAGACGTAGCTGCCGATGATGCCGAGGCTGATCATCAGGCTGCCGAGCATCAGAGTGAGCATCAGCAGAACCAGGGTGAAGCCGGCCGGCAGGGACCGGCCGTAGATCAGATATTGGACGAGCACCGCAGCGCCATACAACAGGCTGCCGGCGAAGAGCGCGAGCCCGATGTAGATGGACAGGCGGTGCGGGATGTCGGTATAGCTGACGAGCGAATTGATCGCCAGCGCGAGCCGCTTGCCGAAGGTGTAGCCGCTGCTACGCGACGCCCTGGCCTCGCGCACCACGTCGATGATCGCGCTCTTGTACCCCATGTAGACCATCAGCGGCCCGTACAGGACATTGCGCTCACGGTACAGGAGCAGCGCCGCGAGGAATTTCCTGCTGAACGCCCGAAACGTGCCGATTTCCGCGAACCGCGGCGAGCGCGTGATACGCGAGAAAACGTAGTGGTACAGCGCCGAGCTCATTCGCACCGCCACATCCTCCTCGGCCCGCGCCTTGCGCGTATAGACGATGTCGACATCGTCGCGCAATTTCGCGATCACCCGCGGGATATCTTCCGGACGGTCCTGCAAGTCGGCGTCCATCAATACGACGACGTCGCCCTTCGCGTGCTCGAAGCCGGCGCTGATTGCCGGATGCTGGCCGAAGTTGCGCGCGAGCGAGATGACCTTGACGCTGGGATTCGCGCCGGCGATCCGCTTCAGCCGCGCGAGCGAGTCGTCGGCGCTGCCGTCGTCGACGAAGATCGCCTCGTATGGAGCCGGCTGCAGCGCCGCGTCGATCCGCCGGGCGAGCTCGTCCACGGTCGAGGCGTTGTTGTAGACCGGGATGACGACGCTGATCACTCAGCCCTGCCCGGGCTTGTAGAGCCGGTGCTCTTCAGGCAGGAAGAACTCCTCCAGCGAAGTCGGCAGGCGCGTGTCGAAACCGATGATGCGGCGCGCCTGCGGGTTCAGCGCGTCGGCGATCGGCGTGGGGACGAAGCGCACCCAGTCGAAGCGCTGCTTCATGAACGAGCGGCAGGCGTTCAGCGTGAGCGCATGGCGCCACGCGTCGGTCCGGTTGTCCCCGGCGCGGTGAAACACGCGCCCGTCGAACAGGATCATGCTGCCCGCGGCGCAGGCGAGCCGCACGAAGTGCCGGTCGAAAAATTCGGGCGAGGGCGTGGCGGCGCTGTGGTGCGACCCCGGCAGGACCTGGGTTGCGCCGTTGTCGTCGGTGAACTCGTCGAGCGCCCACATCACTCCCACATTGAAGGCGTAACCCTGCACCCAGCGCGGGCTGTCCACGTGAATCCGGTTGCCGTAATTGGTGCCGTGCGGCGGCAGGGAAGAGCTGGTGAAGGCGTACATGATCCAGCTCGGGCCGAGGAGCGGGGCGACGAGCTCCTGCAGGCGCGGATCCTCGAGCAGATGCCCGAATATCGGATCGCGGCAAAGCAAATCGTGCATCAGATACCGGTCGTTGCGGCTCTGCTCCGTCGGGCCGGGCCGGTATTCCGCGAGCGCGCGCGAGAGTGCGGCTTTCAGGCGGTCACAATCCGAAGGTTCGAGCATCGCCGGAACCACGCTGTACCCGCGCGTCGACATGTTGTAGAGATGCTGGGACGGCGTGGGATCGGACATCGCGGTCCTATTCGCCATGGTAGCTCGCTCTCGACTTACGAACCGCATGTAGCGCGGCGCGTCTCTGCCGCAATTGAACAGCAAATCCAGGATCGTCACCTGGTGCGAGAAATCCCCCCACAGCTGAGGATATGCGGGGTAGCCGGCGTAATCAAACCAGGTCAGTTCGATGCCGTGGCTTGCGAAGGCCTGCTCGTCGATGTAGCTCTTCGCGCTCGGCCCTGAAACGTACTCGCTGGCACCGGCCTGCTCCGCAAGAGACACGAGGCGATCGGTCTTGCCTTCGACCAGGTCGTAGTCCCAGCAATTGCTGATCTTGGTGGCAATGCCGAGGTAGCGGCAGATGGCTTCGATGAACTCGCGATTGAGCGCCGACAGGTGCGAGTGGCTGCGCTGCAAATAGAGCGGCTCGAAGACGCGAGCCACCTCGTCAAAATGCGCGGCGCGGCCGTAGTTCGCTTCGAGCGTCTTCCAGTGCTTCTCCTGCCATCTGCGGTCGGGCAATTCGACATCGCGGATCCGGCGGCGAATGTCCTGGCCGACCGGGATGCTGAGCCACTCGAGACCCTTGGGCGTCTTGATCTTGTTCCGGTTGCGCCAGTCGTTCTTGGTGAATTGCGCCTCGTCGTAAAGGACGAACTCGTCCACGGCGGCGATCAGGTCGAAGTAGCCCTTCCACGGGATGTAGTTCGACTGCACGACGGCGACCTTCTTCATCGGCATGCCGGGGGCGGCGTCGCCTCGGCCCGGTCCCAGTCGGAGAGCAAGCCGAGATCGATTTGCACGTCGGCACGATAGCGATTCAGGATAACCCCGCGGCCGTAGGCTTCGAGACGAGCGTCCAGGCCTGCGTAGTAGCGTGACCACCCAGAACCGAGCGGCTCGGTAACGGAGGTTTGGCCGCGAAACAGCCGCGGACAGGCTTTTTCCATCCGATCGAAGAGCACCGAAACCTTCCGTTCCCGTTCGACGTCGGCTGGATCCCGCGTCGCCGTTCGAAGCCCGCAGCTCACGACCGAGAGCGGCTCGTGCGGCCTTGGACCACCCGCGAGCGAGTTTGCGACTCGCGAGAGCACGTCATCGTCGTCAGGCTGCCATGGAATCGCGAAGCAGTCCGCCGGGTCGACGCGGTATCCGATGCGCCGCAATCTCGCATCATAGGTCTTCACCTGCTGTTCGGCCGGCTTGCCTTCGACAAGCTCAAGCGCGCGGCCGAGGGTCCGCACGTGTCCGCGGTGGCGTTCGAGCAACGCCGTCAGCCTCGGCGAATCGGTGGGAAGGCTGTGCTGCCCGCGAAAATTCACGAATGACGAGGCAGGATGCACAAAAGGCGCGACCACCGCCATGGGAAGAATCTCTACCGTCAGGTAGAGAGCCGGGTCGCGAAGAGCGCGCTCCGGCACCTCAAAGGGAAACCACCGCCTCGACCATTCCTCCGAAATGAACCAGCGCGGCGGCGA
>Ga0137401_10001245_pt1 | contig 10909 bp, 14 predicted proteins | sample CZOMad1_1_16fung_FD_108286 | JGI IMG/M metagenome (GOLD analysis project Ga0137401, IMG submission 108286) | Vadose zone soil fungal communities from Angelo Coast Range Reserve, California, USA - CZOMad1_1_16fungal (Illumina Assembly) | ecosystem: Environmental > Terrestrial > Soil > Vadose...
GTGTGCGGTTCTTCACGCCGGAGCAGACCGAAGAGCACATGATGGACTGGAACAAGGTTGCGGATGAATTTTTCCGGTGAGGGGTTGCCAAGCGTTCGAATAGCAGCCAGGTGGGCTGTCGTTGGAAATGAAGTTTGGAGTTCCGCCTTTAGGCGGCTCTTTTTTCGGAAGACCCCGCCTAAAAGGCGGGATTCCGAACCCGCTTTAGACACCGGCGGCGGTGCGCAACGCTTCCGCCTTGTCGGTAAGTTCCCAGGTGAATCCGTCGCCGGTCCGTCCGAAGTGACCGTAAGATGCGGTCGCTTTGTAAATCGGGCGGCGTAGATTCAGCTCTTCAATAATTTCTTTGGGCGTGAGCGGGAAATATTTGCGGACGAGATCGGAAAGATCCGGCTCGCTGATTCGGCTCGTGCCTCTGGTGTCAACATAGACTGAAACCGGTTCAGCCACCCCAATCGCATAGGCCAGTTGCACTTCGCATTTGTCAGCCAGGCCGGCAGAGACAATATTCTTGGCAATGTAGCGCGCCATGTACGCGGCCGAGCGATCGACCTTGGTCGGATCTTTGCCCGAGAACGCGCCGCCACCGTGGGGCGCATAACCACCATAGGTGTCGACGATGATCTTGCGGCCAGTCAATCCTGAGTCACCCTGCGGACCACCGGTCACAAAGCGGCCCGTGGGATTGATGTGATACTTGGTGTTGTCGTCCATCAAATCACCCGGCACAGTGTGTCTGATAACGTGTTCGCGAATCTCCGAGCGAAGCTGTTCGTTTTCAACTTCAGGTGCGTGCTGCGACGAGACGACTACCGCGTCGACGCGAAATGGACGGCCATCGCGATACTCAACAGTGACTTGCGACTTACCATCAGGACGCAGATAAGGGAGCTGGCCTGACTTTCGAACTTCGGAAAGTCTCAAGGCCAGTTGATGCGCCAACTGAATCGGCAAAGGCATCAACTCCGGCGTCTCGTTACACGCAAAGCCGAACATCAAACCCTGATCGCCGGCGCCGCCCGGATCAACTCCCATGGCGATGTCAGGTGATTGAGCATGAATGGCGGACAGGACTGCGCATGTGTCGCAGTCAAAACCATACTTGGCCCGGTCGTAACCAATCTCTCGAATGGTTTCGCGCGCGACGTCCGCATAGTCGACCGTCGCCTTAGTAGTAATTTCGCCGGCCACGATAACCATGCCGGTCGTCAACAAAGTCTCGCACGCCACGCGGGACGTTGGGTCCTGCTTAAGCGTAGCGTCTAATACGGCGTCCGAAATTTGGTCCGCAATCTTGTCGGGGTGACCCTCGGTCACAGACTCCGACGTGAACAGAACTCCACGATTATTATTCAATGCAACTCCTCCAAATGCGACGATTCAGTGCTTAAAGTAGAATGAATCTGAAACTAGAAAGACCGCGTACGATAGCAGTGAGTTTTACGGGGTGTCAAGCAAGGACGCCGCCAAAAGGCCGGAAAACGGCCCTGGTTCCTGAATGAACCCGCCAAACTCCACTACCTCCACTACAGGCTTTGCAGCCAAATTATCGAAGTGCACAATAATTCGACCGGGCTGCACAATAACTCGGCCGATTGGGAATTCGGCGCGCCAGTCGGCCACGGTTGAGGTCTAGTTTTCGAGAGTTAGACCTCGCGGCGCTCAAATACAGTTTGCATTGGTCAGCCCACTCCGCTACTCCGCTACGGCTTTGCCTCATAAGTCGGCATAACCACTCGTTTGCCTCAAAAAGCATTCTGACCGATTGCCTTGGCTCCCTATCGTCTCACCAGCCCGATTCTCCGATTTGATTTATTTGTTAGCGTCCAGTAATGCCTTGACCTTGCGAAAATCATTGAGCGACTGCCTGTTGAACTCGAATTCAAGGCTACCCCATTTGCCTTCAAGTTTTTTGGCCGTTGCTATCTGGCTGAACTGATCGTCTGTTAGTCGGACATCCGCTACTTCGATAACGGCAGCACCCCGGTGAGGCACATATTTATGCAATGCAATATGAAATCTTTTGTCATCGGCGATAAAAAATACCGTCTCGAAGCCTTCTTGGCTAAACGCAGCGTCGTTAGCCGAATGAACCAGGTATATCTCTAAAACCACTACGGGTTCGCTGTCTTTCTTTCCCTTGGAAATCGCGAATAAATCGACGCGAATTTCTTCACTTATCTTCTCCATTGGAGATGATATTGTCGTAAGGTCTGTGAACTTATCGTACTTGACTGAGACATCATCCTTCTTGGCCTGCGGGGCTGTCGCATCTTGGCTGGTCGCTACCACAGCGGACTGTCAAACCGAGTATCATTGCGGCCAAGGTAAGGGTCTTTCTTTTCATGGCTGATTCGCTCCTGTGTAAAGGGTGATGAGAGCCGCGAGGATACGCGTCAGTGACTTCCTCGCGTCCGTTTCCAACCAGCCGATTATCTACGTAATTACGTATCTCGGCAAGGTTCCGTCAGGAGGTTCGCTCTGATGGGACGCACCGCCCGCGAACGGCCTCGCAAACTCGCAGCCAAGCTGCTCCAAATCAGACGGTCGCTCGATCTAACGCAAGAGCAAATGCTCGTCGCTTTGAAATTAGATAAGAAGGTGTTTGCAAGTGCGATCTCTGGCTATGAGCTAGGAACGCGAGAACCGCCATTGTCCGTGTTGTTGAGGTATGCGGAGCTTGCGGGAGTATCAACGGATGTCTTGATTAACGATAAGTTGAGTCTGCCGAAATAACTGCGTCACTGACGCGAACGCCGTGATATCCTCTCGTCTAAAAAATGAACATGGAAAGCATACCGCGAATGACCGACGAAGAAAAAGAGTTTAAGAAACAGTTGCACGAGAAATTACTCGAAAGCGAAGTTAAATCAATCGGCATTAACGTATACGCCCTAGTGCAACACCAGCAGCGGACGGACGCGATACTCCAAGAGATTTCAAGCGAACTATCGCGCGCTAATGACACGCTATCCGCAATTCTCAAGGCAACTCAGAAATCTCGTTAGCAAGCGACGCATCGAGCGTGATGTCTTTTGCGATATTCAGCGCAAGACGGCGCTCCCGGTCTGTGGCCTTTGCCGCTTCAAACATATCAATGATGCGCTGAGCCAAGATCATCGCCGATGGTATTCGCGTTTCTGGAAATTTTAATTCCTTCTCATCATTTAGCATCGCTCTTATGCCGCCTCTGCGATCTGAAAGTCTGTCTCAATTCCTAACTCATGCTGCGACTGAATGACGACGCAAAGATTGTGACAAAGCACCTTGCACAACGCCTCGTTGATCTGCGCTGTCATGGTCTTGCTGCGAAGTCTCTGTCCAAACTTCGCCTTGATCATGTGAAACGTCGTCTCGACATTAGATCGCTTGTGATAGTGCGTCAGGAATTCTTCGCGATGGTCGTTGTAGAATTCGAGCATTCGATCCCACAGCGTTGACTTCGCGCCATAGGTTGAAAGCGCGCTCGATTTAGAGTTTATCTTGAACGGGATGTAAGGGATCGCCTTATGGCGCAAAGTCGTTAACAAATTCTCACCGCTCAGATAGGCTTTGTCGGCTGAAACTTCCTTTAGAGTGAATCCGTTCTCTGCGGTCGCTTCGACCAGCGGTTTGAAAAATCCATGATCGTTCGCATAGCCGTCGCTGATTTCAACTGACGTGACAATGTTTGTTTTCACCCCGCACATTAAGTGAACCTTGATCCACATGCGGCGATCTTCTTCCTTGCCGTATTTCACATCGAGCCAGCGCATGAATTGACCTGTGCTGAAACCGGATGAGTCAACGGCAAAGTCATGCTCGATTGACTTGAGTGGCATCGCACTAGCCGCGATCAACTCGTACAGGTAAGGCGTGAGGGCTTCCGATTCCAAGTAACGAAATATCGAATTGAACGCTGGCATCCTTGATAGAAAGCCACGCCGTTTCGCTTCCTGCAAATCGCTTTGAAAGCGACGGCCTGAGACTGTGGAATAAATCTTGAACGTGCTGGCAAAGATGATATCGGCAAGTGACAGGCGCGGGCGTCCCCGGCGTTGCTCAGGCTCAGGAATCGTCCGGCATAGTTCATAGAGCAAAGCCTGTAGATGCGATTTCTCTGTCGTCTGAGCGGCATTGTATGCGGGCCAGTTCTGCGAGTAGGTCTTGCGCGTGACCTTGACCGTTTCGGTCGTGATGGTTTGGCCGTCACTCGTTTGCTCGCGCTCGATTGTGTACTCGACGGCGAAAATATGCTTGCACTTGTCGTTCGTGAATTCGTGATCCCGGCAGTTACATTCCGGCTTCTCGCCATTCACAGCAACCGTGTATCTCTGTTGCTTCGTAGTCTGTGACGGCACAAGCCACAATCGACCCTTGCGGGTTAACTTTGATTTCGCCGCTATCTGAAGTCCCTTGATTTCCCGTTCTTCCATTAGTCTTTCCTTACCCCTTTCAACCTACTCGTTATGCTATCATGGCGAGCATACTATGTCAAGTGATATTCTCCTTGACAGAGCATATTCTTTCGGGTAGTATAGAGGCATGGGAAAAGTCAAAGAATCCGTCTGGTTGTGGGTCTGCGAACGTTGCGGCTATAAGTGGCTGCCGCGTGACCCTGACGTTGAACCGAAGCGTTGTCCCGGCTGTAAGAGTCCGTACTGGAATAGGCCGCGCCAAGCCAAGCAAGGGAAGAAAGCGGCGCAAAGGAAATCTCAATGATGACATTCGATGTGTACCCAAAAGAAGGGAAGACATTCTCTCTAAAATGCACCGCCTTAACAATCGCCGGGGGCGGAGTCGATCTGCGCAATAGCGACAGCGGGCACCCAGAACACGGCTTTCTACCTCTTAGCAGAATCGCTGCGATCATCCCCAGACAAAGCGTCATGACTCAGGAAACGAAGACGCGCTTCCTTGTATACCTCGCTGGTCGAGAATCCTTTTCCTTCTTCGCCGACGCCTTTAGCTCTGAGAACGACAAAGTGACTTTTCAGATGCGTCAAAATGACTCTTCAGGACGATGCGAAGAGTTGACTCCGGTCGAAGATGTTTATGTCGATCTCTCAGAAGTCGTTGCGATCTTTCCATCATCAATGGAAACGCCAAGCGAATGACATTGCTCCATTAAAGATTCGCCCTCTTCTAGCGAAAGCATTAGCTTCTGCTCGGTGTCGAAACCGAGAAAGTAGTAGTCATTCGGATAGAAGTGATTTCCTTGCTTCGCCGACTTCTTCACGACCATTATTAGCCGCTCAATATTAACCAGCGAGTCGCCAGTCCTGATAAAGCCTTTCATCTCATTTTCCTTTCGGTCAAAATGCTTTTTGGATCAAACCGGACCTTTTCCGGGTATTTGGATCAAAGCCCCCCGCTACGGCCTTGCCTTGAAAGCGTGATTTGCCCCGTAAAGACTTCTTTTGCCCCAAATACCCCATTTAATTGTCTGTAAATCAACGGGATAGCTCGGTTTCTGAGGTCGATAACGTGTGTGATGTGGTTATCAGTTGAAATTGAAGGCTCCCGAGTGGGTTCGGTCAAAGCCTAGGTGAGTTAATCAGGTCGCCTGCCTACTGGTTTTCACTTAGAGTTTTCCGCTCGCTTGTTTGCGTGGAGTTTTTGATTTGAGTTGGGCGTATGTTTGTTCTTTCGTGATTGTTAGGATTTGGTGTTTAATGAAGTCGATGAGTTTAGTTAGACGAACTTCTAAAAGATAAATCAGTGTTTTTCTTGCTTGGTGAGCGTGGGTTGAAGTAGGATACGCGCGCAAAGAAGAAGAGCGACCAAGGAACCTGTCGGCGTGACCTGATCCTGAAGCCGCCCCCCAAATGACTTAAGAAGTGAGCTCGGACCCGAAGGTCGGTGCTACGGCCTCTTTGCGTCGGATTGTATTTACCACAAGTGGCAATCAAATGGAAGATCGGAGGCGGTTTTATTATGGAGATAGACAGAACAATTCATGAACCAATTTTGCGTCAGCAGGAGCGGCAACTTACAGAAATAGACAACGAAAAGACGAGACTATTACGTGTGATAGCCGGCGCCCAACGCGAGTTGAAATTGCTAGGTACGCTGCGTACTAAGTGTGTTCGTAGCATCGCAAATACCAAAGATTTGCTCGATCTGCCGTTGAATGCGGAAGAAGCGGCGCTGTGTGCGATGCCAGTCGAAAAGGAATGTGAAATTCCTGAAGACGTCTTCAAGGATATGACAATTCCAGACGCTGCGAAGAACCTTCTTACAATGCTGGGACGTCCTGCAACTCATCGTGAGATGGTTGAGCTCCTCCGTAAAGGCGGCATTAACCGCGGGCTTAAGCATCTCGAAAATTCTTTGAGATCGGCAATGGTTAGGCGGCCCGACTTGTTTGTTTTTATCAAAGACGACGGCAACTTTGGTGTTTGGGAATTAATGGCGTGGATTAATGCCACGACTGAGGTTCTTACGGAGCCGATCAAGCAAGACCTGCCGCGCCGAGCGGCAGCTGGGAGAGCTGGTTTGAGAGATGTAGAGCTGGCTCGGCCTCCTGGATGAAAGAAGTAGGCCCCGCGGTTGAGTGAACAACCCGAGGCCCTTGGTTTTTAACTACGAACGTGACTAAAGCCACGTGCGAAGCCAATCAACGCGCCGCATGTTACCTAGTCATGTTCCTTAACGTCAAGGAGAAAACATGACCGATAAAAAGAACCACCAAGACTGGCCTGCGGTTAACCGGGCCCAAGTTAGTGAAAAGTCGAATCTTTTGCTCTTCTTGTACGCTTTGTGTGCTGGGGTTGCTGAAATCCCTCAGTCTGCAGGGCGTCCGCGCCTCCCAATCGCGGACATGTTGTTTTGCATGACACTGAAGGTTTATTGCATGGTGTCCTGTCGGCGTTTCATGTTCGATTTGAAGATTGCGTACGAGCGCGGTTTCATCTCGAAGTTACCCTCTTACAACTCGATCTTCACGTATTTTGGCATGAGCGTTCTACGATCTTACCTGGTCCAGTTGATCATCGAAAGCAGCTTACCGTTAAAGAGCGTCGAGAAGTGCTTTTCGATTGATTCAACGGGCTTTTCCACTTGCCGCTTTGGACTTTGGGTCGATGCCAGGTTCGGGAGATCCAAGACGGCAGATAAACGAAAATGGGTGAAGGCCCATCTGATGTGTGGTGTACTGACCAACATCGTGACTGCTGTGGAAGTGACCAAGGCAAACGCGGGCGATAGTCCTTACTTCGTACCATTGTTGGAGACGACCACTCAAAACTTTGACGCTGAGGAGGTTTCGGCTGACAAGGCGTATTCGAGCTTGGAGAATCTAAAGTTTGCCCGGAGCAAGGGGGTGATGCCGTTTATTCCCTTTAAGGTCAATGCGAAGCCCGGCCACGGTACTGGAGATCCTATATGGACACGGCTATACCACTTCTTTTCCTACAATCAGGAGTGGTTCAGCGAGCATTACCACAAGCGCAGCAACTCAGAGAGCACCAACGCGATGATCAAGATGAAATTTGGAGAACGCCTGCGCAGTAAGACTGAGATTGCACAGTTCAACGAACTGCTTTGCAAGGTGCTGTGTCACAACATATGCGTGACGATTCAGTCGGCTTACGAACTTGGCATTCAGCCGACCTTCTGGAATCATGACGAGAAAAAGGCGGCGTAATTTCTTGCCGGGTCGTGAAGTCTGGTTAGAAAATGGGCGGAGGTAGCGTTAGCGCACGCCTCCGCCTATTTCTTGCGAATAGCTGTGGATTGTAAAATCAGAATACCTATCGCGACGGGTTCTGTAACGATGCGGTCGGTGACGCTCAAACCTTCGAGCACTGGGTACGCACCATCGCCGAGGGGGCAAACTTATTGGGATTGTCGGGCTAGTCCAGCGCCCGAGTAAAAAGAGGATAGGTGTGCCCACTACCATCCACAGGCCAGGTAGTGGCATTATTAGTGTGTTGCTGTTTGGAGCTAGGAAATCGTTTGGCCCTCACGTAGCGGAGGGCTTACGTGGCGATACGCTTGAATTTCGATCGTATTTGAGCCTGGATGTCTGTACCAGACTCCACCACCTTGTTCAGATCGTTAATAAGGTCAATGAAATACTGCTCGACTTCGGAAGGGTTATTTACTTCGGATTTCAACTTACTCAAACTTCCCAAATCATTTAGAGCCCCTGTTATCATCCCATAGAATAAAAAGATTCTTTCGGGGAGAGGGTTGGGTAGCAACCCGATTTTATCCGCATTCTTCTCGTAGACGCTAAAGCTGCCTCCATCACTGATCTCAAAGTAGCTAAGACCGGCTTTTCCCCTTGCCTTGATTCCGGGTAATGCCTCGCTCAGGATTTGGATATATCGCCGTCTCTCAAGAACCAATAACGAGGCACTTATCTCTCCGTAAAGCGCGGAAGCCAGGCTTTCAGTTTCAGTTTTTCTTTGCGCCCTTTGAATCAAAAAACTGCCTAATAGCCCCCCAAGGAAAGTTAACAGGCCGCCTGCCAGTGTTTGCAAAAGAGGTAAATAGCTCGCTGAGTTTAAGGATGCTTGCATCATACTGGTCCTCTGATATCACTAATCGACTTGACTTGCTATGGTGTATGGCTATTTGTTTTAGGTCTATCAAGCGGCGCACGGCTGAAGCCGGAATCGTCATGTCTCCACAGCCTTGAGCGCGGATACCGTTACCATTAGAGGGGAGTAAATGGGGGCACGAGAACCTTACAGGTAGTTGGTTCTTTATTCGTTGATCTGCATCGCGCTGGTTGGCCTCACTAGCCAGTTGTTTAGCTTTATCGCTCATTGGTCCCGACTCGCGTTGAGCCGATTTATCACGACCAATCGAGATACTGAAATTCAGATTGAAGGCTAAGGTCATAACGAGTTACAATGCGAACCACCACAGATCGCAAAACTCGCATGACCGGCCTCTGTGCCGGTTTTGCATTTTATCACAGTACGGATAAGCGAAAATGGCGATTCAAGGCGGCGGAGTTACGCATCATGCCGATACAAAGGTCTACATAGACCTTATTGTCGGAGACCTGGGCAGTATCGAGCTAGAGTATCCTCAAACCGCCGATCTGTTTGCTGCCTTTGCTAAGCACCGCCAAGGGCCATCAAATTTTGGCTTTGCTGAGATTGGTAAGGACAACAGATTGCGCGAAGCCCTGTCAAAGACGGACGGCGGAAAGGCTCTTTACGAAAAGCTGCGCCGAGGCGTCCCGGTAATAACCGTTTCAAACGACATCTTAGGAAACCCATCAAATACCAACAATGTGAAGGTCTTCGCCCTCGCGGAACTCGAACATGATCCTCTTGGAGTCCTCGAAGATATACAGAGGACCGCTGGCGTTTACACTGACAACGAAGGAAAGACTTTCTTTGATGGGATTGATCGACTCAACAAGATTCTATTAAGCCAGGAGCTTTTGGAATTTCTATTAACGTAAATGAAGTGATTGATTTATGGATTAAGAAGAGGCGATCATGGATACGCGCTAGACGCTGGTGGCGTCAGTGATGCAACGGAGGCAACCACATAGCCAGTCAAGTCGATCAGTGATATAAGCCTGCCTTTCTTGGTCATAAGGATTGAGCGATATGATTGACAACCACTCTTCAAGTCGGCGGCTTGATGCACTGTTTCGGGAGTTCGATAACTTGGTTGCCGAAAACCGCCTTGCGCTTGACGGAACCGATAAGAAGCTGAGCATTGCGTTCGGCGTGACTGCAAGTCTTATTGGGGCTGGGGTCTGGCGCTCGCAGCCGGTGTTCTTTCTGATCGTTCCGTTCCTAATCTTGGCTATCGCGTTCTTCGCGGCGGTGCAACTAGGGCATATCGTTCTCCTTGGTGCGCAATTAGCAGTTGTCGAGGAACGCATAAACCACGAGATTGGTGGGCAGCCGGTGATGACTTACTTCAACGTGATTGTCCCGGCTGTGTGTGATGCTAAAACTTTTATTGATCCATCGAAACAGCGTCCGCGCAGAAACTTTAATACCATATACACTGCGGCTGCTATCGCCGTACTAGTCGCCGCAGTTGCGATTTCGATTGTCGCAGGATGGCATGCTCTTATCGTGAACGGCTGGATTCCAACGATCTGTTACTTTGTCGGCGTGATTGCCGCCACCATCCTCGTAGTCTTTGTCATAGATCGAGCCGCGAACGACAAAGACCGCATGATTCTGGTGATCAAACAAGCTATCGAGAAGTCGTCTAACGATTCGCAGGAGCCGACTAAACCTCCTTTGTTCCCCAAAAAGTAACTCGGTCTTGTCCACCCGAAGTGTTAACCGAGTTCGCCCGGCAACACACTAAGATGCCACTACCACAGGCCAAAAGATATTGACATCGGAGATAAACAGGTATCTAATTTCATTCAAAATCGCATGGGGAGTTCTTGCTCATGCCTCGTCGGGCGCGCCGGCGGGATAGCTCTTTGAGGAAGTTGAGAAACCGAATGAGAATCCTCGAAGGCGGAGGCCGTGCGAAAGCACAGCTCGCCTAGTTGGCTTACACAGCACCTTATAGAAACGGGTAAAACCATCATAAGGCTGCTCTCCGAGGCAGTGATAGTAGGAACGATTATCGGCTCTGTCTGGGCCGTCTCGGAGTTCGAAAGTTATCTCAAGGGAGATAACCACCAGTCAGAGGATATACTGGTAATTCCACGATGTCCGGCGGCTGCACAGAAGCCGCACGCTCGAAAGATACGGCACAGGGCCAAGAATTAACACCCGTTTCCAAGCCGCAAATAGGGTCAGTTTACGTAGAGACAATTCGCGAATGTCGGAGACCGGCCACTTGTCCTAGGCGAGTGGCCGTCTTGTTGTGTGCCGAGCATGTTCGACAGCTGGGAGGTGAAAGTCCTCTACTCAACCTGATGGAGGTGAAGAGTTAGGGAAGCGCAAGGGCGTCGCCGTGAGGCGGGGTCTGAAGGAAGCGTGGA
>Ga0137401_10001246_pt1 | contig 10893 bp, 7 predicted proteins | sample CZOMad1_1_16fung_FD_108286 | JGI IMG/M metagenome (GOLD analysis project Ga0137401, IMG submission 108286) | Vadose zone soil fungal communities from Angelo Coast Range Reserve, California, USA - CZOMad1_1_16fungal (Illumina Assembly) | ecosystem: Environmental > Terrestrial > Soil > Vadose zone...
CTCGTGGACGGGCTGCCGTCGAAATCACCTCACGATAAATCTCAACCAGGGATCGAACATAGTTGGCCGGGCTATGTTGACTATCGACCAGCGTCGCAGCTTTTCTCGTCAATCGTTGCGCCAGGTCTTTGTCCGTTAAGAGCGTTGCTAAAGCCGTTGCGAGTGATTGCGGATCGTTTGCTGGAACCAGCAGAGCGCTCTCGTTGTTGGTAACCATCTCAGGAACTCCGCCCACCGCCGTCGCCACGATTGGCACGTTCGTGGCCATTGCTTCCAGCAGCACATTCGGCGAGCCTTCGCTGTGTGATGGCAGAACAAACACATCAGCCAGCGCATAGAAAGGCTGAACGTCGCTCATCTGGCCGGTGAAGACAACGCGCCCTTTGCTTCCGAGTGATTCGGCTGCAGCTTCCAATCGCGCGCGTTCGGGCCCATCGCCAACAATAATCAGCTTGAGCGAGATGTCCACGTTAGTTTCGCGTAAGCGCTTGAACGCCTCGAGCAGATCGAGCTGTGCTTTTTCGCGGGACAGACGGCCAACAGCAAGCACGACACGTTCGCTGTCGCCAATCCCAAAATGTTTTCTCAAAGCGTTGATGTGCGCAGTGCTTACCGGCTGGGGGCGCCGAATCGAATTGTGCTGGACGGAAATCTTTTCCAGTCGAACCCCGGTAGAGGCCGCTAGTTCGTTTGCGAAAGCGTGACAGACCGTAACCAGTCGATCGGCGTGCGGCAACGACCAACGGTCGAGCCGATTGTAGAAGCGCATCTTCCGATCGGTATCGGTATAGCCGTGATGAAAAGCGATCCAGGGACGTTTCCGCCAAAGGCGCGATCGCCAGATTAAGAAATGCGACTTCACGGAGTTGGTGATGATCAGATCAGGCCCGCGCTTCTCGACAATGCTGCGCAGAGCAGGAATGACACGGAGATCGAAACGACGACGTTCAGGAATAATCTCGACGTCCAAACCCACTTCGCGGGCCGCCGCGGCAAAATCGTTGGGCCGCGCGCCGTCACGTTGCCTGTCAAACGTCACGACATTGCCCTCAATCGCAGGAAAGTCCGGCGTCCCCGAAAGCTCGCGAGCCGTGCGATAAAAGTCGAGCACCGTTTTGGCGACTGCGTTAATGTCTGTCGCTTCGACGATGGTCAGAAGTTTGATGGGCGTCGGCATGGTTGAGTCGATTGTTGATCAACGAGGCTTATTTTTCGTGCGGTTTCGTGTGATTTCGTGGATCGTGTCTTTGCCGACGGGAAGGCGATCCACGAAATCACACGAAAAGTCACGAATACAGAACGCTCGTTTTCTCTTCCACTCCTAACAAACAAAACCGGACGCCTGTTGTAGAACTGTCCGTGACACTACGCTAATAACTCTTCGTAAGAGCGAAACAGCGAAGCGCCCCGGCTTGACCAATCATAGCGACTGGCAACCAATGCGCGCCCGGCTAAGCTCAGATCATTTCGCAGAGCTTCATTCTCGACGACGCTGCTAATCGCCTCTACGAGTTGTTCGTTCGTATCAGCGGTCAGAATATTTTCGTCGTGCTGCACTTCCAAACCCTCCGCTCCCAGGGTAGTCGATACCACCGGAACTCCCGCGGCCATCGCTTCGAGGATCTTGAGACGACTACCGCCGCCGACATTGAGCGGTACCACCGCGGCGATTGCCTCGCGATAGAAGCGACGTACATCATCAACGGTTCCAGTGACTTCGACCCCGGGTATTTGAGCGAGCCGGCGGACCTCCGGCGCCGGATCCTTGCCCACTATGGTGAAGACCAACTCCGTCCGGCGTTCGCGCAAACGCGGCCAGACTTCACGCGCGAAATTCACCGCCCCGTCGATGTTGGCGTGATAATCCATCGAACCTACAAAGACGATCCGATGGGCAAGTGACTCATCGTTGACTTCGAGATTGGAATAAAACGCCGTGTCGACTCCATTCTCGATCACGAAAATACGCGCCTCAGAATTGAGATCGCGCAGGCGTTCAGCGTCTCTTTGGCTAACCACGATGTGTGCGTCAAACTCGCGCAGCGCACGTTTCTCAAACTCGCTCATCAGACGCGCAGTTCTTCCGGCATAAGCTCTGCGCAAACGTCCAGGCTCGCGTTCACTGTATCGTTGCATCAACTCAGATTCGACGTTGTGCCAATCGCAAACTACTACGGCCCGCTGGCGCGCTCGAAGAATTATGGGCACGTAGTTCATCAAATGAATGCTTTCAACCTGGACGATGTCAAAGTCCTGCTCGCCAAGAAGACGTCCCAGCGCCCGCTCCATCGAATTGGTTGTGTAGTTGAGCACTGGCAGAGGGGTCGATCCCAGCCCGCCGCGCACCATCTTGGCGAACGTATAGGCCGAGTCCCGCTTGACCGTGATGACCTGCTGGTAAAACTCTTCGAGATTGGCTAACGACTGCTGTTGGTCAATGAATGCAAGGAGCGAGACGTCTGCTCGCTGCGCCAGGACCCGCGCGAGATGATAATTCCGTAGCTTGGCCCCGGTGTCGAGCGGCCAACAAACTCTGGGCGCGAACTGCAACACGCGCATGTTCGAATCAGATGGTTTCAGGACAAATCTCCAATCGACGAGCGGCCGGCTGCGCCTGGCTTTTGATTCTAACGGTTAAATCAATGCATTCGGAGGAAATTTTCCGGTATTTGGCCAAAATTAGCTGGATTCCGCGCCGGCTTCATCCTGTATAATGATCGTGGCAAATCTGCCCACCCTCCTGACTGCGGCCCACCACTCGAGCCGACTTCAGAGACATGTTTTCCGAGATGAATCCTGTGACTTTAAAACAGCAGCAGCCTGTGATCGCTGACGAAAATCGTCACTTTAGCACCGATCACTTGCAAGGCGATTTGGCCGGCCGCTCGGCTCGGGGCGGGGCTGTGACTATGACTGCGCAAGGCTTCAAGTTTGTTTTCAGCATGGCGGCAACGATCGTATTAGCGCGAATGTTAACGCCGGAAGACTACGGACTGATCGGCATGGTCGCCATCCTGATCAATTTCGTCGGGATGTTTCAGTATCTGGGCCTGTCAACGGCGACGGTCAAATGGGCCGAGCTCAACCATCAACAGGTCAGCACTTTATTTTGGGTGAACATGTTATTGAGCGTCGCGATTATGCTGATCACAGTTGGTAGCGGCCCTCTGCTCGCCTGGTTTTACAAAGAGCCTCGGCTAATTGGGATCACCGCCGGCTACGGGATAACGATTCTGTTTGCCGGTCTGGCCATCCAGCACGAAGCTATTCTAACCAGACAGATGCGGTTTACCGCGATCGTCGTCGTCGAAGTGCTGGCGCTCCTGATTGGTTTTGTCTCGGCCGTTGTGGCTGCCTGGCATGGCGCCGGTTATTGGTCGCTCGTTCTGAACCAACTGGTGATGACGCTGGTGACAGTAGTGGGCGTCTGGACTGTTTGCCGCTGGCGGCCGGGCTTGCCCGCGCGTGGGATTGGAATCCGATCGATGTTGTCCTACGGCGGGAATCTTACCGGCTTCAACGTAATGACTTTTTTCTCGCGGAACCTGGACAACGCGCTGATCGGAAAGTTCTGGGGTCCTTATCAGCTTGGCGTGTACTCGCGTGCTTATCAAATGCTGCTGATGCCGATGCAGCAAATCAATGCGCCGCTCGCCGCCGTTGCGGTTCCGGCATTAAGCCGGCTTGCTGAAGAGCCCCAACGGTATCGCGCGGCATATCTAAAAATTCTGGAAAAAATTGTGATGATCACAATGCCCCTCGGGGCGTTGATGATCGCGACGTCTGACTGGATGGTGCTCCTCTTGTTAGGTCCGCAGTGGCGCGCGACGGGACGGATTTTCATGCTTCTGGGCATCGCCGCCTTGATTCAGCCGGTGACGAAAACGGCGTGGTGGCTGTTCTCGACACAAGGGCGCACGCGAGAGTTGTTTCACTGGGGACTGCTGGGCGGAGCGATCGCCATCGTTTCAATCGTCGCCGGTTTACCCTGGGGAGCGACGGGCGTGGCCGCGTCTTACGCCGTGGCCGATCTGTGCATCGCGACACCGCTTCTGTTCTGGTATGTCGGGCGGCGCGGGCCGGTCCGTACCGTCGATTTCTATCGCACCATCGCTCCCGTCATGACTGCTTCGGGGTGTTCGCTGGCGACCTTATTCCTCTGCCGGCCGTGGTTGAGCAATCTGCCGAGTCTTATCGGCCGCTTAGCCGTCGCCTGCGGAATTACCGCCGGTGTTTCCCTCCTAGTCTTGTCGGCATTGCCGGCCGGAAGGTTGGCGATCCGAAGCCTGGCGGAAACTCTCCTGCTGCTCTTGAAACGCAATCGCAAACCTATCGCTGAGCCGGCCAAATGACCATGCTAAAAAAGTTCAAGCAAGCCGCACTTAAATCTCTTAAATCAGCGGGAGTCTCGACGTTGGTGCATAACAGTCGTTGGCGCCGGCAGAGACTTTTGATTCTTGCTTATCACGGCGTAGCTCTGTCAGACGAACATCTTTTCAACGGCTCGCAGTTCATCTCCGCGGACTTGTTCCGCGATCGATTGGAACTGCTGAGAGAGTCAAAGTGCGCAGTGTTACCTCTGGGTGAAGCTGTGGAGCGGCTTTACGCCGATGACCTGCCGGACCGGGCAGTGGCGATAACTTTTGACGACGGGCTTTCGGATTTCTACCGGCGGGCCTTTCCGGTGATCAGGGAATTCGACGTTCCGGTGACCCTCTATCTGACGACATTCTACTCTTATTACCAGCGACCGGTTTTTGATCTGATGTGTTCTTACCTGCTCTGGAAAGGGCGGAGCAATATTCTGGATTTGAAAAAGTTTACCGGGCAGGATCTCAGAACCGATCTGCGCGAACTTGATGCGCGTGAAGCCGCGCTCGCGCAAATCCACGCGTTCGCTCGCGGACAGAAATTATCTGCCGACGAGAAGGACTCGTTTGCTGCTTCGTTGGCGGCGCATCTGGAGGTCGACTATGCGGCGCTGCTCGAACAACGAACGATGCACAACTTAACGCCGGACGAAGTCGTGAAGCTGGCGGCCGGCGGGATCGATGTTCAGTTGCATACGCACCGTCATCGGACTCCGAACGATCGTCAGCTCTTTCTCAGGGAGATTGAAGATAACCGGAAAAGCATCCAGGAAATGACGGATCACAACCCCACACATTTCTGTTATCCGAGCGGAGTCTATGACCTGGAGTTTCTGCCCTGGCTGCGCGAGGCAGGAGTGGTTTCCGCAACGACTTGCGAGCCAGGCTTCGCTTCGCGAAGTTCCAACCGGTTGTTGCTGCCGCGATTTCTGGACAACGCGACGCTGTCGCCAATCGAGTTTGAAAGTTGGCTGACGGGCGTCTCGGCGGCCTTGCCTCAGCGTCGCATCGGCATGCGCGCGTACGCGGGAGGAACCTCATGACGTTGATAGCCGGAATTTTCTCTCGCAACGATCAACGGCCGGCGCGCTCTGAATGTGAAAGCCTGCGTCAATTGATCTCGCGCAATCCCACCGACGAAGTTAAGACTTTCAAGGATGGTAGAAGCTTTTTCGCGAGCGTTGACATCGAAGCATTTGGTGAGCCGGGCTTATGCACTGATCCAAGCGGCGCATTGTCGCTGCTGGCAGGCGAGCCGCTTCTGGGTAACTGCGCGGCGGGCCGTTTACAGGATCTTACCGGCATTCACAGCCGGGCGCAGCGGAATAATTGGAGCGTGCTCCGCGAAGCCGAGGGCACCTTCTGCCTCGTTCACTATCAACCACAAACGGGGACGCTGTCTCTGGTCGCTGACAAGCTGGGCATCCGGCCTCTCTATTTTTGGATTGACGATAATCGCGTGGTATTTGCCAGCGCGTTGCGCATTCTGGAAGGGCTTTCTTTCGTGCCGAAGAAGATGGATCTGCGTGCGGTGACTGAGGTCGTGGCACTAAGTGCGCCGCTGGCTGATCGCACGCCCTATTCCGGCATCTACCTGCTGAAGCCGGCCGAGCTCGTACAGATAACCGGAACCGGAATATCGCGCCAGTGCTACTGGCGTTGGGATGAAATTGAGGCGACCAACGATCCCGAACCTGCATGTCTGGCGAGGGTCTACAAACGTTTTCAAGCGGCGACCATACACCGGCAACGAAATGACAAAGCGACCGCGGCTTATCTTAGCGGTGGTCTCGACTCGCGTTGTGTCGTTGCAGCCTTGCGCCAAGAGGGCGTGCGCACGCAGACCGTGAATTTCGCCAGGCCCGGAACCCAGGACTATTACTTCGGAAACGATTTTGCCGAAAGGATTGGATCGATCCACCAAAGCATACCAAAAGAAAGAGGCGATAGCGTCCCCGACTATTCATCGCTGATGGCCAGAGCGCAGCTGGGATTCGATCACAGCCAGGGTTTGGTGGAGCGACCGCAACTGGTTTGGTCGGGCGAAGGCGGCAGTATGCTGCTGGGCCACATTCACCTGAGCGAAACGCTAATCGAATTGATGCGCGCGGGCAAAATGGATCGCGCGATCGAAGAATTTCTTGGCCAGGAACAAATAGATTTACCGATCAGACTTTTCAGGCCACAAGTTCTTGAAAAGGTCCGCGATGTCATCAGGCAAGGCATTCGCGAAGAACTCGATCAGCTACACGCCGAAGACGCCGGCCGCAACTTTTACCTCTTCCTGGTGCACAATGACCAGAGGCGCAAACTCATGGTCCACTTTGAAAACATCGATCTGCATCGGCTGGAATTTCATTTGCCGTTTTTCGACGCGGCATTTCTGGAGTCGGTAGTTGCCACGCCGCTGGACTGGTGTCTGCGGCACAAGTTCTACACAAAATGGCTGTCGCTTTTGCCGCCGGCTGTTACGGCGGTTCCATGGCAGATATACCCCGGCCATGAACCATGTCCGTTGCCGCTGCCGACTGAGCTTGCCTATCAATGGGACGACGCATACCAGGCAGAGGAAGAATCGTCTCAAAAGCAAAGGGTGATCGAACAAGCATCCCGGTTGCTGCGCTCGATCGACTTTCCGAACCATATTTTGAATAAGAGGAAACTGCGCCTGGCGACCTGGATACATTCCCGGGGCTGGCGCGATTACCGATACGCGATTGAAGCAGCGCAAACCTATCACCACTATGCGCAGAAGTGCGGTGGTGAATTCACTTTCTCATCGAGATAGCAGATGGAACCATTGACCACATCAAGACAGCAGCTTCAACTTCCCGATATTTCGCGGGCCGCCGCCGGTCTGCCGCTCGAGCCTAAGAGCCCGCACGTAAGCGTCGTCATTCCGGCCTACAACGTTGCTCCCTACATCGGTGAGACTCTGGCGACCGTCTTCGCGCAAACATTCACCGACTTTGAAGTGATCATCGTCAACGATGGCTCGCCGGACACAGAAGAATTTGAACTCGCGATCATGCCTTACCGAGATCGCGTTCGTTATCTCAAGCAGGAGAATCGCGGCGCCAGCGCGGCACGCAATACGGGACTGCGCGTTGCGCTCGGAGAGCTAATCGCGTTTCTCGATGCCGACGATCTCTGGTCGCCGGATTATTTGGAGGAGCAAATCAAGTTCATTCGCGAGTACGGCTGCGACCTAGCGTGCGCCGATGCGATGATCTTCGGCGTTTCGGCGGATGCCGGCCGGAGCTATATGGACTCGCTGATGGCATCAGCGCCGCCCGAGGGTCTGGTGACATTTCTCGAGCTCGTTAACGCGGACCGCAGCTTGATAACTTCCGGTGTCGTGGTTCGCCGCGACCTGGTTTTGGAAGTGGGACTTTTTGACGAAGCTCTTCGTAACGCGCAGGATTTCGATCTTTGGCTGCGCCTGGCCAGAACGGGAGCGCGACTCGCCTATCAACGGAAGATGCTGCTGAGCTACAGGTCCCGCCCGAACAGTCTGACCGGCGACGCGATCAATTCACACCGGAGGGAGTTGCGCGTCTTTGACAAGATCGAGCAGTCATATGACTTCACACCGGCGGAGCGCTTAGAGGTCAGCGCGGTCATCAAGAGCCGCCGGGCCCTGCTGGAGTATGAAATGGGCAAGCTCTATCTGGTTCCCGGTGATTTTGCCGCCGCCCGCCAATCATTTGCGAACGCGAACAATTTAGAGCGCAGCTGGAAGGCCCGCCTGGCACTATGGCTGACACGGATTGCGCCGGGTCTGTTGCGCGGTCTTTACCTCCGCCGCACACAAAGTGCAGTTGCCGAGTAACTTCAACCGAAGGAAGAAGCAATGAGAAACGTTAAAGAGATTCCGCTGAACGCGAAACTGGCTTATCACGCACGGCCGTCGTCGCATCAGGCGGATCATCTGACCGCGGAACTTGAAACCAACGGCATCGTTGTTTTGCCGTCCATTGTGGGCCCCGAGCAATTGCGCGCAATGCAGATCGCATTTGAGAGCCGCCTGCAGCGAATCCGCTGGAACAACTTCGAAGGCTATTTCAGAACCGAACTTTACCGGCACATGGTCGAAGATGTCTTGCTCCTCGATCAGGGTTTCGTCGATCTGGCATTGCATCCTTTGGTCAAGGAGATCCTGGGACGATATCTGGGGACAGAATATGAGTTGACGGAAGCCAAGGGCTGGAAGTCACTGCCTACCAAGTATGACTTTCATGGTTGGCACGGCGACACCTGGTACGATCAAGCTACGGAGCGGACTATTCATAGGGAAATCAAGCTCGGCATGTATCTGACGGGCGTCAAGAGCGGCGCATTCAGATTTGTCAAAGGAAGCCATCGAAAGAAACATCCGCGCAATTTGGACAAGGGTGAGGTCAGGGAGTTGCCCCTCGCTGATGTGATTGAATTAACGGGCGCCGCCGGAACGGTTTTCATGTTCGACACCTCCGCGATTCACCGCCAAAACATACCGATCCTCGAGCCGCGCCAGGCCATTTTTTTCGGGTATCATGATCCAAAGGTTCCGCTTCAGCCCGAAGACATCGCCTATTATCGTTACCACCCATTGCTGCTCAACGCCGCGTTCCTCGGCGATATTTCGGCCGAGGATCGGCGCATCCTGGGATTTGGTAACAAGGCCAACTTCCAGCCTGCCTTTCAGCGGCGAGATCAACCCCCGCTGATTTATAAAATGTTCACTGCTTCTCATGGCGCCGGGTTGTACATTCAACATTTGCAGCAACGGATCGTCGCGAGGATGAATCGCGTCTTCGGGAATAAATAGCGCCTGTCGGTGCTAACGATCGTTCGGAGGCAAGTCAATGAACACTAACGGTCATCGCTCCAATCATAAGCCGACGCTGATTTCGGTTTTCGGCGTTAAGCCGCTTCGCATCGGAGGCACGGAAACCTTCGCGCGCGAGCTGTCAGTGCAATTGGCCGAGCGCGGGTGGCAAAACGTGCTGTGCTTTCTTTCGGAGCCAACCGGTGAAGTGCGGCGGTTTCTTGAGCTGCCAAACATCTCGTTTGAAGTTCTTCCCAACTCCACCGATGGTAACCGGAGTGCCCGCAGAAATCTGGCCGGGATCATGCGTAAGCACCGGGCAGACATCCTCCATCTGCACTTCGTGAGTTTTCTGAATCTGTATTCGTGGGGCGCCCGCTTTCAGTCCGCCCGGCAGGTGTTCTTCACCGATCATCATTCGCGGCCGGCGGGCTATGTTCAATCTCGAGCGGCATTTTGGAAGCGCGCTGCGGCACGGCTCATCAACCAACCTCTCAACAAGGTGGTCTGTGTCAGCAACTATGGTTACGAGTGCATGACTGCGGTTGATCTACTGCCGCGAAGCCGTTTTCAAATGATCTATAACGGTGTAGATCTGTCCCGCGTCAAAACCGATCCTCTACTGGCGACTAAATTCAGAGAACGATATTCAATTCCCCTGGACCGGGCGATTGTTACCCAGGTAAGTTGGATAATCCCGGAAAAGGGCATCGCTGATTTCCTCGAGACGGCTCGGCTGGTGCTGCGACAAAACCGCAAAGTGCAATTTGTGCTGGTGGGAGAGGGTGTGAATCGCGAACAGTATGCCCGGGACGCAGCCGCGATGGGACTTGGCGATCACATTACCTGGACGGGCATGGTTGATGACCCATTCGGTGAAGGAGTTTTTCACGCCGCCGACGTAGTGTGCCAATTCTCGCGCTGGGAAGAAGTCTTCGGTTGGATGATTGCGGAAGCGATGGCCCACGGCAAACCTGTTATAGCCACTCGCGTCGGCGGCATCCCTGAGCTGATTACCGACGGAGTGACGGGCTATCTCGTGGGCCGCGGCGATGCGCCTGCCATGAGTGATCGTATCCTGGATCTCTTGCGTGATCCGGCATTAAGAGAGCGAATGGGCGCAGTTGGTCGCACAGACGTTGCCGGCAAGTTTGATTTGCGAAAGAATGTGGCGCAGCTGATAGAGAGTTATGGAATTTCGCAGCCCGGGCGCCAGTAGACAATTAATCCATTTGTCCGATCAGCGCGCGCGCGGGATTTCCCGTCACACTGGTTCCTGCCGGAACGCTCCTGGTCACGACCGCTCCGGCCCCCACGACGGCGCGCTCGCCAATCGTGACACCACATAGGATCGTTGCTCCACTACCTATACTGGCTCCGCGGGCAATGATCGTTTCCACGACTTTCCAATCAGCGTCTGACTGCAACGAACCGTCCGCGTTGGTAGCTCGCGGATACTTGTCGTTGATAAAAATATCCCCATGGCCGATAAAGACGTCGTCGGCAATAGTCACACCTTCACAGATGAAAGTGTGGCTGGAGACTTTGCAGTTACGTCCCACGAAAGCGCCTTTTTGGATTTCAACGAACGAGCCGATTTTGGTGCCGTCGCCGATCTCACAACCATAAAGATTGACGAAGTTGTAGATGATGACGTCGCGGCCGAGCTTGACGTCAGGAGCGATTACGCAGAATTGTCCGGGCATGAAAGTC
>Ga0137401_10001248_pt1 | contig 10889 bp, 8 predicted proteins | sample CZOMad1_1_16fung_FD_108286 | JGI IMG/M metagenome (GOLD analysis project Ga0137401, IMG submission 108286) | Vadose zone soil fungal communities from Angelo Coast Range Reserve, California, USA - CZOMad1_1_16fungal (Illumina Assembly) | ecosystem: Environmental > Terrestrial > Soil > Vadose zone...
AAGATGTAGAGGCCGTCCACGCTCGCCGCCCAGTTCGACGCCGATTCAGGCCAAAATGGAGTATTGCCCATGTCTATCCAATCCGTGCCGCATGCGTCTGATAGGACGGCTCGCGGCGAAACAGTATGAAGACCAACCCACCCAGAATGAGCACGGTGGCTACGCCAGCGAGGCGCAGGACGTTCATAATCACGGCCCCATATTTCCCGGTGGCCGGGTTGTAGTGGTAGCAGTAGAGCAGTATCTGGTCGACGATGGTGCCGATTTTGTTTTCCGAGGCCTCAATCAGGCCGAAGCGGAGATCTTTGGGGGCGAATTCGACGCCGTAGAAATACTTCGAAATCTTGCCCTCGGGTGTCAGTACCATGATGGCGGCGGCGTGCGCCCACTGATTGAGCGTGGGATCGTATCGGTAGTCGAAGCCGACGGATTTGGTGAGCGCTTCAATGTTGTGCTGGTCGCCGGTGAGGAAGTGCCAGCCTTCTTCGGCTCCGGGGCGGTGGTAGCGCTGAAGCAGGGATTTCTTTTTGGCGGCGGCCTGCTCGGGCGTTTCTTTGGGATCGAAGCTGACGGTGACGATGTCGAAATCCGTCGACGGGTTGAATTGCAGCGCGCGTAGAGATCCGATGATGCCGCTTTGCACTTCGCCGCACAACATGGTGCAGCCGTAGTAGGCAAGGTTCAGGATGATTGGGCGCTTGCCGAAGTAGTCGCCGAGGCGAACGGCCTTGCCGGTTTCGTCGCGAAATTCGAGATTCAGCGGGACTTGGGCGTCGAGTTTCTGGTCGACGCCGACGTTCTTGAGCGTGGGCAGGCGGTCGCTGGAGGGCGGGATGTTCCATTTTACGATGTCACCCTTCATTTGACCGAATGCCAAGGGGGCAGGGGCCGCCATCGCTAGCAGCAACACGGCACTCAACCCGAATTGGGTATTCATCCGCACTTCTATTGGCCCGCTTTCTTGGTCTTGCCAGGAACTGGCGCGCTCGACGCAGGTGCGGCTGCAGGTTCCGGCGCAACTGCGCGAACCGGCAACCCGCGCTCGGCAATCAACTCCATCGCCCGCGACACTGGAATCCGCGCCTGGCCGGCATCCTGATCCACCCAGCCATAACTTTGCAGCTGGCTTTCTTCACTGTAGAGCTGATCGTGCATTTCCTCGACATCGTCGCGCTGCAATCGGGGCTTGGGAAAGGCTTGCACTTCCATGGGATCGGCCGCCATATCCGCCTGGCCATTCTTATCTTTCGCGGGCGTCATGTGACGGGTGTCTGCCTTCATGGGAACCATCGGGCTGGAGGCGGCGTGTTCCATTTGCGTTTTTTCGAGGTACTTGTACATGCCGACAACGATGACGAAGCTGACCACGCACATGACAACCAGACCGATCAACGAGCCGACGACTGTGGCGGTGCTGAAGTCTTCGCGCTCGTAGTCGCCGTGACCGTGATTTCCGTTGTTATGCACGTCGTTACTCATGCGCAGGCTCCAAGACGGATGTGGTCAAAGGCGCGTATAGGGGCAGTAGGCCCCGCCCTTGCAGGTTGCGGAAAAACAGCGCCAGCCAGAATCCGCCCATGGACACCGGCACGACCAGATTCAGCCAGTGGAAATAAAAGCCTGCTTTGTTTTCAAAATTCGGCATGACCTGCCAGTAGAGGTCGAAGTAGCGCATGATGAACAGCCAGCAGGCTGTAGTGACGAGGGTGCTCTTGTCCTTCTTCAACTGCGCTGACAGCAGGCGGATGAAGGGGAAAACGAAGGTGAACAGGGCCACGAAGAGGCTGAAGTATTGCCAGCCGCCGTGCAGACGCATGCGGTACCAGACGATTTCTTCCGGCAGGTTGCCGGCCCACATGATGACCCATTGCGAGAACGAGAAGTAGGCCCAGACCATGGTGAAGGCCAGCATCCATTTGCCGTAGTCGTGCAGGTGGTCAATGTTGAGGATCGACTTCATGGGCTCGTAGCGGGCAAGAATAACCGCCACGATCGTGGCAAGGCTTATTGCGGACAGCAGTTGGCCGATCAGGAAGATGAGGCCGTAGATGGTTGACGTCCAGCTGTAGCTGAGCGACATGACCCAATCGACGGCGCTGAAGGTCACGGTGAAGCCAAAGAGCAGGGCGCCCGGGCCGGCGAGAGCGCCGCTGCGGCTGTGGCTGCGATTGCCTTCTGTATCCTGTTCGGCCGACCACTTGGTAAAGAAGTAGGTCAGGCCACCCCAGATAGCGAAGTAAATAAGACCGCGGACGATGTACTGCGTTGGATCGAGGTAGACGTCGTGAATCCAACGCAGACCCTCGTTCTCGCTGCGCGCTGCGGCGCTGGCCCACGGATAGAGATGGGGAATGCCGGCACACAGCGGCACGAACAGGATCGCCATGAACCAGAAATTCTTGGCGGCGGCTTCAAGAATGCGGCGGATTACCAGACCCCAACGGCCGTTGGTCAGATGAATGATGATCAGCAGGCCCAGCGATCCTAGCGAAACGCCCAGCCACAGCATAAAGGCCAGCAGGTAAGCGCGAAAGAACTGGTCCGGCGCGGTGACATAGCCGATGAGCGCCAGCACTGCGCCGCCGACGCCCACCACCATAGACCGGCTGCGAATCTTTTCGACGGCGGCGGGGACGGCGAAGTCGGTTGCGTTGAGGCGGGCCAAGGTGCTCATTCCGCGCCTCCTTCTTTCTTTTCTTCCGTCACCACCGCGGGCTTCACCGGGCTCGCTCCCGAAGGCGCATCGCCTTTGAAATTCGGTGGCGCGCTGGGCACGGTCTGACCCGAAGGCAGGTCGGCGGAGCTCGCGTTCTGGCTGAGTTGCAGGGCGCGGATGTAGGCGATGATGGCCCAGCGGTCTTGCGCCGGAATCTGCGCGGAATAGCCTTGCATGATGCCCAATCCGTTTGTGATGACGTCGAAGAAGTATCCTGCCGGAGCTTTCTGGAGGCGCTCAATGTGGTACGACGGAGGCATGCGGCTGAATCCGCGCGACGGGATCATGCCTTTGCCATCGCCCACGCGCGAGTGGCAGGGCGCACAGAAAATATTGTAGCGCTGCCGGCCGCGCTCGAGCACCTGTTGCGTAACCGGAAAGGGAAACGCGTCGCCCGGGTTGTTGCCGATTTTGCCGGTGTAGAGATAAGTGTCCTCATGCAACTGGCCGCGGGCCACCGTGCCATCCACCGGCTCGCGCGCCGAGCGCAGGTCGGGGAAGAAATCGTTGCGCGCCTGCGGCTTGAAGCGCGGCTGGTCGTGCATGTCCTGGCGACAGGCCGAGGTTACGGCCAGCACGGCCAGAAGACCGAAGCTAAATGTTTTGCGGCAGCCCGTCAGGTTATTCATCGGGCACGTCCGCAATGGAGATAGGCTTCAGAGCTTCGAGAAAGCGCCGCGTTTCAGCGGCGTCGAACTTCGGGTCGGCGGCGAAGACGCAGAGGAAGAAGCGGTCCTGCGAAGCGCGCTCGAACTGTTTCACGTTGAATACGGGGTGGTGCGGCCGCGGCAGGTCATTCAGGGCCAGCATGCCCGCCACAGCGGAAAGGCCCGCAAACAAGACGGTGAGTTCGAACGTGATGATAACGAACGACGGCCAGGAATTCAGCGGGCGGCCGCCGATGTTGATGGGATAGGTGATGGCTGAAACCCAGTACTGCAAGCCGTAGCCGGTGCAAGCACCGACGATGCCGCCGATCAGGACCACCAGCGGCACGCGGTTCTTGGTGAAGCCAATGGCTTCGCCCAGGCCGTGCACGGGGAATGGGCTGTAGGCTTCGATATCGTTGTAGCCGGAGCGGTGGGTCGTTTTCGCGGCCGCGACAAGTTCCGAGGCCGATTCGAACTCCGCCAACAATCCGCTGAGGGCGCTCATTTAATGTTTGCCCTCCAACTGCGGAGCTCCGGCATGCTTGGCGTCCACAGGGTGAGCGCCTACAGGATGAACATGCGACTCTGGCAGCAGCATGCGGATTTCAAAAATGGAAATCACAGGCAGCACGCGGCAGAACAGGAAGATCATGGTCACAAACAGGCCGAGAGTGCCGATGTAGGTCATCCAATCCCACTTCGTTGGGTAGTACATGCCCCAGGATGAAGGCACGAAGTCGCGGTGCAGGCTGAGGATGATGATGACGAAGCGCTCCAGCCACATGCCGACCAGCACCACCAGCGAGATGATGAAGAGCCAGAATGGGCTGCGGCGCACAGACTTGATCCACAGCACCTGCGGGGTAATGATGTTGCAGATCCAGAGTGCCCAATAGGGGCCGGCGTAGGGCCCGAAGAAGCGGTTGTGCACCGTGAACCAGTCAATCGATTTCGGCCCGGCGTACCAGGCCATATAGATTTCGAGAATGTAGCCGTAAGCGACGATGAGGCCGGTCGCGAGCATGACCTTGGCGGCATTTTCCAGGTGCCGTAGCGTGATCATGTCTTTCAGGTTGTAGACCGCGCGCACGGGAATACAGAGGATCAACACCATGGCGAAGCCGGAGTAGATGGCACCGGCGACGAAGTAGGGCGGGAAGACCGTGGTATGCCAGCCCGGCATGATAGAAATTGCGAAGTCGAAACTTACGACCGTGTGGACGGAGAGAACCAGCGGCGTCGAGAGCCCCGCTAATAAAAGATAGGCGCTTTCATAGCGCTCCCAGTGCCGGGCTTCACCGCGCCAGCCCATGGCCAGGGCGCCGTAGATCATGCGGATGTATTTGTTGCTGGCGCGGTCGCGCAGAGTGGCCAGGTCGGGGATGAGGCCGGTGTACCAGAAAACCAGGGAAATCGTCCCGTAGGTCGAGACCGCGAACACATCCCACAGTAGAGGGCTGCGGAACTGCGGCCAGTAGGCCATCGTGTTCGGGATGGGGAACATCCAGTAGGCCAGCCACGGGCGCCCGGTGTGAATCAGCGGGAACAGGCCCGCGCACATCACGGCGAACAGCGTCATGGCCTCGGCAAAGCGGTTGATGGAGTTGCGCCAAGATTGCCGCAGCAGATGCAGGATGGCGGAAATCAGCGTGCCCGCGTGGCCGATGCCGATCCACCAGACGAAATTGACGATGGCAAATCCCCAGCCGACGGGGATGTTGATGCCCCAGATGCCGGTGCCCTTGAAAAACAAATAGGTGACGGCCGTGCCCAACATGAGCACAATGGCGGAGCAGAACATGACGCCCGCCACCCAACCGATGGAGAGCGGCCGCTCGAGAACGATGTCACTAATCTTGGCCGTGATGCTGGCCATATCGTGACCCGGCTCGAGGACGGGAATTTCGCGGTCTTCTTCTGCTAACGCGATCGCGTGATCGGTGCTCATGTCTTAACCGTGCTCCACAGCATGCTTTGCGCTTTCGAGTTGCGGATTCGGGTTGCGCACCTCGGCCAGATACGTGGTCCGGGGGCGCGTGTTCAACTCGGCCAACATGCTGTAGTTGCGGGCCTGGGCTTTGAGTTTCGAGACCTTGCTTTGCGGGTCGTTGATGTTGCCAAAGTCTATCGCATTGGACGGGCACGCTTGCTGGCACGCCGTCTGGATTTCGCCGTCCTGGATGGCGCGTTCCTCGCGTTCGGAATCGATGCGGGCGACGGTGATGCGCTGCACGCAGTAGGTGCACTTCTCCATGACGCCGCGGCTGCGGATGCTGACGTCGGGATTGCGCATCATCTTGAATTGTGGCGTTTCCCAGTCCTGGAAGAGCAGGAAGTTGAAGCGGCGGACTTTATAGGGGCAGTTATTCGAGCAATAGCGCGTGCCGATGCAGCGGTTGTAGACCATGTCGTTCAGGCCTTCGCTGCTGTGCACAGTCGCTCCCACCGGGCAGACGAGTTCGCAGGGCGCGTTTTCGCACTGCATGCAGGGGACGGGCTGGAAGCTGGCGCTGGGATTATCGCGGTCACCCTGATAGTAGGCGTCGACACGAATCCAGTGCATGTGGCGGCCCACCACCACCTGCGGCTTACCCACGACCGGGATGTTGTTCTCGGAATGGCACGCGATCATGCAGGCGTTGCAGCCGACACACGCGCCGAGATCGACCGTCATACCCCAGGCATAACCGAGCTTGTTGTAATTGGGATCGGAGTAGTCGACGTTAGGGTAGAGGGTGACGTTGCGCTCGGGAGTGTCTTCCATCTCCTGCGCGAAATTCGGCTTCTTCTTGTACTCGGCGAGCGAGCCTTCACGGATTACGGGGCGGGTAATCGTCGCCGTTTCGATCGTTTGGTAGCCCTGTGTCGAGGCCAGCTTGTACGTCTGTGCCAGCGGCGTGATTTTGGCGGTTGTGCGCCAGGGCGCGTCGCTGGAACGCACGGCGTAGAGATTAAAGCCTGCGCCGTTGCCGACGCGGCCTACCCGGCGGCGTCCATAACCGAGAAATACCGTAATGGCGTTGTCGGGATGGCCCGCCTGAATCCACACAGGAACCTGCACACTGCGGCCCGCGATTTCGAGGGTGACCATGTCTTCGCTCTTCAAGCCCGTGCGCGCCGCATAGGCTGGGCCGATCCACCCTGGATTGTCCCAGGTCATCTTGCTCATCGGTTTGGGGAGTTCCTGCATCCAGCCGTTGTTGGCGAAGGAGCCGTCGTAGATGGCGGGGTCGCCACGGAAGCTGACTTCGATTGTGGAGGCATCGGCAGCGGCGGCGGCTTTGAGTGGCGGCAGGCCGGCCTTGGGCGCGACGGCCTTCGCGGGATGGGCCGTTCCAGCGACGAAACCATCGTGGACCGTCTTGCGCCACCAGGTTTCAAAGTCGGCGCTTTTTGCCTGGCCTTGCCAATAACTGCGCAGAATATCGTGGCCCGTCAAGGTGCTCTGACCCATCAAGGCGGCGACCAGCTCGTGCGCGCTCTTGCCGTCGTAAAGAGGCGCGATCAGGGGCTGGATGATACAGACGGAACCATCGTAGGTCCGTCCGTCACTCCATGCCTCTAGGGAATGCGCGGCGTTGACATGCCACTGGCAGAGTTCGGCGGTTTCGTTCTGATGGAGGCCGTAGTGCAAGCGCAATCCAGCGCCCGAGTTCAGCACGACGTCGGCGAAGTTCAAGTCGGCGGGGGCGTCGTAGACCGGGTTCGCGTCTAGAATGACGAGCACGTCGACTTTCTTCTCGCGCAGGTCTTGCGTTAGATCCCGGAGAGATGCGGTCTGGTCGACCGGGTTGGCTAAGACCGTTTCGGTGTAAACGACCGTCTTACCGACGTTGCCGAGGTGAGCGTTGATGGCGTGGGCTAGCGCATGAACTTCGGGTGATTGCTGTTCGCCGGCAATGACCACACAGGACCCAGCATGAGCTTTGAAATCGTCGGCAACAGCGCGCAGGAAATGCGAATCGGCAGCGTTGCCGCCGAGGCCAAGACTCGCGGCCAAACTCCGCGCAAAGCCTTCCACTTCCGACGCCCGCAGCGAGAGCCGGTGCTCGGCTTTCACGCCTGTCGGCGAGGGTACGCTTTCGACAACATACAGGCGGTTCATGGCCGCATCGGGATTGCGCCGTGCGGCGTAATCATGCGTATAGCGGGCGGAGCCGGGGAAAGAAGGGGAGAGGAAATCGGCATCGAGCGACAGAATTACGTCCGCGGCTTCGAGGCGGTATTGCGTTTCCACCGCCTGCCCGAAGGCCAGCATAGATCCGGCCAGAACATTATCGCGATGCAGCGGCGAATACTGATGCCACTTGGCTTTCGGATACATCTTCAGAAGCGCCTGGATCTGATTGGCTAACGTCGGCGAGGAAATCGGGCCCGTCAAGAGCCGGAAACCTTCTCCTTCCACGGCGCGCTGCCCGGCCATGCGGGTGCGAATCTGGTCGACAAAATTCTTCCATGACCGTGTTTCGCCCAGATACACGGGAGTCTGCGAGCGGTCCGGGTCATACATGTTGAGCAGGCTGGCCTGGGCGAAAATATCCGAGGCTCCGAGGCTCGCCGGGTGGTCGGGATTGCCTTCAATCTTGGTGGGGCGCCCCATATGGCTTTCGACCAAGACCGGGCTAGCGTAGCCGCCGAGCGTGGTCGCCGAGGCGTAAAACTGCGGCCGCCCGGGGATCATGTCCTCCGGCTGCCGGACGTAAGGAACGATTTGCTCGAGGGGCTGCCGCGTGCATGCCGTCATCCCGGCGAGCGCGAGCGATGCGCCCATGGTCTGCAGGAAGCCGCGCCGCGAGAACGAATCCAGCCACTCGGAAGCGCCTTTGGGAAATTCGCGGTGCATCATCTCGCGAAATTCGTCGCTGCCCGCGAGTTCCTCGAGGCTGCGCCAGTACTCGGGACCGCTGGTCGAGGCAATTTCTTCCCTCACCGCTGCCAAGTCTAAAGCTTTGGCGTCCAAACTCTGGACGTCCAGCGTCTTCTTCTTGCCCGGGCAAGTGTCTTCGCGTTTTGTGTTCTCAGGCGCCATTATTGACTCAAAACCGTTTACCGGTGACACGTCGAACAGCTCGTAATATCGGTCACATTGCGCAGATGATACTTCGCTACCAGCGCCATGCCCAGCGTCTTCTGGTCGGTGTAGTCCTTGCCGTCGAAGCTAACCGGCTCACCGTTGGCGGGCTGTTTGTATTCCATATTGAAAACCTCATCGCGCGGCCGGAGGTACTTTTCCGGAGCGCGGTGGCAATCGAGGCACCACTCCATTTGCAGCGTCGAGGCCGCGTACATCAGCGGCATCTTGTCCACGGGGCCGTGGCAGGTATTGCAGCCGACGCCCTTGTTGATGTGAATGCTGTGATTGAAATAGACGTAGTCCGGGAGATCGTTCAACTTGCTCCACACTAGCGAACGCCCGCTGCGGTAGCTGTCGCGCACAGGTTCGAGCAGCGCGGCGTTGGTCCAGATCTGCGAATGGCAGTTCATGCAGGTCTTGGTTGGCGGGATGCTCGCATAGTTCGAAGTCTCGACGGTTGTATGGCAGTAGCGGCAATCGATGCCGAGGCCGGCGACGTGGTGCTGGTGGCTGAAGGGCACGGGCTGGGGCTTGGTCACGCCCTGGTAGGTTATGTACGGAGACCGTTCAAACGCAAACAAACCGGCAAAAGCAGCGCCGCCCAAAAGAACAACGGCAACAATGCTCGCCTTGGAATACAGATTAATGCTGCGATGAAAAATCTGCGCCATTTCGAACGAAAGTCCTAGTTCAGCAGGCCAACCCGACCCGAGTGCCTTTCGGTTATGAAGCGGGGCGAAAGAAGCCCCAATTGCACCTTTTCGGGTGCCGAAACAGATAAGAATGCGCCGTGCTCAAAAGTGTCAGTGAAACTGGTGATTATAAACAAGCGCGCGCGCTTTTGTCTTGTGCTTTTTCGGATTTCTCGGGTCGCGTTCTCGCAAGATGCATTCTCGCAGAAGGAAAAAATCCCGCCTTGGGCGTGACATTTTCGCGCCGCCTGCCATATCGCTCGCCATATCGAAGGATAGTGGGTCTCAACCGCTACTCGCTCAAAGACCTAACCGCAGATCCCGGCACGCTCTCACGCTGGTCGGGATGACAAACCATTTTCCATGAGGCGTAGGGGATTTTGCTCGTGTACCGCGGGAGACTAGCGCAAGTTCATGGCGAGAATCCGTGGCTCTGTCATCTCTTCCATGGCATAGCGCAGTCCTTCGCGGCCTAAGCCCGAGTCCTTTACTCCGCCATACGGCATGTGGTCGATGCGGAAGGAAGGTACTTCGCCCGCCATGACACCTCCCACTTCGAGCTCGTCGAACGCCTGGAAAATACGCTTGGCATCGCGCGTGAACACTCCCGCCTGCAGGCCGTAGTCGGAGCGGTTGACCCGCTCCAGCGCTTCTTCAAAGCGGTCATAGGGCTCCACGGTCACCACCGGAGCGAAAATCTCTTTGCAGTTCACTTTCATGTCCGGCTGCGTATTGCTGAGCACGGTCGGTTCCAAAATCGAGCCCTTCCTCTGTCCGCCGCATAAAAGGCGCGCACCTTTGGCTATGGCTTCCTGCACCCAATCTGCTGCGCGCACTGCATCCGATTCGCGGATCAGCGGGCCTACGTCTGTCGTTTCTTCCATCGGATCGCCCGAGCGCAGCTTCTGTACTCCTGCCACCAGCAGCTCCGTGAATTTTCCGTAGACGCTGCGTTCGACAAAGATCCTTTGCACCGAAATGCACGTCTGACCCGCGTACGTATACCCGCCGACCACGCAACGGTCCGCCGCATAGGCCAAGTCGGCATCGCCATGCACGATCACGCCCGCGTTGCCGCCCAGCTCCAGCGCTACGCGCTTCTTTCCCGAGCGGCTCTTAATGGCCCAACCCACCGGAGCGCTCCCAGTGAAGCTGATCATCTTGATGCGGTCGTCTTCGACCAGCACTCCGGTGTCTTCATTCGAGAGCATGAGCACGTTCAGCCCGCCATCCGGCCAGCCCGCCTGCTGCACCACTTCCCCCAACATCAGCGACGCAGTTGGAGCCTGGGGCGCGGGTTTCAGCACCATCGGGCAGCCGCACGCAATGGCTGGGGCTACCTTGTGGGCCACCAGATTCAGCGGAAAATTAAACGGAGTGATCCCCGTAATCGGTCCGATAGGAAAGCGTTTCACAATCGACCAGCGGCCCGCAGTCGATTCCTGCCAGTCCAGTGGCAAGTATTCCCCGCCCAGGCGCGTGGCTTCCTCGGCGGCAATCTGGAACGTAAAGACCGCGCGGTCGACTTCCACGCGCGCCACTTTGATCGGTTTTCCTGCTTCCAGGCAAATCGATCGCGCAAATTCCTCGCGCCGCGCTGCGATTCCCTGCGCGACTGCGCGTAGAACTCTTTGCCGCTCGAATGCGGGCAAACGCCGGGTCGTGCCAAATGCCGTTACCGCCGCGGTGATGGCCTGCTCGGCGTGTTTCCGCGTTCCTACCCAGGTCCGGCTGACCACGCTGCCGTCGAAGGGCGA